>Ga0315292_10000008_pt1 | contig 62065 bp, 64 predicted proteins | sample YL17G13_0_MG_FD_204029 | JGI IMG/M metagenome (GOLD analysis project Ga0315292, IMG submission 204029) | Sediment microbial communities from Yellowstone Lake, YNP, Wyoming, USA - YL17G13_0 | ecosystem: Environmental > Aquatic > Freshwater > Lake > Sediment | place: USA: Wyoming | collected... | reverse complement strand
GGGGAGAACCGGATGAGAATGGATATATCGGACGGAATCCGTCGGTGGTTGATTCTAAGAGGCATGTCGCGAGCAAGGGTCGACTCCGCATTCGTCTTTGTGCGAACATGCCCTCCAACACTCGCCAGCTGCCAAGGATGAAATGGTTAAATCGCAGTCAGAGAATAATTGTCTAGCTAAGGGGTGGTGTGGGCCCAACCGGATTCGAACCGGTGATCTTCTGCGTGTCAAGCAGATGTCATAGCCACTAGACCATGGGCCCTTGTAGGGGGCATGATAAGACAAGGGGTTCTTTAACCCTTTCTGTCGGGCCTGTGCGACGTTTTCGCAGTATGGGGCAAGCTCTTAATTGCCCTCCCATGCCCATGGTCCGTATGCCGTGACCGCCACAAGGATAATCGTATACGCAGGGCCGGGATCCTCGCATTCGTGGACTTGGCTCGCAGATCTGTTCGAGTCACGTGGCGTCCTGGATGTCAGTTTCGAGGACGCCGACGGTTTCCTCTCGTCGCTCGGGAACGGCACGGAGATCGCCATAGTCTCCGGCGGGGACGGTTTCGCCATCGCGTCGGCGCTGCTCAGGGAAGGTTCCGACCGCATCGACGCGTTCATCGCGGGCGGCGGAAGGTATGTGGGGATCTGTGCCGGCGCCTACCTGCCCCTCCCGTCTTCCATCCCCCCGCTAAGCGGATTCAACCTGGTCGACGCCAAGGTCGAGAACATCGATTCGACGGACGCCTACAGGGACGCACGCTCGCCCCGGCTGGCCGTGCCCTACGGCAGCTGCTCCCTGTTCCATCCTGTTCGGGGCGAGCTAGAATTGGACCAGGGCGCGGTCTCGTTCCTCGCACCCCTGTACGGCGGGCCCGTGTTCAAACCGGACACGTCAGCCGAGGTCCTGCTCAGGTACCGCGCTTTCACCATGAACACCGAATTCCAGGTGAGTAGGGCGGTCGCCAAGTCCGTCGTGCTCGGCAGGCCAGCGGCGGTCAGGGCCAGGCACGGGGGCGGCGAGCTGCTGCTCTTCGGGCCGCACCTGGAGCATCCCGGGTATCCGGATTCGAACGCGCTCTTCCTGAGACTCATCGGGGTCGAGGAGGGTCCCCGGCGGGAACTCCCCAAGGGGATACTCCCGGACATCGAGGTCGCCCGCGCAGCCGCGGACCTCAGGGTCGCGGTGCTCGGCCTCGAGAACAAATCGTTCCTGGTGGGCGCGAAGCTCTGGGACGGCGGGCGGTTCCTGGAACTCATCGACGCCGTAAGGATGCGGATGTGGTCCGTGCCCGAGGCGGACGCTGGGGGCATCGCGGCTATGCTGTCGGCCGTCCGGGATGAGTTGGTCACCGCCCAGGGCGAGTCCTTCATGCTCTCGGACGCCTCCCCGGGGCAGCTCGTAGAGGCCGCCAGGATGTGCGCCAACCACCACTTCAGGGTGCTGCGCGAAAACAGATGAGTTTATACACGCCCGGTATCATTCAATCCGAGTATGGCCGAGGCGAGGTACCTCAAGGACCGGGCATTGCTCTATGTCCCCGTATTCTCCGTGCTCGCCATCCTGTGTGCCGTGATCCTCCTCCTGCCCTACGACACGGTCTATGTCCGTGACAGGGCCTACCTCTCGGTCTTCCTTGTGACGATGGCTGCGTGCATCGCGGTCTTCGTCGTCGGAACGCTGGCCAACGTGCTCATCTGGATGCGCGGCCGCGGCCTCGTCGGGGCGCCAGAGGGTCGGCTGCTGCGCCTGTCGCTGAGGGCCGTGAGATCGGTCTTCAGCCTGAGGATCGGGAGGATGGCCGCGGTCCTGACGAGGGATGCGCTGTACCTCTCACGGCTGAAGGAGAGGAGCGTCACCAGATGGCTCATGCACATACTGATACTCGGCGGCTTCCTGGGGACGTTCGCGCTCGACCTGGTGGTCACGTTCTCGCTCGATTTCCTGCGGTACGGGCCCATGGTCTCGGACACGGGCTGGGCGAAGCTCTGGGTCAGGGACTTCGCGTTCGATTTCACGGGCCTCATGATGCTGGCCGGGCTGTGCATCGCGGCCGTGAGGAGGTTCGTCATCAGGCCGAAGATCGTCAGGACCGAGCTGCCCGACGCCGCGTCGATACTCTTCCTGCTGGCCGTCGTGCTCGGCGGGTTCCTGCTGGAGGGCATGGGCATCGCGGGCAGGATACCGGGGCACGAGACCGAAGTTCAGTACTCGTTCGTCGGGTACGCCTTCTCCCTGGTCATGCCGTCGTCCGCGGGCCAGTACTATGACCAGGCCTGGCTCGTCCACGGCGTCATGAGCGCCCTGTTGATCGCCTACATACCGTTCAGCAAGCTGTTCCACATGATCGCGACGCCCATCGCCATCGAGGTCGACGGGCTGCTGGCCAAGGAGGTGCCCAGGACATGAAACGGTTGGACATATCGAAGCTGGACGTGCTCTCGCTCATGCGCTACGACGCGTGCACGCGCTGCGGGGAGTGCACGGCCACGTGCCCCACGGGCGGCGAGGCCGAGGACATCGAGCTCGTCACGCCCAGGGGCAAAATCCTCAGGCTGAGGGAGCTCTACAGGCGCCAGCACGGGCTCAGGGCCACGTTGCTGGGGCCCAGGGAGATATCCGATGCGGAGCTGAAGGAGCTCGCGGAGAAAGCCTACGAGTGCACGGTCTGCGGCCAGTGCAAGACGGTCTGTCCGGCGCACCTCGACACGATCGAGATGTGGGAGAACATGCGGGAGTTCCTCGTCGCGAACGGGCTCGGGCCGATGCCGGCGCATGAACAGATCGTCAAGAGCATCGAGAACTATGACAACCCCTGGATGCAGCCCCGGACCCAGCGGTCCAGATGGTCCAAGCGCATCGAGAAGGAGGTCAAGGACGCGCTCAAGGAGCACTGCGAGGTGCTGTACTTCGTGGGCTGCACGGCGGCCTATGACCCGAACATCAAGGACATGGCCGTCGACACGGCCCGCGTCCTCGCGAAGGCCAAGGTGGACTTCGGGACACTCGGGAACGAGGAGGGATGCTGCGGCTCGACGCTCCTCAGGACCGGGCTGACCGAACCCGCGAGGAGGATGGCCGAGAAGAACATCGCCTTGTTCGAGAGGGCCGCCTCGCCGGTGATCGTCACCAGCTGCTCGGGCTGCTACAAGACCCTCCGGCAGGACTACCCGCGCCTCGGGAAGCTCGATGCGAGGGTCGTGCACGCGACCGAGTTCGTGCTCGGGCTGATCGAGTCCGGGAGGCTCACGCCCGAGAAGCGGGTGGAGGGCAAGGTCACATTCCACGACCCGTGCCATCTAGGCCGGCACAACGGCCTCTACGAGCAGCCAAGGAGGATACTGGCATCCATACCGGGGCTCGAGCTCGTCGAGATGGACCGGAACAGGGCGGAGTCCAGGTGCTGCGGGGCGGGGGGCGGCGTGAAGACTGCGTTCCCGGAGCTCGCGCAGAAGATCTCCTCGCTGAGGGTCGAGGACGCCGAGCGGACCGGCGCGGACATCCTCGCGACCTCGTGCCCGTTCTGCTACCAGAGCCTCAAGGCGACCATCGAGGCCAAGGGCTCGAAGCTGAGGATGATGGACCTGATGGAGCTCGTCAGGCTCTCATGCGGCTGAGGCCTTCTTCTTCTCCCTCGCCAGCAGCGTCAGCCCGAGGAACGGTATCGCCAGCAGGAAGCATTCCTGGGGCGTGAAGCCGAGGTAGAGCAGCGCCATGAGGACCGGGATGGTCGTCACCCTGCCGATGTCCAGCAGGAACTCCCTCGTCAGCACGGAGTCGTTCTTCCTGTCCTCGAGCGTGTCCGTCATTATGGCGAACATGAAGACCGGCATGACGAAGGCCGCGAACTCGAGCATCCCGGCCGCCACCCCGAACGAGTTCAGCGAGGTCGCGAGGTACACGAGCACGATGCACGGGATGGTCGCGATGCTGCTGATCCTCAGGAACGAGACCCGGTCCTGTATCCTGTCCGATATCTTCCCGAGTATGATCCCCATGAGGCCCGCGCTGAGGCCGAACAGGGACCAGAGCGCCCCGAGCTCCATCTCGTCCGTGAGGAACATGAACGATATGATCGTGATGTCGGCCCAGAACACGCCCTCGAACGCGCCCTCCGCGTACACCGCGACCGAGTTCCTGAGGCCGAACCCGGGGAGGTTGATCTTCATTGGCTGGTCCCTGGGTATGCTGCCCCTCGCCAGGTACACCGTCACGGCCGTGGCGATTATGATTCCGATGCCCATGATGTAGAGCACCGAGTAGCTCGTCAGGCCTATGACCAGGCCTCCGAGGAACGGCGCGACGAAAGTCGCGAGCGGCCACAGGAAGAACACGGCGCCGTACTTCAGCCCGCGGTCGCTCTTGTCGGTCTCCTGGGCCATCCATATGTTCGTCGGGGTCCAGACGAGCGAGTAGTACAGCCCGAACGCGAACCCCACCAGTACGCTCAGGAGCCATCCGTCGCGGACCACGAGGAACAGGACGTACTCGGCGACGAGGCATGCGAGGGAGAACACGATGAGCTTCATGAGGTCCACTTTCGGCCTCCATGACAACCAGAGGCTCACGCCGATGGACACTGCGAACCCGATGGCCAGGTAGGTGGCCCCCGACCAGATCGGCATGTGCCGCTCCTTGAACAGGTAGATCATGTTGAAGGAGCCTGCAAAAGTGTTGCCGAACGCCAGCAGCGCCTCGACGACGAGGAGCCCCGCGAACGACCGCCTGGTCATGAGGACCGGAAAGGGGACCGTCGCTTTAAACTTGACCTGCTGGCGTCTCGTCAGTCGACCTTGCGCCAGTCGAACATCTCGCGTTTCTTGTGCCCGCCCGGGCCGCCGCGCTCCTCGCGCGCCTTCTCGATGCACTTCTCGTCATCGCACACGAACGCGGCGAAGAGGAACCTGGTGGCCGGCTTGCCGCAGACCTGGCACTTCTCGCCCTCTTTCATCGGCCCTGTAAGTGCGGGACGGGGTATCTAAGCTTGCGCCTGGCTGCTTCGGCCTTCTTCGAGAGGAGCCGCTGGCCGACCTTGGTCTCGGCGAGCACGGCGTAGAACTCCAGGTCCGCACCGCACTCCTTGCACACGGAACCGGATTTCGGGGGCTTCGAGTCGCAGACCGGGCACGACCTGATGGTTGACAGTCTCGCGGACGACCTCGTCATCCCGCCGACGAGCGGCCCACCGGTCGCGGCCCTGTCGGAGACCATCTGCATCACGAGTGCCGGGACGGTCATGGGCTCCTCCGGCGCGGCGGCCGGCGCCTCGTGCTTGACCGCCAGAGCCGATCCGAGCGCGTGCACCGCGGGCGGGACCACGAGTACGAACGCCCTGTCGCTGTTCAGCCTCGCGAACCCGGTCAGCCTCTGCCTCAGGACGCGCGCCCCGCCGCTGGTGTCGAGGCCGTATATGTCGCACAGGATCCTGAGGTCGTCCGGGTCGTTGAAGAGCATGATGTCGCTCTCGGGGACGACCTCGACCTTGTACCGCTTGTAGACCACGTATGCGTACATGGAGGACGCGATGATGACGAACGCGCCCACCTCGTACCACGCGTACCCCCAGTTCAGCGCTGTCGCAGCTGCGGCAAGCATCGCGAGGACGAAAACCAGCGTGAAGGCACCCCACGCCTCCCTAGGGCTCATGGTCTCGATGACAAGGAGCATCCGCGGGCTAGAAATAGTCTCTCCCCGCGGTCATGCGCGGCCGATGCTCATGGAGAAGTCTATGGCCCGCACGGAGTGCGTCAGCCACCCGACGGAGATGACGTCCGCCGCGTCCGCGTATTCGGTGATGTTCTCAGGCCTGATGCCGCCCGATACCTCGATGATTACGCCGGGGCGCCTCGCCTTGAGCTCCCGGTACAGCGCCCTCGCCTCGGCCGGGCAGAAGTTGTCGAGCATGATGATGTCCGCACCCGCCTCGAGCGCCACGGCCGCGTCCGCCTCGTTCTCGACCTCGATCTCGGTCTTCTTCGTGAAGCTGGAGCGCTTCGCGCGCTCCAGGGCCTTCCTGACGCCTCCGGCGAGGCTGATGTGGTTGTCCTTGATCAGGATGGCATCGTCCAGGCCGAACCTGTGCGTGTCCCCGCCGCCGAGCGCGACCGCCCGCTTCTCGAACTCCCTGAACCCGGGGGTGGTCTTGCGGGTGGCTGCGACCCTGACCTCCGGGTTGACCTTCCTGCACCTGGTGACCATGTCGTTCGTGACGGTGGCGATGCCGCTCATCCGCATCAGGAAATTGAGCGCGAGCCTCTCCCCGGCCAGGAGCGACCTCGCCGGCCCCGAGACACCGAGCACGAAGTCCCCCTTGCGCACGACGGAGCCGTCCTTGCGCCGCATCGAGGCCTTCGACCCGAGCTCCTTGAAGACCTCGGACGCCTCGTAGGCCCCGGCCAGTATGCACCTCTCCTTGGCGATGATCCGCCCGCGGGCGGCCAGCCCCTGCGGAACGACGAGCTCGGATGTGATGTCCCCCGAGCCGATGTCCTCCCTCAGGAACTCGTGGTACTTCGACTTCATGCACCCATGTCATGGGCCCCGACGGTTTAACTAGGTTTTCATCGGGCCCGCTAGAGCGCGAACTTCTCGCCGTTCCTGGGCAGGAGCACCTCGAACCCGGCCATGCGCAGGTCCTCCGCCAGGAGCTCCCGGTGGTCCCCGTGCATGAGCACGACCTTCTCGGGTGAGCACGCCTTCGCGAACGCGAGCAGGTCGTCGTGCCCCGCGTGGGCTGAGAAATCGTACTTGAGCACCTCGCACTCGACGCGCTCGGTGACCCCAGCGAAGTCCATCATGCCGGTCTCGAGCAGCTTCCTCCCGTTGCTCCCCTCGACCTGGTACCCGGTCAGGAGCACGGCGCTCTTGGGGTCGTCCCTGATGTTGTCGAGGTAGGTCAGGACCGGTCCGCCGTCGAGCATCCCGCTCGTCGTGACGATGATGTCACCCTGGGCCGCACGCAGGCGCGCGTGGTAGTTCCTGACCTCGTTGACCTTGTTCATCGCCTGCCGGAGGCGCTTCGCGGAGCGGAGGAAGTCCGGGTGGGCGAGGTATATCTTGCTGACCGACTTGCCCATCCCGTCCATCCAGAACTCGAACTGTGTGTCCTTGAGCAGGAGGATCATCTCCTGGGTCCTCCCGACGGCGAACGCGGGTATGACGACCGTCCCGCCCCTGTCCGAGACCTCCTGGATCTTGGTCATGAGCGCGTGCTCGGTCTTGATCCTCTCCGGGTGGTTCCTCCCCGAGTAGGTGGATTCCATGATCAGGTTGTCGCACTTGACAGGCTTCGCACCCGCGACCAGGCGCGTGTCCTGCGTGTGGAGGTCGCCCGTGACGAGCGTCGTCTTCTTGTCCATGACCTCGTACATCGTGGCCCCGGGGATGTGCCCCGCGGAGTGCGCCCTGACCTGGAACCTGCCGGCACTGGTCGTGTCGCCGAACCGGATGTCCTCGAACCTGTGGGAGGCGGTCTTGACGTCGTTGCTGTCGTACATCTCGGGGTAGCCTTCGGACTTGCCCACCTTGATGCTGTCCTCCATGAGCAGGAGGCCGACATCCCTCGTGACGGGTGTCGCGACGATGTTGATGTCGTACCTGGCGGTGAGCCAGGGGATCATGCCGCAGTGGTCCAGGTGGGAGTGCGTCAGGAACGTGATGTCCACCGGCGGGGCGGGGACGGGGTACGAGGGCGGATCTGTCGCTGTCATGCCGTAGTCGAAGAGCATCTTGACGCCTTCGCCCTTCATCATGATCCCGAGGCGGCCGACCTCGTGCCCTCCGCCGAGGAACTCGCAATCCAGAGGCATTGCCTGGGCCAACGGTGTAGGCTATAATATGCTTGCGCCCTGGCCTTCGGCCCGCCCCCTACGGGTCCCCGACGACCTGGACCACGACCTCCCTGGACCTGGGCCTGACATCGAGCTCCAGGAACACGATCTGCTGCCACTGGCCGAGCACCAGCCTCCCGTCCATGACGGGGACGGTCAGGGAGGGGCCGATGAGCGCCGCGCGCACATGGGAGTGCCCGTTCCCGTCCCCCCAGCGCCGGTGATGGTCGTAGTCGATGCCCTTCGGGTAGAGCCTGTCCATGGCACCGTGCAGGTCCGCCACCAGCCCGGGCTCGTGCTCGACGGTCGTCACGGCGGCGGTCGAGCCAGCAACGAAGACGCACGCGAGGCCGTTCCGGACCCCCGACCTCGAGACCGCCTCCTGCACTCTGCTGGTCACGTCGATTATCTCGTCCTTCGCTTCCGTCCTGAGCCCGATCACTTCGTGCGCCGATGCCATGTCTAGTGCCCCTGAGGATATGGTCGCAGATGGCCATAAACCGCTCCTCCCGTTATCGGATTTGAGAATGCGGACCCTTCGAGGAACGTACCATGCCAGATATCAGAAAACAATGGTACGTACCTTCCGGGGGCGTACATCTTAGCAAGATGTATATATCGCATGATAACAATAGGCCCTCTCAGTATGAGCTCTGAGGGCGGGTATCTCCAAAAGCTCTACCGGACGCAGACAGACGACAGGCGCGTTTGGCTCACATCTACAGTCAGAGTGGAGATGATCAAGCTCGGGATCGAGAAGGCCGGGAGCATAAACATGCTCGCGAGGGAGCTCGGCTACCGCTCGAGGATACACCCGGGCTGGAGCATCAGGCAGATACTGGTCGGCGAGCAGCCGTTCCCGTACGAGAGGCTGATCAAGCTCTCGGACTACGTCGGCTATCCGATCGACGAGGTCATGAAGTATCGGACCGAGCCCGAGAGGATCACCATCAACAACACGAACGAAGCTCTCAAGCAGCACGGACTCTGGTGCTATCATGTCGCGAGGCTCAGGTTGCGCTGAGCCATTTTCTGGGTCTTAGAGGTGCGGGGCAGACCGTGTGGTGTGGACCAGCATCCACGAAGGGCCTTCCCGCGCAAACCATATATAGGCTCCTACTTGTACTGTGAACCATGGACCTGGGCACGGAGCTGGCGCTAGGATTCGTCATCATAGGCATACTCATGCTGCTAGCGGAGGCCGCGTCCCCAGGGTCGTTCATACTGGTCCCCGCGAGCGTGCTCCTCGCCATCGGCCTGGTCGGCCTGGTCTATCCGAGCTGGCTCGAGTCCTGGTGGACCCCGATTGTCGCGCTCATCGTGATGGTGCCCATGACGATCATTTCTATCAAGCTCTACCAGAGGCTGGCGCCGCCCGCGCCCCCCGAGACGGTCGTCGCGACCTCGCTCGTGGGCCAGGCCGGCGTCGTCACCACCAAGGTCGAGCCGAACAACCTCAGGGGCAAGGTCCGCATAGACCATGACTCCTGGAGCGCGACATCCGACCACACCATACCCGTGGGCGCGAAGGTGATTGTGAAGTCGAGCGAGGGCGTGCACGTCAAGGTCATCGAGGTCCCGGAGCCGGCCAATAAGGCCGCCTGAGCCTCTCTGAGAAACCCGTTTCGTCGAAGGAGGAGGAACTTAAATGGCAGTCAGCGCCGGCATAATCGCATTGTTAGTGCTCGTGATCATCGCGGTCTTCGTGATACTCACGACGGGCATCAGGATCGTCAGGCCTTACGAGCAGGCCATATACATGCGGCTCGGTCGGTACATGAGGGTCCTGAACCAGGGGTTCAACTACGTATCACCCCTGATCAACGAGGTCGTCAAGATCGACCTGAGGACACAGGTCCTCGACGTCCCGCGTCAGGAGGTCATCACCAAGGACAACTCCCCGACGAACGTGGACGCGATCATCTACATCAAGGTCATCGACCCGAGCAAGGCCTTCTTCCAGGTCACCAACTACAGGACCGCGACGATCTACCTCGCGCAGACCACGCTGAGGTCCGTCATCGGCGGCATGGAGCTCGACGAGATCCTGTCCAACAGGGAGACGATCAACCTCCACCTGAGGGACGTCCTGGACGAGGCCACGGACAAGTGGGGCGTCAAGGTCGAGGCGGTCGAGATCAGGGAGGTCGACCCTGCAGGCAAGGTCAAGGACGCCATGGAGGAGCAGACCTCGGCCGAGAGGCTGAGGAGGGCTGCCATCCTCAAGGCGGACGGTCAGAAGCGCGGTGCGATCCTGAGCGCCGAGGGCGACAAGCGTGCGCGGGTCCTGCAGGCCGAGGGGCAGAAGCAGGCCAGGATAATCGTGGCCGAGGGCCAGAGGATCGCGACCATACTCGAGTCCCAGGGTGAGGCCCAGAGGCTGAGGATACTCAGCGTCGGCGCGTCCCCTCTCGACTCCAAGGCGCTGACCGTGCTGTCCCTGGACACGCTCAAGAGCATGTCCAACGGACAGGCGACCAAGATCATATTCCCGTTCGAGCTCACGAAGCTGGTGGAGGGCGCCGCGGAGTACCTAGGCGCCGGCCGGCTGACCCCGCAGCGCGATGTCTCGAAGCCGGAGGACATCATCAAGGCCGTCGGCAGGCCCGAGGACATCCTCGGGAGCATACCGACCCCGGAGCAGCTGAAGATGGAGCTGAAGGCCCTGGACGCCGCCACGGAGAAGTTCGAGTCGGAGGAGATCCAGGCGGAGCTCGCGACGAAGAAGGATCGCGTGGACAAGAAACTCGGCATAACCGAGTGAGTCCATTCCCGGGAAACCTTTTCCCAAACCCCTGGATCCTATTCTATCGAGCCGACCGCGCGAGGAGCGCCTCCGCCTCCGCGGCCGCCGACTCCATGACCTTCTGCTCGTCGACGGTCACGGCCCTGCCTCCCCTGAGGACGAACCTCCCGTCCACGATCGTGTCCCTGACCGCCCTGGACGGGCTCGCGTAGACCAGGTTCGCGACCGCGTTCCCGGGGTATGTCGGCACCATGCCAGGCGTCCTGCAGTCAATCAACACCAGGTCCGCCTTCTTGCCAGGCTCGACAGAGCCGAGGTCCTCGGACGCGCCGATGCACCTCGCGGCCTCGCATGTGGCCATGTCGAGCGCCTTCTGGGCCGGGACCACGGACGCGTCCCATCTGTGGGCCTTGTGCATGAGCGATGCGAACTTCATCTCGGAGAACATGTCGAGGCTGTTGTTGGACGACGCGCTGTCCGTGCCGAGGCACACGCCGACGCCGTTCTCGAACATCTCGGGCAGCGGCGCGAAGCCACCGCTCGCGAGCTTCATGTTCGATGTGGGGCAGTGGGCCACGGACACGCCCGCCTTGGCGAGCGCCCGGACCTCGCTGATCGTGAGCCACACGCCGTGGGCCGCCACGTCACCCTTGGAGAAGAACCCGATCTCGGCGAGGTGCTCCGCGGGGCGCTTCCCCTTCGTCTTCTGGTACTCGTAGACCTCGAACCTCGTCTCCGAGAGATGGTAGTGGCAGAAGGTCCCGTGCCTCGCCGCGAGCTCCTTCGCCTGCATGAGCGTCTCGTCCGAGCAGACATACACGCCCTGGGGGGCGACGACCGGCGTGATGAGGCGCCTGCCCTTGTGCCCCTCGATGAACCGCGCGCAGTTGTCGATGGGCCGGCCCTTCTGCGTGGTGAACCTCTCGTCCAGGACGGTCCAGCCGAGGTACCCTCTGAGCCCGACCTGCTCGACGCTCTTCGCGATCACGTCCTGGGAGTAGTAGATGTCCATGAATGTCGTCGTGCCGGACCTGGCCATCTCCAGGCACCCGAGCGCGGTCCCCGCTGCGATGTCCTCCTCCGTGCGCTTCGCGTCGACCGCGAAGGTCCGGTCCAGGAACTTGTCGAGCTTGACGTCGTCGACGATGCTCCTCATGACCGCCATGGCGATGTGCGTGTGGCAGTTGATGAGCCCGGGCATCACGATGCAGCCCTTGGCGTCCACGACCTCGTCGGCCTTCGTCTTCACGTCCCCGACCTGGACGATCCTGTCCCCTTCGACGAGGACATCCGCCTTGAGGACGTGCCTGTGCGCATCCTGCGTAACCACCAGGCCGCCCTTAACCAGCATGCTCAGAAGTGCACCCTCCTAGGTCCGGAAGGGTATTAAGGCGACCAAGCATTAAGGTTTGTCGACATGGTCAAGCTCACTTTTCTGGGGACTGGCGGCGGCAGGTTCGCGACCATCTACCAGGCGCGGGCGACGGGCGGTATCTATATCGAGGGCGAGAAGAACCTCCACATCGACCCGGGTCCGGGGGCGCTCGTGCGGATGCGTTCCGTCGGGATCGACCCTCTGAAGACGCACGCGATACTCGTGTCGCACTGCCACCCCGACCACTACCTAGACGCCGAGATACTCATCGAGGCGATGACCGAGGGCGGCACGAGGAAGCAGGGCCTGCTGATCGGCAGCAGGAGCGTCATCGAGGGGGACGGAGAGTTCGGGCCCGCCATCTCCAAGTACCACCTGGGGAAGCCCAAGTCGGTCAAGATGATGACGCCCTTCTCCAAGATGAGCTTCAAGCCGTACGAGATATTCGCCACGCCCTCGGCGCACTCGGACACCACATCCATCGGGTTCAGGATACAGACCCCGGACGGGATGATATCCTATGTATCGGACACCCAGCTCGTGGAGCAGGTCATCAAGGCGCACAGGAGCTGCCGCCTGCTCATAGCAAGCGTCACGCGGCCCCTTGGCCTGAGGATACCACACCATCTGAGCACGGAGGACGCCGGTTACATGATCGAGAAGATCAAGCCCGAGATGGCGGTCATCACGCACTTCGGGATGCGCGTCATCCAGGAGAACCCGGAGACGCAGGCCAAGTGGATCGAGGAGCGTTCGGGCGTGCCCACGGTCGCGGCCCGCGACTTCATGATGCTGGACATGGGCAGCGACGGCATCGCGGTCTCGGACCGGATCCGACAGGTACCGGACAGGTGAACAGGGTCAGACCGGGCCGGGAGGCCCCTGCCGCCCCTGTGCGGTCCCCTGGAACCCGGGGGTGCGCATGCTCTCGGACTTCGCAGCGTCGGCGTTCCTTGTGCAGCAGTCACAGGCCGTGATCATGCCCTTGAATATCGTGCAATCTCTGTCAGTACACATGGTGATCCCATCCCGCCTGACGGGCGATGGGTCTAACAAGGCTTAAAGACTCCACACCGCGATTTGTGCGGGTGCGCGCGGTCTCGTGCATGCGCAATCGTTATGTAACGCCGCGCGGATGGGCGCGCGCATGCGCCCGCCAACGCTCTCGCCATCGGAGATCGCCCGCGTGTCCGACCACGCGCGCAGCGAAGGCATCACGTTGGCGGTCGTCCGGACGGAGCACGCGCCCACGGAGCTCACGCCCCTGTTCGAAGCGATCTCGCGGTCGACGGGCCTCCCGCTCATGCGCAACCTCTGGTCGCCCGCTTCGGACTTCGGATTCGCAGAATTTTATTCGAACGGAAAGATGCTCGTTCTGCTCTATCTCGGAGGTCCGCGTACGGAACTCGTAAGCGTCTCCGAGACGGACGACGCGACGGTGGCCGACCTCGAGGAGACCGTGTGCTCCTCAAATATCCAGTCTTCGACGATCCGGGACGGCCTCTGAACAGATAACGCCCTTGTTCCTGCAATATCAGCTGGTGGGTGTGCTAGTACCCTGGAAATGCTCTTATAGCAATAGCCATTAGTCAGTTTTGGTGTCTTAGGTTGGTGGCTCAACTTTCCTCCTAAGCAACAAACAGTTTTAGTAATCCCCACCACACCAACCTACAGACACCATCTCCCTTTCATATCCCTCTGGACGCGGCCTCGCCACGGGTTCCTATTATTACCCCGCCTGCCCATTCACCGCCGATGTCCCTGGAACAGGAGATCCTGAAACGCATAAAACCGACCAAGGCCGACGACCGCAAGGCCCTGTCGGCCGCGGAGGAGCTCGAGAAGATGGTCGGCGCGGAGGCGAAGCGCCTCGGCGTACACATCGAGACCATGCTCGTCGGCTCCGTCGCCAAGGGCACCAACATGAAGGACCCTGACATCGACCTGTTCATGCTGTTCCCCGAGAGCACCAGCATCGACGAGCTGAAGTCCGCTGGGCTCGAGATCGGCAGGAAGGTCCTCGGAGGAGGGCGGGAATATTACACCCAGCACCCCTACGTGCGCGGCTTCCACGCGGGCTTCCAGGTGGACCTCGTGCCTGCGTTCAAGATCAGGGACACGCGCAAGAAGATGAGCGCGGTCGACCGGACGCCGTTCCACACCGAGTTCGTCAAGAAGACCATCGCGCCCGAGGAGCGCGACGAGGTCAGGCTGCTGAAGCGGTTCATGAAGGGCATCGGATGCTACGGGGCCGAGGCGAAGGTCCAGGGGTTCTCGGGATACCTCTGCGAGCTGTTGATCATGCGGTTCGGTGGCTTCCGCGCGACGCTGAAGGCCGCTGCGATGTGGAAGGTCGGCGAGGCCATCGAGCTCCCGGACCACCCAGGTAAGGAGTTCCCGGAGACCCTCACGTTCGTGGACCCGGTCGATCCGACCAGGAACGTCGCCTCCGCGGTCGCCGTGGAGACGCTCCTCAGGTTCGTGGCAGCGAGCAGGGAGTACCTGGCATCCCCGGCCGAGAAGTATTTCTATCCAGTCCCTCAGGATGTCTGGCCTATCGAGAAGATCGTTGCGGCCGCGGGCGACCGCCTCGGGAAGGTCGTGTCGCTCAGCTTCCCGAAGCTGGATCTGATCGACGATGTCATCTATCCTCAGCTCAGGAAGTCGCTCGCGTCAGCGACCGCGCTGCTGGCTCGCTCGGACTTCGAGGTCGAGAAGACGACGATACACGTCGACGGGATCACGCACATGCTCGTCGAGGTGAAGTCCCTGGCCCTGCCGAAAGCCAGGAAGCACAGGGGCCCCCCTGTGAACTCCGAGAACGCGAACGAGTTCCTCTCCAAGTGGCGGACGCTCGGCATATCCGAACCTTACGTCGAGGGGGGACGATGGTACGTCATGGCGAACAGGGAGTTCACCCGCGCCGACGAGCTACTGAGGTCCAAGCTGACCGAGATGACCCTCGGCAAGGACGTGAAAAAGGTCGACAGGATCGATGTCGAGTCGGGCGATGCGCTCCTCGATGCGAGGCATCTCCCGGCGCTGACGCACCACTTCGACGAGAGGATGCCCTGGGTGAGGTAGTTCGTCAGGGAACCGGACCGTCCTACGCGGAGACCGGGATGGGCGAGTTGGGGTAGAACGTGATCTCGTTTCCCGCCTTGTCGACCGCGTGGATGTAGAACATGAGGTCGCTGGATGCGCTCAGCAGCGTCCCGGCGATCTCGTACCCGTACATGTGGTCGCCCTCCGATGCCATCGTGACGAAGTCGCCCATGGTCCCGATCGATATGTCCGCGGTCACGAGCTTCCCGTTGTCCGCGACATTTGCGGTGATGTTGACCGTGTACGAGGCGTTCGCGCGGATCATGGTCGCCAGGTCCTCGCCCCAGCGCGGGGTCCAGACCCAACTCGAGGTCCCGGATGACTCGATGTACTCGTAGTCTATCGCGGTGAAGTTGCCCGTCGCGCTGTTGTGCACCCAGATGGTCACGTCCTTGACCGTCGGGTCGGCGTAGTCCGCGAACGGATAGTTGAACATGAGCAGCCAGACCGCAAGGAAAGTGAAGAAGAACCATGCGACGTTCCCGGCCCAGTTCTTCTTGGTGAACTCGGATATGTTCACCCTGAACACCGGGTAGATGTACCTGAGCGCGATGATGCCCGCGATGGCAATGATCAAGCCGATTCCTATCAGGTCGGTCGAGACCCACGCGAGGGCGCCGGCGGCTATCCCGAAGGCCATGCCGATGACCACTGTCAGGAGAGTCGTCTTCGTGTCCCTGAGCTCCTTCTCCAGGAACTCCTTCTCGTCGAATTTGGGGGCCTCGAACTCGTACTCCTCTTCCTCGGGCTTGTCCTTCTTCCGCTTCTTGGCCATTACGCCCCTCGAAGAGCTAGGGCTATTTAATATCTTTTGGTGGCATCCAAGGCTTGTCCGAGCTGTCTGGCCATGGCGACGCGGATGCAGTGCCCCGTTGTCGTCACCGACCGGCCGCTGCCACCACTTTCGCTTACCTCCAATGAATACGCTTATATCTTGCACGCGGGGTTTGGAAGATGAAGGTGTTGAGGAGAGATGTCCGAGGAGGAGATCGAGAAGCTCCCAGGGGTCGGTCCGGCCATACTTGAGAAGCTCAAGGAAGCCGGTTACAACGACATCATGATGATCGCAGTGGATTCGCCCAAGAACCTCGCGGACATTACCGAGATCGGTGAGTCGACCGCTGCGAAGATCATCGCGGCCGCGAAGAAAGCAGCCGATGTCGGCGGGTTCGAGACGGGCGATGTCATACTGGAGCGGAGGAAGAGCGTCGCGAAGCTCGGCTCGTGCTCGAAGGCGCTGGACGAGCTCATGGGCGGCGGGTTCGAGTCGCGTGCCATCACGGAGTTCTTCGGCGAGTTCGGCTCAGGCAAGACCCAGCTCTGCCACCAGCTCGCGGTCAACACCACGCGGCCAATCTCCGAGGGCGGCCTTGACGGGCACACGATCATCATAGACACCGAGCAGACTTTCAGGCCTGAGAGGATCACTCAGATGTCGGAGGCATCCGACCTCGACCCGGACGAGGTCCTGAAGAAGATACATGTCGCGCGCGCCTTCAACAGCCATCACCAGACGCTCCTCGTCGACAAGGCCTTTGAGACGGCCAAGGATTTCCCTGTCAGATTGATCGTCGTCGACTCGCTCACGGCGCACTTCAGAGCCGAGTACATCGGTCGAGGCGCGCTCGCGGAGAGGCAGCAGATGCTGAACAAGCACATGCACGACCTCCTCAGGTTCGGGGATGTGCACAACGCGGTCATCGCGGTCACCAACCAGGTCTCTGCGAAGCCAGATGCGTTCTTCGGGGACCCGACGCGGCCCATCGGAGGACACATCGTTGGCCACACGGCCACCTTCAGGATATACCTGAGGAAGAGCAAGGGCGGAAAGCGCATCGCGAGGCTGATCGACTCGCCCAACCTGCCCGAGGCGGAAGCGGTCTTCCTGGTGTCCGAGGGCGGCATATCGGACTGAACCGAAGGATTGATGCACCTGACCGCAGGTGCACGGTCCGTGAAGCTCCTGCTCGAGCTCTCGATGGAGTGCGAGTCCATGGCCCGGTCCGAGGCGCTGTCCGCCGCGGATGCGCTCGGCGGTCCCGGGAAGGTTATTGACTCGGACCCCGGGGTACTCGTGGTCGAGACATCGGCCAGCCCTTCGTCGCTCGCATCGAGGCTCGGGCTGTGCCATCATGTCTCCGAATGGCTCGGTACGTGCAGCCCATCCGAGATCCAGTCGTTCGCAGCGTCCGTGGACGTCCCAGGACCCATCAGGGTCCGGGCGACCAAGGTCGGCCCGGCGGTCGAGGGGGTGCACTTGGACCGGGTCAGCAGGAGCGTCGGGGGCGTCATCGGGGCTGGCCGGGGTGTCGACATCCACGACCCGGTGAGCGATGTGAGGATAGTCTTCTCCAACAGAGCGCATGTCGGGCGCGTGCTCGGAAGCATAGACCGCACGTCGTTCGAGAAGCGGAAGAACAGGTATCTGCCGTTCAAGTACCCGGCGTCGCTGCACCCGAAGTACGCGAGGGCCATGGTCAACCTGACACGGGTCCCGGTCGGCGGGACGGTCCTGGACCCGTTCTGCGGCACGGGCGCGATCCTTGCGGAGGCGTTCCTGGTCGGGGCGCGGGCCATCGGGACGGACCTGTCGGAGCGGATGGCCTTGGGGGCGCTTGAGAACCTCTCGCACATCGGGGCGTCCGCGGACGTGCGCGTGTGCGATGTGGGCAAGGTCGCCGAGGTCGTCGGGGCGGTGGACGGCATAGCGACGGACCCGCCCTACGGGAGGTCGACCAGCACGAACGGTGAGAAGATACCGGACCTGTACAGGCGGGCGTTCTCGGCGTTCAGGTCCGTGGTCCGGAGAGGTTCCCGCGTGGTCACGGCCGTGCCCGACATGTCGCTCCTCGAAGGCATGGACGGGTTCGACCTCGAGGAGACCCACGGACTGTGGGTGCACAGGTCGCTCACGAGGAACTTCTGCGTACTCCGAAGGACATGACCCTAGTAGACCTGGACTGTCACGATAAGGGTATCGAGCAGGATGTCCCCGCAGTATGCCTCGACCTCGATGGTCTTCGTGCCGACGGTGGCCGTGCTCCACACGAGGATGTCGAGCCCTATATCGACGGTCGTCCCGGCTGGTATCGTGAATTCGATGGCCGAGGAGCTGTTCACCTCTGGCATGTCCACGAGGTAGATCACGGCCCCGAGGTACGTGTCGAGCTGCGTGACCGTCAGCGACACCGATATGTCCCCCTCGCCTGCGTTTTCGGCCGTTATCCCGGCCGAGCCCTCGCCGCCGAGGGGTATGGACAGGGTGTCCGGTGCGAGGCTGAACGTGACCACGGGCGGAAGGACGACGAGGTCGTAGCTGATCGTGATGTCGGAGCTCTCGTCGTCCACAAGCCCATCAGGATGCAGCGTGATGTTGACCGTCTGGTTCCCGGGCGCAGCGCTCATGGCGGACCTCACGAGCACATCCACGCTCGCGTTCCTGTCGGTCCTGAGGGACACCGTGTAGGGCGCAGTGTATGCGTCCTCTCCATCGGTCGACGGCTTGAACGATATGTTCCATCCGTCCAGGGATGAGGAATCGCTGAATGTGATGTTGTTCCTCGTGTTCCCGAGGTTCTCCACGAACACCTCGAAGTGCACGGCGACGCCAGGGGTGATGTCCCCGGTCGTTCCGTCGGCCGGCGTTGCGTCGAACGAGTAGTCTGGCATCACCGTGACCATCGGCACAGGGACGAAGGCGATGATCAGTATGACGAACGCGAGTACCCCGAGCGCCTTGTGCTTGAACTTCAGCTTGGTGATGTCGTTCAGGGGCGGCGGGTGCTTGGCCCCGAGGAACAGGATGAGGATCGCGAAGATTATCCAGGAGAAGTAGAACATGGACAGCGCCAGGAGTGCCGCGATTGTGACCCATGAGGCGTACTTCGCCTTGTTTCCCAGAAGTGCGCGGGAGATGTGCCCTCCGTCGAGCTGTCCCGCGGGCAGGAGGTTCAGCGCGGTCACGAGGAACCCCACCCACGCCGCGAAGGCCATCGGGTGGAGCAGGTAATCCCCTTGGATCGGAACGAGGCTCCCGAGCCAGTTGTATATCATCGGGAACATCACGAGCGCCAGGCTCCCTTCCCCGATGGTCTCAGGGACAGGCCTCGCCTCGGCGTTCGTTAGCATAAGCCCTGCTATCCCTATGGGGATCGCGACCAGCAGGCCCGCGATGGGCCCCGCTATGCCTATCTCCAGCAGGGTCTTCCTGTTGGGTATGGGGTCGCGGAGAGAGATGAATGCGCCAAAGGTCCCGAGCGGCGGGAACGAAGGTATGAAGAACGGCATCGATGCCGCGACCTTCCGTCTCCTGGCCATGAAGAAGTGACCGAGCTCGTGGACTCCCAGAATCGCCATGAGCGGGAGCGCGAACACGGCTATGCCAGTGAGGATGTTCTTCGCGGAGAAGAACTCGTTACTGGGCACATCAGCGTACGCCCCCCAGTCGAGCACACCGGCGAGAGTCATGGTGAGGAATGTGATGATGAGCATGGCCAGGTTTACGTATTTGCTCCTGTATTTCGAGTCAGGCTTCCTGCCGACGATCACGACATGCTCGCCCTTCTCGTATGTGATCATCGGGATGAACCCTTGCTTGCCCATCTCCTCCCTGAGCAGTTCGAACTTTTCCTCTAGAGTAGTGTCGTCTACCCTGCAGAAGAACTCGACGACATCGAAGTTGACTCGGACATCGTAAACCGGGAAGTGTCTAGCGACCAAGCCCTTCAATAATTCGATGTCCTTTGCAGCTTCTGGCGGTGTAGGTGGCTGCATGGCCTCTGCACGAACATGGCATCACTACATAAGTCTTTGGACGTGTAGCCAGGCATAGTGAAAAAGTATTATAGGCCGGCATGGTGTCCCGAGGGACATGTCGGAGACGGCCGGGCACGGGGCGGCTGCGGCATATGTCGGCCTCCTGAGGCCAGGGAACTGCGCCATGGGCGCGTTCGGTGTCCTGCTTGCGGCGATCGTGTGCGCAGGCCCGTCGGGCGTCGAGGAGAGTTGGCTCGAGGTGGCGCTCTCGATGGCCGTCGTGATGGCGTTCACGGGTGCCGGGAACGCGCTGAACGACTATTTCGACCGCGAGGTCGACAAGGTCGCCCACCCGGACAGGCCGCTGCCTCGGGGACTGTTGTCGTCGAGGACCGCGCTGTATCTCGCGGTGACCCTGTTCGTCGCTGCGATTTCGCTGAGCCTGTTCGTCAGCATATGGTCCGTCACGATCGTGATCGCGTCCGTGTTCGCGATGCTCGTGTACGAGGTCCTCCTGAAGGGCGAGGGGCTCGTAGGGAACCTTGCGATAAGCTGGCTCACGGGCGCGCTGTTCCTGTTCGGCGGGGCCGCGGTGCACAGCCTCGAAGTGGCGTGGATCCTCGCGCTGCTCGCATTCCTGGCTACCCTCGGAAGGGAGATCGTGAAGGACATCCAGGACATCGAGGGAGACAGGGGTTCGAGGCGCACACTCCCGATGAGGATCGGCGTGGAGAGGGCCGGGACCGTGGGCTCAGCGGCCTTCCTCGGAGCCGTCGCGCTGAGTCCTGCACCCTACATCCTGGACCTGATGTCCGTCTGGTATCTGCCAGTCGTCGTGGTGGCCGATGGAATCTTTATATATTGCGCTCTGATTCACTTCAAGAGCCCTGAGAGGGGTCAGAAGATGGCGAAGCTCGCCATGCTGGTGGCCCTGATAGCGTTCCTTGTCGGAGGGGTATTCTGACGATCAAGGCCTACATACTCGACACCCTCAAGAAGCATAAGATGCACATGACTCTGATCGACCCGGCGAAGCAGCCGCCGGAGGCGGCCGGTGCCATCGCAGCCAAGGCGGCGAGCGCGGGTTCTGACGCGATCATGGTCGGCGGCTCCACCGGCGTCACCCAGGAGAACCTGGACCAGACGGTCGACGCCATCAAGATGTCGTGCAAGCTCCCGGTCATATACTTCCCGTCGGGGGCGCACGCGATAGCGCGTCACAGCGACGCGATATACTTCATGAGCATGCTCAACTCGAAGAACGTCAAGAACGTGACGGGCGAGCACTGGAGGGCCGCCCCGGTCATCCGGAAGCTCGGTATCGAGTCCATCTCGATGGGCTATGTCATAGTCGAGCCAGGCATGAAGGTCGGGGAGGTCGGCGAAGCCGACCTCGTGAAGCGGGACGACGTGCCGCGCGCGGTCGGATATGCGATGGCCGCCGAGATGCTTGGCATGGACCTGGTGTACCTCGAGGCGGGGTCCGGCGCTCCCGAGCCAGTCCCGGCGGAGATGGTGGCGGCCGTCAGGAAGAGCGTCAAGGTGCCAATCATCGTCGGGGGCGGCGTCAACTCTTCAGAGAAAGCGGTCCGCGCGATAGCCGCTGGGGCGGACATAATCGTCACGGGCACCCTCATCGAGAACGGCGACTTCGAACCTGCGCTCAGGGATGCAGTGTCGGCGATCCACAGGGCCTGATTGCGGGTCATGCGCAAGTTATTACTACACCCCGCGGGGATACGCGGGCGGGTTTGATCATGGGACTTCTGGACTACTTCAGGAAGCGGGAGCATGATGTCATGTGCCCTGAGTGCGAGAAGCACCAGAAGCACGTGAAGCTGGTGGCGGCGAACGGCAAGGAGTTCGAATGCCCCGAGTGCCACTATGTGCACATGGCCCGCAGATAGGCGCGCGCCATGGCCGACCGACGACCACAGCGGCGCTTTCTGGCTCCGATTGTCAGCGGAGGCCAGGGCGACCCGCTGTGCCAGTGTCCCACCTTCAGACATCGCGCTAGCCCGTGAGTCCGGCGATGCCGTTCTTCTTCAGCTCGTTCACGATCTCCCGGAACCATTCAATCGCCATGTCATGCTTCCTCCGGAGGTCGGCGCCGTCCGCGTGCATCGGCTTCGTCCCCGAGGTACATGTCGTTGGACGGGAGAGCATTCTCTGCTGGATGAATGTGGAAAAATGGTGCGGGAGAGGGGATTTGAACCCCCGTACTCCTTCGAGACAGAATGTCTCATCCTGTGTTTTCAGGACCTTAAGTCCTGCGCCGTTGGCCAGGCTTGGCTACTCCCGCGGTGCCCCCATCCTCTAGGGCGTCCTTAAACCCTTTTCGGGCTCAGAACTTCTTGAGGATCTCTTCGAGGGACGTCTCGTTCGGGAGCACCTGCAGGTCGTACCCGACCCTGATCAGGGGCTTGTTCGCCTTCAGGACCCTGTTGAGGTCGATGGGCGTGCCGGAGACGACCACGTCGCACTTGGCGGCGTTGATTGTCTCCTCGAGCTCCCTGACCTGCGTCGGCCCGTAGCCCATGGCCGGCAGGACCTTCTCGAGGTGCTTGTACTTCGCAAAGGTCGCCTTGATGGAGTTGACCGCGAACGGCCTGGGGTCGATGATCTCCTTCGCGCCAGCCTTCTGGGCCGCGATGAACCCGGCTCCGAAGCTCATGTCCCCGTGCGTGACGGTCGGGCCGTCCTCGATCACGAGCACCCTCTTGCCCTTGATGGCATTCGGGTCCTCGACCGTGACCGGCGAGGCCGCTAGTATGACCTTGGCCTTGGGGTTCAGCTCCTTGGAGATCTCCCTGACCCGCTCGACATCCTTCGGGTCTGCGGTGTCGACCTTGTTGACTATGATGAGGTCGGCCAGACGCATGTTGGTCTCGCCCGGGTGGTAGAGCTTCCCGTGCTCGGCCCTGTGCGGGTCCGCGACAGTGATGTGCAGGTCTGGCACATAGAACGGCGTATCGTTGTTCCCGCCGTCCCACAGGATGACATCCGCCTCCTGCTCGGCCTGCCTCAGGATCCTCTCGTAGTCCACGCCAGCGTAGACGATGATCCCCTTGTCTATGTGCGGCTCGTACTCCTCGCGCTCCTCGATCGTGCACTCGTTCTTGTCGAGGTCGGCGTAGGACGCGAACCTCTGGACCGCCTGCTTCTCGAGGTCGCCGTACGGCATCGGGTGTCTGATCGCCACTACCCTCCTGCCCTTCGCCCTCAGGATGGACGCGACCGCCCGCGTCGTCTGGCTCTTACCGGAGCCGGTCCTGACCGCGCATATCGCTATGACCGGCACCTTCGACTTCAGCGCTGTCTGGTTCATCCCCATGAGCCTGAAGTCGGCTCCTGCGGCGTTCGCGATGGAAGCCTTATGCATTACATCGATATGGGCGACATCGGAGTACGCGAAGACGACCTGCTCGACCCCGTGCTTCTTCACGAGCTCCGTGAGGTCCTTCTCCGGGTAGATGTCTATACCCTTGGGGTACAGCTTGCCCGCGAGGCTCGCGGGGTACTTTCTACCTTCGATGTTGGGTATCTGCGTGGCGGTGAACGCCACAACCTCGTAGTTCGCGTTGTCGCGGAAATACGTGTTGAAGTTGTGGAAGTCCCGGCCTGCAGCTCCCATTATGATAACTTTCGCTCGCATGCCCTTCACCTGGGGTCCGGTTAACCCCTCTATCGATATATGTCTTGCCACCCCACATTGCCAGGGGCCGCCGCTCTACGGGACGTAGGGGGCATGCATACAGTGGAAAGGTATTCGTAAGCGGATATCAATCCCTGGTCGATGGCCTACAGGAAGCCGTCGGACACCGAGGTGGTCGAGGCGGTCAGGGATGCCCTTCAGAGGCACGGTGTCATAAACTCCCAGCGGAAACTCACGGAACTGGTCCTGACGGAGCTCCACAGGCACGATTCGGACTACAGCGTGAGCGAGCCGAGGCTCAGGCGGCTGGTCATCGAGAACGACCTTGCCAACATCGACATCCGGTGTAGGGAGACCGAGAAGAAGACTGCCGCAGGGGCGTGCCCGGTCTGCGGCGGCCGGACGGAGCGGATCAGGAACCTGACGGTCTACGGTGGCACGGTCACGAGCGGGTACAAGTGCAGGACCTGCGGTTATTGGACGGGCCTGAAGCGCCGTGTGCCAGTTTTGTACATTTTCTCACCCAAGAGCCAGTTGTGATTCAACATGTTTATCATCAGGATTCCCTCTCCGAGCTGAGGAGGCGAGTTAGATGAAACTCCTAGACTTCGGCAGAATGGAAGCTGGCAAGGTGAAGATCAGCCAGGGTGTGGGCGAGCCCCTCGGGCTGACGGATGGGAGCGAGGTGTTCAGCTCCATGTTCAGGTACGAGATTGACGGCAAGGGCGCCTTCGAGATCGTGCTGTCCCCGTTCGGGCCGGAGAACTACCGCGAGATCGCCTACATCACATTCCAGGTCAGGGACGTCCCAGGCGCGCTTGCCCAGGCGGCCCAGTTCCTGAAGACGCGCAACATCGACATACTCAACTCGGAGACCGTCAGCTCGATCCCGAACGTCGTCATGGTCTGGGAGATGCTCGTGGACCTCTCGTTCTTCGGCGACTCCTCGTCGCTCATCAAGGAGTTCGACGATGCGAAGGCTGCGAAGGACCAGGGGGTCACCCTGGTCGATGTGATGGCCATCGAGACCTCGGACCTGTCGACCCGGTACACGAGGGGCGCGGTCGCGGGCAACGACCAGATCAAGGTCAAGGCGCTGAGGAAGACGGAGAAGAAGGCCAGCCTGATCAAGGATGGCACCTTCGAACTCCCGCAGGCGTATCTCAACTTCCTCGGCAGGAGCTCGTCCCCGGTCATGCTGGTCGGCGAGCCCGATTCGTGGATACTCTCAATCGTGTTCCTGAACGACGACTCGAAGCTGGCCAGAATCAAGGTCGACATCCCGGACAGGCCGGGCGCGATCTACGAGGTCATGAAGGCCCTCGGGGACGAGTCGGTCAACGTGCTCGCCGGCTACACGAACGTGCTGGTCTACTACGAGCGCATGACCTGCGAGCTGGTCGTCGATTTCCGCGGGGCCACTGTGAAGTCCTCCGGGGAGCTGCACGAGATGCTCAAGAAGAAGTTCGTCGCCCTGGGCCCGCCGTTCACGGTCACCGAGGTCGCGAAGATCGATATCTGATGGGCTCAGGCGGTCCTCTCGCGGCAGTCGCACCGGCCGCTGGTCATCGCCAGGTCGACCTCTGCCCCCGGCTTCAGCATCTCGGTTGTCCAGCATGGGAGCTTAGGGCCGTTTTCGACCCCTACGACCGCGAGGTTGTACCGTGTTTCGGTATCGTCGAGCGCGATCCGGAGCTTCGTGAACGAGAGGACCTTCCCGGAGTCCTTCCACTCCGCGGGCGCCATAGGCTTCCCACATCTGGAGCACTTGGTCCTGGAGCTCACAGTGGCGTAACCGCACCTGCATCTGCGACCTTTCAGCGTGACCTCCTCCCTACGTGACGGTCCTGTGTCCACGTGAGCGCCGCGCAGGCTCATTATATTTCTTGTGGATTGGTTCGCATCCGCGATTCTCACGTCCTACGAAAGACTATTAAACGCAGGGAGTATATTCGCTCCCAATCGTCTTTGTACTGTCCCGCGGACCCCCCCAGTTGCGAGTCCCGAGCATCCGCGGCATAGGACACGGAGGCCGAGGTTTGGACCCGATTGAGGCGTCTCGTCTGATAATGGACACATACGCCGCCAAGATACTTGTGGCATGTTCGCGCAAGCCCAAGCACGCGCTTGAGCTGAGCGCCAAGCTCAACATCCCGATAGCTGCGTGCTACCGGCGCATCCACGTTCTCGAGAAGGCAGGTCTGCTCAAGGCCGTTGAGCGCGCTCTTACACAGCAGGGCAAGAGGATAGTGCTCTACATGTCCCAGCTCAAGAACGCCTACATCTTCTTCGAAGGCGGCAAGCTGAGGGTGAGGTTCCAGATGATTTCGGGTCAGACCCAGGACTTCGGGGGCGAGTGGAAAGAGGTCAAGCTCATCGAGGAGGAAGAAGACGAGGAGGCCCTGCCCGGGGGCCTGTTCGTTCCAAGGGAGCGTTCGGGATAGATGACGGTCATTCGGTATCGTGAATAGGAGTTGGTTCAAGATGGCTCGAGATAACGAGGTAGGCACGGCGACATTCCCGCAGGAGATAGTCCAGTTCCTGTCCAACCCAGGCGGACACTCTCTCATCATCAGGGGCATGGCCGGTACCGGGAAGACCACGCTCGCCCTCCAGATGATCGAGGAGCTCGCCCAGGTCCAGCAGAGCTACTACATGTCGACGAGGGTATCGGACCAATCGCTCTTCAACCAGTTCCCATGGCTCCTGGAAAAGGTCCGGGATGGGGAGATACTCAAGGCGCGCAAGAAGATGAAGAAGAGGGCCGACTCAGAGATGCAGGTCGAGAAGATCCTCCTCGGGCTCGCGGCCATCAAGGGCGAGCTGAAGAGCGAGAAGGTCAAGGCCCCGAGGAAGGAGCTGCAGAGGCTCGAGGGCAACGTCGAGGAGGGTCTCGAGGAGATGCCGGCCGAGGCGACCGGTGAGAAGGAGCTCACGGTCACGGTCGGCGCGATGATGCCCGAGATCGAGATGGCCTACGACGTCGTGGATAAGGCCCTTCCCGAGAGGACGCTCATCGTGCTGGATAGCATAGACGCGCTCGCGGAGAAGTACGGGGTGCCGCAGGCCCGGCTCATCAACGCGCTCCAGAGGGACCTGGTCGAGGGCTGCGGGACGAACATCATCTATGTCCTCGAGACACCCGACCCGTTGCTGGACTATCTCGGGGACGGGGTGCTATATCTTTCATTCAACAACTCCACTGGGCGGAGGATACGTGAGCTGGACATACTGAAGCTGAGGGGCTGTGAGATACACCAGCCGAAGTATGTCTACACCCTGCTCGGCGGCAGGATACGGACGTTCGAGTACAGCAGGTACACGAAGCCCGTGAAGCCCAAGCTGGTGGATGTCCTCGCAGACCCGGCCCAGGGTGCGGTCTCGACTGGCAACATCGACCTCGACGACATGCTCGAGGGGGGTCTGAGGAAGGGCACGATCGCCCTCATCGAGCTCAGCCCGGGCGTGCCCGTCGTCTCGTCGTCGCAGATCGAGAACGCCATGATATGCAACTACGCGATGCAGAAGCGCGGGGTCGCGTGGCTCCCTACCAGGAAGACGGGGGCGGAGACCGCCAGGAGCGAGCTCCTCGGCTTCATTTCACCGGACGTGTTCGACAAGAACATCCGCGTGCTCGAGCCGCATGCGCCCTCGGAGGCCCCGAAGCCGTACGCGATGACGCTCGAGGGCGGGGATGTCAAGGTCGACATCAAATGGCAGGACGTGCAGTACTCGCTGAAGGACACCAGCTCGCCGTACCTAGCGGTGATCGGCTTCGACTCGCTCGAATCGATCTACGGGCCAGGTGTGCTCGACGGCATGATGGAGTTCCTGACATCGTTCCTGAACAGCGGCGGCATACTGGTCGCGACCGTGACGCCGTCCGTGAAGTCCACGAGCCGGTTGACCGACCTAGCGCACATGCACATCAGGATCGACAAGACCTCGGGCGTGACGATCGTACGCGGCGAGGAGCCGTACACGGCGCCCTACGCGATGACCGACCCCGAGCCCAACGACTTCAGGCCCAAGCTCGTCCCGATACTGTGAGCGGCCGTCCAGGGCACACATCAGCGGCCGGGTCCTCGCAGCGGAGGCATCCGCTAGCTGCACAAGTGTGGATGATGAAAGGGTTTTTCCGGGCCAGGTCCTGCGTCAGTGCTTGAACAGCCTCAGGCCGCTGAAGACCATGGACATCCCATGCTCGTTGGCCGCCTGGATCGCCTCTTCGTCCCTGAGCGAGCCGCCCGGTTGGACTATGGCCGACACGCCGACCTTCGCCGCCGCGTCCACGCCGTCCCTGAACGGGAAGAACGCATCCGAGATGAGTATGCTCCCCTTCGCCTCCGGACCGGCCTTCATGCCTGCGATCATGGTCGAGTCCACCCTGCTCATCTGGCCGGCTCCGACGCCCACGGTCCTCTCGCCCTTGACGAGCAGGATCGTGTTGGATTTGACGTGCCTGCAGACCTTGACTCCGAATACCATCGCGTCGATGTCCTCGGCGCTCGGGGCGAGCTTGGTCACGACCTTCAGCTTGCTCCTGTCGAGATCGATGAACGGGTCGGTCTGGACCAGCAGGCCGCTCCTGACCTTGGTCATGAATATCCTGCCCTCCTCGCGCCTGATGGGCATGTTGGTCCTGAGGAGCCTGATGTTCTTCTTCTCCTCCAGGAGCTTCTCCGCGTCGGGGTCGTACCCTGGCGCGACGACCGCCTCGACGAAGTGGGTCGAGATCTCCTTCGCGGTGACGAGGTCGACCTGGCGGTTGAGCCCGATGACGCATCCGAAGGCGCTGAGCGAGTCAGCGTTGTAGGCCGTCAGGAACGCCTCCGATATCGTCGCGGCGCTGGCGACCCCTGACGGATTCGTGTGCTTGATCACAGCAGCGGTCGGCTTCTCGAAGTCGGACACGATCGCGAGTGCCGCGTCGAGGTCGATGACGTTGCAGTAGGATATCTCCTTCCCGTGCATCTTCTCGGCACCTGCGATGCTGAGCGGCGTGAAGTCGCACAGGTCCTTGTAGAACGCCGCCTTCTGGTGCGGGTTCTCGCCATACCTGAGGTCACTCAGCTTCTCGAAGGACAGCGTGAGGTTCTTCGGGAAGAGCTCGCCGCCGAACTTCTTGCCGAGGTAATTGGCTATGGCCGCGTCGTACCTGGCGGTCGCCCTGAACGCCTCGAGCGAGAGCTTCTGCCTCGTCTCCGGGGACAGCCTGCAGTCGTTCTCCTTGAGCTCGGCCAGGATCGCCTGGTACTGGGCGGGGTTGACGACGACCGTGACCGCGGAGTTGTTCTTCGCAGCCGACCTGATCATCGACGGCCCGCCGATGTCTATGTTCTCGATCGCGTCCTCCAGCTTCACGCCGGGCTTCGCGACCGTCGCCTCGAACGGGTACAGGTTGACGACCACCATGTCGATCGGCTCGATGCCGTGCCTCCTGATGGCCTCCATGTGCTCCGGCTTCTCCCTCATCGCGAGTATGCCGCCGTGGATCGCCGGGTGGAGCGTCTTGACCCTGCCGTCGAGCATCTCCGGGAACTTCGTCACATCGGAGACGCCTATCACAGGGACCCCGCCCTTCTCGAGCGCGGTGGCGGTCCCGCCGGTAGAGAGAATCTCAACTCCGAGCTCCGACAGCCCCTTGGCGAACTCGATCAATCCGGTCTTGTCGGAGACGCTTACCAAAGCCCTCTTAACCTTGTTCATCGGGTCAACTCCTCGATAGCCACTCTTCAGCATGGGCCGTCATCAGATCAGTCACTGTGACGCCAGAGCAGGGGCTATACCTTGTCTGATTATAACGCTTTTCGTCCAGGCTTGGACGTCGCCTCCGCGCGTTCGGTCGTGTTTGGAGATCGTCATCGCGCGCGCTCAGCCATGCCGTCCCGCACGGCCCTCCGCGCGAGATAGAACGGGAGGTTTCCGTTCCGGGCGAGGACGTCGTGGAACCTCTTGATGTCGAAGTCCTTGCCGAGCTTCGCTTCAAGCTCCGCCCTGAGCTGGAACACCATGTGCCTCCCGATCAGGTAGCATATGGGGTATCCGGGGGTCCTCGTGAAGCTCCGCACGTCGGCGGACGCCGCGGCGATCGGCGTGTTCGATTCGTGCGCGAGCAGCTCGGACATCTCCGCGACCGTCGCCTCGTCGTAGGCGAGCTTCACATCGTAGACGACCCTCACCGCCCGCCAGATGGCGGCGTCGAGCATCACGACCGCGGCCATGTCCGTCTTCTCGAAGCCGTGGTCGTACATCATCTTCTCGCAGTAGTGCGCCCAACCCTCCTGGGTCTCGTAGGCCGTGATCATCGTGTCGGGCGACATCAGCATGTGGAGCAGCTGGTGCATCCACGGCCTCGCGTTGGACGCGACCCCCTGGTGGAAGTGGCCAGGGTATGCCTCGTGGACCGCGGTGTTTATGATCATCGCGCGGTTCCAGAGGCTCCTGAGGTCCTTCGGGTCCGATGGCCTCGTGACGAGGTAGAGCCCTTCCTGGACCTTCTCGAACTGGGCGGGCATCTCGAGCGCCGCCGACGGTGTGAACGTGGTCATGAACTGAGGCGTCTCGATCACCTCGAGGACGAGCCCCTCCTCCACGGTCGCCAGGCCGTTCTCGACGATGTATCGCTTCGCGCTCTCCATCTGGCGCTCGGTCTCGTCCAGGACATCCTCGAAGGTCTCGGGGCAGTCCGCCTTGATCATCTCGTAGGCGTCCCCGATGCTCCCGCTCGGCGCGATCCTCCTCGCGATGGAATCCCTCTCGGCCTTCAGCTCCGCCAGGTACTTCTGTGCGAGGGCGAGCATCTGGTCGGGCGTGTGCTCCATCCCTCTGATCCTCATGAGCTTCTCGAACCTCTGCCTGCCCATGTGGAAATCGTCGGTCGACCGGTCGAGGAGCCCCTTCAGCCAGTCCAGGTGGCGCTGTGCCTCCTTCGCGGCGAGGGCGGTGTTCGCCATCAGCTCCGCCATGAGTCCGTCCGAGATCTGCCCCTTCGCATGCTCCTCGACATAGGTCAGGAACGACGGGAAGCTCCTGCAGCTCTCGATGGCCATCTGCGTCCAGAGCCTGACCGGCCTCTGCCCCTCGAACCTCTCCCTGAACTGGGCGAGGTACCTGGGAAGCTCGGACAGCCTCGAGGACAGTGCGGCCATCCGCTCCTCGAAGGGCGCGTAGTTCCGCACGATCATCAGGAGCATGGTGACCCCGGGCGCCTCCAGCCCGTCAGGGTACATCCTCCAGAGCGGATAGTCGTCTATGGCGAACCTCTGCGTCTCGACGGCCATGTTCAGGATCTCGAGCGATATGAGCTGGTCCGGCGAGAGCTGGTCGCTTCGGGACACATCCAGGGCGAGCCCGTGCCACTCGTCCAGGAGGTCCATCGTGCACTTGATGCGTTCGGAGCCCCCGTTGGACAGATGGTGGTCGTGCTCCCCGTGGACCCCGAACCTCGTGGCGACCTCTGGGTTGATCTCGAACAGCCTCAGGAGCATGCGGTCGTTCAACTCGTCGAAGCGTCTGGAAACCATGCTCTCTCCTCCGATTCTGAACGGCTAGCCCTCACTTGAAGCTAGGCCTGGGCAGCAGCCCGGCCTCCTTCGCGATCCTGGGCACGATGTCCTCCCATGCGACTGCCATGATGTGCACGCCGTGGACGCCCTTCATGGTCTTGAGCACCTCGATCTGCTCGACGCAGAGCTTGATGCCCTCCTCCTTCGGGTCCGATGCCTTCTTCATGCGGTCGATGATGTGGTCTGGGACGATCATCCCAGGCACCTTGTTCTTCATGTACCTGGCGGCCCCGGCGGTCTTCATGGGTAAGACGCCGGCGAGGATGTGGACCTTCTTGTCGAGCCCCCTCGCCCTCACATCGTCCATCCATTTCTCGAACATGCCCATGTCGAATATCGCCTGGGTCTGCACGAAGTCGGCGCCGGCAGCGACCTTCTTCGCGAGCCTCGCGCCCCTCCATTCGTAGGGCGTGGCGAAGGGGTTCTCCGCGCAGCCGAGGTACACCTTCGGCGGATCCTTGATGACCTGTCCGCCGACCTGCTTCCCCTCGGTCCTGAGCTGGTTGAAGACCGAGAGCTCGGTGATCGAGTCGAAATCGAAGACGTTCTTCGCCCCCTTCTCGTTCCCGAAGATCTGGTGGTCGCCTGTCAGGCACAGGACGTTCTTCACCCCGAGGGCGGCCGCCCCCAGGAGGTCGCTCTGGAGGGCGATCCTGTTCCTGTCCCTGCAGGTCATCTGTATGACTGGTTCGACGCCCTCGCGCATGATGATGAACGCGCTCGCGATGCTCGACAGCCTCACGACGGCCGTCTGGTTGTCGGTGAGGTTGAACGCATCTGCATATCCCTTGAGCATCTTCGCGTGGTGCGTCAGCGGCTCGGGGTTCGCGGACTGGGGCGGGCCGATCTCGGCCGTGACGGCGAACAGGCCCTGGTCGAATACCTTCTCGAGGTTGCTCCCTGCCTTCACTGGACCGCCTCCTTGCCCTTCTTCTGGTGCTGCTTCAGCCTGGCATCCTCACGGACGTAGGTCCTCCTCCCGCCATAGTGGCCGGTGGACCAGTCCTTCGGCGGCATGACCTTCTCTATCAGGTCCAGCCGCTTCTGGAGCTTGAGCCTCTCGTGGATCGCGTACCAGGCGCACTCGATGTCCAGGTTCACCTCGCAGTGGCCGTTCGACGAGCCGCCGCACGGACCGTTCATCATGCTCTTGGCGCACCTGGCGACCGGGCAGATCCCGCCGGTGAGGTGGATGATGCAATCGCCGCAGCCGACGCACTTCTCGGACCAGACACCCTGCTCCTCGGGGACGCCGAGGAAGCCGGTGTTCAGTCCCGGGAACACGGTCTTCTCGGGGTACATGTCCGCTATCGTCTGCGCGCCCAGGGAGCATGCCATCGAGAGCACGACGTCCGCGCCGAGGATCTTGTCCTCGACCTCCTTGACCCACTCCTTCTCGCACTGCCTCTCGACGACCAGCGTCTCGAACTGCTGGTCCCGGTGCTCCTTCCTGTTCTTGACCTTCAGGGCGGAGGCGGCCATCTTGACCTCCTTCTCGCCGCCTGCGAGGCAGATCGCCACGCAGCTCCTGCAGCCTATGACCGTGATGTTCTTGTAAGGTGCGACCATCTCGGCGATCTCGTTCATGGGCTTCCTCTTCGCGACTATCATCGGGTGTCACCTCCCATGTCCAGGGGTCCGAGCCGTTTGGCCACCTCGACCATCTTCGAGGCGGCTTCGGGGAACGCCCATGCGTTGGTGGATGCAGCGTTGAACATCTCGACCCTCTCCTTCTCGATCCCGAGCTCCGCGAGCATGCCCTTGACATACTCGACCCTCTTCCTGCCCTCGATGGAGCCGGTGTCGTAGTAGCAGTTCTTCTCGAGGCAGCCGATGACGAACACGGCGTCCGCGCCGTCCTCGAACGCCTTCAGTATGTGGAGCCCGTCGACCCTTCCGGAGCAGGGAACCTGTATGACCCTGACGCTGGCGTCGTACTGGCGGCCGCTCCGCGCTGCCAGGACCGCGGCGTCCATGCCGTGCCTCTCGCAGCAGAACCCCACGACCTTCGGCCTCCTGTCAGTCATCAGAAGTCACCTCCGAGCATGGTCCTCGTCTCCTGTTGGATCTGGTCGTCCGTGTAGTGCAGCAGTTCGATTGCCTTGCTCGGGCATATGCCCGCGCATATCCCGCACCCCTGGCACAGCTGCCTCCTGATCTCGACCTTGTTCGCGGTGCCGATGTAAGGCGCTTCGTACGGGCATGTCCTGATGCACGTCAGGCACGCCGAGCACTTCTCCTGCGCGACCTGCGCGACGGACCCCCCGTACTCCACGGTCCCCTTGGACGCGTAGGCCGCGGCCATCGAGCCGGCGGCCTCCCCCTCGGCCCTCGCAGCGTCGGCAGACTTCGGGAACACGGCCGAGCCGCAGACGAAGATGCCCGGTCTCGGCGTCGCGACGGGCCATCTCTGTATGCCGCCGCGCCTGAGCCCTCCCTCGGCGGTCATCGGTATCCTGAGCGCGTCCGCGATGTCCCTGTTGTCAGGGTTCGCCGGGATGGCTGCGAACGCGAGCGTTCCGAGCCGTACGGACAACAGCTCGCCCTGGGCTAGGTCCGTGACGGTCATCTTCGTTGGGTCCTTCGGGTCGACCTTCGGAACCCCCGTGCGGTCGTACCTCACGAATCTTATGCCGAGCTCGGCCGCCTCTTTGTATGTGATCTCGGAGAGCCCGAACGCGCGCATCTCCTGGAACAGCATGAAGACCTCGGTCTGCGGGTGCTTCTTCTTGACATCGATGGCTGTCATGAGCGCCTCGTCCCACGCGAAGTCCATGACCTTGAGCGACTTCCCAGTAGGGTCCGGTGTGTCGACTATGACGACCGGCCCCTTTGGCGCATGCCCCGCCTGGAGCATCTCGCTCAGCTTGTACAGGGGGACAGCGTCCTTGGACGCCTTGGCGAGCGGCCCCTTCAGGGAGTTCCAGCCGCCGCCCGTCGCGACGACGACCGCCGCGCACTCGAGCTCCTCGGTCTTCTCGCCTGCCATGATCGTGAGCTCGTAGTTCCCGGGCGTGCCCTTCGTCGCCACGAGCCTCGTGTTCGACATCAGGATCCCGGGGGCCTTGACGGACCGGCTGCTCTTCTCGATTATCACAGTATGCGCGCCCGCCCGCGCAGCCGCCTCCGCGGCGGCCATGCCTGCGACCCCGGCTCCTATGATGACGACGTTCTTCGTCCTCATCTCCTCGGTCTCAGTCAGGAGGGGCACGAGCATCGTGACACGTCCCAGGGCGGCCTTCAGCTTCGTCTCGGCCTTCTTCTGGGCCCCCTCGGGGTCGTCGACGTGCGGGAGGACGACCTCCTCCCGGACGTTCACGAACTCCACCATGGACCGGTCTATCCCCGCCCTCCTGTATGCCTTGAGGAGGGCTGGGCTGACATCCCGCTTGTGGCATGCGAGGACGACGGCCCGGTCTATCTCCTTCTCAGCGGCCTCCCTCGCCACATCCACGACGGCCTTCCCGTCGCATATCTCGTCGACGACCTTGACCGACATCACGAGCTCGGCATCGTTCGCCGCGGCTTCGAGCTTCGCGATGTCTAGGAGCTTGGGTGACTCGGTGCAACACCTGCAGATGACGACCTGTATCCTCCCGCTGCTCATTGGGTCCCCCTCCTTCGACCGGAGACCCTCGAGCCAGTGGCGACCGCTCTGACGGCTGCCTCCTCGATGTCCATGGGCTCCGAGACGGCTCCGGCGACGAACACGCCCGCCTTCTCGAGTTCCCTGTCAGCGACGGCGAACCCGAACGAGTCCGCCCCGATCCCCAGCTGGCCTGCCAGAGCATCCTTCGCCCCATGTGGACGCATGCCAACCGATAGGATCACGAGGTCGTATGCCGTCTCCTGGACCTCGGTGTCGGTCTCGGTCGCTGCCCTCACCAGGAGCGTCCCGTCCGGCCCCTGGGACACGGCCGCGGGCATGCTCCTGAGGAGCCTGACGGTCTTCTTGCCCTTGGCCCATGCCTTGAACTCGTCCTGGGGCTCGTAAAGGGTCCTCAGGTCCATGAAGTAGAAGTCCAGGTTGAGCTCAGGATCGGTGTCGATCATCATCTGGGATATCTTGGTCGCGTACTTGCAGCAGAACTTGGAGCAGTACTCGACCCCGTTCTTGACCGACCTCGAGCCGACGCACTGGAGCACCGCGACCCTCTTCGGGGGCCTGCCGTCAGATGGACGGACCAGCCTGCCCTTCTCGTTGAGGATCCTCTCGGCATCGACGCTCGAGACCACGTCGGCGAACGTCCCGCACCCGAGCCTGCTCACCTCGCACGCGTCGACCGCCCTGATGCCCGTGGCATAGACGATCTCCGAGACGTCCCTGGTGACGCTCTTGGCGCGGTCATCGAAATCGATGGCCTTGGTCGGGCATGCACTCGCGCACGCGTCGCACTTGCCCTTCTTGAAATGGAGGCACTTCGTCCTGTCTATCCAGTGTATCCTCGGCTGGCCGCTGCCGGTGGGCGCGAAGACGGCCTTGCCATCGACGGGGCAGGCTTCGACGCACTTGCCGCATCCCGTGCAGTCGTCCGTGACGTACCTCGGCGAGGACTTGACCTTGACCTTGTAGCCGTCCCCGGTCCTCTGCGCCGACACGACCTCCGAGAGGAGGAACACCTCGGCGCCTGGCTCGCGCAGGAGTTCGCCAGCGCGGTCCATGGCGAAGCACACCCCGCAGTTCCTGCACTCGGTCAGGCCCTTGCAGGTGAGCTCCCTGGCCATGCCGCCCAAGGACTCGGTCCTCTCCACGAGCACGACCTGGATGTCCCTGTCGACTAGCGTCTTCGCGACTGTGAGCCCGGCTGGGCCACCTCCTACAACGAGGACTTGGTTCGTCACTATCCTCCCTCCGATGTCACCGCCTGTTCCGCGGATTCGACTGTCCAGTGGTCTGTGAATGGTGCGTTTGTCCGAGGGGGACAGAAATCCCCCCTCGGCGGAATTGAAGAAAGGGGTTTGACCGGGGCCGTCCCGGCGCTCAGTTCAGGCCGGTGATGTAGCCCTTGTCGTCGATGTTGATCCTCTCGGCCGCGGGTGTGCCTGGCAGGCCCGGGATCGTCATCATCTCGCCCGTGATGGGCACGATGAATCCCGCACCTGCGGAGATCCTGACCTCCCTGACCGTCAGTACCCAGTCCTTCGGGGCGCCCTTCTTGATCGGGTCGTCTGAGAGAGAGTGCTGCGTCTTCGCCATGCATATCGGGAGCTTGTCGTTCCCGGCGGCCTCGATGGCCGCGATGTCGTCCGGGGCCGTGCCCGTGTAGACGACATCCTTCGCGCCGTAGATCTGCGTGGCGATGATCATTATCTTTTCCTTGACCGGCAGCTTCTCGTCGTAGAGGAACTTGAAGTCCGCCTTCTCCTTCTCGAGCGCCTCGATCACGGCCCTGCCCAGGTCCATGCCGCCCTTGCCGCCCTCCACGAACACGCGCGAGACCGCGTAGCGGACCCCGAGCTTCTCGCAGTGCTTCCTGCAGTGTTCGACCTCCTCCGGGCTGTCGGTCGGGAACTGGTTGATCGCGACGACGACCGGGACGCCGAACTTCCTGATGTTCTCGATGTGCTTGTCGAGGTTCGAGTAGCCCTTCTCCAGGAACTCCAGGTCCGGGGTGCCGATCTCCTTCACCTTCATCCCGCCATGCATCTTGAGCGCCCTGATGCTGGCGACCAGGACCGCGACGTCGGGCTTCAGCCCTCCAGTCCTGCAGACGATGTCGAAGAACTTCTCCCCGCCGAGGTCCGCTGCGAAGCCGCCCTCGGTCACGACGTAGTCGGCCATCTTGAGCGCGTACTTCGTCGCGATGATGGAGCTGTTGCCGTGGGCGATGTTCGCGAACGGCGCCCCATGTATGAACGCCGGCTGCCCCTCGAGCGTCTGCACGAGGTTCGGTTGGATGGCGTCCTTGAGCAGGAGGCACATTGCACCGATGCCCTTGAGCTGGGCGGCAGTGACGGGTTTCCCGTCCTGCGTGTAGGCGACGACGATCTTGCCGAGCCTCTCCCGAAGGTCCTTCATGTCCTTGGAGAGCGCGAGGATCGCCATGATCTCGCTCGCGACCGTGATGTCGAACCCGCTCTCGTGGGGCACCCCGCCCTTGGTCCTGCCGCCCAGGCCGACGACGATGTTCCTGAGCTCCCTGGCGTTCATGTCCATGACCTTCCTCAGGACGATCCTGGTCGGGTCGATGTTGAGCGTGTTCTTCTTGGTGACATGGTTCTCGACGAGCGCGGAGAGCAGGTTGTGCGCCGTGCCGACCGCGTGTATGTCTCCCGTGAAGTGCAGGTCGATGTCCCACATGGGGTAGACCTGGGAGTATCCGCCGCCCGTTGCACCGCCCTTGATGCCGAACGTCGGGCCGAGGGACGGTTCTCTGAGAGACAGCATGACCTTCTTGCCCAGCTGGCCGAGGCCCTGGCACAGGCCGATGGACGTGACGGTCTTCCCCTCGCCCGCCTTCGTGGCCGTGATCGCCGTCACGAAGATGAGCTTGCCGTCCTTGTTACCATCGAACTTCCTCAGCACTTCGAGAGGTACCTTCGCCTTGTACTTACCGTAGAACTCAAGGTCGTCGCGGGTCAGGTCGATCTTCTCCGCGATCTTCTCTATGTGCTGCACCTTCGCTTCCTGCGCAATCTCAATATCTGGCTTCATAGCCATTTGAAGAACCCCCTTTAAGGGGGGTAATAATAGGTTACATTAAGACTTTTCGTAACCCCGGGCGGGCCGCCCGCGCGCAGGGTCGTCCGGCCCATTCGCGCGGGCCGAGGGGAATGCTCGCTGGGCGCCATGCAGCCAGGCAGAGATGGCGGCCCTGGTCCTGAGAATCCTTAAGTAAGAAATGTGTATCTCGGCCTGGAGGGTGAGCATGGTAGCCGAGATAATCAGCGGAAACGAAATCGCGAAGACCATCAGGGCCGAACTCAAAACCGAGACCGCCAGGATGAAATCGTCCGGGGTGACGCCGGGGCTGGTCGTCATCATCGTCGGCGAGGACCCGGCATCCCAGGTCTATGTCCGCAAGAAGGGGGAGGCCTGTCTGGAGCTCGGCATCCACTCCGAGACGATCAGACTCCCGGCGAGCACATCGGAGGACGAGCTGCTCCTGCTGATCGAGAAGTACAACAAGGACCCGAAGTTCGACGGCATACTCGTCCAGCTGCCTCTTCCCAAGCACATCAGCGAGGAGAAGGTTCTTCTGAGAATCGACCCTGGCAAGGACGTAGACGGCTTCCACCCGATCAATGTTGGCAAGATGGTCATCGGTGCGGCAGACTGCTACCTGCCATGCACGCCGGCGGGCATCCAGGAGCTCCTCGTCAGGAGCGGGAACGACCCGAAGGGGAAGCATGTGGTGGTTCTAGGCCGGAGCAACATCGTCGGGAAGCCGATAACGAACATCCTGCTCCAGAAGGCTGCAGGGGCCGACGCGACCGTGACGATATGCCATTCCAGGACCGTTGACCTCCCACACTTCACGAAGCAGGCGGACATCATCGTCGCCGCGATGGGCGTGCCCAACTTCCTCAAGGCGGACATGGTCCGTGACGGGGTCGTCGTCATCGACGTCGGCGTCAACAGGATCAACGATCCGAACGCCAAGAGCGGTTGCAGGCTCGTGGGCGATGTGGATTTCGAGGCCGTCAAGGTCAAGGCGAAGGCGATCACGCCCGTCCCAGGCGGCGTAGGCCCCATGACCATCACGATGCTGATGAGGAACACGGTCAAGGCGGCCAAGATCCACCACAGATGGAGTGGCTGAGGCGGCCGTGCAACACTGCCGGCGGGCCGCGTCCGTGTCGGGTCCCGCCGGCGCTGGTATTTCTATTTTCTAAATATATATTAAATGTCGGATATTTAATCTCGCCCTGTGAAGTTGCTCTTTCCCGCACACGTGCGCCCACATGCTTCGTTTCTTGCCGGATTCTGACGAATATCGTCTATCGGTTACGATTCGGCACTCCCATTCACACGAACGTGGGGGGTGAAATCGCCATTGTCGCATCGAAAAGGATTATAAGCCCTGCAAGGATGCAGTCCTGGCAATCGATGTGAGTGTGCCTGTTGTTACTTCGGTGAAGGCAGCGGCGCGCGCGAGGCCGGACGTGCAGTGGCACATGGACGGGCGAAGCTATGCCGCTCGGACCCTGCCCGATGCGGCACTCATCGGTTCCAGATCCATACACGGGCATCGTGGCGGCCAAGGGCATGGACTTAGGCCGCTCAGGCCCGGATCGGATGTGAATACATGGTAGAGAAGAGCACCGAGCTGATACACGGCACGATCGTCAACAAGGACCCGGCGAAGCTCAGGCTGAAGTCGAACCTTCAGAACTACGAGCAGATGAGGACGACCTTCAAGTGGGCTGACGCCGACAAGGAAGTCGAGTGGTTCGCGGACGGCAAGCTGAACGCAGCATACAACGTGATCGACAGGCATGCGAAGGGAAAGAACAGGGACAAGGTCGCCCTCATCTACGATGACGGCGACGGGCACATCCAGAAGATGACCTTCCACGAGCTCTACGAGGCGACGAACAAGTTCGCGAACATGCTGAAGAAGCTCGGCATCAAGAGACAGGACCGCGTCTTCGTCTTCCTGCAGAGGTCACCCGAGCTATACATCTCATTCCTCGGCGCGATAAAGTACGGTGCCATCGCCAGCCCGATGTTCCCGGCCTTCGGCCCTGACGCGATCAGGGACAGGCTCGCGGACTGCGACGCCGTCGCACTCGTGACGGACAAGGAACTCAAGAAGAGGTTCTACGAGGTCAAGGACCAGCTCCCGGCCCTCAAGCACCTCATAGTCGTGGACGAGGACAACCTGCCAGCGGGCGAGGTCAACTACAATAAGGAGATGGCCGCCGCCTCCAAGGACTTCGAGACGGTCCACATGGACCCCGAGGAGTACATGTTCATGCTCTACACATCCGGCACGACCGGCAAGCCGAAGGGTGTAGTGCACGCACACAAGGCCATCGTGCAGCAGACCCTGACGACGAAGTGGGTCCTCGATTTGCACCCCGAAGATGTATTCTGGTGCACGGCGGACCTCGGCTGGGTCACCGGTGTGGTCTATGGCTGCCTCGGGCCGTGGTCGAACGGCGTCACCCAGATCGGTCTGGGCGGCAGGTTCGACCCGGAGAGATGGTACAAGACCATCCAGGACCACAAGATCACTGTGTGGTACACCGCGCCGACAGCCGTCAGGATGCTCATGGCCAAGGGCGACGACCTGCCGAAGAAGTACGACCTCTCCAGCCTGAGGGCGCTGTACTCCGTCGGCGAGCCGTTGAACCCGGAAGGGGTCAAGTGGGCCATTGATGTCTTTGACACCAAGACGTTCCACGACACGTGGTGGCAGACGGAGACCGGCTCGATCCTGATCACGAACTTCCCCGAGATGCCGATCAAGCCCGGCAGCATGGGCAAGCCGTTGCCCGGCATCGAGGCCGCCATCGTCGACGAGACCGGCAAGGTCCTCCCGCAGGGCGCGGAGGGCAGCCTGGTGCTCAGGCCCGGCTGGCCGTCCATGATGAGGCAGGTCTGGAAGAACCCCGCCAAGTACAACGAGTACTTCAGGAACGGCTGGTACTACACCGGCGACACGGCCCAGATCGACAAGGACGGCTACTACTGGTACGTCGGCCGCGCGGACGATGTCATCAAGACGGCCGGCGAGAGGGTCGGACCGTTCGAGGTCGAGAGCGCGTTGATCGAGCACCCTGCGGTCGCGGAGGCCGGCGTCATCGGCAAGCCCGACGAACTCAGGGGCAACATCATCAAGGCGTTCATCGTGCTCACGCCAGGCCACACCGAGTCGGATGAGCTCAAGACGGAGATCCAGAAGTTCGTCAAGACGAAGCTCGCCGGCCACGCCTACCCAAGGGAGATCGAGGTCGTCAAGACCCTCCCGAAGACCAGGAGCGGCAAGATCATGAGGAGGCTGCTCAGGGCGAAGGAACTCGGCCTGCCGATCGGCGACACATCGACGCTCGAGGACTGAAACACCAACACCCTTTTCTAGGGGGGAGCCTTCCCCCTCCATCATATTCCCTCCATCGGACCAGAGACGGTGCTAGGCATGGACTCCACTCAAGATCCCAGACGGCGCTTGGTCGATGGGAACGCCTTGTTCCGCAAGGCCGTGGACCCGACGACGCTCGCCCGGCTCGCAAAGGGCCAGGCCCCGTTCATCGCGATACTCACATGCTCGGATTCCAGGGTCTCGCCGTGCAAGATATTCAACCTCTCGCTCGGCGAAGCGTTCGTGGTCAGGGTCGCAGGCAACTGCGCCACAGACCCGGGCGTCCTCGGGAGCATCGAGTACGCCGTCTTGCATCTCAATGTGAGGGTCGTGCTGGTGATGGGTCACACGGACTGCGGCGCGGTCAAGGCGTCGTTCACGTGCGAGGACCGGGGGAACCTCGAGGCGGTAATGAAGGACCTGGAATGCGCCAGGTCGAAGCTGCCGAAGGAGCGGGAAAGGGACCCGGACGCCGTGGCCGAGAGCAACGTCCGGATACAGATGCGCCGGGTCCAGGACTTCAACCCTGACATACGGGAGCTGGTCCGGCAGGGGAAGCTGGAGGTCCTCGGGGCGATGTTCGACATCGTGTCCGGGGCTGTCAGATTCATCTGATCGGGATAGATGTAACAAACACGGGGAGAGACAACATGTTTGAAATGAAGCAGAGAAAGATCACGAATAGATGGGTCACGGTCATCGGGGCGCTGCTGGTGCAGCTGGCCCTGGGGTCGATCTACGCATGGTCGGTCTTCAACGGCCCACTCGCAACGGATTTGGACGCAGGAAAGAAGTCCGTGGAGGTCCTTGGCATATTCGCCACGAGCCTGGCGGCCTTCGGCATCATGGTCCAACTGGGTGGTTGGCTGCAGGACAAGTACGGCCCGATGAAGATCGCGATGCTCGGAGGCGCGGTCTACGTGGTCGGCTACATCCTGTCGTCGCAGTCGACCGGGAGCCTGCCGATGATGTACGTGGCGTACTTCGTGCTCGGCACCGGTGTGGGACTTGGCTACAGCTGCCCACTCGCATGCTGCGTGAAGTGGTTCCCTGACAAGAAGGGGCTCGTCAGCGGCATATCGGTCGCGGGATTCGGCGCTGGCACATTCATATTCGCCCAGGTCGGCACCTATGTCATGAACAACATGGGCGGCATCGTCAACGCCTACCTGTACCTCGGTGTCATATTCCTGGTGATGGTGTTCGCCGGGGCGCTCCTGCTTATCAACCCGGAGCCGGGCTACTGCCCCGCTGGCTGGAAGCCACCGGCGGCGGGCACGGCCGGCGCGGCCACTAAGGACTACACCTGGCGCGAGATGGTCAGGACCAGGAGCTTCTGGTTCCTGTGGATCATGTTCGTGCTCTCGGCGACGTGCGGCCTGATGATGATCGGCAACGTGGGCAACCTGGCCCAATCCTTCGAGGATATATACGCCGTTGATGCGGGCGATTCGTTCGACAAGGCAACGGAGAACATCATGCTCACGGCCCAGCTCGCAACGATCGTCGGCATCCTGGCGATATTCAACGGGGCCGGCAGGGTCGTCTGGGGGTTCATATCCGACAAGCTCGGCAGGACGAAGACCATGAAGACCATGTTCCTCACTCAGGCGATCGTGTACTTGGTGGCCGCGGGGTTCGTCATGACCAAGCCCACCGATGAGACCCTCGTCTTCGTGGGCGTTACCGCGCTCGTCTCCGCCGCAGGCTTCTGCTTCGGCGGCAACTTCGCGCTGTTCCCGCCGACCACTGCCGAGTACTTCGGCACGAAGAACTTCGGCGGCAACTACGGCAAGGTGTTCACGTCCTACGGCGTGGGCGGTGTCATCGGCGCGCTCATACCGGCGTTCGTATCCGGCGGGTTCGAGCTCGTCTTCGTGGCGGTCGCGGTCGGGTCCTTGGCGGCTCTCGCGATAGCCTTCATGACGAAGCCCCCGACGGCGGCGCCGAAGGCTGAATGAAGCGTCAGGACGGACGCACACCAGGCGGACACCTGGCAAACCCCTTCCAACGATTCATTTCTGATAATGTGCTGTGGCGAAAGCTTTTAACAGGTTCTTCCATAACCGAAGTGAGGTCTCGTAGATGCTGAGGGAATGCAAGGACCACGGATACTTCAGGGCGGAGGTCTGCTCGGTCTGTGGCGAAGAGGGAAGGTTCCTCATGAACGAAGAGGAGCTCGACAGGGTCAGCAGGACCATGGCGGGCGTCCTGAGACACTTCCCAGAACGGTTCGACCTCCAGATGGACAGACACGGCTTCGTCGATCTGCGGAGCTTCGTGGACGCCCTACAGAGGAAGCAGCAGCGCTATCACTGGCTGCGGCCGCATCACATAGTCGCCATCATCGAGACTGACGACAAGGGGAGGTACGAGTTCAGGGACGGCATGATCCGCGCGACCTACGCCCACTCGTTCGAGGTGGACCTGGATGCCGACATCGTCGGCACGCCGGACGCGTTGTTCTACCCGACGACCGCGGAGGAGGTCGATATCGTCCTCGAGGTCGGCCTGAAGCCGTCCGACAGGAAGAAGGTGCACCTGAGCAAGACCGTCGGTGACGCCGTCAACGCCGGGCGCGTCAGGACGGAGTCGCCCATCATACTCGAGATCAACTCCAAGGCCGCCGCGGAGGACGGCATCGTGATCCAGAAGGCCGGAAGGACGGTCTACCTGACGAACGATGTGCCCCCGCATTACCTCAAGAGGATCGAGGTTGACCTGGCCGAGTTCCCCTTCCAGAAGCCCCGGACCGCTCCCGAGGACGACGCCCCGAAGGGCGACGAGCCGAAGGGTGACGAGTTGAAGGGCGACGCCCCGAAGGATGATGTCCCGCCGGAAGGTCAGTGAGCCCGGGCCACATTCGCTCCGCCAGGACAAACGATTAATACCCTGCCGGCCGACTCGGTCAGTGCATGTTCACGAGGGCGGATGTCCTGTGGCTCCAGGAGCGCGAGAAGGACTTCCCGCTCCACGCGCTCGAGTACCACTGGGAGGGGTTCGAGCCCGGCCTGACCTGCTTCGACGCGGCCTCGGGCGAGGTGGTCGAGTTCGACCTCGAGGACGTCGGATTCCTGGTCGGCAGGCGCAGGACCTGCATAGGCCAGTTCGACGGTGACAGGTACATCGAGTGCCCCGTGGACGCCGAGGTCGCGAAGTTCGCGCAGTGCGCGAGATGCTCGGGCGAGTCGTTCATACCCGTCCAGGAATGCATCTTCGAGCCCCGGTGCGACGGCGAGATATGCGACCACCAGTTCTGCCGCCGGGAGCATGTGCTCTACCTCGCGTTCTACAACACCAATGTCAAGATCGGCATGAGCTCCTCCCGCCGCGTCGAGAGACGGCTCATCGAGCAGGGTGCGGACGCCTATGCGGTCATAGGCTCCTTCGGCACGCGCAGGAAGGCCCGGGAGGCGGAGAAGGACATATCGTCGAGGCTGAGGATACCGCAGTCCTTCCGCCAGGACGTGCTGCTGCAGAACCTCGCAAGGCCCCTGGACGTCCAGGGGATCGAGGCGCGCCACGCGGGACTCAGGGCGACCCTGGCCGAGGCATACAAGCACGAGGTCGAGGAGCTCCGCTGGCTCGAGGGATACCCGCTCGAGCTGCCGCTGAGGCAGGTCCCGAGGCTCCAGGAGACGCCAGGGAGGCATAAGGGGTCCTTCCTGGGCATCAAGGGCAAGTGGATGGTCTACGAGTCCGGCGACGTCAGGGCCCTGAACCTCTCGGACCTCCCGGCGAGGCACATCGCCCGGGAACCCCGCTGACCCGCACAACTAAGAAATAGCTTCTAGGCGTTCGTCCTCCTGGATGGTCTGACATGAAGATCACATGGCTTGGGCATTCAGCATTCCTCATCGAGGGCAAGGACAGGGTGCTCGTCGACCCGTTCCTGAGCGGGAACCCGAAGGCGGCGGTGTCCGCCGAGGAGGTCGATGCTGACATCATATGCGTCACGCACGGGCACGCCGACCACCTGGGCGACGCCGCCTCGATCGCCAGGAGGACCGGGGCGGTCGTGGCGAGCATCATCGAGATGTGTGGGTACCTTGAGCGCTGCGACGCGAAGTGCGTCGGGTTCAACCTGGGGGGCACTGCGAAGATCAGGGACACGAGCATCACGCTCGTCCCCGCCTTCCACTCGTCGAGCATAGGGGCGCCCGGGCTGGAGTTCTCGGCGGCCATGCCGACAGGCATGATAATAGACTCGGGAAAGGTCGTGTACCACGCGGGCGACACGTGCGTGTTCGGCGACATGAGGCTGATAGGCGACCTCTACAAGCCGGACGTCGCGCTCCTGCCCATAGGTGGGTTCTTCACGATGGGGCCTGAGCAGGCGGCCCTGGCGGCCTCGCTCGTCGGGTCCAAGACGGTCGTCCCGATGCACTACGGGACCTGGCCGCTGATCGAGCAGGACCCGATGGAGTTCGCAAAGCTGGTCACGAAGATCTCGCCCGGGACGAAGACGGTCGTGCTCGAGCCCGGGCAATCCATGGATGTCTGATATGCGATGAACAAGGTCCTTACGCCTGAGGAGCTGCGGCAGCGCCACGGCTGCATGTTCGCCCGGCGGCTCATCACGATGGTCGACGAGAAGGCCGGAAGGGCCAGGATCGTCGAGGAGTGCTGCGCCCAGGGGCCGGTCGAGTGGGACGCGGTCAACAGGCTGAGGGCGGGCGGTGCGATCGACCATGTCGAGGTCCAAGGCACGACCCTGATCATGCACGCCAAGCTCGGCGAGGGGCCGGTGAGGTTCGGCCCGGCATCGAGGACGACCGGTGGGCAGGCCCTCAAGTCCGTCGTGGTCAAGGACGGCAAGGTCGAGACCACATGGATGGGCCTCGCGGGCGCGAGCGTGGGCGTAGGCGCCTGCCTCCCGCAGGCCGATGGCGTCGAGAAGGTCGAGTTCCTGAGCGACGAGGACGTGGGCGGGAGCCGGCAGGTCGAGCTCAGGATAACGACGCCCCTGCACCGGAGGCTCATAATCGGTGTCGACGACACGGACACGAAGGAGAAGGGTGCGACCTGGGTACTCGGTCTCAAGCTCGGCAGGGAGATGCCCCACGGGGTCTTCCTGACGCACAAGATAGTCCAGCTCAACCCGAACGCCCCTCAGAAGACCACGAACTGCGCGGCCACGGGCCTGTCGTTCGCCGTCCGGCCGGAGGCCGTCCCCGCGGCCGTGGCATGGGCGAAGGATTTCATCTCAAAGGGCACATACTCCGACCAGACCGCCATGGCCGTGTTCGAGGGGCTCGAGGTCCCGAAGAGGTTGGTCAGGTTCGGCGCGGACGCGAAGGAGCAGATATTGTCGATACACGATGCGGAGCACGCCGCAGAGCATGCGGGGGTCAAGGTCCATGAGGTCACGGGCCGCCGGGGGGCCATAGGCGCCGTCGCGGCCATCGGCTGCTTCGACCTCGGGCTGTACAGCGCAGGCCTGCCCGAGGATTTCAGGCACGGATAGGTTGAGGACAATGGCCGCGATCCGAACCAGGGGGCTTCCAAGATGACCGGTGAGATTGCGAGGGCCATCTCGTCCACCGCCTACCAGACCTACGAGAAGCGCATACTCAAGGAGGTCATGTCCAGGCCCGTCCCGCACCATGTGGCGGTCATCATGGACGGCAACCGGCGCTACGCCGCGGAGTTCGGGATGATCGTGTCAGAGGGGCACGAGAAGGGCAAGCAGAAGCTCGAGGAGATGCTCGAGTGGTGCCTCGAGATAGGCGTCAGGATGCTCACGGTCTACGCCTTCTCGACGGAGAACGTCGGGCGCTCGCGCGAGGAGATCGATGACCTCATGCACATGTTCGTCTCCAACTTCCGGCGCCTCGGGGACGACGAGCGGGTCCACAGGAACAGGATACGCGTGCGGGTGCTGGGCCAGACCGACCTGTGGCCCGACGACCTGAAGGCGTCCATAAGATACGTCGAGGAGCGGACCAAGGGCTACGACTCGTACTCGTTCAACATCGCGGTCGGGTATGGCGGGCGGGAGGAGATCGTCCACGCGATCAAGCGCCTCGCGGAGGACGTCAAGTCTGGCAAACTCGACACGGACGCGATCACGGAGCAGACCTTCGCGGATTATCTCTACACCGCGGACATGCCCGACCCGGACCTGATCCTGAGGACCTCGGGGGAGGAGCGCATCTCGAACTTCCTGCTCTGGCAGCTGGCCTACTCCGAGCTGTACTTCGCGGACGTGTACTGGCCAGGGTTCAGGAAGATCGACTTCCTGAGGGCCATCAGGTCGTACCAGCTGAGGAAGCGCCGGTTCGGCACATGAGCATTTTTCGCCGGGTTCCTGCACGCATGACCGCATAAAACACGCGAACTTGTCACGAAAAAGGTCCGTGCGCGGGTTATTCTTGTACGGATTCCGTTAGTTTATTGTACCCCCTCCATGTTCAGGTCAGATGAGGGCTCGAATGAGCATTACTACGCCCGACGAACACCCGTGCGAGATATACGAGCGATGGAAGGGCCTGGACCTCAAGCTCCTGCCGATCGACAGGACCGACATCCGCATCCTGTGCGAGCTGAGGGAGAACGCCCGCATGAGCAACTCGGAGATAGCCAAGAAGCTCGATGTCACCGAGGCCACGGTCAGGCGCAGGATCAAGAACCTGATCGAGAAGGGGATAATCCTCCGGTTCTCAATACACATCGACTACAGGCTCATCGAGAACACGGTCAAGGCGTACATCCATGTCAAGACCGTCACGGACAAGCTGGACAGGGTCGTCGAGCACGTGAAGAACCACAACCGCGTCGTGGCGGTGTACAGGGTCACGGGCGAGTACGACCTGCTGGTGGTGGCGCTGTTCGTGGGCATGACCGAGCTGCAGGAGTTCATAGACACCTTCCTGAAGATGGACGGTATCAAGGAGACGGACACGCAGATCGTCATGAGCGCGCACAAGGGCGTCCCGTGGACCGGCATCTGAGCGTGGCGCATGGACCCTGATGACATCCTGTCGGAGCTCCGGTCATTGGCGGACCCCCGTCATGCGGACGGGATGGCCAGGTTCGGCATCAGCCGGGAGGGCACCCTCGGCATACCGATGCCGCCTCTGAGGGCGATCGCGAGACGCGCTGGTAGGGACCATCGGCTGGCCCAGAGGCTGTGGGCCAGCGGGATCCACGAGGCACGCTTGCTGGCCGCGTTCGTGGACGACCCCGCGAAGGTGACGGAGGCGCAGATGGAGCGCTGGGCCAGGGATTTCGATTCGTGGGACACGTGCGACGTCGTCTGCGGCCACCTCTTCGACAAGACCCCGTTCGCCCACGCGAAGGCCGTCGAGTGGAGCGCGAGGGATGAGGAGTTCGTGAAGCGGGCGGGGTTCGCCCTGATGGCAGCCCTGTCGGTGCACGACAAGGACTCCCCAGACGAGGCGTTCAGGGCGTTCCTGCCGGTCATCGCGAGGGAGGCAGGGGACGATCGCAAGTACGTGATGAAGGCGGTCAACTGGGCCCTGAGGCAGATAGGCAAGAGGAACAGGGCGCTTCATGCATGCGCGGTCGAGACGGCCCTCGAGATAAGGGCGCAGGGGAGCCGGAGCGCAAGATGGATCGCAGCCGACGCGATCAGGGAGCTCCGCGGCCCCGTGGTCGCCCGGATCCTCGCAAGGCAGGAGTCGAGGCCGCTCAGATCGCCTGAATGGCGACCTGCACGACGTCCATCGTCTTGATGTTCAGCCCGGCCTTCTTCGCACCGGCGTTGAGGTTGACCTGGCAGAACGGGCACGATGTCACGATGACCTCGGCGCCCGCGTCGACCGCCTGCTTGACCCTGTCCATGGCGATGTTCTCGGCGTTGTCGTTGAACGCGGCCTTGAACCCGCCTCCGGCGCCGCAGCACTGGGCGTCCTCGCGCTCATGCTTCATCTGGACCAGCTCGAGCCCGGGTATGGCCTTCAGGACGTTCCTGGGCGCGTCGTAGACCTTCGCGTGCCTTCCGAGGTGGCAGGGGTCGTGGTACGCGACCTTCTTCTTGAACTCCTTGGTGAACTTGAGCTTGCCCTCCTTGACGAGCTTCTCGAGGTACTCTGATATGTGATAGAGCTTGTACTCGGGGACGCCCGTCAGCTTCGGGTAGTCGTTCTTCATGGTGTTGTAGCACCCGGCGCAGGCCGTGACCATCGCCTTGTACCCGCGCTTCTCCATCTCCCTGACGTTGTGCGGCGCGATCTCGTCCCTGACGGGGGCCTTCTGCCCCGTCCTGAGCAGGGGCGAGCCGCAGCACCACTCGTCCTCGCCGAGCACGGTGAACTTGACCCCCGCCTTGTCCAGCAGCTTCGCGGTCGCCACGGCGAGGGGCTGCATCCTGTAGGCCTCCGTGCAGCCGGTGAAGAACACCACCTCGGGCTTGTCGGAGAGCTTGATGTCGGGCGTGACCCAGGCAGCCCTCTTCTCGGGCGCCTCGTCGAACGGGTTGTGCTTGGCCACGACCTTCTCCTTGATCTTCTTGTGCGCCTCCATGGGGCCGTAGCCCTGCTCGATGAGCCATTCCTTGACCTCCTCCCAGAGGTGGGCGAACTCTATCTCGACGTGGCAGTTGTGCTCGCACGCCGCGCAGGAGGTGCACTGGAATATCCGCTCGACGAACTTCTCATCGATCTTCGGCTTCCTGCCCAGGAGCGTGTCGATCGGGGTCTTGTTCTTGAGCAGCTTGAGCTGGTAGACCTTCCCCCTCGGGGTGGCCGACTCCCAGCCGAACTGCTTGTAGATCGGGCACGGGTCCCGGCAGTAGCCGCATTGCAGGCAGGCGTCGAGGTCCTTCTCAATCTCGGAGAGTTTGCGCATGTGATCCACCGTTTCCGTGAATTGCATCCTGTGATGTGCCGCCCTTCAGCTCCGTCCACTGGGTGGCCCCTGAGTCCCTGGCCTTCATGATATCTTCGATGTTGATAAACCTAGCGCAGAACGGTCCGGCGCCTGCTGGCCCCGGTCACTTCCTGGCTTTTCCGCGCCTTTTCGTAGGCTTCCTTTTAGCCTCTAGACGGATTTCAACGTCCTTGCCGGGCTCGTATCCTCTGAGGCTGGACAACATGCCCCTGATCGTGTCGTCTACTATGCGCGCCACGAAATCTCCGGCCACGATCCTCTTACCGCCGACCATGATGACGGTTCCGACCGTGGGGAGCTCCTTGCAGTCCTCGAGGCGCTTCTTCCCATCGACGATGGCGAGGGCCATCGCCCCGCAGTCGAGGCCGCACTTGTGGCAGTCCAGGCCAGGAAGCCTCTTGAGGTTCCTCTCGACGGCGACCTCCCTCTCCACATAGGCCACGAGCTCCTCGACCGTTGGACTCTTGAGGATTGTGTTCTTCCTGGCGGCGATCCTCCCGACCGAGACCTTCCTGAAGGTACCGTCCTTGAAGCCTTCGAGTATGATCACCTCGGGGTCGTACTCCCGCTCGAGCATGCGGACGATGTCATCCGCGGATTCGGGCGAATGCTTGAAAACGGTCGTCTCGGTGCTGCTGGAGAAGACCACGGGGTCGCTCCCGGCCCTCCAGTGCCTCCAGGTGTCCTTCCCCTCGCAGTCGGCGCTCTTCCTGTGCGGCGAGTGCTTTACAGAAGCAACCCTGTACCCCTTCCGCGAAAGCTCGCCGACCGTCCTCTCGACCAGGAGCGTCTTGCCGGAGTCCTGGTAGCCGTACACACCGAGTATCATGTGGCTCGCCGCCCTGATATCATCGGGGAATGATAAACATTGACCGTCCGCGGCTCATCTCCGCCGCAGCAGCGCGCCGATCATCCGCGGGATGCTGGCATATATCGAGCTCTCGGACCAGTCGAGCTCCTCCTTCTCGCAGACGGTCGACTCGTTCAGTCTGGACGCGGCCTCCCTGAGGTCATCGAGGTCCCTCCCGCTGGCAGACCCCTTCGCGATTATTGGATCCATCCTGCGCATCAGGTCCCGAGCGGCCAAGGTCCGCTCCTCGGTCCTCGAGGCCACCTCCTCCGTGATGAGCCCCATGTCCCTCTTGATCGTGTTGAGCCCGAGGCCCGCGGCATATGTGGCCTCGGCGATGTCGTCCCTCGTCATCCACCTGGTCTCGTAGTTCAGGACGTGTTTCCAGCTGGGCAGCTCGGCGAGCGCGATGTGTTCCTCCAGCGTCCTCGCGAAGAGCCTGTAGCCGTGTTTCTCGGGGTCTTCGAACGCATTGCCTCCGGGGTCGATGAAAGGCGCGAGGGGGCTGATGAACGGGAAGAGCCTCTTCCCCTTGAACTTGGAGTAGAGTCTCCTGGTATACTCGACGGTCTGCTCCACAGATTCCCTGGTCTGGGTCGGCAGGCCGATCATGTAGAACATGTCGAACCGGCCGCAGCCGGCGTCGAGGAAGTGTTCGGCCGATCTCTCCAGGCCGTCGGAGGTGTAGGGCTTCCCCTGGGCCTTCCTCACGGCGTCGTCGTGCGTCTCGGGAGACATCTGGACGCTGAACCTCTCCGTGCTGGCCGCGACCTCCTCCGCGAACGCCTTGGTCGCAGGCGTGAAGAGCTCGATGACGACCTCGTTCCTCACCTTGTGCCCCTTCAGCTCCTTCAGGAACCTGGTGGCGTAGGCGGTCCCTGCCTGGCGGATGTCCCCCACCACGAAGGTCGCCCCCTTGACGTACTCCTCCGCCCGGGCGACATCCGCCGCCAGTAGCTCGGGGGACCTGTAGGCCGGTTTCGCCCGGCCCATGCTCCGCCCGAACGCGTCGCATGAGCCCGCGCAGTTGACGCAGTTGTGCGTGCAGCCGCGCACGCCCACCGCGATGGACATGGGGTTGGACTTCCAGTTCTTGTAAGGCAGGTGGCCGGACAGGTCCCGGTACCTCAGCACCTTCCGGACCATCAGGCCGTAGTCTATCGTGACGCTGTCTAGGTCTTCAGGCACGTGGGTGAGCGGGTTGACCCGCGTCCTCGTCCCATCCCGCCAGGTCAGGTTCGGGACATCTTCCAGCGGACGGCCCGCGTCGAGCGTTGACAGCAGCTTCTCGAGCGGCACCTCCGTCGAGTCCCCGCGGACGACGAAATCGACCTCCGGGTGCTTGTCGATGATCTCCCGGTGATAGTAAGTCGAGCTGAATCCTCCCATGATGACGGGGACGCCGGGGTGGATCCTCCTGACCATCCTCGCGAGCCCGAAAGCCCCCTGGACGTGCGGCATCCAGTGCAGGTCTATCCCGAACGCACCGGCGTCGACCGACCTGATGAATCTCTCCGGGTCGAACCTCGGGGACGCCAGCATCCTGGAGGCCACATTGGCGATCCTCACCTCGTAGCCGCGCGATTCCAGGTGCGATGCCATCGTCGTGAACCCGACCGGGTACATCTCGAACACGGGCGTCGACGGTATGAGGTCGCTGACCGGTCCTGAGAGCAGCGTCCGCTTCCTGAAGTCTAGGATGCTCGGCGGGTGAAGCAGGATCAGGTCGGGCGCGCCCATCGTGGCATGCAACCCTGCTCGCCGAATAAAAGCTTTCGTCCTGAACGCATTGCGGATGCCAGAGTATTAAAACCCCTGTACTGCCTTACCGCTGCTAAGAGGGATGGTTCTCCATGAAGCCATTGCGCATTGTCTTCGGATGCATGATACTGGCCTCGTTCGTCTTGGCGATGGCCGGGACCGCAGCGGCAGCGACCGCCAACATAGCCCCATTCGATTTCGAGATGAAGAACTACAACGCTAGTGCCGGCGACACGATATCCTACAGCTGGAACTCCGATGTCAGCCTCGTGTTCATCGTAACGGGCCCCGACGGGACCATCGTCCGCGAGGTCAGCTCGACAAGCGACATCTACATCATAACCGTCGATGACGCGGGCGCCTATCACTTCACATGGACGAACATCGGAGTGTCCACGGCGCACCTCGATTACACCGTGGATGTGATCTCGCTGAATAGCGCGCTCGATGCCCTGTTCTGGGGCATTGTCATCGTGGCCATCATAGTCGTCGCAGTGATAGTCGTGGTCATCGTGGTCGTGCTCATAAGGCCGTCCCACAGGCACCAGCACCCGGTCCAGCAGGCCTATCCGCCGCCGGTGGTCCCGCAGTATCAGCAGCCAGTCTATCCGGGACAGCCCGTGGCGGCCCCGATGAACTGCCCGAGCTGCGGCAGCCCCGTGGACCCGCAGTTCCAGTTCTGTCAGAGATGCGGCGGCAGGGTCAGGTAGGCCGGGCGTCCGCGCCAGCGGCATGCGCTCTGTCAAACCATTTCCAATCCTTTCGAAAACACCTCGTCATATGACACCTCCACTTCGCAGGAAATTCGATACTGACACCCCCCGTTTCCTAAGTGTCGTCCAACAAACGCTTTATACATTGTCGTGGATGCGAGGGCGATGCTCGCAGACGACTATATGGGGGTCGGCGTCTTTGCGATCGTAGCCATACTTTTCCCAACCCTCGTGTTCTTCCTTTCGAGGTACTTCAGGAACGACCGGAACGACCCCCGGGGCAAGACCACCTACGAGTGCGGCGAGGTCCCCGTCGGCGATGCGCAGATACAGTTCCATTTCCAGTACTACATGTATGCCATCATGTTCGTGGCGTTCGACCTGGTCACTGTGTTCGTGCTGCTCTGGGCGCTGGTGTTCACGGACATGGGCGACCTCGCGAAGCTCCTGATGCTCATGTTCCTGGGCGTGCTCGTGGTCGGTGTGACCTACGCCCTGAAGAAGGAGGCGATAGTCTGGATATGAACGGCGAGGACCAGGCCAGCCCGTCCGTCGGCCAGGTCATGATGTTCAAGTCCAAGGAATTCCTCAAATGGTCCGACGAGGTCATGGAGGTCGTCCTGAAGCGCTCCGCCGTCGGAGGCAGCATAGACGTCCTCACGACGGACTTCTTCAACTGGGCCACGAGGAACTCAATCTATCCGCTGCACTTCGGGATCATGTGCTGCGCCCTCGAGATGGCGGTCGCGTCGGCCCCGCGGTTCGACGCCCAGAGGTTCGGCGTCATCTACAGGTCCACCCCGCGACAGTGCGATGTGCTCCTCGTTAACGGACCGGTCAGCAAGAAGCTGAAGCCCGCGCTGAGGAGGCTGTACGACCAGATGCCGGAGCCCAAGTGGGTCATCGCGATGGGTGAGTGCGCCATATCGGGAGGGCCTTTCTGGAGCGGCTACAGCATCGTCCAGGGGGTGGACAAGTTCATCCCGGTGGACATCTACATCCCCGGTTGCCCTGCGAGGCCAGAGGCGCTCATCGATTCCTTCCTAAAGCTTCAGAAGCTCATCAAGGAGAACAAGAAAGGCCTGCTCACGGGCAGGTGAACACGGGAGATGCACATCATGTTCGAGGGGAGCGAAGGGGGTTCCAAGGGGTCGATGGACATCGAGAAGGCCCCGTCCATGATAGATGGCAACCCGGAGGAGAAGGTGCTCAGGTCGCTCGCAGAGGGTTTCCCGAGGACCATCTCCGGGGGCGAGAAGCTCAAGTCGGGCGTGATCCGCGCGCATGTCGAGCGTACGGACCTGTACGCCGTGTGCCAGACACTCAGGGACTCCCTGGGCTTCGAGCACATCTCCATGATATCCGCGGTGGACTACCCGGACAGGTTCGAGCTCGTCTACCACATCACATCGTACCAGTCGCGGCTCCTGCTGGAGCTGGTCACGGGCACCCCGAAGGACGACCCGGGCGTCGATTCCGTGTCGTCGGTCTGGGGCGGCGCCAACTGGCAGGAGAGGGAGGCCTACGACCTCATGGGCGTGGTCTTCAGGAACCATCCGAAACTCGAGCGGATCCTCCTGCCGATGGACACCATGTTCCATCCGCTCAGGAAGGATTTCAAGGGGTGACCTGGCATGGCTGAGATGTGGATCAACATGGGCCCCCAGCACCCGATGACGCACGGGCTGTGGAACCTCAAGGTCAAGGTCGACGGCGAGACGGTCGTCGACGCGGAGCCCGAGGTCGGCTACCTGCACAGGGGCGTCGAGAAGATCTGCGAGGACAGGACGTACCCACAGATCATCCCGATCGCGGACAGACTCTGCTACGGTTCTTCGCTCACCTGGAGTCATCTTTACTGCATGACCGTCGAGGACCTGATGGATCTCAAGGTGCCCCCGCGGGCGGAGCACATCCGGGTCGTCGCGATCGAGATGCAGAGGATAGCTTCGCACCTGATGTGGCTCGCGGCCTATGCCGTGGACCTCGGCATGATGGCCGGGTTCCTGTATGCGATGAGGGACAGGGAGATATTCATAGACCTGCTCCAGGCGCTCTCGGGCTCGAGGATCACCTACAACTATCCGCGGATTGGGGGCGTCGCGCACGACCTCCCGCCGAACTTCCAGAGGGACGCGCTCCGCGCGTGCGACTACATGGACAAGAAGCTCAAGGAGTACGAGGACCTCTACGACGGCTCCACGGTCTTCCTGATGAGGAACCAGGGCGTCGGCATCCTGAGACGCGAGGATGCGATGAACCTGGGGGTCACGGGCCCGACGATGAGGGGCAGCGGCATCGCGTACGACCTCAGGAAGGACCACCCGTACTCGGTGTACCCCGACATGGATTTCGAGGTCGCGTCCCATCCGGACTGCGACTGCTACGCCAGGTACAGGGTCAGGATGGTCGAGATGCGCGAGAGCGCGCGGATCATCCGCCAGGCGCTCGCGAAGATGCCCCAGGGGAAGTGGAGGACCATCGCCCCGAGGACGGCCCCCGAAGGCACCGGGATCGGACGCGTCGAGGACCCGCGGGGCGAGGGCATGATGTACGTCGTGGGCGACGGGACCGATAAGCCCTACAGGCTCAAGATCCGCAGCCCGATATTCGTTAGCGTGTCGGCGGCGCCGAAGATGCTCATAGGGTACAAGGTCGCCGATGTCGTGGCGATCATGGGCACCCTCGACATGTGCATCGGGGAGACCGATAGGTGAGACCATGAACCTGTTCGAATTCTGCTATGGCCTGATGCACTGGCTCGTGGACATCCTCAACAACATCTGGTACTGGCTCGGCGACTTCCTCCCGTGGAAGTTCGGGGACTTCTTCATCGCCATCGGGGACCTCGCGAAGGCCCATGGCACCATCGCGGTCGCGGCGATACTGCTCGAGGTGCTCATCATATTCATCATAGCCCTCGTCAGCGTGCTCAACTTCATCTGGCTCGACCGGAAGTTCATGGGACGGATATTCGACTTCTACGGCCCGTATTATGTGGGCTACAGGATCGGCGGGTGGCTGCAGAACCTGGCGGACGGCATGAAGCTGTTCGTGAAGGAGGTAATCACCCCTTCGAAGGCCGACAAGGCCGGGTTCCTGCTGGCGCCGGTCGTGTTCGTCGCGTCGTCGGTACTGGCCCTGTCGACCATACCTCTGAGCCCGGACTTCGGCGTTGCGGTCAACCGTGCGGGCGATTTCGTGCCCGCGGGGGCCCTGTTCGCATTCGCGGCGTTCGCCATCGCGCCCTTCTCGATACTGGTCGCCGGCTGGTCGTCGAACAACAAGTACACCATCATCGGGGGCATGCGGTCCGCCGCCCAGATGATGAGCTACGAGATCCCTCTCCTGCTCACGGTCGCGAGCGTCTGTCTCATGGCCGGGAGCTTCAGCTTCGTGGACATAGTCGCTGCCCAGAGCAACATCTGGTTCGCCATCCCGCTCGCGCTGGGATTCATAGTGTTCCTGGTCTGCATAGTCGCGGAGGTCGAGATACAGCCGTTCGACCTGCCTGAGGCCGAGGCCGAGCTCGTCGAGGGCTGGACCACGGAGTACTCCGGGATGAGGTTCGGCCTGTTCATGATGACCTCGTACCTGAGGAGCTATGTCGCAGGCGCCCTCGTGACCGCCCTGTTCCTGGGCGGCTGGCACGGCTTCGATTTCATCCCTGGACCCATCTGGTTCCTGATCAAGGCGTACATCGTCTTCATAGTGCTCACCTGGATGCGCTGGTCCCTCCCGAGGATACGTGTGGACCAGATACTGCAGTTCGGGTGGACGCGCCTCATGCCTCTCGCGATGCTCAACCTGCTGATCGCAGCTGCGTTCAAGACCCTGGGGTGGTTCTAGATGGCTCAGGCGCAGAAGGTCACCTTCTCGGGCTGGGTCGTCAGGCCGATGATGAGGACCATGACCCAGTTCATCCGGTCCTTCGTGACGGGCAAGCCGAACACGGTGCTCTACCCGTACCAGAAGCTCGACCTCCCACCGACCTACCGCGGGCTGCAGACGCTCGATTTCAAGAAATGCATCGGCTGCGGCAACTGCGTCGAGATATGCCCCAACGACTGCATGTGGCTCGAGAAGCTCGAGGACCCTGAGCTCGGCAAGATCGAGCGGCCAGGCGTGGACATCGGCAGGTGCCTGTTCTGCGGGTTCTGCGCGGAGGTGTGCCCGACGTGCGCGATACACATGACCTCCGAGTTCGAGCTGGCGAACAGGGACCGGTCCAAGCTGGTCCTCGGCCCGACGGCCATCAGGGACGACACCTATCACGAGCGGTTCGCCGAGGAGCGGCAGAAGCAGCGGCTCCCGGTGCTCGACCTCTCGAAGTGCACCAGCTGCGAGAAGTGCGCGGGGGAGTGCCCCGAGATGTGCGTCGCGATGATGCCCATGGACGGCGTGGGGACGTCGAAGCCAGAGATATCCCTCCACAAGTGCACCTCGTGCGGCAAGTGCGCCGAGGTCTGTCCCGAGAAGTGCCTCGTCATGACCGATGTCTACGAGCAGTACTTCGAGATGCCAGAGCCCAAGTTCGTGCTCAAGAGCTGCACGGGCTGCTCGGCCTGCGCGAAGGCCTGCCCCGCTGATGCCATCTACATGCTCGAGATGCCGGGGACCGAGAAGGCCCTCAAGGACGGCAAGAAGGGCAAGCCTAAGAAGCGCGCGGTGTTCGTGCTCGAGAAGTGCGTGGGATGCGGCAGGTGCTTCAGGGCCTGCAAGTTCAAGGCGATCGAGATGCCGGGGGTGGAGAAGTGACCTGGGAGCTGTTCGTGTTCCTGTTCCTGGCGGCGTCGGCACTGATATCCGCGCTGCTGGTCGTGTGGTCGAGGGAGATAGTCCACAGCGTGATCGCGCTCGCCTCGTGCTTCATCTCGGTCGCGTGCCTCTTCGTCATGCTCAACGCCGAGTTCGTGGCCATCGTCCAGATACTGGTCTATGTCGGCGCGGTCATCGTAGTCATCCTGTTCGGCATCATGCTGACCAGGCGCGAGATCATGGGGAGGGAACACAGATGAAGCCGGTCCTGCGCGCGCTCGCGGTCGGGCTCATGGCCCTCCTGTTCGTGGTCACGGTCCTCCAGGTCTCCTGGCCGGACGGCGGCATGGACGACGTCACGAACGAGGATGTCGCGTGGACCATGTTCGGCATCGGCAGCTCGTCGGGGTACGCGCTCGTCGTCCTGCTCATAGGGCTCCTGCTCCTGGTCGCGCTCCTCGGGGGCATATTCCTGGCGAAGGAGGAGAGGGAATGATACCGATAGAGTACTGGCTCGTCTTCAGCTCGCTCCTGTTCGCCATCGGCGCCTACGGCGTCCTGACCAGGCGGAACGCGATCGTTGTGCTGATGTGCATCGAGATCATGCTGAACGCGGCGAACATCAACCTGGTCGCATTCAGCTCCTACCACTCGACGCTGCATGGGTACCCGGATGCGTCAGGGCAGGTCTTCGCGCTGTTCTCGATCGCCATCGCGGCGGCCGAGGTCGCCGTCGGGCTAGCGATCATACTGTCGGTCTACAGGAGATACCAGACGATCGATGTTGACAAGATCAACATCCTGAGGTGGTAGGATGCTGGAGTATGCGTGGCTCATCCCGGTCTTCCCCTTCGTCGCCTTCCTGCTGATCGCGCTCCTCCCGAAGCGCACGCTCTTCTGGGAGGACGGCGCGGGCTACGCCATCGGAGGCGCCGCGGGCGCGCTCGGCCTTTCGTTCATCGTCATCTGGGAGGTCCTGAACGGCAACACGCTGACCACGGACGCGCCCAGGACGACATGGCTCATCATAGGGCAGTACCAGATCACGTTCGGCATCTGGATCGACCAGCTCGCAGCGCTCATGCTCCTGGTCGTCTCGGTCGTCGCCACGCTCGTCGTCGTGTACTCCGCGGGCTACATGCACAACGAGGGGCCGACCCGCAGGCGGTACTACGCCGAGGTCATGCTCTTCATATCGGTCATGTACGGGCTCGTCATAGCCGACAACTACCTCCAGATGTTCATCTTCTGGGAGCTCGTCGGCCTGTGCTCGTACCTGCTCATAGGTTTCTGGTACGAGAGGCCCACGGCCGCGAGTGCGGCCAAGCGGGCGTTCATCGTGACCCGCGTGGGCGACATCATGTTCATGACGGGCATAATCATCCTGTTCAAGTACGTCGGGAACCTGGACTTCGCGACGCTGTTCGCGGAGGGTGGTACCCACGCGGTCCCGACGGACATGATGGTGCTCGCGACCGCCATGATATTCGGGGGCGCGATCGGCAAGAGCGCCCAGTTCCCGCTCCATGAATGGCTCCCGGACGCGATGGAGGGCCCGACGACCGTCTCCGCGCTCATACACGCGGCGACCATGGTCAAGGCGGGCGTGTACCTCGTCGCCAGGAGCTACCCGCTCCTCGTGCAGACCCCCGAGAGCCTGCTGTTCGTCGCGGCCATAGGCGGCGTGACGGCGCTCCTGGCGGCCACATGCGCCCTCGCGGCGAACGACATCAAGCGGGTGCTGGCGTACAGCACCATCAGCCAGCTCGGGTACATGATACTCGGCCTGGGTGCCGGCGGGTACCTGGTCATACACGCCAACTCGCCCGACGGCTACACCGCCGCCACGTTCCATCTGATGAACCACGCGTTCTTCAAGGCGCTCCTGTTCCTGTGCGCCGGCAGCGTGATACACGCCGTCGGCACGAACGACATGCGCCTCATGGGAGGCCTCCGGAAGCACATGCGCATCACGTCGGCGACGATGCTGATAGGCGCGCTGGCGATTGCTGGCGTGCCCCCGCTCTCGGGCTTCTGGAGCAAGGACGAGGTCCTCGCGGCCGTGTGGCACGCGGGAGAGTTCAACGTGATGTTCCTCGTGCTCTGGGCCATGGGCATCGCGACCGCCTTCATGACCGCGTTCTACATGTTCAGGATGTGGTTCATGACCTTCTCCGGTGAGCCGAGGTCCGAGTACCATGCGCACGAGTCCCCCAAGGTCATGACCGTGCCGCTCATGATACTCGCAGGGCTCGCCATCACATCCGGGTTCGCCCTGTTCATAGGCGACGGGTTCAAGCTCTTCATGGAGGGTTCGATCGAGGGCCTGGTCCCCGGAGCCGGGGCCGAGTCCCTCGGGGACATCGCGGTCGGGATATTCTCCGACCCGCTGACCTATGTGTCTCTCACGCTCGCCGTGGCGGGCATACTCCTGGCATACAGGATGTACTATGTTCCCGGGTTCGACCGGTCGAGGTTCGCCAGGGGTGCGCCCGGCGCGGTCCAGCGGGCCCTCGAGAACAGATGGTACATCAGCAAGTTCTACGACGACCTCGCGGTCAAGGTCGTGTACGGCCTGTCCCTGGTCGCAGACGCGTTCGACAGGCATGTCATCGACGGCATGGTGAACGGCTTCGCCTACATCGGTGGCCGGTCGGGGAACGTGATCCGGAAGGCGCAGAACGGGAATGTCCAGCGGTACACTGGCATCATCGTGGTCGGTATCTGCCTGCTGCTCGTGTTCGTGCTCTATGTCGTGCCGTGGATGGGGTGGTGAGAGATGTTCGAGAACATACCTGTGATATCTCTGATAATACTCCTGCCGCTCATCGGGGCCGTCGCGACCTTCTTCCTGGGCAGGTACGAGCGCTACGCGAAGCATGTCGCGCTCGCGTTCTCGGCCGCGGCGTTCGTGCTGTCGCTGTGCGTCGTGTACGCGTTCGTGACGGTGCCCGACGCCTCCTCGCCTGGGTACCACGACGGGTACCAGTTCTACGAGGACTACACCTGGATCGAGACGATCGGCGTGCACTACACGGTCGGGCTCGACGGCATAAGCCTGCCCATGTTCGTGCTCAGCACGCTCCTGTGCATGCTCTCGGTGATCTTCTCGTGGGACACGACGCTCCGGCCGAAGGCGTACTTCGGGCTCATCCTGGTGCTCGAGGTCGGGGTCCTGGGCGTGTTCACCGCGCTGGACTACTTCATGTTCTACGTGTTCTGGGAGGTCGTCCTGATACCGATGTACTTCATGATCGGTGTCTGGGGTGGCCCGAGGAAGGACTACGCCGCCATCAAGTTCTTCATATACACGCACATCGCGAGCCTCGCGATGCTCATCGCGATCATGGCGATGTACTTCGAGGCCGGGCTGAACTCGTTCAGCATGGAGCGGATCGCGCTCGTGAGCCCCGGCTTCGACACCGGGATCCAGGTCGCGATATTCGGCGCCCTGTTCTTCGGGTTCGGCGTGAAGCTGCCGATGGTGCCCTTCCACACATGGCTGCCTGACGCGCATGTCGAGGCCCCGACCGCGGGCAGCGTCCTGCTGGCGGGCCTGCTCCTCAAGATGGGCGGGTACGGTCTGATCAGGGTGGCCATCCCGTCGCTGCCTGCGGGCGCCCAGGAGCTGGCCTGGCTCATGGCGGTCATCGCTGTCGTCAGCATCGTGTACGGTGCGATGCTCTGCCTCGCTCAGAAGGACCTGAAGAAGATGGTCGCGTACTCCTCGATCAGCCACATGGGGTTCGTGCTGCTGGGGTACGCGACGCTCACGCAGCTCGGCGTGACCGCGGGCGTGTTCCAGATGTTCGCCCACGGGCTCGTGACGGCCGTCCTGTTCATGATGTGCGGGGTCATCCAGCACAAGTGCGGGACGAGGATGATACCGAGCCTGGGCGGGCTCGCGAAGAAGATGCCCATCGCCGCCACGCTCCTGACGGCCGGGTTCCTGGCGTCCCTGGGCCTGCCGGGCCTCGTCAGCTTCGCGGCGGAGTTCCTGATATTCGCGTCGATGTTCGACACATGGGGCCTCTGGCTCCTGGTGCCCATCGCCGCCGTCGCCGTGACCGCGGCCTA
>Ga0315292_10000004_pt1 | contig 80802 bp, 74 predicted proteins | sample YL17G13_0_MG_FD_204029 | JGI IMG/M metagenome (GOLD analysis project Ga0315292, IMG submission 204029) | Sediment microbial communities from Yellowstone Lake, YNP, Wyoming, USA - YL17G13_0 | ecosystem: Environmental > Aquatic > Freshwater > Lake > Sediment | place: USA: Wyoming | collected... | reverse complement strand
CCTTCGACCCTGTTCTCCGCCCATATCTTGCCCCTGCAGACGTTGATCAGGTGCGCGGCCAGGAACAGGCCGAGGCCGGTCCCGGGCATGGATGTGTCCCGCCTGTAGTACCTGTCGAAGACCCTCTTCTTGTCCTCGTCGGGTATGCCTTTCCCCCGGTCGGAGATCGTCACACGCCAGTAGGCGGTGCCTGAGTCGTGGACCGCGTCCACCGTCACATCCACGACGACCTCCTGGTGAGGGTCGAACTTGATCGAGTTCGTTAGAATGTTAGAGAACAGCCTCGACAGCAGTACATTCCCCCGAGCATAGCACCGGTCCGTAGGCTCGGTGAAGTTGATGCGCACCTTCCTGTCGGAGTGCATGTGCTTCGAGTCCTCGATCGCCTCCGTCAGGACGTGCCCGACGTCCTTCATCTCGCAGTCGCCCTCGCCCAGCGTCCTCGCCTTGGCAGTGTCCCTGACGACCGCTGCGAGCTCGAACGCCCCCTTGATGTTCTTGTGGACCACATCCAGGTTCCTCCTGTCGTCTTCAGACAGGTGGGGTGACTTCCTGAGGTTCTCGGTGAAGTGCATGGCGGCGCTCAAGTGGTTCACAATGTCGTGCGACAGAAGGGTGTTGAAGAATCCCGACTCCTGCCTTGCCTCCCGCAGGTCCTCCAGATGCTCGTTCCTCTCGGTGACGTCCCTGACGATCATCTGGAGCAGTCTCTCTACATGGTTCTCGGTGAACCTGGCTGAGACCTCCCCGACGAACTCGGTGCCATCCATCCGGACGAACCTGACCTCGACGTTCCGGACGATGTTCTCCTTCTCGAGCGCCCAGGCGAGCTTGTCCCACGCCGTCGTGCCGTCTGTCAACAGCGACGAGATGATCTTGCCCTCCACGTCCTCGACCCTCTGATAGGCGAGCATCCTCAGGCCTGTTTCATTGATCAGGCTCACCCTGCCGTCGTGCCCCAGTATCATCACCGCATCGGGCGAGAGGTTGACCATCGACCTGAACTTCTCCTCGGCCTTGCGCAGGTCCTCGCCGCGCTTGATGACCTGCCTCTCAAGGGAGAGGTTGGCGTTCTGAAGCTTGAGGTTGCTTTCTAGTATCTCCTCGTTGAGCTTCAGGGCGTGCTCGGATATGGACTCGCTCGCAGTCGGGATCCTGTGCCCGAGCGCTTCGAGCTCCTTCTTCGGACCCGCAAGGAACCTGCAGCATGTCGACCCACCAGCCGCGCATTCGACCTCGAGCGCTTCTATGTCGGATGCGCCATCGGGCTGGCTCGCGAATATCCGCCTGCAGATGGCCGCGATGAACCCGGCGGTGTACGAGCACGAGACATCCTTCTGAACGTCCCCGTACTCCTTGAATCCGATCGCCTCGATGGTCGCGCTCGCGGAGAGCTCGACGAGTCTCCTCTCGTGGTCGAATCGCAGTATCTCGAAGGCGCCGATCCCGTCGGACGCCATGCTCCTCAGGAACCGGAGGAGCGCGTCCTTGGGTTCTTTCGGGGCCGTGTCCGTCGCACGCCTGTCCAGGTAGAGTCGAGCAGCTTCCGCACCGACCCTGTAGAGGATATCCTTCTCGAAATGGCCAACGTCCGTCTTGAGGACCTTCTTCAGAGAATAGAGCCCGGACGCTACATTCATGATCGCCTTCATCGAATCGAAGGTCAGCTCTACCTCTGTCAGATCGTCGACGGACGAGGTTGACGCGGCCGCTCTTATGGGATCCTGAGGCAGCTGATCACCCGGGCGAAGACATGCCAGAGCTCTCGGATGCACAGACCTAGTTACCACTGGCAATGCCCAATTGCGGTCTGGAATCGAGCGCACGCTATATACTTTCTATGATAGCGCCGTTAATCCGGCAGGATGCCAAGGCAGGTCTATGGGTCTCACTTGGTCGTCCTTACGACGATTTCCCTGGCCACCTTCAACGCCCGGACGGTCTCCGGGACATCGTGAACCCTCACGATGTCCGCCCCCTCCCTGACGGCAAGCACCGCGGCTGCGAGGGACCCCTCCAACCTGCCCTCGACCGGCTCTCCGGTTATCCGCCCGATGAAGGACTTCCTGGAGACACCGATCACGATCGGCTTCCCCAGTCCTCTGAACTCGCGCAGCCTGGCAAGGATCTCGAGGTTGTGTTCCTGGCTCTTGCCGAATCCTATGCCTGGGTCTATCATGATCCTGCGAGGGTCCACGCCTTCGTCTTCCGCGGCCGAAACCCTGTCTTCAAGGAAGGCCTTGACCTCCTTGACGACGTCCTTGTACGCCGGCCTGACCTGCATCGTCCTCGGCTCTCCCTTCATGTGCATGATGATGACGGAGGCATCATGCTCCGCAACGACCCTGATCATCCGCTGGTCCCTCAGCCCGCCGACGTCGTTCACGATCGAAGCTCCTGAGAAGAGCGCCTGCTCGGCTACCTGTGGCTTCATCGTGTCTATCGATACGCGTCCAGGATGTCTACCAGCCAGAGCCTCGACGACCTTGATGGTCCTCGCAGTCTCGGTCTCGAGGGAGGCCGCGTCCGCGCCGGGTCTTGTGGACTCGCCGCCGATATCGACGATGTCCGCCCCTGAGGAGAACATGAGCTCTCCCTTCCTGATGGCGGCCTTGGCGTCACCCGCCAGGCCGTCTCCGGAGAACGAGTCGGGCGTGGTGTTCACAATGCCCATGACTCTAGGGACATCGAGCCTGATGACGCACGAGCCCACCTTCACGCTTCCGGGGCGACTCCTCCGAACAGAAACCTTTGCGGACATCCGGCTGCCTCTCACCGTCAGGCTATGAGTAGGTCATCGACGAGCTCGGCTATGTCTCTTATCTCTGTATCCGCCTTGATCAGCTCGTTGCCGAACCTCAGGTTGGTCACGCAGAACGGGCACGCGCTGACCAGCAGGTCAGCGAGCTCGGATGCGGACTTGACCCTCTTGGAAGCGATCCTCTGCGCGGCCTGCGGGTCGGCGGCCCGGACCCCTCCTCCTCCGCCACAACACCTGGCCGTTTCCCTGTTCTCCTTGAGCTCGACGAACGTGGCCCCCGGGATCGACTGCAGTATCTTCCTTGGCTCCTCGTAGATCTTCAGGTATCTGCCTATGTGGCAGGGGTCGTGATACGTTATCCTCTTGTTGAGCGGCTTCAGCTTCAAGTCCTGCTTCGCCAGGAACTGCACCAGGTGCTCGACCTCGAAGTCGACGGTGGCGTACTTCGGATACTGTTCCTTGAACATCTTCAGGCAGCCGGCGCAGGTGAATATGACCTTCTTGACCCCTCGCTTCTTGATCGCGTCCAGGTTCGCCTTGATGAGCTTCGGGAGCAGCTTCTCGTCCTGCCCCGTCCTCTGGAGGGTGCTCCCGCAGCAGGCCTCGTCCAGGAGCGTGAAGTCGACATTGAGCTTCTTCAGGATGGATATCGTGTGCCTTGCTATCTCGGGGAGCCTGTACCGGGCGGTGCAGCCGATGAAGTACCCGACCTCGGCCTTCTTCGCGGGGACGCCGAAATCGATCTGGGAAGTCTCGCCGTAGGGATTCTTAGTCTTCTTGATGTTCTCCGCGATCTTCTTGTGTGCTGGGAGTGCGAGGCCGGCCTTCGCGAGGTCGGTCCTTGCGGCCTCGACGATGTCGACGACCTTGATGTTCGATGGGCAGCGCCTCTCGCAGTCCTTGCACGTGGTGCACTGCGCGAGCCTCTGCACGACGGATTCGTCCGCAGGGATCTCCCCTCTGACGAGTCCGTATGCGAGTATGACCTTGCCTCTCGCGACGGATGGGTCCCATTTGTTGTCCTCGAAATACGGGCACACGCTCTTGCAGAATCCGCAGAAGGTGCAGGTGAGCATCTCCTTCTCCAGCTTGCTCGCGTGTTCCGTCTTGATGTACTTCTTCCTCGCCATGGAATCATCCGTTCGTGAGCGGAATCGCGTCAGCGCTCACTGGACCTTGGGCACTGTAATCACAGCGTCCATAATAAAAGTCACCTTAGACATGGGCCCGATCCTCCGGACGGACGCGTCGATGGCTTCTTGCAGGCTGCTTACAGGTGTAAGGTGCGCCTTCTTCGCCGTCTCGGGGTCGAGCTTGGTGACCGCCATCATCTCGCACTTGAGGCCGATCTCGGCCATCTTGGCGGCCTTGTGATACCCGAGCTTGTAGGTGTGCGCGATCTTCTCGAGGGCGTCCTTAGGCGTGTTGGCGCTCGCCAACAGGTTCAGGAAGGTGTCGGGGCCAACCCCGGTCCTGCACGCGCTCACGAGGATGATCGTGCCTCCGTCCTTGACCGCGTACTTCGCATTGTCGAGCGCTTTCTGGGACTGGTACAGGTCGATGTCGTACGGGAACGCGGTGACCGCGACGACGATTTCCGCCTTCTTCTTGAGCTTGACAACGAAGACCTCATCCGCCTTCTTCGTGGCCTTCCTGAACGATTGCCTGAGGTCCCCCGCGGATACGGAGCATATCCTGTGGTTCTTGTCGAGGACGGTCATTATGGAGAATATGCGCTTGTCCTTGAGCGCCTTCACGACCTCGTCCATGTCCTCATGGACCGGGTTCCCCTTCAGCCGCAGTGCCTGCGCCTCTATCCTGAGCGCCAGCTTGTGGTTCTGCTCGATGGTCTCGTACGCCGCGACCCCTGGAAGGAAGGATTTTCGTCCTCCCGTGTAGCCTGCGAAGTAGTGTGGTTCCACGCTGCTGATGACGATGATCCTGTCAGCTTCGGTCACCATCTTGTTCAACCGCAGCTCGGTGCCGTTTTTCGAGGTACCGAGGAAAACGGTCTCGCTTCTCTTCGCGTCGTGACAGTATATGCTCGGCTTCAGTCGGTCGTAGAGGTCTCCGAAGATGAACCTGTACTCCTCTTCGGCGGGTTCTCTGTGCATGCCCGTGGCGATGAGGTACTTCACATTCTTTCCGTCGATGACGTGGAGTATCGCTGACAGAATCCTTCCCGTCGGTGTGGGTCGGGTGGCGTCGTTGACGATGACAAGGATATCCTTCCCGTTGACGACGAAGTCCTCTAAGGTGTGGGAGCTTATCGGGTTCTTGATGGCATCGAGAAGGATCCTGTCCTCTTCGAGAGGTGGAAGGTCCTTGGGGTAGATGATCTCGCCAAGGTTCTCGTCCTTGACTTCGACGACCTCCTTGCCATCCCCATAAGGCACTTCGATTCTCATCGGGACTACCGGGCAGCAATAGGGCTTCCCCTATTAGTACGTTACATTTTGTCACGGTGGTTCAATGACCTCCCGACGCCGCGCCGAAAAGACTTATCTATGTCGTAAGAGTGTGTATTGCACATGAAAACCCTAGGCACGCTGGGTGAACGCGAGACCATCAGGATTATCGATAGGATTGTCAAGAGTGGCGTGTCCGTCGGTATAGGCGACGACTGCGCCGCCATCGCCATGGGTGACAAGTACATACTCGTCACGACCGACATGATGGTCACCAAGACCCACATCCCGAAGGGGATGGGGCCCTACGACATAGGGTGGTCAATCGTAGCAGTCAATCTCAGCGACATCGCAGCGATGGGGGGCAGGCCGTTGGGCGTCGTGACCGCCATAGGTATCACCAGAGGCCACCCGATCGAGTTCCTCGAGCAGATGGTGGACGGGATGAACGATTGCGCGCTCAGGTTCGACACGAGCATCATCGGTGGGGATACGAAGGAGCACGACGACCTCATCCTGTGCGGGACGGCCATCGGTGAGGTTCCCAAGAACCAGATGCTGCTGAGAAAGGGCGCCCAGCCGGGGGACCTCATCGCGGTCACAGGCAGTCTCGGCAGGGCGGGATCGGGGTTCTACTCGATCAAGCGGGGCCTGAACCTGAAGGAGGCCGAGGATGCTCTCAAGAGGCCCTGGCCTCGGCTGCGGGAAGGGATGGCATTGGGAGCCTCCGGCTTCGCGACGTCCTGCATGGACATATCGGACGGCCTCTCAGCATCGATCTTTGAGCTGTCCAGGAAGTCAGGAATGACATTCGAGATCGACCTTAGCAGGGTCCCGAGGGCGAAGGAGGTCGAGATGGCGTTCCAGGACGCCGAGCGTCAGAAGGACCTCGTGCTCAACTTCGGCGACGACTACGAGCTCCTCTTCACGATTAAGCGGGAGGCGGAAGCCGACCTCGCGAAGCTGTCTCTGGAGCTCGGGTGTCCCCTGACCGTGATAGGCAAGGTTACGAGCGGCGAGGAGAACATCCTGATAGACAACGGGAAGAGGGAGAAGCTGGAGAACCTGGGCTATGAGCACTTCCGATCGCGGCAGCCATGAAGCTCGCTTCTACTCTAAGGAAGGGGACAAGGTCAGATGCAACCTGTGTCCCCATTCCTGTCTCATCGTCGAGGGCAAGCGCGGCCTTTGCGGCGTGAGAGAACATCGGGGAGGTAAGCTGTATTCCCTCATCTACGGTCTAGCGTCGTCCATCCACCCGGACCCCATCGAGAAGAAGCCGCTGTTCCACTTCATGCCCGGAAGCACGTCCCTCTCGTTCGGGAGCGTGGGGTGCAACCTGTTCTGCATGCACTGCCAGAACTTCAACATCTCGAGGGCGAAGATCGACGAGTTCGACATGACGCCGATCACACCCGACGACGTGGTGAGATTTGCGCGGAGGAGAGGCGCGAGATCGATCTCGTGGACATACAACGAACCGATCATATGGCACGAGTTCACGACGGTCGCGTCGAAGGCTGCTCACGAGGCGGGATTGAAGACGAACTATGTCACGAACGGCTTCATCCAGGAGGCTCCCCTGAGGGAGCTCAAGGGCGTCGTCGACGCGATGAACATCGACGTGAAGGCTTTCAGGGAGGAGTTCTACAAGCGCGTATGCGGCGGAACGCTCGCACCGGTCCTGAAAACCTGTGAGGTCGCCATCGAGCTTGGGATCCACATCGAGCTGACATATCTCATCATCCCGGACCACAACGATTCCGAGGGCGAGATCCGGCAGTTCTGCGACTGGGTGCGCGATTCGCTCAGAAAGGACGTGCCTGTTCACTTCTCCGCGTTCCACCCCGACTACAAGCTCACGAAGACACCACGCACTCCTGACGGCACCATGGAGAGCGCTTACAGGTCAGCGAAGAAGGCGGGCCTCGAGTTCGTGTATCTCGGGAACGTGTACGCCGCGGACAAGGACGACACGTTCTGCCCGAAGTGCGGCTCCCTCGTCATAGAACGAGACGGTTTCTGGGTTGGGAAGACCGACCTGAAGGACGGCAGATGCGGCAAGTGCGGGAACGGCCTGAACCTCGTGCTCTGACCTTCGGCGAGATGAAGTCCGACGCTTCTGGATGTAGAATCGCTCCCGCGCATCATAGCGGAGTGAGCAGCAGAAGCAGGTTGCCCACGACCGTGGTGAAAAGCAGGCTCAGGAACATCGGGATTATGAACGGCACCTTGGGCGTGACCCAGACGCGGCTGTGCCCTGCGTCGACCAGCAGATCCAACTCCTTCCCGAGGTCCTCCACCCTGCGGGGTTTCGTGTAGATCCTGTGCTTTCCCTCGTCCATCCGTTCCATTAGCCAGACGAACTTCTTCCTCGCGTCTTCAGCGTCCATCTTGTATCCGACGAACGCCTGGGGGAATCTGAGGTCTCCTGCCGCCAGGTTCCTGATCACGAACGCCAGCGGCAGGAGCGTTACGATGATCGCTGCGTTGATCAGAACGACGAACGAGAACGGGAATATGACCTCTCCGAACCACTTCACCGATTGCAGAAGGGGGAATGATGAGATCAATGGATAGAACGGGAACATGATCGAGAGAGCGATGAGCGCCTTCGCGTCCGCTCCCCCTCTGACTATGTCGGCCATGTACATCAGGACGACGATGAGCATCATGATTGGCGCGGTCATCAGGTGAACGAAGTACTGGTCGTCCATCCACATGACCGCCATGGCGACGATCGAGACGATGGCGACTGCGTACTTCGCGACCGGCACAAGAGTCGCAAGCATCCCCGAACCTTCATAGTCCAGATAGACATCCGACAGTATGGCCAGGATCGGGAGGAGAATGAGCGCGTACTCGATGGGTTTCTCGTCGATCGCGAGTCTCATCATGAGAAGTAGGGTCGCGGCCAGGGACAGGATTATCCAGTATGTGTTCCGTACTCTCCTGGTCTTCCAGTCTAGGTACGAAGCAACTCCCAATATGATGCCAGACAAGGCAAGCTGGGTGATGACCAGTACTTGCTCGGCTTCCACGGCACTTGATTATGATTTCCATACTTAAGTGATTCGAGGACCGCTTCCGCGGGCGGTCAGAAAGGCTTTAAATAATGACCATTAATCTCGATTCCGGGTTCGAGAAACATGACCAAGTTCGTCTATGTGTCCCTAACGCTCGCAATGCTAGCCATGTTCGGCCTTGCCTTCGCCCCGACGGTCGCGGGCCAAGACCTGATACTGGAGGAGCTAGGGGACCACACACAGGAGTGTGAAGCATCAGCCTCGGTGGAATACGAATGGTTCGTGTACAGCCCTGAGAGCACGTCCTATCTGCTGGAGCTCTCGGTCGACGTCTCAGCGGGTGAGGGCTGGAGCTCGGAGTTCGACCAGCTGTTCCTGCTGTTGAGCCCCGATGAGGGATCCTCCGTCAAGCTGGTGGTATCGGCCACCAACGAGGTCACAACACAGACGGTGAATCAGACGGTGTTCTTCACGTTCACGGAGCTTGAGAACTCGACCAACACATTCGTTCTGGAAGGGCACGCGGAGACCAGCATGATCCCTGTGTGGGGAGTGATGGCTCCAGGGAAGAACAAGCTCTTGGGGACGTTCGACAACCCTCTCCCGGAACCGTTCGACGGCAACTACTCGACCTTCTTGCTCAACGTGGGTATCTGGGCGTGCATCGCGCTGGTCTTCATGTATGTGTTCGACCCGGTCGTGCGCACGTTCACGAAGAAGACCAAGACCGACATTGACGATAGGATCCTGAAGATCCTGCGGAAACCCGTCTTCGCGCTGGTGATCGTCTACGGTCTGGTGAGCTCGTTCTCGATCCTTCCCCTCAACGAGCGCGATATTGGCGAGGTATTCCGTCTCTACGGCATCGTGCTGATAGTCATCATCATCTTCGTCGCGTACAAGGTGTTCAAGGAAGTGCTCATATTCCTGGGCAGGAGGTACTCCCAGAAGACCGCCTCCGAGATCGACGATGTGCTTATCCCTGTTATCGACAAGATTGGGGGCATCTTCATCATGATCTTCGGCGCGATGTCCGTGATAACCTACCTAGGGTACGATGTGACCTTCCTTCTGGCAGGCGTCGGTGTCATGGGCTTGGTGATCGCCTTCGCGGCGCAGGATGCGTTGTCGAACTTCTTCAGCGGAATCGCACTCCTCCTGGACCGGCCATTCACCGAGGGGGACCACATCACGCTGCCGACGGGTGAGCTTTGCCGCGTGGAGAAGATCGGCATCAGGAGCACCAGGCTCTACGACACTTTCGCCAATGACTACATAGTGCTCCCGAACAACAAGCTCGTGAACGACAAGGTCGTGAACCTGACGGAACCGGACAGGAGGACGGTGACAAGCGTGGTGGTCGGTGTCGCCTACGGTTCCGATGTGGCCAAGGTCGAGAGCATCATGCTCGAGGCTGCGAGGAAGCAGTCCAATGCCGTGTTGGAAAAGGGGAAAGAGCCGGTTGTCCGGTTCACCAACTTCGGCGAGTCCGCCCTCGAGTTCAAGGTGTTCGTGTGGGTCGACGATTTCATGAACAAGTGGAGGGTCGCGCATGACATCAGGAAGGAGATCAACAAGCGGTTCTCGGAAGAAGGCATCGACATACCCTTCCCGCAGCGGACCATCTACGTCAAGGAGATGCCCAAGTAGCGGTCTGAGCCTAGTCGCACAGGTCCAGGCCCAGATCATCCGCGAGCCGCACCGCGCTCTCGTATTCCCCGAGCAGTAGGCTCCTGGAGATGCCTGGGAACTCCTTCGCCCTGTGTTCCGGTCGATACTGCGCCATGACGTTCACCTTGACGTCCACCAGGTTCTCGGCGATCCACGTGAGCACTGGGCGCGTGCAGCAATCCAGGTGCCCAGGGAGGACGAGGTGTCTTATGATCATCTCGGCCTGAGACCTTGCGATGATGTGGTTCCTCTTCACGACGGAGGTGTATCGCGCAGCATTCGACAGTAGCTGCGCGCACTCGTCGTTCCCGTACTTGAAGTCGGAAAGGTACACATCGACAATGCCGTCTAGGAGCCTCATCGACTTCTCTGTCAGGTACATGTTCGAGTTCCAGACCTGGGGCAGGTTGGCCCGGCATTCATTCAGGGTTTCGAGTATGAACGGAAGGTTCGATGTGGGGTCTCCCCCGACCCAATTGATGTTCCTCGCGTGTCCGGAGAATGCAATCGACGCTCGTCCGCCTCCGAATCGCGGGTCCTTCGACTCTATCTTCCTGGCCAACGTCTTCGGGCTGATCTCGACCCCAGCATCGGGCCTCGTGCTGATGTCCCAGTTCTGGCAATAGACGCAGTTGAATGTGCACCCCGAGAAGAAGATGGTGTAGGATGGCACAAGATCGGGCTCTTCTCCCATGTGGATGAACTCGCTGCTTATTCTCGACCCGAGCGCTCCGCAGTGTCCTCTCTCACCCGCCTTTCGGTCCACCCCGCATTCTCTTTCGCACAATCTGCAGTTGCTCAGCATCCGATCGGCCAGCTCGACCTTGACGTCCATCAAGGTCTGCCTCTTCCCGCCTGTCGGCTCGCAGGATACCTTGTCGTGAGCTGCCCAGAGAGCGTCCTCGTCCCCGTTCAAGGATGCATCGACCGGGACCTCCTTGGTCATCAGGTACCTCGCCCTCTCATCACCCTCGAGTATCGCGTAGTATCTCCTGAGCGCCAGGCCTTCCATCGCTCGACGTAGTTGTCCGCCCACGCATTAAATACTTCCTGGTTCCGTGGGTGAACCAATGCGCCAGGAATCACTCGGCTCGCTCCCGGATCTCTGGAAGGAGACCTACGACTTGGTCGCGCAAGTCCCGTCGGGTAAGGTCACGACCTATGGCGCTGTCGCGGAAGCCCTCGGGGACATCGTCGCAAGCCGATTCGTGGGGCTCGCGATGAGCAGGAACGACGACATCGTCAGGGTGCCCTGCAGACGTGTAGTTCGGTCGGATGGCGCGATCGGCGGCTACACAGGGGGCGGGCCGAGGAAGAAGATTCGGCTGCTCAGGGGAGAGGGCATCGAGATCAAGGGGAACAAGGTTCAGAACCTCGATGACGTGCTTTTCAGGGATTTCGTCTCGTCACACCCACTCAGAAAGCTCAGGAAGAGGCAGCTGTCGCTCAAGAAGCTGCTCAATTCGAAGAGCCCAGAGGAGGAGTTCGAGTGGGTCGCTGGCGTCGACATATCCTACCAAGGGGAGCACGGCTACGCCGCCATGGTGGTGTTCGATTTTCGCACGGGGCGAGAGCTCGAGAGGATTGTGATGGAAGGCGATGCCAGGTTCCCGTATGTCCCCACGTACCTCGCCTTCAGGGAGCTGCCATTGGTAGCTCCTTTGATGCACCTCCTAGGCGACCGCACGGTCCTGATGTACGATGGGAACGGCATCCTGCATCCTGATGGCTTCGGTGTCGCCAGTCACGCGGGTGTCGTGTTCGATGTCCCCTCCATAGGAGTCGCCAAGAAGCTACTCTGCGGGACGGTCCGCGGCCAAGATCGCGTTGTCATGAATGGCAGGGTCGTTGGATACCTCATGGGGGAAGGATCCAGACCGGTATTTGTCTCCCCGGGGCACCGAATCTCATCGAGGGAGACCCTCGAGATCACGAAGCGCTTCCTCAAATCGAGGGTCCCCGAGCCTACCCGGCTCGCTCACATAGAGGCCAACGCGGCTCGTCGCGAAGGAAGTCACAAATAGCCCGTTCGCGGTCATCGATGCCTGATGCGCATTTGTGTGTTTGGCGCGGGTGCCTTGGGCAGCGCTCTCGGGGGCATGCTCGCAGGCGAACACGAGGTCACTCTCATCGGGAGAAAGACTCACGTGTCTGCCATCATGAGGTCGGGACTGCGTCTCACTGGTAAGGTCAACCTTACATCTCATCCGAAGGCTTACGCCAGCATCGGTCGCTTGTCGCCTCCGGATGTTCTGATCATCACGACGAAGGCGTACGATACTGCAGGTGCGATTGACGCATGCAGGGGATGGACGACCGCCGACACCAAGGTCCTCACGCTTCAGAACGGGATCGGGAACCTTGAGATGCTGAGGGGGTGGAAGGGCAGCCGGGCCTTCGGGGGCACGACCTCGATGGGGACCGCCCTGGTATCGCCAGGTGTCATCCGTGTGGCCGGATTGGGCATGGCAGTCATAGGCTCCGACCTCGACGAAGAGGGCGCCCAGACGATCGCATCCGCTTTCTCCAGCTGCGGGATACCCGTCCGCCTGGAACAAGAGCTAGACAGGGAGATATGGGAGAAGCTGATAGTGAGCTCATGCATCAACCCGATCACCGCGGTCCTGAGGATCACAAACGGCAAGCTCCTTGAGAGCGCCGCGATATCCAGACTGCTGGAGGGTGTAGTGGAGGAGTGCGTCGATGTTGCGCGCGCTCACGATGTCCGCTTGCAGAAATGCTCTCTTATGTCCAGGATCCGGGCCGTGGCGGAGGACACCGCGGTCAACCGCTCGAGCATGCTTCAGGACATCGAACGGGGCCGTAGGACCGAGATCGCGCAGATTAACGGGATGGTCTGCAAACTGGGATCTGCGAAAGGCATCCCCACCCCCTTGAACAAAGCACTGGCAGCGATGGTCGGAGCCCTGGAGGCAGCGCCGCCTGAGAAAGGTTAATATCGTAACATGCTACTCTTCGGCGTTGTGGTACAATGGTTGATGTCAAAGAATTGGCGGCCAACGCGAAGGTTCTGAGGAAGAAGGGCCTGAGCGTTCGCGAGATTGCCGACGAGCTACACCTTTCGATAGACACTGTCAACTACCTCATAGAGTACGGCGCGGAAGGCCTTCCTCCATCGGATGTCAAGATCGGATGGAGGTCGGTGGGCGTTTCGGGATACCGCGTCGGGCTCCTGTCCGAGCTCCTGGCGGACATCGTCCTGGAAGAACTGGGGAAGCGTAACCAGCTCGCCGATGTCGTCCTCGGGGTGTCGATCAACGGAGTGCCTTTCGCGACCAAGTTGTCGGAGCTCCTGGGGATAGACTTCGGCGTCTACCGCCCGCACTCGGAGTCCGAGTCCGGAGGTGCCTTCAGCTCTAACTTCGCCTCCGTGAACGAGGGCAGAAAGGTCATCATCGTGGATGACGTCCTGAGCACTGGAGCGACGATCAAGGGCGCCATCACGGATATCAAGGATGCCGGCGGCGAGCCGATACTCGTCATGGTCATCGTGAACAAGAGCAGCCTGAACGAGATCGATGGCGTGCCGCTCAGAGGCCTGATCCGGGCGAGGTCCCTCGGAGGGACCATCCTCGGCGGAGCGGGCAGGAAAGGCTTCCCGTACGGCTAGAACTTCTTGGCAGACGCCTTGAGCGCCTCTATGACAGGCATCTCCTTGCCCAGCATGAACCTCTCGAGGGCGCCTCCTCCCGTGCTGACGTAGGAGAACTTGTCTAGCAGGCCCAGCTTGTTGGCGGCCGCGCTCGAATGCCCTCCCCCGATCACTGAGAACGCCCCTGACAGGATCATCGCGTCGAAGACCGCCTTCGTCCCCTTGCAGGACTCCTCCAACTCGTAGACTCCTGGCGGCCCCGAAAGGAACACGGTCTTGGAACCCATGATCGCCTCCGTGAACCTGGCGATCGTGGCGGTCCCGATGTCCTTCACCGCGGCGTCCTGGGGGAGGTCGTCGATCTCGAACTCCTTGCGGACTCCATTGTCGTCGATGGCAGCGTCCTCTGGCAGCACGATCTTCGCACCGTGCTTCTTATGGAGTCTCCTCGCTGATTCGACGACCTCGACCGTCATGTCTTTCTTCACGCGCTCCTCGGTCTTGGATCCTATGCGCTTCCCGAGGGTCCAGAGGTACGCGTATCCGGCCAAGCCAGCGACGAGAATGTGATCGACCTGGTCGGTCTCGGCGAGCTTCTCTATCGCCTGGAGCGCGTCCGAGAACTTCGTCCCACCGAAGATGTAGGTCGACGGCCGCTTTGGGCTCTGGAACACCCGCGAGAGCGTTGATATCTCCCTCTCCAGGAGCCTGCCCGCGGCCGATGGCATGACTGCCGAGAACCCAACGAGGGAGGCATGCGCCCTGTGGGAGGACCCGAAGGCGTCGTTGATGAAGAGGTCGAACTTGGGGGCGAGCCGTCTGACGAGTTCCGATTGAGCGTGTTCCTCGGGCGCCTTCTTGGCCTGCTCATCGGGTAGGTTCCTGACGTTCTTCATCAGGATGCATTCACCCTCCGCGAGGCCGTCTATGGCCTTCAGGGCGCGCGAGCCTGTGAGATCGTCTACGTATCTGACCTTCTTGCCCGTATACTGACTCAAGTACGTGGCGTGCTCGTTCAAAGGAATGAAGTCGTAGTCCCCCGGCCTCCCCTGATGCGCCAGCACGACCACCTTCGCGCCTCGGTCCATGAGCTCCCTTATCGTCGGGACGGAGCCGCGTATCTTTGACCCGTCCTCGAGCCGCAGGGTCTTCTCATCCACTGGCGAGTTGATGTCCACCCTCAGGAGGACCCTCTTCCCGCGGACGTCGAAGTCGTCCAGCGTGTGGAAGGCCGTCCTGCTCGAACCCCTAGAGCCTCCCTCTGACTTGGAATGGGCCGAGTCCTTTCCCGTGCCGTGCGAGCTTCTGCAGCCCGCTGAATCGCTGGAATTGCCGTTCACCATCCCAACCCCCTTGATGCGGTCAGTTTCATGCCCCATTCGCGGTGCATCTGCATTGTACCAGAATGAACGTTCGATATAAATGCTTGACGAACTTATCAGCGGGCCGAACCGAATGGAAAGTATTTAGATAAGGAACCTGCATAGGAACGAAAGATGAGTTTCAGCATTGTTTTGCTCGTGCTGAAGGTCTGAGAACGGATGTGTTTGAATTGAAAGCCACGGAAATAGGCCAGATGTTGGTCAAGGACATTATGAGCGCTGCCGCATTGACTGCCGACAAAGGCGACACGGTCTCCGATGTCATATCGAAGATGAAGAAGAGCCACATACGCGAAGTACCAGTTATGGACGGCGACAAGCCCGTCGGCCTGATCAGCTATTCCTCGTTCCTGGCCAGAAGGAATGTCCCTCTGACCGCGAAGGCCGAGCATATAATGGTATCGTGCCCCAGGCTCGAGGAGGACATGAAGGTCACGGACGCGGCCGAGGAGCTCATGTCCGCCGGGGTCAGGGGAGCGCCCGTAGTCAGGAACCACAAGATGGTGGGGTTCGTTTCCAGGACGGACATAATCAGGATACTGCCCAAGGTCGACCAGCTGAGGAGCAAGAACGTGGGCTCCTTCATGAGCGGCACACCCCAGACGGTGTCCGAGCACGAGACGGTGAGGAAGGCCCAGATAATGATGAAGAACCTCAACGAGAAGACCCTGCCCGTGACGAACGGGGGGAACAAGCTCATCGGCGCCATCGGGATGACGGAGGTCATGGAGGTCATATGGGCCCCGAAGGCCGGCAAACCCCCGAACGAGATCATAGGCGACCGCGCACCCGCCGATGTGAAGGTCGGGAGCGTGATGAGCAGGACCCCTGTCTCCATACGGCCCGAGGACACGATCGAGAAGGCAGTGGCGGTCATGCTCGAGAAGGGCCTGACGACGCTCTTCGTGACCGAGAACAACCACCTCGTCGGGGTCGTGTCCCACGCGGACCTCATGGAGCAGGTCATCGGCCTGATGCCCAGGAAGGGCGTCTATGTCCAGATAACGGGACTGGACCTCGAAGATCCGGAAGTCTACGACACCCTCTACGAACTCATAGGCAAGACGATGCAGCGGATCGCCAGGATCGAGCCTCCGAGGGTGTTCACGGTCCACACATCGATCTACCACCAGGACGGGATGAAGAGCAAGTACAGCCTCGGGGCCAGGCTGACCACCGAGAAGGGGATGTACTATTCGAAGCACACCGACTGGGACCTGTACAAGTCGATGGACACAGTCCTGGACATAATCGAGAAGAGCATCAAGCGGGAGCACGAGAAGAGGCTCGATCTCAGGAAGAGGAAGCCGAACCTATAGACCCCAGTACTGGGACGCGATGCGCTTGCATCGCTCGATGGTGCCCCTGCCGAGGCAGCTGTTGTCGATCATATCAGTGAACTCCAGTGGTACCGAGACGCCCTTCATCTCGCCGATCACCGCTGCGACCACCTCGGAGAGCGCCGGCACATCGTACCCGCCCTCGAGCATGAAAGTGACCCTTCCTCCGCACCTCTCCGAGGCCTTCATGAGTGCTCTGGCTTGCCTGAGATGCCCATCGGAGGAGAGGCTCAGGGAGGCGAGCGGGTCCCTGTAGTGGCTGTCGACCCCGAAGCTCACGAGGATTGCGTCAGGCTTGAAATCCTCCAGTATCGGGGCGATGACATCGCTCGACGCGACATCGTAGGTCGAGTCGCCGCATTCCGCTGCGAAGGGCATGTTGATCGTGAATCCCTCGCCCTCCCCCTTCCCGACGAAGTCGAGGCTCCCAGTTCCGGGGAATATGCCCGTCTGGTGGGTCGAGATGTACAGGACCTTCGGGTCTGAGGCGAATACCTGCTCCGTGCCGTTCCCGTGATGCACGTCGGCATCGACTATGGCGACCCTCCGGTCCCCGTTCTTAAGCAGGTACCGGGCGGCTATGGATATGTTGTTGAAGTAGCAGAACCCCATCCCGTAGTTGGGCCCTGCGTGATGCCCCGGCGGCCTCGTCAGCGCGAAAGAAGGCTTCCCTTCTTCCTTCGAGTACATGGTGGCGTCGATCGCGCACTGTGCGGAGAGGGCGGCGATCCCGTAGGTCTCGTGGTGGACACGCGTATCCATCGTGAGACTGCATTCCCCGCAGGTCTTGAGGAATTCTATGTAGTCCTCATCGTGGACCAAGAGCAGGTTGTCGACCTTCCCCTTCTTCGATGAAACGACGTCCTTCCACAGACCGTGCTGACTCAGTTTCTGGACTATCCCCCGGAGCCTTTCCGACGATTCAGGATGGAACGGGTCCTGCATATGACCGTAGAACTCTTCATTGAAGAATATGGCCACGGGTTCGATAAGCCTGAAGAGGGTAGATAAGGATTGTTGCCCTGGGCTGGCCTCCGCGAGCGGCATACTTTTATTATGATGAGCTTATATTGACTCCGACTGTTCATGAGGCGGGCTGAGATCTTGTATTTCGAGGGACCCGGGAAGAAGAACACCGGATCCGTCCTGAAGGTCGTGCACGAAAGGGTGACGGCAGGCGGGATATCACACGTCGTGGTGGCGAGCAACAGGGGGGAGACCGCGAAGATGGTGTTGGACGAGCTCGAGGGCGAGGACGTCTCGGTCGTCGTCGTGACTTCCCACGCGGGCTTCGACCGTGAGGGAAAGCGTGAGATGTCCCGGGAGACCGAGAAAGCCATCAGGGCGAGAGGCGCGGAGGTCGTGAGGGCGTCGCATGTCCTGTCTGGGCTGGAGAGGTCGATAAGCAGGAAGCTGGGCGGTGCCTCGAGGGTGGAGGCCATCGCCGAGGCCCTCCGGGCACTGTTCGGTCAGGGGATGAAGGTCTGCGTGGAGATATCGGTGATGGCTGCCGACAGCGGGGCAATCCCGTGCTGCGACGATGAGGTCATCGCCATCGGAGGGACCGGCTACGGGGCCGATACGGCATGCGTCGTCAGGCCCGCGCACGCGAACTCGTTCTTCGACTTCGAGGTGAGGGAGATACTTGCCATCCCGCGGGCCAAACGCGCCGGGAACAAGTGACAGGAGGACGAAAGGATGGGCATCGAACAACTGATCTTGTTTTGCGTGGCTCTCGCGCTGGTGACCGTGATATTCTACATCAGCGGGGCCATAGTGGGGAACGATTGGACAGCCTCGGGTTCGTACATGTTGAGGGTGCTGGTCGTCGCGATCGTCGCGGTCGTGGCCATCCCGGTCCTCAGGAGCGCGGCGAACGAGTTCGATTTGGGCGACCTAGGCCTCCTCCTGGCCTTCGTGATACTCATAATCACCGTGCGGTACATCATGATAGAAGAGCTCATAGTCTCCGAGGAATGGCTCGCGGCGATCGCCGTCTCCCTCGTCGGGGTCGTGCTGATATACATCGTGGACGCCGTGGCCGGGCTGATATCCGATGTGAGGATCCTCTCTCTGTTCTAGACCCTGACGAACTCCTTCGTCAGAGGGGTGAGGATCTTGCACCCGTTCTTCGTCACAATTATGTCGTCCTCTATCCTGACTCCTCCGAAGCCTTTTATGTAGGTCCCTGGTTCGACGGTCAACACCATCCCCTCCTTGAGGACCATGTCCCTGGAGGCGGAGATGGAGCCAGGGTCGTGAACGGAGACGCCCAGGCCGTGGCCCGTGCTGTGTATGAACCTTCCCTTGAACCTGCTCTTGTCGATGACAGTCCTCGCAGACGCGTCCACGTCCTTCCCGTGGGCCCCTGCGTGGATGGAGTCCAGGGCTGCCTGCTGAGCTTCGGCCACCACGTCGTACATCTCCTTCTGCTTCGCGTTCGGGCTGCCGCAGATGAAAGTCCTCGTTATGTCGGAAACGTACCTTCCGTACTCCGCCCCGTAGTCGAACAAGGCGAACTGCCCCTTCTTCAACCGCCTCTGCATCGGCATGTAGTGCGGCTCTGCGCTCTTCGCGCCGAAGGCAACCGCTGTCACGAACGACGGTCCAGTGGCGCCGAGTTTCATCATCCTGTAGTTCAGCTCTGCGGCGGCGCTCGTCTCGGCCTCCCCTTCTTTGACGAATTCGGGGATCTCCTTCCCTGCCTTCGTGGCTATGTCGCACGCCTTCTGGATCTTCTTCACCTCGTCAGGCTGTTTGATCAGCCGCGCGTTCTCCATGTCGGAGGTGACGTCGACCAGCTTCGTCTTCTTTACCGCCTTCTTGATGTATCTGTAGTTGCTCAGCGTCAGATCGTGGGCGTTGATCCCTATCCTGTCCATCCCCTTGAGCCTCCGCGCGAGCAGCTCGGTCCTGTGCTTGTCGTTGTCGAAGACCGTGGTCCTGATCCCCGCCTCCCTTGAGCTGAGCTCCTCGAGGTTGGAGCTCAGCACCTCCATCCTACGGGGTTCGATGATCGCGATGCATCCCTCGAACAGGCCGTTCGGGATCCCGGTCGCGTAGAAGAAGCTCCTGTCGACGTTGGGTTCCACGCCGTTCATGATGACGACGGCGTCGACCTCGATCTTCATCGATGAGAAAATCCATCTCTCCTTGGTTGCCAAGTGATCACGGGGATGGAATGATGGTGAGCGTATAAAGAACTGGCGCGGTCACACTCCGATCCATGCGTTGCCAGTGATCTTCTTTATCGCCGAGATTGCGGAGAGGGCGGCCAGGTAGCTCGTCTTTGGGTTCCTCGGGGACGGAACGTTCCTGGTGACGACATCCAGCTCCCCGAACTTCCCCCGGGCCTGCAGATGATGCTCGTTCGTCTTCACCTGCGGGTCGCAGACGATCTTGATCATGGTCCTCTCGAAGCCTATGCCTGCGAGGGAGATCGTCGCGGCGACGTTGATGTTCTGCGGGAAATGCTTCACTGCATCCCGGGCGGAGCCCGAGAACAGCACGGTGCGCGTCCTCAGGTCGGATGCGATGATGCTCTTCGACTCCAGGTAGGGGTTGGGACCGAATGCGGAGGGCGGCTTGGTCGTGGTCAGCGTGACCTCGTCGATGCCCTCCAGACTGGCCGCGCACAGTGCGTCTATGCCTCCGATCGCGCCGCTCGGGATGAATATCTTGGCCCCTTTTCGCTTGGCCAATCGGAAAGTGTCCTTCTGGAACTCTTCGTCATGGAAGACACCCACGCTCATGATCAGGATATCGACTCCAGCGGACAAGGCCAGGGGCGCATAGTACCTCGCTGCGTCCTGGCTCGCGGCCTCTGCGACGAGCTTGATATCGTTCAGGATCGGGACGATGTCCGGCACGTACCTGACCTTCTTCGTGTGCTCCTGAAGCCTTGTGGCGCACTCTTTCGAGCGGTCCGTTAGGTAGATGACGTCGATGTGCGGCATATCTTCAACTGCACGCGCAATGGTCGTTCCTATTGCTCCGCAGCCTATGACGCAGATGTTCACGGAAAAAACAGATGCCAGGCGCATATAAAAGCTTTCAGAGGTAACGGAATTGAATCATGCATGTCCAGGCGTTTTTCGCGTGTTCGCATAGGTTTTTGTGTCAGCAGTGGCCTCACCTCTCCGAAAAGATGAATCTGGCGGACCCGCTTCTCAAAGCATTGGACAGTAGGCGATGCCAAGGTCTCGATTATGTCGAATTGAGAGCCGAGGAAATCTCTCAGATGGCCATCGACGCGAGGGAGACCGGATTGGAGGTAGTGTCCAATCGTGGCGAGGTCGGGCATTCCGCAAGGGTCCTCGACAATGGTTCCTGGGGTTTCGCGGTCTCGAACAGGATGACCGACGTTCCCGGGACAGTCGTCGAGGCGTCCAAGGCTTCTTCCGTCCTCACTGTCGCCTCGCCGACAGATATGTCGGTTCTCGCAGACATGCGTCCTGTCAAGAAGCGGTTCACAACCCGCGCCGTCACCCCATTGGACGACGTCAGGGCGGAGGACAAGACGGATTTTCTCAAGACCCTCTGCTCGCATATATCAGCATCCGATCCGAGGATCACGACCTGCAAGGCGAGCTACAGGGACTTCACAGGGACACGTGTGACCGTGACCTCGGAGGGAACAGCCGTCGAATCCGAGGTGTCGATGCTCTATCTCATGACCTCGGTGTCCGCCAGGGATTCCGGCGCGCTTGCCTCCGCGAGGGACGAAATCGGCATAGCTGCAGGCGGATGGGAGCACTTCGAGAAGAAGGATACGGTCGAAGTGATAGGCGATAGGCTCATCAGGAGGATTCGCCAGCAGCTGGAGGGCGTCCCCTGCAAGCCGGGTACCTACCCGTGCGTGCTGGCGCCTCGTGTCGTCGGCATGCTAGCCCACGAGGCATTGGGCCATCTGTCCGAGGCCGATTTCTTCTCTTCCGGGGCGTTCTCTGGGTCTGAAGGTAAGAAGGTTGCCCCAGAGTTTGTGACGATGGTCGATTCGCCGAGGCTCGCGAACGGATTCGGGAACATCCAGGTCGACGATGAGGGCGTGATCCCGCGGAAAGTCTTCTTGATTAGGGACGGTCTCCTCGAAGACCAGATGACCAACAGGGAATGGGCCACGCGTTTGGGACGTAAGCCGACAGGGAACGCGCGCGCCGAATCCTACCGCGTTCCTCCGATCATCAGGATGAGGAACACGTACTTCGAGCCTGGGGAGATGTCCCTCGACGAACTGTTCGAGGGTAAGAAATTCGGATACCTGTGTCTCGATGTGAGGGGGGGTCAGGCAGAGGCGAACTCGAGCTTTCAGGTGGGGATACAGGAGTGCTTCGAGATTCGGGACGGGGAGGTGTCGAGGCCAGTGAGGGACCTCGCGATAAGCGGCATCGCCGTCAAGTCGCTCGCGCTCATCGACGGTCTCGGGAAGGACTTCGGGTTCGAGTCGAGCTACTGCGGCAAGATGGGGCAGTCGTCGCCAACAAGCGATGGTGGTCCTCACATGAGCCTCAAGAAGGGTGCGATAGTGTTCGGGGGTGCGGGCTGATGGCCGCTGACATGTCGCAGAAATCCATCGTTCAGGATACGGTCTCTGAAGCGCGCAAGGCAGCCCGCTCGCTCAAATGCAAAGAGTACGAGATCTTCTGCAATGCCGTGCGCGAGCGGAGCGTGCTCATCGAGCGCGACAGAGTGGTGAGCGCCTCCTCCTTGAAGGACTTTGGCATCTTCGTGCGTGCCGTCACCGATGGGAGGATGGGAATGGCCTTCACGAACACCTTCGATTCGAAGCATGTGCGCATGTGTGTGGCCTCGGCGCTCAAGATGTCTGGGGTGGGAGACAAGGACAGAAATTGGCAAGGCTTCCCCTCATCCAAGAGGTCGTATCGTCCTGTCGGAGGTGTGTTCGACAAGCGAGTCTCCTCGATGACCCTGTCCGAGCTTCGCTCATCCGCGGACGTGATGATTGGATCGGCCCGCAGCGCCGGTAGCGTGTCTGTCACCGGGGGCGAGGTGGAGGCCATCCACAAGGTCATCGCGATTTCCAACTCTTCTGGCATCGAGGCGTTGATGGAGGAGACTATCCTCTCGGCGGACTGCATCAGCGTGAGCGGGACGGGGAATGCGGTCACTCCGGAATGCATGGACGCCGCCGCGTCGCACTCGAAAAACCTGGATTTCGAACTTCTCGGCGAATCCTCTGGCCGGGTCGCTCGTCTCTGCGCACGCGCTGCGAATCCCAGGACCGAGAGATGCAAGGTCTTGTTCTCCCCGCTGTCGCTCGGAAGCAGTGAATCGGGCTTGCTCAACATAGTGCTCAGCAGAGCATTGTCCGGGGAGTATTTCGTGAGGAAGAACTCGTTCCTGGCGGACAAGGTCGGGAAGGAAGTAGCTGGCAGTGCTTTGTCTCTGACGGACGACCCGACCATTCCAGGCCGCGCGGGCTCCAGGCCGTTCGACGACGAGGGGTTGCCCTGCAAGAAGACGGCGCTCGTCAAGGACGGTGTGCTCAAAGGGTTCCTGTGGAACAGCTACTTCGGCGCCATCGCAGGTGAGGATTCCACTGGGAACGGTACGAGGGACTATTCGACAGGGAACCTGTCAATAGCTCCCATGACTCTCGTCGTCGAACGAGGCAGAGGAGACTTGGACAGCCTTGTCCAGCAGATAGATCGCGGCTATTTGGTATGGGGGTGCCAAGGGGCTCACACCGCCAACGTCGAGACCGGCGACTTCTCATTCGTCGCGAGCCCGGGCCTGAAGATCGAGCGCGGGGAGATAGTTGGAGGCGTGAGCGGAGCCTTGGTCTCGGGCAATATCATGGACCTGCTGGGCGGCGTCGAGATGGTCGGTTCGGACCAGAAGGATTTCGGCTCTTCCCTTATGCCAAGCATGGTCTTCCGGGATGTCAGGATAACCACGGGATGAACTCAATGCGACAGGATCGTGGGATGGCATCGCTGAGGAAGAAAGCGCTGCTGATGAACCGTACCCTCACGCGGATGTACGGGCGGCAGCTGCCCTCCAGCGGCAACGATCCCTTGGATACCCTCGTGGAGACGATTCTGTCCCAGAACACCACTGACATCAACTCCCACAGGAGCTTTCTGGCACTCAAGAAGGAGTATCTGAGTTGGGACGAACTCCTTGGAGAGCCGCGCTCGAAGGTGTCCAGAATCATACGCTCAGGGGGGCTCCCGGACATCAAAGCGGAGAGGATCCTCGGCGCACTCAAATTCATCAAGGATTCAAGAGGCGCGCTGACCCTTGATTTCCTGAGTGACATGAGCCCCTCCGAGGCCGATGCATGGCTGGCCCAGATGAAAGGCGTGGGACCGAAGACGCGCTCGATAGTCCTTTTGTTCTCCCTCGGGATGCCAGCCTTCCCGGTGGATACCCACGTGCATCGCGTCAGCACGAGGCTAGGATTGATCGGACCGAGGACATCGCGAGAGAAGGCGCAGGAGGATTTGGCCCGCCTTGTCCCGACCAGGGAGTTCTACAACTTCCACATCAACCTCATAGAGCACGGGCGCGCGGTATGCAGCGCGCGAAACCCCAGGTGCGCCTCCTGCCGGCTGTCGAGGTCGTGCGATTACTATCGGGGGCGTGTCAAGGCACAGCCTTGATATACTGGCAACCGCACTTTTCTCACGATGAGGTACAGGGTTCTCGAACACACGGCCGACGCGATGGTCGAGGTCCACGGGGAGACGCTGGGCGAGCGGTTCGAGAACGCCGCATACGCGCTCTTCGACCAGGTGACCGATGTCTCGAAGGTCGTCCCGAGGGGCGAGTTCAAGATCGTGCTCAGCGCGGAGAGCAGGGAGCAGTTGCTGGTCGATTTCCTGCAGGAACTGCTGTTCCTGCACGATGCCGAGAATCTCGTGTTCAGCGAGTTCAGGGTGAAGACCGACGGCCTGACCTTGGAGGCCTTCGTTCGCGGCGAGGTGTTCGACGGTGAGAGGCATCCCAAGAGGTCTGTTGTGAAAGGCATAACGTATCATCGGCTGGAGTTCGACGACGCGAAGGGCACGCTGATCGTCCTGTTCGACGTGTGAGGTATGAGTATGAAAGGTTCCGCGAAGGCTCATCCGATCCAGGGCCTGATAAAGTATCACGGTCTGAAGGACGAGGTACTGAGGATACCGTTCCACGACTCGATATCGGTCGCGACCTCCCCCACCGAATCGCACACGACCATCGAGTTCGTGAGCTCGGACAAGGACCAGGCCACGGTCGACGGTAGGATGCTGTCCGGCAGGGAGCTGGAACGCGTCGTTTTCGTGGTCGACGAGGTCCGCAGGAGGAGCAGTGTCAAGGACAAGTTCAGGATGGAGTCCAAGAACAACTTCCTATCCAATGTAGGCCTCGGGGCCTCGGCCTCCGGGTTCGCCGCGCTCGCAGTCGCCGCGTGTGAGGCCACTGGACTGAACCTCTCGCTCGAACAGATGTCGGCAATCGCGAGGCGGGGGGCAGGGTCCGCGACGAGGTCGGTGACCGGTGCGTTCTCGAGATGGAAGGCAGGTCACGAGGACGAGGAGTCGTATTCCTACCAGCTGATGTCAGAGGATTTCCAGATCGGGATAGTAGTCGCGCTCATCCCTGCATTCAAGTTCACCGAGAGCGCCCACAGGGCAGTGCTCGGGTCGCCGTTCTTCCATTCGCGCCTGGCCTATGTCCACGGTGCCCTCGCGGAGATGGAGAGCGCGATAAAGAAGAAGGACATCGACCGGATAGGGCTGTTGGCGGAGAAGGATTCGCTCATCCTGCACGGGATAACCATGACCGGCCTGGACGAGATGATACTGTGGCGGCCGGAGACCGTTAAGGTCATACTCGAGGTGAGGAGGATGCGCGAGGAAGGTCTGAAGGCGTACTTCTCCATTGATACCGGCGCGACGGTCTATGTCAACACGCACCCCGACCTGGTTGTCGAGGTCGAAGAGAGGATCAAGAAGCTGGGCATCGAGACGATCAGGTGCGATGTCGGCGGCGAGACGGCGCCGACGGACCATCATCTGTTCTAGCCGCCATCAGGCCCAGAGCCTCTCTGGAGGTCTATCGCCTGGTCCATCGAGAGTTCGCCTGTCGCGACCTTCGAGGCGAGGTCCTTCGAGACGGTCAGCTTCCCGTTGCTCTCGAGCCTGCTGATGCGCTGTATGTTCCTTATCTCCCCGTCGCACGGCTCGACCTTCTGTCTGGAATAGGGTCTGTAGCCGGGTGTCATCGCAATCTCGACCGCTGCATCCTCGTCCGGGGTCTGTGAGCGCGTGGTGGTGTTCCTCTCGTCTACGATCTCCAGCCTGTGGCCGTCGTCCCAGAGCCTGTTGAATATCCGGTTCCTGTTCGTCCTGTCCCCGTGGCCTATCCTGATGATCACATTGTTCGATGGGTAGTTCTCGAGTATGTTCCCGACCATCTCCCTCACGGCCTCGGGGGAAGGGGCGAGGGACCTGCTCAACACAACCCCGTCTCCGAGGGCTGCCACCCCGGGCCTGTGGCCAGGGTCTATGCCGATCATGAGGTCGTTGACGCTCTTGTCTCCCGAGAGTGCCTTCTTCGCCTTCCCGATGGCCACTTCGGGGTCCTCATCGGACACGACCGCGTCGAACTGCACCTTGTGTCTTTCGTGCTCGGTGGTCAGCACCACCGCTACGTTCGCGGGTATGGGGTCGGAGAACTCGAGGGAGATGTACTTCAGGTCCTGTTCCCTCAGGACCTTGAGCATCTCAAAATACGCTCTCGGGTCCCCTGTCAGGAGCCCAACCAGTCTCATCCGACCATGATTTGTCTGGCTATGGATAAGCATTCTTGTTAGGTTTTGCGGCGGAAACCGTTGAAGACCGACCTTCGTCTGGCAGATTTCTCGTAGTCCCCCACGGACCGTCCGAACTGCCTGAGAAGGTCCTTCTGCTCGGCGGTGAGCGTGGTCGGGGTCACGACCTGGACACGCACGAACTCGTCCCCCGTGCCGTACCCCCTAAGGTCGGGCATACCCTTGCCCTTGAGCCTGAAGACCATCCCTGTCTGGGTGCCGGATGGGATCGTCACCAGCGCCTTGCCGTCGAGCGTCGGGACCTCGAGCTCGTGCCCCAGGGCCGCCTGGGTGTATGTGATGGGCGCATCTATGTACAGGTCGTTGCCGTCCCTCGCGAACACATCGTGCTCCTTCAGGTGGACGACTATGTATAGGTCCCCGGGCGGTCCGCCGTTCGTGCTGGCCTCCCCGGCCCCTCTGATCCTCAGCCTCATGCCCTCGTCCGCACCCTTCGGGATCGACACCTTCAGGGTGCTTACCGTCTGGGTCACGCCTTCGCCCGAGCACGCGGAGCACGCCTTCAGAATCTGCTTCCCCGCGCCCTTGCAGGTGGGACACGCGGATATCGTGACGAAGTTTGTGTACCCGCGCTTCTGCCCCCTCTGCACCTGGCCTGCCCCTTTGCATGTCGGGCAGGTCTTAATGTCCCCGGTCTTCGCTCCGTGCCCGCTGCAGGATGAGCACCGGACGGAGTGAGGGACGCGTATCCCCTTCTCGAGCCCATTGGCGGCCTCTTCAAGGGTTATCTCGATGTCGTACCTGAGCGACCTGCCCTCCTGAGGGCCCTGCCTGCCACTCCCGCCTCCGAAGAACTGTTCGAAGATGCTCCCGCCGAACCCTCCGAAGCCCCCGAATATGTCGCTCACGTCGTTGAAGTGTGTGAAATCGGACCAGTCGAACCCTCCGCTCCTGAACGAGTTCTGCACGCCCTCGTGACCGTACTGGTCGTACCTGGCCCTCTTCTCGTCGTCCGCAAGGACCTCGTAGGCCTCCGAGAGCTCCTTGAACTTCTCCTCGGCCTGCTTCGGGTTGTCCTTGTTCATGTCAGGATGATGCTTCATGGCCATGGTCTTGTAGGCCTTCTTGATCTCGTCCTTGGACGCGGTCCTGCTCACGCCCAGAATCTCGTAGTAGTCCCTTTTCGAAGCCATCCTTCAGCCTCTGAGTGCGCAACTGCCCGACGGTATCTTTGCCGGCACGGATAAGATGAAAGTGAGAGAACGAGGTTTGGGGAGCCTACTTCTTGTCCTCCTCGTCGTCCACTATCTTGTATTCTGCGTCCACGTAGCCCTTGTCCCCGCCTTCGGACGGCTCCGCGCCCTCGGACGGCGGGGGACCCTGTTGCGGCTGCTGGGCCTGCTGCTTCGCGGTCGCCTCGTACACCCTCTTGCCGATTTCGAGCAGCGCCTTCTCCAGCTCGTCGAGCTTCTGCTTGATCACTGCGGGGTCGTCGCTGGGCAGGGCGGCCTTGACATCGTCCGCGAGCTTCGTGATCCGCTCCCTGAGATCCTGCGGGACCTTGTCCCCCATCTCCTCGAGGATGCGGCCGACCTCGTAGATCTTGTGCTCGGCCTTGTTCTTCACCTCGGCCTTTTCCTTGCGCTTCCGGTCGTCGTCGGCGAACCTCTCCGCGTCCTTGACCATCCGGTCGATGTCGTTCTTGTCCAGCTTCGTGGTGGCCGTGATCGTGATCTTCTGTTCCTTGCCTGTGCCGAGGTCCTTCGCGCTCACATCGATGATGCCGTTCGCGTCGATGTCGAACGTGACCTCTATCTGTGGCATCCCTCTCGGCGCTGGCGGGATGCCTATGAGGTGGAACCTCCCGAGCGTGACGTTGTCGGGCGCCATGGGCCTCTCGCCCTGGAGCACGTGCACCTCCACGCTCGTCTGTCCGTCGGCCGCGGTGCTGAATGTCTCGCTCTTCCTCGTGGGTATCGTCGTGTTCCTCTCGATCAGCTTGTGGAACACTCCGCCCAGGGTCTCGACGCCCATGGAGAGCGGGGTCACATCGAGCAGGAGCAGGTCCTTAACGCTGCCTTCGAGTATCCCTCCTTGGATCGACGCGCCCATCGCGACGCACTCCATCGGGTCCACCCCGCGGACGATCTTGCTGCCCAGGATGTCCTCGACGAACTTCTGGACCATGGGCATCCTCGTCGGACCGCCCACCAGGATGATCTTGTCGATCTTGTCCGGCGTGAGCTTCGCGTCCTGGAGCGCCTGCGTCAGGGGCTTCCTGCACCTTTCGACGGTGGGCCTTATGAGATCCTCCAGCTTCGCCCTCGTGAGCTTCATCGCGAGGTGCTTCGGACCAGAGGCGTCCGCGCTCAGGTACGGGAGGTTGATCTCCGTCTCGAGCGTGGACGACAGCTCTATCTTGGCCTTCTCCACGGCCTCCCGGATCCTCTGGACCGCCATCTTGTCCTTGGCGATCTCGATGCCCGTGTCGGCTTTGAACTCCTTCGATATGTACTCGACGAGGGTGTTGTCCATGTCGGTGCCTCCGAGTTGCGTGTCCCCGCTTGTCGAGATGACCTCGAACACTCCCTGGCCGAACTCCATGATGGTGACATCGAGCGTCCCGCCGCCGAGGTCGAACACAATTATCTTCTGTTCCTTCTCGGCCTTGTCCAGGCCGTAAGCGAGCGCCGCCGCGGTGGGCTCGTTGATGATCCTCACGACCTCGAGGCCGGCTATGGTGCCCGCATCCTTCGTCGCCTGCCTCTGGTTGTCGTTGAAGTACGCTGGGGCCGTGATGACCGCCTTCTCGACCTTGGAGCCGAGGTACGCCTCCGCATCGCGCTTGATCTTCTGCAAAATGAAGGCCGATATCTGCTGGGGGGTGTACTCCTTGTCGTATATGCGCACCTTGTGGTCCGTGCCCATCTTCCTCTTGATCGCCATCACGGTGCCCTCGGGGTTCGATACCGCCTGTCTCCTCGCCGGCTCCCCGACCAGCATCTGCCCGTCCTTCGTGAACGCCACGTAGGACGGGAACGCCTTGCCTCCCAGGCTCGTCCCCTCCGCGCTCGGGATGATCGTGGGCCTTCCGGCCTCGATCACAGAGGCTGCCGAGTTGCTCGTTCCCAGGTCTATCCCGATTATCTTTCCCTTTGAATCTGTCATGTCACCTCACTCCTCTTGTTCTTCCTTGCCGTCTCCTTCGGAGACATTCTCGACTGGTTGATCCTGAACTGTGACTTCCTGAGGCAGCTCCTTCTTCGCGGCCACCTTGACCTTCGCGGTCCTGATGACTTTGGGACCGAGGGTGTATCCCTTCTGGAAGACCTCGAGGATCCTTCCGTCCTCGACCCCTTCCTTCTCCTCCCTCATCATCGCCTCGTGGGCGAACGGGTCGAACCTGTGCTTCGCCTCGACCTCGTGAAGGCCCTCCTTCTGAAGGGTCATGACCAGCTGCTTGTGGATGCTCTCCAGCCCCTTCCTGAGGGTCTTCGCATCCCAGTTGTTCCTCGCATCTTCCAAGGCCTTGTCGAAGGTGTCCAGCAGCGGTAGCAAGTCGGTGATCACTCTCTCGCCAGCGAGCTTGGCCCTATCGGACCATTCCCTCTCCGTGCGCTTCTTGTAGTTCTCGAACTCTGCCTGCAGGCGCTTCAGTGCGACGGTGAGGTCCGCTATCGTCCGGTCCCTCTCCGTCAATGGGTCTAGCTCGGGCTTCTCATCAGCCTCGTCGCCTCCCTCTCCGTTCGCCGCCTCGCTCGGTTCCTCGTCGGCCGTGTTCCATCGCCTCCAGCTCTCAAGTTCGAGCATGCATGTTCGTTCGTGGTGTTTCAAGAAATTGGTAAAGGGTTTGAGGGTACGCGTCTAGTCCAGACCACCCTCGTCGCCCATGCCAGGGCCCTTCGGTCCCCTGCCGCCCGCGCTTCCGCCCTTGGATGCGATGACATCATCGATCCTCAGGATCATGACCGCGGCGTCGGTGGCGGAGGTTATTGCCTGCCTTCCGACCCTGATCGGCTCCAGGACCTTCTCCTTCTTCATGTCGATGACCTTGCCAGTGAACACGTTGATCCCGGCGTAGACCTTGCCCGACTTGTGGGCCTGCCTGAGCTCGATGAGAACATCGATCGGGTCGAGGCCAGCGTTCTCCGACAGTGCCGTCGGTACGACCTCGAGCGCGTTCGCGAAGGCATCGATTGCGATCTGCTCCCTGCCTCCGATGGAGGCAGCGAAGTCCCTGAGCTTTAGAGCGACCTCCATCGCTGCTGAGCCGCCGCCCGTGACGAGCTTGCCGTCCTCGACGGCGACCGCCACGACGCTGATTGCGTCGTTCAGCGACCTGTCGATCTCGTCCACGACGTGCTCCGTGCCGCCCCTTATGAGGATGGAGACGGCCTTCGGGTTCCTGCAGCCCGTGACGAAGGTCATCCTGTCGTCAGCGATCTTCTTCTCTTCGACCAATGCGGCGACTCCGAGGTCGCTCGCCCCGAGGTCGTCGAGCTTGGTCACGAGGTTGGCGCCGGTCGCCTTGGCGAGCTTCTCCATGTCGCTCTTCTTGACCCTGCGGACCGCGTATATGCCTGCCTTCGACAGATAGTGCTGTGCGAGGTCGTCTATGCCCTTCTGGCAGAAGAGCACCGTCGCGCCGGACTTCTTGACGGTCTCGACCATCTTCTTGAGCATGTTCTCCTCTTCGTCGAGGAACGCATGCAGCTGGGTCGGGTCCGTGATCTCTATCTTCGCGTCGATCTCGGTCTTCTTGACCTCCAACGCGGAATCGACCAGTGCGATCTTGGCCTTCTCGACCTTCTTCGGCATCGCCGGGTGAACGGCCTCCTTGTCTACGATGATGCCCGAGATCATCTGGGTGTCATCCGTCGAACCGCCCTGCTTCTTGACGATCTGTATGTTGTCGTCATCGACGACCATCTTGCCGTCCTCTCTCTTCTCTGCGACGGCGCTCACGGCCTTCACCGCGACGTCTGCGAGCAGGTCCCTGGAATTAGCGACGCTCTTCGAGATCATCGCGGTCCTCGCGATGTCCAACAGAGTCGACTTGTCGTCGGGGGAGACCTTGATGGATATGTCTTCGAGAACCTCCCTTGCCCTGTTCGCAGCCATCCTGTACCCGCCGGAGATCACCGTTGGGTGGACGTTCTGCTCGATCAGCGCTTCCGCCTTCTTCAGCAGCTCCCCGGCGAGAATGACCGCCGTGGTCGTGCCGTCCCCGCATTCCTCGTCCTGGGTCTTGGCAACTTCCACGATCATCTTCGCGGCCGGGTGTTCGACGTCTATCTCCTTCAATATCGTCACACCGTCGTTCGTGATCACGACATCGCCCATGCTGTCGACGAGCATCTTATCCATGCCCCTCGGTCCGAGCGTGCTTCTGACGGCGTCCGCTATGGCTCTGGCCGCAGTGATGTTGCTGAACTGCGCGCCCTTTCCCTTCTCTCTCCTGGTGCCTTCCTTCAAGATGAGAATAGGTGTTTGTCCTATCATTTCATACCTCCATTTCAACTGAACTGGCTTTCCGGACAGATACCCGATTGCTCGGGGTCCAGGGTTCTCATATGTCAGAGCTTCTATATAATCGTTACTGCGTACGGGGACAGGGTTTTTAGACACACCCAGATAGCCCATTCACCCGTGCGCGTGCCACCAGGGCCGTAGGCGCGATTCTCTGCGGGTCTTGGGTCGCCGTCTCGCATCATTTATCTACTAAAGAGACCTTCTGCGCCCCCTTGTCCATGAAGGTCCTTCCGCATTTGAAGATCGAGCCGCGCACGATGATGAAACGGTCGCACCCGCGCGGGTCGATGAGCGACCTCGCATCCAAACTCGCAGGCAATTTCGAGGCGCTCTACGTCGAGGACGAGGACGGCATCGTCAAGAACAAGCCGCAGCTCGACGTCGTGCAGGAGATATGCGAGGAGATCCCGACGTTGTACGAAGCGGGCGTGCGTTTCTCGCAGAGCGTGATCGACGTGTTCATCGCGGGTGCAGAAAGGGCGGTGATCGGGACCGCGACTCTGTCCTCGCTCGATGACTTGAGAGGAGCCTTTAAGTTGTCCGAGAACATTACATTCAAAGTAGACATCCGGGATGGGATCGTGAGTTTCGACCCCGCTGTTGCTGGCAGGGCCTTCCTAGACCTCGCTCGGGACATCAAGGAGATCGGCGTGGCCGATATCATGGTCCCGCGGGATTTGGCTGAGGAGGCTGCCGAGGCGAAGCGGCAACTCTCGTTCAGGCTCGGGGTCTTCGCATCGGTGTCCGAGCGCGTTCGCATGGAGGAGCTCGGTGTAGACTACATCGTATCGGAGGATTTCGGGAGCTTGATTAGGGATGAGTGAGCTTCAGAGGAGCATCGCAGTGCTGTTCAGGAGGAAGGGGAAGGAGCTCCTGACAGAGCGTGAATTCGTGTTCTCTGCCTCGATGGACCTCAGATGGTTCTCGCCGAAGGAGGCGCAGAAGCTTCTCGACGCGGGCTTGACAGGGGGATACCTGGAGCGCAGGAACGGAAACCTCACACCCACATTCGACTGCGCGAGCATCGAGGTTCCGCTAGACTACAGACCTCCTAAGGAGGTCTTCCAGGAGACCGTGAGGCCGAACCGAGACCTCTTCTCGGAGATCGTCGAGAAGATTGTGAAGACGAGGTCGGTCCCCAAGCGTGAGGTCGTTTCGAAGGTCAACAAGAAGCAGGAGATGCTGGGCATCGACGTCGGGCCCGCAGCGCTGCTTGTCGCGTCCGATTACGGCCTGTCGATTGACAACGTCTATATCGAGCGCGCGGCATCGGAGATACTAGGAAGGGAAGCGCCCGTCAGGTGAGCGCCCTCTGCCCGGTCACTTCTCCTTTATCTTTATCAGGTCAGCCAGCGTGAGCGACCTGGACCCCGTGGCCTTCGCCACCGGTATCTCGGTCACCTTCTCCTTCAGGATTATCCCGAGCTCTTTATGCAGCTTCACGATGAGCTTCTCGTCCGGCTTCATGTCGCCCGTCTCTATCTTCTGGATCAGCCCGAGCTTCTCGTTGATCTTCATCGCGAGGTCCTTCTGCGACATCCCGACCTTCGAGCGGGCGTTGCGTATCCGCGCGGGGTAGTCATCGACGAGATCGTCCTTCTCGACCGTCTCTAGAATGTCCCTCGGCTTGCTCCTCTTCTCCCTCTCCGCGAGCCTCTGCACGATGACGGGTTTCGGAGCCGCCTCGGCGGGGTCCTTCGGCTTGTTCTGCTCTTTGCCGAATTTTGCGCATTCGGAGCAAACTTCAAGATGTACCCCCTCTATCATCACCTTCTTACAGAAGGTGACCTGTTTTCCGCACATCTCACAGAGCATCAAAGTCACACTGCCGAGCAGGTCAGCAAAGGATAAATAGAGTATTTAACCTTATTACATACCAGCTCGGAAGAGACAAAAATAAATGGGGTGCGATAAATTGTCAAACGAGCAGACGACCGAAATGTACGACGAGGTTCATAGGCGGATTTCGGTCCTTGAGGAACGGAACCTTGAGCTCGTCGAGGAATCCCGGCGGGTAGAGGGCGAAAAGAGGTTCTTAGAGGGCGAGCTGATTCGGCTGCAGAAGGAGCTGAAGAGGCTCAAGGCGGAGCTCGAGCGATTGAAGGCCCCGCCGCTCATCATAGGGCAGATCAAGGATGTGCTCGCGGACGGCAGGGTCGTCGTGAAGAGTTCCACGGGCCCGGACTTCGTGGTAAGCACTTCGGACTACGTCGCCCCCGAGCTCCTCGAGGCGGGAGCCAGGGTCGCGCTCAATAAGCAGACATTGGCGGTCATGGGCGTCCTGCCGCCGTCGTTGGATCCGATCGTGGTCGGCGCCGAGATCATTTCGAAGCCGGAGACCAGCTATGAAGAGATCGGCGGGCTCCAGGACCAGATCCTGGAGATACGCGAGGCGGTCGAGGACCCGCTTCTCAGGCCCGAACTCTACAAGAAGGTCGGCATTGACCCGCCGAAGGGCGTGCTGCTCATCGGTCCGCCGGGCACAGGCAAGACACTGCTCGCTAAGGCGGTCGCGAGACAAACCAATGCAACATTCATCAGGTTCGTCGGTTCCGAACTCGTGCAGAAGTACATCGGTGAGGGTGCGAGGCTGGTCAGGGAGTTGTTCGACCTGGCCAGGCAGAAGGCCCCGTCGATAGTGTTCATAGACGAGCTGGACAGCGTGGGCGCCAAGCGGCTCGACCTCGCGACCTCCGGCGACCGTGAGGTCCAGAGGACTCTGATGCAGATACTCGCGGAACTCGACGGGTTCAACCCGCTGGGCGAGGTCAAGATCATCGGCGCGACCAACAGGCCGGACATACTCGACGAGGCGCTCCTCAGGCCGGGCAGGTTCGACAGGATCATCGAGATACCCATTCCGAACCTGGAGGCCAGGATCGCGATATTCAAGATACACGCGAGACGCATGAACCTCGATGAATCGGTCAACGTCGACGACCTCGCGGCGAAATCCGAGGGCGCGACGGGTGCGGACATCAAGGCGGTGTGCACAGAGGCGGGCATGTTCGCGATCCGTGAGAACAGGGACTACGTGACCGCGGCGGACTTCGAGAAGGCCATAAACAAGGTTCTTGAGGAATGCGTCCAGAAGGGCATGGAATCAGGCCCGATGTTCGCCTGAGGGGGTTCTGTCTGGACTCGGGTGTTACATGTAGCGATACATGTAGCGCCAACCCTCAAGAACCCGTCGGCTCGTCGACTCCCTGATGCCAATCAAGGCACATACACGGGTCGAGATGATTGACCCGGGGAAATGCAGCGGATCGCGCTCGACATGTGGGATGACACCAGATTCCCGAATGGGCGCGTATGCCGAAAGCGATTGCTCCGATGCGCCCATCCAGGCGCCGTTCGCGAGCGCAGGCCCGCTGCCTACAGCCGTCTATAACCTGACGGCAGGGGGCTTACGGTTCAGCCCCGGCGCGCTCCAGCATGACGTGATGATGATCCTCTACGACCCAGAGAAGGGCGCACGGTCGGAGCCGAATGGAGTGAGTGACATCGAGGGTGTGGTCCTAACGGCCACCACCCGATGATCTACAGAACCGCATGAGGGAAACCATTTCGACAGGCGACTGCGGAGGTCACCCCTTCGCATCGCTCTCTTCTATATCCTTCTCGACCACGAAAGCCCCGATGTAGTTGCACTTCTTGCAGTGATACTTGTAGCCGGTGATCAGCGCGGTCTCGTAGTACAGGTCCGCGGAGCCGCACTGGGGGCACGTGAGGACTGTGTCTTTTCTCCCCTTTTTCACGAAACTAGATAGCGGCCGTGGCATTTACCGGTTCCAGTCCTACAAAGGAGGTTGGGGTCCGCATGGTCGCGAGGTACGAGCCGTTCTCAAGGGCCGATATCGAGAAGATCGATTCCGCCACGGTAAGAGTGTTCGAGAGCACTGGCATCAGGGTCCTGGAGCGGGAAGCGGCCAGCCTGCTTGTGTCTGCAGGCGCGAATCTCGACAAGAAGACCAGCATCGTCAAGATCCCCGAGCGGGTACTCAGGGATTCCATCTCAAGCGCACCCAGCAAGTTCAAGCTCCACGGCAGGGACGGGAAGCACGAGATCGCCTTCGGTGAGGGCAATGTGCACCTGAGCAGCGTGGGCACCCCTGTCCAGGTGGAGGGATTGGACGGCGTCGTGAGGCCCTCGACCGTCAAGGACTCCGAGAACTTCTTCAGGCTCACGGACGCGCTCCCGCACATAGATCATTCGTCCTGGGTATGCTGGCCCAGGGACGTGCCGGAATCCATAGGCCCTCTTCAGGAGATATATCTGGGGTTCAAGCACTCGACGAAGACGATGGATGGCTGGAACTGGGGCAAGACCTCCACCGAGCAGTCGATCGACCTCGCCGCCATCGTCGCCGGAGGAAGGGACGAACTGGCCGCGCGGCCCATGGTCCTGGGGTTCGCCAACCCGGTGAGCCCGCTCACTCTGTCGAAGGAGACGACCGAGGGCCTTATCGTGTATGCGCGGGCCGGACAGCCTACGTGCTATCCTCCCGAGTGCATGGCCGGCGGGACGTCTCCCGCGACCATCGCCGGCCTGCTAGTCCAGCAGAACGTCGAGGTCCTCGCGTCCGTCGCCGTCGCCCAACTGGCCAAGAGGGGTGCTCCGTCGCTGTACAGCACGGTCTCTGGCATGATGGACATGCGGACGGGCTCGATCGCCCTGGGCGCGCCCGAGGTCGGGCTCATCATGGCAGGAGCCGCTCAGCTGGCGAGACACTACAGGGTGCCCATCAGGGGAACGGGCGGGAACACGGATGCGATGGTCGCCGATTACCAGTCCGGTGTCGAGACGGCCACCACCATGCTCATGGCGGGCATGGCAGGTCTGGATTTCGTGTACGACGCTGCGGGCAGCATCGAATCGAGCCTCACCGCGAGCTACGCCAAGCTCGTCCTCGACAACGATGTCTGCGGCGAGGTCAAGAGGATCCTCGCAGGGGTCGATGTGACCGAGGAGACCCTGGCGGTCGATGTGATCGCTGCCGCGGGCATGTCTGGAGGGTTCCTGAGCAGCCCGCACACGCTCAGGCATTTCAGAAAGGAGGGCTACGTCCCCAGCTCTTTCTGGAGAGGTTCCCGGTCAGTCTGGGACTCCCAGGGGGATGAGAAGGACATCGTCGTCAAGGCGAGAAAGAGGGCCGCGCAGATTCTGAAGGACCACAGGATCGAGGTTCCGCTCGACCCAGCGGTCGACAGGAAGATGGTGGAGTACATCAAATCTGTCGCGAAGCGCTCCTGAGGGCCGGGGATCGGCCCTCAATACAATATCCGATGATTTTTATAATTTACGAATCAATTAATATTGGCCGATATCGGCCTTCATGTACTCCCTGAGCATGCTGGTCGCGTAGCACCCTTTGTTGAGCGAGAACCTGAACATCACATCGGGTCCGTCCATGGCGATCCCGAGGCCCTTGAAGGGGGCGAGCAGCTCCCTCCTGGTGCCCTTCGATGAAGCCTCCCTCAGCCCCACTATCTCGAAGTCGGGACCGGTGATCCTCTCCCTTTCCACGATGGCCCTCTCGATCTCGCCCATCTGCCCGCCCGCGAACAGTGATTGGGAACCGAATATCAGGCCGCTGACGAACGCCTTCCCCTCCTTGGCGTTCTTCCTGGCCTTATCGACGTTGTCCTCAGTGACCTCTATTGGGGTGTCGTGGTCCGGCAGGCCGAGCTTGTCCAGAGGCAGCACGAGGTCGCCCACCTGGGGCACGCCTATGGGCAGACCTCTCCTCATCCTCTCGCTCAGGGTCTGGTTGAACAAGTATGACTGGTAGGCGTGGACGAACATCATCAGGAGGTTGCTCGGGAGCCTTCGAAGAGCGCCTATGAAGTCCTCGGGTCGGCCTCTGAGGTGGTCGATCATCGTCCTTTCGAAGGTCAACTTCATCGGATACTCCCTGAACGCCCTCTCGAAGTCCCTCGTCTCCTGCAGGTTCTTCCTCGCGACATCCACATCCGACCCGTCCCCCAGCGGGTTGGCGATGTAGCGCATCACGGCCCCTTCGATGTCCCCGTTGACCAGGTCCTTCCCTATCAGGTGGGTTATCGGCCTGATCGACCCGAACCGCTGGACCCCGAAGAAGTTGGGGAACCCTCTGGCCTCGTTGAGCCTGGCCGTCACTTGGTCGCAGATCCCCTTCGCGTCCGTCGCGGAATCGATCTCCGCCACCTTGATCTCGAACCTGTTCCCGATGAGGTCTCCGATCGATATCATGCGCCGGGCGGTGTACGCCTCCATGATCTTCACATCGGGTATGGTCAGCGCCCTCACCTGCTCGATCGGTGCGTCGAACGACATGAGCTGAGTGGACACGGACCTGCCGTCCTTGGTCCCGGCGAAGCCGATCCTCGAGCGGCTGACATGCAGGTTCGAGCCCAGCCTCCTGATGAGCCTGTTCGCCTCCCAGTTCCTGTGCCAGACCCGGGCTATGACGTACTTGCCGTCCTCGGCCGCCGTCGGGAGGACTGAGATCTCGTCGACGATGAAATCCTCAGGGGCCCTCTTGAGCTTCCCGCCCATCCCAGGGATGTCCTCCGTGAGGAAGACCTCGAGGCCCAGCTCGCTATCTCTCATGCAATCAGCGGAATGACCGGTGTGGGTATGAACGTTACCAGGGGTCGGTTCTGTTCAAAGGCGGGTGGTGAATGTAGATGGACGCTCATGCCAACCAGTTCTTCTTGTTTTCGATTGTATGTACTCGGTAGGGAATAATGTACCGGATGCCGTGAGTGGCTGGATGCCGGTCAGAGGGGGGCACATCAACGCCAGCATCGACCTGCTGCAGACAGCCTTCCCGGAAGGGATGGCAGGGGGCTTACGGTTCAGCCCCAGCGCGTCCCAGCATGACGTGATGATGATCCTCTACGACCCCGCGAGGGGCGCACGGTCGGAGCCGAATGGAACGAGTTGCGACCTGGGTGATGGCCTGGAGGCCGCTACCCGATGATGCAACAGAACCCCAGGGCTCAGCCCAGCTGCTTCTCGACCAGCTGCCTCGCCTCGAGGAACTGGTTCGAGAGGGCCTTCGCGGCCTTCTTCAGCGCCGTCTGGGGCTTCCCTTCCTTCACCTTGACAATCAGAATCGCCTTGTCCAGTTGCGGGTGCCCGGTCACGTACCTGGCGTCATCTACGTTCTTGTCCTGGAGCAGCTCGTGTATCAACGGATAGATCAGGGTCTCCTCGGCGTTGTAGACCTCGACCTTGATGCTGTCCTTCTTCTTCTCGAGAAGCTTGAACTCCATGATTCTCGGCGGCCCTCTATGGGCAATGGGTTCATAAACATTGCTGCGCCGCCGCGAGGCTGCTGGCCTATGGCCAGGGGCCCGCGGTCACTTCCTCTTTCCCTTCTTCCCCTCTGCCTTCTTCTTCGGGGTCCTCGGCGCCGTCTTCGGCTTCTTCGAGATCATCTTCCCCCGAGGGTACATCGTGCCGCACATCTTGCAGACATCGACCTCGCACCAATCAGCGTCCTTCATGGCGACGATCTTGATGATGCAAGGACTCTCGCACAGAGGGCATTTGTTGGTTGCCATGTTAACTCTCCTCCTTGTATTTCTTCCTCATTACAGTATGAATCCTTTCCGCAATAACCCTTCCGATTCCGTCGACCCCCGCCAGCTCCTCCGCACTCGCGTCCGCGATGCCCTTGACGCTCCCGAGCCTCTCGAGCAGCCTCTGGGCGAGCGTCGCGGACACGTTCGGGAGACCCTGCACGAGGAACATCTGCCTGCTCCCCGGATCGAGGGATGTCTGGACCGAGCGAGCCTTTCCCGTGGCCTTCTCCTCCTCCTGTCTTCTGAGCGAGCTGACCATGGCCGCGGTCTCGGAAGCGTTCGATGTCGACAGGACTGGCATGTGGAACTCAGACAGGAACGTGCTGAGCGCGTCGTACACCGCCGCGTTGCCTGCCTGGACCCCGGCACCCTGGGACGGGCCCTGGACGATGAGCAACGGGTGGAGGTATTCGTGCTTCAGCTTCGCGAGCGAGACTTGGAGGGTCCCTTCCGAGATGCCTCGGATGAACTCGTCCACGGTCCTCAGGGCCACCGCGACCCTGCTGGAGACCACGATGTCAGCGTCCTCCAGGTCCTGAGCCCTGGGTGCGAACCCCGCTTCGGCCAGAGCTTCCATGAGCGTCGAACGCGCGACCCTTGGGGAGACGGCTAGCGTCGCAGCCTCGGCGTCCTTCCGCCTGTCGAACTGCCCCAGGGATCTCTGGCCCTTCTTCTCGGAGACCTTCCTCGAGAGCTCCTCCTGCGCACTGGGCAGGTCTGGGGTCAGCATCTTCTCCAGGTTCGCCTTCGTCAGGGCGGTCTTCGGGGCGGGTGCGTCCGGGAGCCCCTTCCTCGCCCTCAGTTTCCTTCTGAGAGAGTCCAGCTCCCTCCGCATCTGGAGCTCTTTCTTCCGACTGGAATACAGGTACGCCTCGTCCTTCGTGTTCCGCGTGACCATGACGATGACCCTGCCCGCGCGCCTCCTGCCCGTCCTGCCCCGCCTCTGTATGGTCCTTACCTCCGAAGGCACGGGCTCGTAGAACACCACGAGGTCGGTCGAGGGGATGTCCAGCCCTTCCTCGGCGATGGACGTCGCCACCAGCACGTTGTACTCCCCCGCCTGGAACTTCTCGATGACCTCCTTCTGCTCCTTCTGGTTCAGTCCGATGTCCTCTCCCTTGCTCGCCTGGCCGACGAACCTGACGGGCCTGAGCCCGGGTATCTTCCCGAGGTTCCGGGTCAGGGTCTCGCACGTGTCCCTGTAGTGCGTGAACACGATGGCCCTCGAGTCGGGCTTCGACAGGAACTGCCCCTTCAGGATCGGCTCGATCTTCTCGAGCTTGGGATGGTCCCCTTCCATCGAGTACAGGAAAGTCCTCGCCTGCTGGAACCTCGCATCTTTCACCAGGTCCCTGGCCGCCTTCGAGCCCCCCTTCTCCTCCCCTTGCTTGACTATCTTGTCGAAGTAGGATTCGAGCGCGCTCCTGCCCTGGGTCTGAGCCAGCTCGATCCCGTGGTTGATCTTCATGGCCATGGCCTGGGAGCTAGCAGCCCTGAACAGGTGGTGCGACTTCTTCCCGGACGTCAGGTGCGCGCGGATGACGTTCCCTGCATCCAGGAGGTCCCGCGTCGTCGGGGGCTTCTTCGGGTCCAGGTATCCGAACCCGCGCAGCTTCGCGACCTGCTCGTCGAGCAGCCTCTGGAGCAGGAAGACGACTCTGGACATGCCTTCGGGCATGTCCACCCCGATGAACTCGACCTTCACGTCCTGGGTGTACTTGACAACGTCCTCGTCGAGCTCGGACCTTATCTCCACGCCCGTGATGCCCAGGTTGTCGCACACCTCGGCTATCTTAGCCACGTCGGAGCCTGGAGACGCGGTCATGCCCAAGGCCAGCTTGCCAGTCTCGAGGTACCTCTTCCCGATGGTGACATAGGCGTAGTTCCCGACCGCTCTGTGCGCCTCGTCGAACACGATCAGGTCGATGTCCCTGATGTCCATCCTCCCCTCGTCGAGGTCGTTCTCGATGACCTGCGGCGTGGAGACGATGACCCTGCCCTTCCTCCACTCCTCCTCCCTGTACCTCGGGTTGACCTCTCCAGTGAACACGGTCGGTTCGAAGTCGAGCAGGTGCTCCCTGAGGAACTTCGCGTGCTGCTCCACGAGCGGCTTCGTGGGGGCCATGAACAGGACCTTGCCCGGCATGGTCCTGAGGGTCTCGGCTATGACGAAAAGCGCCACGACCGTCTTGCCCATGCCCGTGGGCAGGACCACCAGGGTCGATTCCTTCGCTGCAGAACGGGCTATGTTGACCTGATAGTCTCTGAGTTCGATGCTGGATGGTTTGATAAGCTCGTGTTCGAAGAACACGAGCCTTCGAGAGCGCAACGTGCGTATGAATGTTTTCTCTCGGGTCCGATGAATATACTTCTAGTGGCAGCCGGAGCAGCTTCCGCCGCAGGACGAGGCGCCACTCGGCTTACTCGGCTTCACGCGGACGACGACTCCGGGTCCCTGTGGGGTGTCGACGGAGTCTATGGTGGCCTCCTTCAGGTCTGCCTCGAGCTCCTTGTCGTAGATCAGCTTGAAGCCGTCGACCTTGAGCTCGACGTCGTCGTCCTTCTTCTTGTCGAAGCCCATCATGTACGCCGGTCCAGAGCACGAGTACCCTGCGAAGAATATCCGTATCGGCTCCTCGCGCTTGTCCTCGGAGACGATCGCCTTGATCGTCTCGGCTGCCTTCGGTGTGACTGTGACCATCGGGTTCACTCTGGATTGAATGAGAACCTGAGGCTATTTAATGTTTTTTCCTTAACACGGGGGGCCGTCCAGGACCGGGTACTGGCTTAATAAGGGAGGACCTTGTCGAACCCCTCGCCGCCCATGGGTTTCGTGGCATCGATGCCCATCTTCGTGGTCGTCTCGTCCGCGCTCGGGTCGAGGCTGCTCCCGCGGGCGTTCTCTATCACCACGAGACCCTTGTGCCCCTGGAACCTCGTCGCGACCGCCCACTCGACGTCCCTGTCGTCGTAGATGTCGATATCGTTGTCCACCACCGTTACCAGCTTCATCGACGGGTGTGCCCCGAGCGCCGCCATGATGGCGTTGACCGAGTCGCCCTCCTTCTGCTTGGTTATGGACACGACGCCGTGGAGCCAGCAACAGCCCCCCTCCGTCAGCCTCACACCGTGGACCTCTGGCACCGCGACCCCGACAGCCCTCTGGATGACCGGCTCCCTTGGCATGCCCATCATGAGGTAGTGCTCGTCGGCGCCAGGGAGTATCATCTGGAAGACCGGGTCGTCCCTGTGGTATATCCTGTCTATCTCGACGACAGGCTGCTTCCTGACAGGATCCTGCGTGCCCGTGATGTCTACGAACGGCCCCTCGTCGGTCTGCTCTTTCGTGAGCCTGCCCTCGAAGACGTACTCCGCGAACGCGGGCACGAGCAGGCCGTTCCTGATCTTGCGCACGCACACGGGCTCGTTCAGGCAGAGCTTCCTGAGGGAGTTCGCGACCGTGAGCTCGTCCTTGCCGAACTCGACGTTCATGGCCGCGGAGAGCATGATCGACGGGCAGAGCCCGACCGCGACCGCGACCTTGAGGTCCTGGCCCTTCGCGAGGGCCTTCTTGTGGAGCGCGTGGAGGTGCCTCGGCACCACCCTGATGGCGAACTTCTTCTCGCCCACGACCATCATCCTGTGGAACGACATGTTGCGGATGCCGTCGTGCTCGGCCACGACCACTCCGGCGGTGATGAACCGGCCCCCGTCCCCATTGTAGAACTTGGGTATGGCGGACTCCCTGAGGTCGAAGTCTGTGAGTATGTTCTTGTCGAACGGGGCGCTCTCGATCTCCTGAGGAGGCGACGGCGAATCCATCGCGCCGAGCATCTTCTGCGACAGGTCCGCGGGAGCGGTGTTCATCGCCCTCGCGATCCTTTCTCTCGTGGACCAGAGGTTGCCCACTGCCCTGAACCCGTCCAGGTTCTCGAACAGGACGGGTTTGGTCCTCTCCTTGAGAAGTATCTTGGTGAGTTCGAGTTCCCGGGAGATCCTGCCCTTCACGACGACCGTGTCATCGAACTGGGAGAGCATCGCCCTTATCGACAATTTCACACCATTCCGTCTGATGCCCGAATGCGTATATCTATCCTCCTCTACGCGGCGATCTCCGCCCTCGGTGGAAACCTTTTTAATACGTACCCAACAATCGAGTGGACCGTGGACCTAGAGGCAGTGATTCGCAAGTACGCGCTGCAGAACGCGGTGCAGTTCAACGGCAAAGCCACGATGGGCTCCGTGCTCGGGAAGGTCATGGCCGAGAACCCCGAGCTGAGGTCGAAGGCGAAGGAGACCTCGGCGCTCGCGAAAGGAGTCATAGACGAGGTGAACAAGCTCTCTCCGGACGCCCAGAGGAAGGCTTTGGAGGAGATCGCCCCCGAGCTTCTAGTCAAGGAGGCCAAGCCGAGGGAGGCCGGCCTGCCGGACCTGAAGGATGTGACGGGTGAGGTCAGGATGCGGATGGCTCCGAACCCCTCGGGTCCGCTGCACCTGGGTCACAGCCGCATGGCAATCCTGAACGACGAGTACGTCAAGCGGTACGGTGGCATCTGCTACAACAGGTTCGAGGACACCGACCCCGCGAGGATAGACCCCAGCGGGTACGATTCCATCCCGGCCGATTTCGAGTGGCTCGGGGTCAAGATACACAGGACGATCATCCAGAGCGACAGGTTCGAGATCTACTACGACATCGCGAAGAAGCTTCTCGAGATGGGTAAGGCCTATGTGTGCACCTGCAAGCCGGACGACTGGCGGGAGCTGAAGAACCACAAGAAGCCCTGCCAGCACAGGGAGCAGGAGCTCTCGGAGCAGATGCACCGGTGGGAGAAGATGTTCGATGGGTCGTACAAGCCCGAGGAGGCTTCGCTGATCGTCAAGACCGACCTGAAGCATCCGAACCCAGCCATAAGGGACTTCGTCGCGGTCAGGATAGACGACACCCCGCACCCTCGCACCGGGACAAAGTACAGGGTGTATCCGCTCATGAACATGGCAGTCGCGGTCGACGACCACCTGCTGGATCTGACGCATGTGCTTCGCGGGAAGGACCACCTGAACAACACCTACCGACAGGAGTACCTGTACGACTACTTCGGGTGGAAGAAGCCCGTATACATCCACTACGGCCGCGTGTCGATAGAGGACGCGCAGCTGTCCACCTCGAAGATGGGCAAAGGCATCAGGGAGGGGCTGTACTCCGGCTGGGACGACCCGCAACTGGGCACGCTCGCCTCGATGAGGCGTCGCGGGATCAGGCCGGAGGCGATCAGGAGGTACTGGGTCGAGACAGGCATCAAGGCGGTCGACATCGAGTTCTCCTGGAAGACGCTGTACTCGTTCAACCGGGACCTCGTCGACGACTCATCGGGCAGATATTTCTTCGTCAGCGACCCGGTAAAGTTCGCTATCGAGGGCATGCCGAGCACGGTCGCGAGGGCACCGGTCCATCCGGCGCACCCGGAGAGGGGAGTGAGGGAGCTCAAGGTCGGCCCCGGGATCCCAGTCTTCGTAGGCAGGGAGGACATCCCGAAAGCGGACGTCATGTTGCGGCTCAAGGACCTCTGCAACGTCGATTATGCGGACGGGAAGATGAAGTACGCTGGCAACGACCTGTCTGTACTCAAGAGCGGCGTGCAGATCATCCACTGGGCCCCTTCGGACGCCCTCGAGGCGGAGGTGCTCATGATGGACGGCACATCGAAGAAAGGTGTCGCCGAGCAGGGGCTCGCAGCGGCGAAGGGCAAAGTCGTCCAGCTGGAGAGGTTCGCATTCGTCCGTGTGGAGGAATCCACACCTAAAATCAAGTGCGTCTTCTCGCACAGATGAGCCTCTCACAGGTCCCAGAACGGCACGATGTCGCACGAAAGGCACGCGTGGCACATCGTCTTGAACTTCAGCGGAGAGAGCCCATAGCTCCTGAGTATCTTCTTCTGTTCCGTCGCGAGCGAGAGCATGCGGTCCGCTGTGACGGGTTCGATGCGCCCGAGGGCTTTCTCCAGCTCGGCCATGTTGTGTTCGTCCCGCCTGAGGGCCCTCAGGGTCGCGACTGCGCCCATATTAGCCAGCACCTTCGTCCCGTGCAGGACGTTATCGTCGGTCTCCCCGAGGCCATAGATTATGTTCGAGCACACCGCGTTCTTCGGGAATACCTCGCCAGAATGGTTGATCGCGTGGAGGATGTGGTCGTAATCCATCTTCCCGCAGACCTTGTCGAAGATGTCACGGTCGAAGGTCTCGATGTTGATCTTGATCTCGTCCGCCCCAGCGTTCCTTAGCATATCGATCTGGTCCGGCCTGGTCGCATAGGGTTCGACACCTATCGGGGTCTTGGGAAGTAGCTCTCGGGTCCTCTCCACCAAAGCAGCCATCCGTTTCACGGTCAATGAGGGCGACTCGGAAACGCCGCTGGTGAACGCTACGGATTCGAACCCCTCTCTCTTCGATGCTTCCATGATCATCTGGATTATCTTGTCGTCGGAGAGGTTCTTCGTGGCGGCGGGATCCAGTCGGGGAGAGTTGCAGAACTTGCAGTCGTAGATGCACCTGCTGTCGATGTTCACGAACGCTTGGTACGGGGCGTGCATCAGGGTCGGGATGAGTTCCACACGGTCGATGAAAACCTCGTCTTGCCTCAGGATCGACAGACCGTCATCCCCTTGGACCAGCTCGAACTCGCCCTTGTCCCGCGAGATCGCCTTCTTCGCTCGGGTGCCCTCGAACGAGAATACGACCGAAGTGGAGCCTGCTCCAGGGCCTGCGGTCGACCTGCTCGGAAGGAACGGGAGCCGGAAATCCTTGGGTATCCGCACCGCCCCGCCGACGAGCAGCTCAGCCTTCCTTCTGGCGGTCTCAGCGCTTACTTTCGCTTCCATGCGGCACCATCTTTGCCGTCCTGTATCTCGATGCCGAACTCAAGTAGCTTGTTCCGGACCGCGTCCGCGTACTTGAAATCCTTCTTGGACCGTGCGGTCTGCCTCATCTCCACCCAGTGAGTGACACGTTCGTCGTCCGCCAGCTCTTCCCTGGTCATCGAGGCGACGTCCGGAAGGCCAGACTCAATGGTTAGGGTCTTGGTGACCACGTGCCTTTCCCTCTCAATCAGGACATCGAACAGCCCGTTGAATTCGCTGAAGACACTGATGGCGTTCTCGACGCCTTTCCTGCCGAGCTTCCCATCGCTGGCAAGCGTGTTCACATCTCTCGAGAAGTCGAACATGACGGCGATGGCCTCCCTCGTGCTGAAGTCGTCGTCCATCCTCTCCATAAGTTGCTTTCGAGCATCGTCGCAGAGCTTGGCGGCATCCTCGCTACCTGATGCGGACTCCTTCATCGACCTCATGGATGTGTACGCGTTCTGCAGCTTCTCCAAGGCCTTTCCGGCCTCCTCGAGCGACTTCTCGTCGTAGTCCAGAGGCTGCTTGTAGCTCGCGTTGAGGAGGTAGAACCTCACGGTCTCGGGGGAGTACTTCTTCAGTATGTCCTTGATCAGGAAGAAGTTCTTCAGAGACTTGGACATCTTCTCCTGGTCGATCGTCAATAGGCCGTTGTGCATCCAGTATCTGACGAACGGGACGTCGTTGTACGCTTCCGACTGCAGGATCTCGTTCTCGTGGTGCGGGAACACGAGCTCGGTGCCCCCTCCGTGGATGTCTACGGTCGGGCCGATGTGCTTCAGGCACATGGCCGAGCACTCGATGTGCCATCCCGGGCGACCCTTGCCCCAGGGTGAATCCCAAGCGATCTCGCCCGGCTTCGCAGCCTTCCAGAGGGCGAAGTCCATCGGGTCTCGCTTGTCCTCCCCTACCTCGACCCTCGCGCCCGCGACCATCTGGTCGAGGCTCTGTCCGGAGAGCTTCCCGTACTCCTTCGCCTTATGGACGCTGAAGTACACCGAGCCGTTCGACTCGTAAGCGTAGCCCTTGTCTATGAGCCCCTTGACCATCGAGATGATCTCGGGCATCGTCTCGCTCGCCTTGGGGTAGACGCTGGCCCGCTTGATCCTGAGGGCGTCCATGTCCCTGTGATACTCGTCGATCATGGACTGCGACAGCTTGAGCGGCTCCATGCCCAGCTCGTTCGCCCTGTTGATGATCTTGTCGTCGACATCGGTGAAGTTGGTGACGTGGTTGACCTCGAACCCCTTGTGCCTCAGGTACCTGGCGATGACATCGAAGTTGATGGCCGACTTCGCATGGCCGAGGTGGGACTGGTCATACACCGTGACGCCGCAGACGTACATGCCGACCTTCCCGTCAACGAGCGGCTCGAACGGCTCCTTCTTCCTCGTGAGCGTGTTGTACAAAACGAGCGCCATGGGCTATCACGCCTCCAATATCCAGACGGATATTAAGGATTCTCCTTGACGGGACAGCTCAGGTCCTCCGACTTGGCCTTCGCCGGGACCTGCGGCGATATTCGCTTGATGGATTCTATGCCGAGCTTCTGCTCGATCATCTCGAGCCTGTACTCCATCTCCGACAGGCTGTGGCACAGGTCCACGAAGGCGTTCACGACGGGATCGGGCAGCTCCTCGTGGTGCAGGTCGATCATGGTCGTGCCCTCGCGCTTCACTATCTTCGCGGGCACTCCCACCACCGTGGAGCTGGGCGGGACGGACTTCACGACCACGGACCCTGCGCCCACCCTGACGTTGTCCCCAATGGTTATCGGACCGAGGATGGTCGCACCGGCTCCGATGACCACGTCGTTGCCTATGGTCGGGTGCCTCTTCCTCTTCTCGGTGCTCACGCCTCCGAGCGTGACGCCCTGGTATATGGACACGTTGTTCCCTATCTCGGAGGTCTCTCCGATGACGACTCCGGTCGCGTGGTCTATGAAGAAGTCCTTGCCGATCGTGGCGCCCGGGTGTATGTCCGCTCCCGTGAGCACCCTGGATATGTAGTTCAGAGCCCTCGCGGTCTTGTACCTGCGCTTGAGATACAGCCTGTGCGAGGTCCTGTAGAACCTTATGGCGTGCAGGCCCGGGCTGAAGAGCTTCGCCTCCAGGCGGCTCTTGGGAGCGGGATCCCGCTCCAGCACTATGTCCAGGTCGCTCCTCTCGGCTTCGGCCGTCACGAACCCTCCGCAAACAGGTCGGTGCTCAAGTATCTTTCTCCAGTATCAGGAATGACAACGACAACGTTCTTGCCAGCACCGAGCTCCTGGGCGATCTTGATGGCTGCGAAAACTGCTGCCCCGGAGGATATCCCAGCGAGGATTCCTTCGAGCTTCGCGAGCCTCCTCGTGGTCTCCGCGGCATCCTTGGCCGAGACCGTGATTATCCGGTGGTAGACCTTCGTGTCGAGCGTTTCGGGGACGAACCCCGCTCCTATCCCTTGGATCTTGTGCGGTCCCGGAGCGCCGCCCGACAGCACAGGTGATTCCGCGGGCTCCACTGCGATGATGAGGGCCTGCGGGTTCTTGCGCCTCAGTACCTGCCCCACGCCCGTGATGGTCCCACCAGTGCCCACGCCTGCGACGAACGCGTCGACGCGTTCGACCGCCCGCAATATCTCCTTCGCGGTGGTCTTCCTGTGCGTCCACGGGTTAGCCTTGTTCTTGAACTGCTGCGGGACGAACGAGTCCGGAGTGGAGGCCGCGAGTTCATCGGCCTTCTTCACGGCGCCGCTCATGCCCTCGGGGCCGGGGGTTAGGACGAGCTCGGCCCCGAACGCAGCGAGCAGCTTCCTCCTCTCGACGCTCATGGTCTCTGGCATGGTGAGTATGAGCTTGTAGCCCTTCACCGCGCACACCATCGCGAGCCCTATCCCCGTGTTCCCGGACGTGGGCTCGATGATGGTCGTGCCTGGCCTGATCAGCCCTTTCCTCTCGGCCGTCTCGATCATCGCCTTCGCGATCCTGTCCTTGACCGAGGACATCGGGTTGAACGTCTCCAGCTTGGCGTACACGGTCGCAGATCCTTCAGGTACGATCCTGTTCAGTCGGACCATCGGGGTGTTGCCGATGGTCTCCAGTATGCTGTTCAGAGCCTTGGTGCGCGCCATGCTAACACATCTACTGGCATTGAAACATCGTTATATAAGCTCGATGGCTCGCCGACCGTCGTTGTCGGTGGTCGAGCGGTCGAACTTCGTACGTATGTCAACTCCGACACGGTAAAGCCTAGCGGTAGAATAACCCTTAGTCAGTATCACATTATGTTTTGACTCTTGAACCACACTTCTACGATTGAACCATAACGGCCTTAAATCCATCATCCGCATGCGACGGATTGTCAGTCAAAGGGGGAGGACGTGAAGTTATGCACAGAAGCTCCCCCCGTGCACTGAAGGGAGATTGGGGGGAGAATGAGAAACAAGAAACTCGTAGTGGGCGCCGTTGTCCTGTCAATGCTGGCACTCGCCGGCCTGCAGGCAACTGCTGGGAAAGCCATGGCTTACACCCTGGCCGAGAGCGTTGTGTACCCTGAGGGCATCGGTATCGACGGACTGCCCGTCACGGCGAACACCGTCGCCTTCCCGTACAGCTTCGTGGGACCGGCGATGAACGTACAGGCAGACTGGTCGGATGACATGATATTCCACCAGTTCCCGGTCGGCCAGAAGGTCAGGACAGAGGTCGTTCTTCACGACCTGACCATCGGTGCGGCCGTGTACACGATGTCCGCGCACTTCATGATCGAAGTGCTCGACGCGAACAGGATGCCGACTGGCGTTGTTCTGTACGAGAGCTACATCGCTGAGGGACTCTGGCTAGATGGCCCGACCACGGCCTACTCGGCTGAGGTCAACGAGCTCGGCAACCTGCTCTACGGCTACAACTGGGAGACCAGGGGCTTGAAGGCCGGCTGGTACAGGCTCACGTTCTGGATCGAGAACGAGCAGCCTGTCAACCCCGCAGCACCGATCATCCAGTTCACTGACGTGGACTTGACGAGCGGCGCTCCAGGCGACACGGACCCGAACGCGGGCACAATCTACAGCTTCGTCGGATACGACCTCGCCGCGGACAAGACCTGGCTGGACATCAACCTGATACCGAAGACGTCTGGCAGGAAGTAAGCGGCAACAGCTGCCCAAGGCATGTGGCTCCGAGGAGCACGCATGCCCGTGAAACCATTTACATCAACCCTTTCTTTTCTTTTGCTTATTTAGTCAGTGCAGACTGGAATCACCGCGTCATTTCTAATTTGTACCAAAATCCTAAACATAGTGAAATACCACTCAGGCTGCTCAGAGGATCGGGCGGGGAGGCGGGGATACTGACCGTTTTTCTCTCGAGCCTTAGGAAAAGGGGGAGACAAGAATGAGGAAATTGTGTGTAGGGGCCATTGCGCTCGCTGTGGTTGTGGTGGCGTGCCTCCAGGCCGTTGCCAACAGGACTGCTGCTGAGAATGTGTTGACAGAGAGCGTCGTGTATTGCGAAGGGTACGACATGGGCGGACTGCCAGTGACCGAGCAGACCACCGAGTTCCCGTACAGCTACGTCGGACCCGCGCTGAACGTCGAGGTTGACTGGTCGGACAACATCATATTCCACCAGTTCGCAGCCGGGGCAAAGGTCAGAACGGAGGTAATTCTGCACGACCTGACGATTGGGGCTGCGGTCTACACGCTGTCGGCCCACTTCATGATCGTGTGCATGGATACAGGCATCGACGCGGTGCCAGAGACTTACATCGCCGAGGGGCTCTGGGTGGACGGACCGTCTGATGCATACTCTGCAGAAGTCAACGAGCCAGGCCTGCTGCTCTACGGGTACAACTGGGACACAAGGGGTCTGGATCCGGGCAACTACCGTCTGATCTTCTGGATCGAGGACGAGCAGCCTGACAACCCCGCAGCACCGATCATCCAGTTCACTGACGTGGACTTGAAGAGCGGCGCTCCAGGCGACACGGACCCGAGCGCGGGCGCGATCTTCGGCTTCGTCGGGTACGACTTCGTCACTGAGACATCCTGGGTTGACATGGTTCTCATCGAGAAGCCGAACGGCAGGAAGTGAGCGGTTCATCGGATGAACCGTCCTAAACCCTTTCCCTCATCAGTTTTTCTGATATCCTGTTCTGTCCTCGGTCGTCGCTCTGTGCATATGAAGTCAGTAGCGCGAATCTTTCCACCGTTATATTGACGTTTGTACCACAATTGAAATGACACATGAGTCTCTATTTTTCAAGCTACGGTTCGGCGGGAAGGCCAGTATATCAAAAGTGATAACGGGTTTTCCCGGATGGACCCGAGGAAAAGGGGGAGAAATGAAACCAAAGACTCTGTGTGTTGGAGCCGTGGCTATGGTTCTGTTGTCGATGGCTATGCTCTCTGCGTCAGTGCAGGGAAAAGCCAACGGAGACAGACCACTCGTCACTGGCGTGTATGACTACAACCAGAACGTCGTCTTCAACGAGATCGTCACCATCGACGGTGTCGAGTACGGTGTAGACTACGACGGGACGCTGTTCGCGTTGGGACCGTTCCTGAACGTGACCAACAACATCTGGTACATGGCGAGCAAGGGGCCCTCCGCTTGCGTTGCGGACTGGTCAGACGACCTGATCCTGCACCAGTGGAAGGCGGGCCAGACGATCAGGACCGAGGTCATCCTCAGGCTGCCTGGAATCGCTGCAACGGCGTACACCATCAGGGCGCACTTCACAATCGAGCACGTCGCGGATGCGGCGGGCACGGTTGCGATCCATGATGTCTATGATGGCAATGTCTCAGAAGGACTGTACGCAGATGGTCCGACAGACGCGTACACCGCTGAGATCAACCAGCTGGGCAACCTGCTCTACGGGTTCAACTGGGACACGAAGCACGTCAAGACAGAGGCCGGCTACTACAAGCTGACGTTCAGCATCGAGACCGACTGCTGGGTCCCGGCGACGCTCCCGTACACGATTGGTGAGTGGTGCGACGTGACGATCGTCGACATGGATGACTACCAGTACGTGGCTGATGGGTCTGCTCTCACGACAGCCATGACCCACGACCTGTTGTCGACCTCGATTGTGATACAGCTTCTGTAGACACAATCAGTGGACGAAAGCGCTGAAACCCTAAGAGGGGTCCGGTCCGAATGTGGTGTCCGGCCCCTGAGAACGATTTTTTCTGATGCGATGCATCAGTGCTTCTTGCAGATGTCGCAGCCGCCGAGGTTCGCGGACACCCTGTGCATCCTGCAGAACTCTTCGTCGGCCCGTATCTCGTTGCAGGCCTTGCAGAGGACGCCGTACCACTCGTACTTCGTCTCTCCGTTCATTATACGCTTTGAGATCTCCTCCGCGTAGTTCCTGATCTGCGGGAAGCTCTCGTTCATGTTCGAGTTGCCAGCACGCGTGGAGCTCAGATACTGGCTGACGGATGCCTGGGTGATCCCAAGCCTCTTCGCGATCTCCGACTGCTTCATCTTGTACTTGCCAGAGAGTTCCTTCACCACTGTCGCCCTGAGGCTTGGTAGTATCTTGCCAACAACAAGTTCACACGGGGTCTTCATCACAAACACCGCAATTCAAATTTCGTCAAAGTGCGAGCCAGACGTCTTCCTGAGCCCTAAGAGTGCCGTATGTTCAGCTACTCTATAAATCTTTCAATCGCAGATTTTTCGGAGAACTGGGGCCGGGGAGGAGATTTGAACTCCTGTTTGCGGATCTGCAGTCCGCCACATGGCCACTCTGTCACCCCGGCATGCAGACGCGACTATGGGCCACTGTATATTTATGGTTTTCAGCCAAATGGCCCCGTTTCCGAAGGCTTGGAGCGCTGGTCTGGATGTGCAGGCCAGTCGTCCGGGAACATGATAAATAGTACTCAATCGATTGCATCGCCGTGAAGTTCAGCGCAGTGAGTCCCTACAACGTTAGTTCTAAGATTGTACTACCACAGGGGGTCACGGTCTACGACAGCACTTTGAGGGACGGGGAGCAGATGCCCGGGGTGCATTTCACGGTTGAGCAGAAAACGGCAATAGCGAACAAGCTCGACGAGGTGGGCGTCCACCAGATCGAAGCGGGCTTCCCTGCCGTATCGGACGGTGAGAGATTCGCAGTGAAGACAATCTCGAAGCTGGGGCTCGATGCCGACATCCTGTGCCTCGCCAGAACGCTGAATGCCGACATCGACGCTGCGATCGACTGCGATGTCGACATGGTGCTTCTGTTCGTCGCGACGAGCGAGCTCCATCTCCGCTACAAGCTGAAGATGAAGCCTGAGGAGATCGTGGAGCGCGCGAGGAGCTGCGTGGAGTACGCCAACGCTCACGGCCTGAAGGCGAGCATCAGCACGGAGGACAGCACCAGGTCCGACCTCGGGCTCATGCTCGATGTCTACCACGCGTGCGAGGAGGTCGGCGCCTCCAGGTTGGGGATGACGGACACTCTCGGCTGCGCGGGACCGGATGCGATCAACTACCTTGTGAGGAAGATCAGGGCCGACACGCGTCTCCCGCTCTCCGCTCACCTCCACAACGACTTCGGCCTCGGCGTGGCGAACGCGGTCGCGGCATTGGCTGGGGGCGCGGAGGCGATTGCGACCACTGTGGGCGGAATCGGGGAGCGTGCAGGCAACGTGCCCCTCGAGCAGATCGTGATGGCGCTCAAGCACATCCATAAGAAGGACATCGGGATCAAGACAGAGGGTTTGACCGATCTCACCAAGCTGGTGTTCGAAGCAGCCAACATCCCGATCCCGCCGAACCAGCCTTGGGTCGGCCCGAATGCGTTCTCGCACGAATCCGGGATACACGTCGCCGCGGTGCTGAACTGTCCCATGACCTACGAGTGCGTGGATCCGGAGGAGGTCGGGAACAGGAGACGGCTGGTCCTCGGGAAGCACTCCGGCACCGCCATAGTGAAGAGCAGGCTCGGCGAGAAGGGCATCGAGGCCTCGCAGGAGCAGATATGCGATGTGGTGCGTGCGATCAAGAAGGCCGGCGAGGACCACGGGCGCGTATCCGACGACGAGTTCTGGAAGATCGTGGACGAAGTGATGCGCAAGGGCAAGCTGAACCCGGACTGCGCGTGACGGTCGTTCTCAGGAACTTGGGTAAGAGATTTCGGGCCCTGGTCCCCGGGCCCTCTGGTGTGGTGGTTCTAGGAAAGTGGGTTCGAGTCTGTTCATCCTTTTCCGAACGCCTTGACCGCGGTCTTCGTCAGTCTTGCCGATCTCTGGCAGTTCGGATACGTGCACGGTGTGCATTTGTGCGTTTCTCTGCAGGAAGTCTCGATCATCTCGTAGCTATGGTTCCACTTCCTAACTTTCTCTGGCAAATTTATCCCTCTGATTGGATGTTCGTGAGATGCGCTAGTTAAGAAAGGTTTTCGCTGTCGCCAATCGTTAAGTAACTCTGAGCGCTGGCTTTCAGAGCCGCATGTCGTTTTCGTGCATCGACCAGGTCGAATAGCTGCGTCCAGATACGAAAATCGTGTGGACATCAGATGGGAGTCTTCCTTCCGCAGTGGTCGAGCTTCGTCTTCCCCAGTTCCCCGAAACTCCTCAGCATCTTGAGCTCGAACACGGGCCCGTCCCTGCATACATGGACCCCGTCGAGCGCGCACGAGTCGCATATCCCGATGCCGCACTTCATGAGCCGCTCGAGCGACGCCTGCATCGGGATCGAGTGCTTCTCAGCCAGCGTCATGAGCGACACGATCATCCTCTCGGGCCCGCACGCGTAGATCTGGTCGAACCTATCCTTGGCCAGGACATCGGACGCCAGCTCGGTCGCGAAGCCCTTGAACCCCCTGCTGCCATCGTCCGTGGAGACATGGACCTTGGCACCGGCCTCAAGGATGCGTTTCTCCGACAGAACTTCCTTCGACGTCCGCGCGCCGATCACAACATCCACGGCCAGCCCCTTCCTGCACGCGCGCTCTATGAGGGGAGCCGCTGGCGCCATGCCCGCGCCTCCGGCGACAACAAGTATCCGGCTTCCGGTGACCGTGTACCCGGTTCCGTACGGTCCGCGTATCCCTACCTTGTCCCCTATCCTCTTCTCTGCGAGGGCCTTCGTGCCGTCCCCGATCTTCTGATATGTGATCCCGCAGGTCCCGTCGAGGTGCGAGACCGACATCGGGAACTCGTCCACGCCGGGTACCCAGACCATGACGAACTGCCCCGGGTCCGCATTCATGGTCTGATCGAAGAGCATGGTCTTGATCGAGGGCGTCTCGTCGAAGTGCTCCCGCACGGTGAACATCCTAACGCCTACCATGATGCGCCACCCCCACCATCTCTCCTATCGATCCGAAGCCGTTCTGCGACATGAAGCTCTTGAGTCCGGCGCATGTGCTCCCGAAGACTCCCAGTCCCTCGGTCCAGACGGCGGTCCCTATCTGCACCGCGCGCGCACCCGCCATTATGTACTCGAGCGCGTCCGAGGCGCAGGTCACTCCTCCGACCCCAACTATTGGTATCTTCACTGCCTCGTAAATCTCGTACACGCATCTGACGCCGACTGGCCTTATCGCAGGTCCGGAGAGTCCCCCCATCCTGTTCGCGAGTATTGGCATCCTCGCCTCGGGCGAGATGGCCATCCCCTTGAGCGTGTTGATCGCAACGATGGCGTCGGCCCCTCCCTTCTCTGCGGCGAGCGCGAGCGCGGATATCGAGGATGTGTTCGGGGTGAGCTTCGCGAGCAAGGGCACGCCGAGGCTCCTCTTGGCCAAGCGGCAGCTCATTTCGACTCTCTCGGGCGTGGACCCTATCTCCGCGCCGAGCCCCTTCGCGTGCGGGCAGCTGAGGTTGAGTTCGACGGCGTCCGCCCCGGCCTCAGCCATGAGCTTCGCCATCTCGGCTATCTCCTCCTCGCTCCCGCCGATCACGCTCCCTATTATGGGAGCCCCGGCCTTCTTTGCGATCCGGATTTCCTCCACGAACGCCTCGATGCCAGGGTTCGGAAGCCCCATCGCGTTCAGGAGGCCCACCTGGAGCTCGACCACGCACGGGTTTGCGTGGCCCGGCCTTGGCTCCTTGCCGATGGATTTGGTCACTATCGCGCCTGCCCCCGCCTCGGCGACGGCCAGCATGGTCTTGCCAGTCTCGTCCAAAACGCCCGCAGCGAGCATGGTCGGGTTCTTCAGGCGCATGCCGCAAAGCTCGACTGAGAGGTCGGTCATCGGGCTCGCTGCAGAATAACCCCAGCATCTACTAGAACTTTTCCTGGCCTAGCGCCTGTCGGGGGAAATGCCGCGAGCTGGAACGGGCCAGGCACTATTTCTTGCCCTTCTTCGCCTCGTAGTCCTTTATGGCTTCCCTGAGGGCGTCCGAGGCCAGGTTCGAGCAGTGCATCTTGGTCGGTGGCAGCCCGTCCAGGGACTCGGCGACATCCTGCCTGGATATCTTCTTCGCCTCCTCCAGGGTCTTCCCCCGCGCCAGCTCCGTTATCATGCTGCTCGTCGCGATGGCCGCGCCGCAGCCGAAAGTCTTGAACTTGATGTCTGCGATCCTGTCGTCCTTCACCTTGATGTACAGCCACATGACGTCCCCGCACTGCGGATTGCCGACCTTGCCTATGCCATCGGCATCCGGTATCTCGCCCACGTTGCGGGGATTCGCGAAGTGATCCATGACCTTCTCACTGTACACAGCGTCCACCTTCGCACGAACCCACGGGTCTTTCCTGGCTGAAAGGCGATATCTCCCTCAGCTTCGAGACCACGACGGGTATCACTTCAAGGAAATAGCCTACCTCCTCTTCAGTGTTTTCCCGTCCTAGAGTGATCCTGAGGCTCCCGTGGGACTGTTCGTGGGTCAGGCCGAGTGCCAGGAGCACGTGGGACGGTTCGAGGGACCCTGTGGAGCACGCAGACCCTGTCGAGGCCGCTATCCCGTTCATGTCCAGCTGGAGCGCGAGCCCCTCGCCCTCGATGAAGTCGAACCTGAAGCTGGCGTTGTTCGGCAGCCTCTTGGTCTTGTGGCCGTTCACGTACGACCTGGGGACCAGCTCCGGGACGCTCTTGATCATCCTGTCCCTCAGGGACCTCATCATCGATGTGGAGGATTCCATGTCCTTCGTGGCTATCTCCGCGGCCTTCCCGAGGCCGACGATGCCCGGGATGTTCTCGGTCGAGGACCTCAGGCCCCTCTCGTGCCCTCCCCCGTGGATGATGGCCTCTATCCCGGTGCCCTTCTTGACATAGAGCGCCCCGACCCCCTTGGGACCGTGGAACTTGTGAGCCGAGAGCGAGAGCAAGTCTATGTTGTCCGCCTTGACGTCGATGGGTATCTTCGCGACCGCCTGGACCCCGTCCGTGTGGAACGGGATGTCCTTCGACTGCGCGATCTTTCCGATATCCCTTATCGGCTGCACGGTGCCCACCTCGTTGTTGGCGGCCATGATGGTTATGAGCACTGTGTCCGTCCTGATCGCCCGCTCGACGTCCCCGGGGTCCACCAGTCCCTCGCTCGATACAGGGAGCTCGGTGACCTCGAATCCGAACCTCTTGAGGAAGTCGCAGGGCTCCAGCACGGCGCTGTGCTCTATCTTGGAGGTGATGATGTGGCCCTTGGAGCGTCCCTTGAACATCGCGACGCCCTTGATCGCCAGGTTGTCCGCCTCGGTCCCGCTGGACGTAAAGACTATCTCTTTGGGGTCCGCGTTCAGGAGGGCCGCGACCTTCGTCCTCGCCTGCTCCATGGCCGTCTTGGCCTCCCTGCCGAAAGCGTGTATGCTGGACGCGTTGCCGAACTTCTCCAGGAAGTACGGTGTCATAGCCTCGACGACCTCGGGCAGTACCCTGGTCGTGGCGCTATGGTCGAAGTATACCTTTCTCAACGCACTGGCCCCCTCAATTATCGGCGTTCATGATTGCTCTGCGACTTAAAGGTTTGTCGGTCGTTCCCGAGATGTCTACCCCAGGCGTCTAAGGCCTTCCGTCCGTGGCTCTCCGGCCGGAAAACGATAATACCGCCGATGGTCATGCACAGGCGGGACCAGATGGACGTCGCAAGGATCAGACAGGACTTCCCCGTCCTGAGCAAGGAGATCGGGGGCAGGCTGCCGATATACCTGGACAGCGCCTGCCAGACGCTCAGGCCGAGGCAGGTCCTGGAGGCCGTCACCGAATACTACGAGATCTACCCGTCGTGCGCGGGCAGGAGCGTCCACAAGATGGCGACCGAGGTGTCGCTGAAGTGCGACGAGGTCCGGAACAAGGTCGCAAGGTTCTTCAACGCCGAGAGCCCGATGGAAATCGCCTTCTTGAAGAACACAACCGAGGGCCTGAACACGGTCATACTCGGCTCGGGCCTGAAGAAGGGGGACGAGGTGGTCACAACCGACTACGAGCACAACTCCGTCCTCGTCCCGGTGCTCCGCGCGGTCGAACTGTTCGGGGTGAAGCACAGGATAGTCAGGTCCGCGCCCGACGGGACATTCGACCTCGATTCCTTCAAGAGTGCGGTGACCAAGAAGACCAGGCTCGTGGCGCTGTGCCTCACATCCAATGTTACGGGCTACACACTCCCCGCGAAGGAGGCCGCCTCCATCGCCCACTCCAAGGGGGCGAAGATACTGTTCGACGCCGCCCAGGCTGCCCCCAGCATGAAGATAGATGTCAGGGCCATCAACGCAGATTACATGGCTGCCTCGGCGCACAAGATGCTCGGTCCGTCAGGCGTCGGCCTGTTCTACTGCAGGGCGGAGCTATCGGACAGGCTCTCGCCGCTCATGTTCGGAGGCCACGGGGTCACGGACACCAGCTACGAATCGTACAGGCTGCTCCCCGCGCCAGAGAGGTTCGAGACCGGCCTCCAGAACTACGCGGGGATAGTCGGCACGGGCGCGGCGCTTGACTACCTGGATGCCATCGGCATGGACGAGATAGGGGCGCACGAAGCGTCCCTGAACAAGCGCATGACCCGCGCACTCAAAGCCGTCCCCGGCGTGAATCTTCTGAAGCCCGAGGATCCCGATCTGAGGGGAGGCATCCTCAGCTTCAACGTGGACGGCCTGTCCCCGCACGATGTCGCGATGATCATGGACAACTCGAAGAACGTCATGATGCGCTCGGGGATGCACTGTTGTCACCCGTACTTCCGCTCGCGCGGGCTCGACGGATGCGCGCGCGCGTCGGTGTACGTGTACAACACCGCCGAAGAGGTGGATGTCTTCTCGGATACGGTCAAGGAGCTCGCGGCCAAGTTCTCCAAGAGGTGCTAGCCGCCCGGGTGCGCGAACACCATCAGCTCGGGGTCGTTCCCCACGGTGATCTCCGTGGCGACGATCGTGATCGTGCCGTGGGACGAGGCGGTCGTTTTAGAAGCGCGCCCGTCCAGCTCCGCCACGAGCGAGTCGTTCAGGGGCGAGCCGTCCCAGGACCATGTGTGCATCGCGAACGGAGTGGCGATCATGACGATAGCGGACGAGGTGAAGACCCGTACCGACTCCGCGGACACGATGACCGAGACCTCCTCTCCGGCCGACAGGCAGGGCACCTCCCACGATGCCGTGCACTCCGTGCGGGCATCTAGCGGGGCCGAGGCGATGGCTATTAGGTCCCTGGCGACGCTCTCCAGCTCCCCCCGGACATCCCTGAACGCCCCGTCGCCGTAGATGTTCCCGAGCACGGCCGCGACCAGCAGGGCGCATATCGACAGCGCCACCTTCGACACTACGAAGTCCACGGGCCCGCCTCCACGAGTATGTACCCCGACTCACCGTCCAGCCGGTTCTCGATCCTGAGGTCGAACACTGGGTTGAACACGTCCAGCCCCTCCCCGGCGTACCCCCGCAGCCACGCAGGCGGGTCGTCCACCATGCAGGTCAGGTACGCCCCGGTGTTGAGCTTGAGCGCGACGCAGTTCATCGCCGCTTCTCCTTCGGAGTCGCCCAATGTCAGCCTGAAGAAGCCGACCGAGCCCTCGGACGAGAAGTCCAGGGACAGCGTCCGGACGCTCCCGGGCCCTTCCATCGCGACCACCTGAGCGGCGTGCGCGATATGCTCGATCTGGAGCTGCGCCCTGCCCACGAAGTCCTTGTTCCTCATGCTCTCGAGCGCGTCCGCCGCTGGGATTATCGACAGCCCTGCGATCACTGCCACGATCACCAGCTTGAGGGGTATGGATTCCAAGGCACTGGCATCGTTCCTGAGCTTCATGGCCGATCAGCTCGGTATCACGGGTATCTCGAAGCTGGAGTCGATGCCGTAGTCACCCTTCGCCACCGTGACGGTGATCGTCGACAGGCCAGACCCGAACTGCTCCACTTTCAGATTAGTGAACAGTATCTGTCCCTGGGCGTCCGTGACCCCTCTGACTGCGGTCCCGTCCGCGTTCCTGACATTGCCCCCGTCGAGCATCACGGTGGCGCCCTCGAGCCTGTCCCCGCCCTCGTCGGTCACGGTCACCGTGACCGTGACGCCGGAGCGGTCGTATAGCCCGTCCCCGTCGTCGTCGTACACGAGTATCTCGCCCGGGTTGACGAACACCTCGCCTATGGTGTGCGGGGCGGAGATGGAGTTCATCCACCCCATGATGATGGTCAGGCCCAGCCCTGCCACGACGACCATTATCAACAGCTGGAGCGGCAGCCCTTCGATGCCCGCAGCGCGGTCCTCCTTCAAGCTCACTCCGATCTTCTTGTTCCTCATGTCCGATCCCTGCCTTCCCTGTGCGCTGTCACCTCCACGGTCACGGGGGCTTTTCTCCCGGTCGATTACATGTAGGCTACCTCCGCTCTGGCGGCCATCCGGCTGCGGCTCCGGGAAAACGTTATCAGGATTGATACCGAGGAAAACACGTTCATATACGCTCGGGACCGGTAGACTCACTAGGATGCGGGCATACCTCATGGTGGGGGAAACCTATCACGAGGGAAGCCGGCGAAACTCGGGAGCGGAAAAGAATGGAATCGTCCAAGTGCCGTAAGTGTGGCGAAGAGCCTTTCTTCGTGGAGCACCTCGAGAAGTGGTACTGCTACAGCTGCAATTCGTACGTCGAGGAAGGCAAGGAGCACGCCCCTGCGGCCGAACCGAAGACCGAGCCCGAGGAGCACGTGCAGGAGCAGGTCGAAGAGGAGAAGGCCCCCGACCTCGCGATGGAGCTGAAGGCACTCGAGCAAGAGGCACCCATCTGCGAGAAGTGCGGCGCTGCCCTGGAGACCAAGGACGGCAAGCAGGTCTGCGCGATATGTGGCATGGGCTCCGTCCCTGAGGCCGAGGAAGAGGAGAAGCCGAGCGAGGCCCAGGAGGTCATAGTCAATCTCTTCAGTCCCGCCCCCGTGGAGTCGAAGGTCGAACCGGTCGAGGCCAAGCCCGAGCCGATCCCAGTCGATGTCCCAGTCCAAGAGGCCGCTTTCCCTGCGGACGAGGCCAAGGCGGACAAGGGCGTCAAGATGTGCCCCAACTGCGGCCAGCCGCTCAAGTGGATCGACAAGTACTCGAGGTTCTACTGCTACAGCTGCAAGAAGTACGCTCCGAATGGCTTCGACGCGAAGCCGAAGCCCGTTCCCGTTGCCGCCCCGCAGGCGTTGGAGACGAAGAAGTGCCCTGACTGCGGCGGAGAGCTAAGGTTCATCGAGAAGTACAACGAGCACTACTGCAACGCCTGCAAGAATTACCCGTTCAACAAGAAGAGCGCACCCGTCAAGCCGAAGGAGGAGACCCCTGCGAAGCCCGCGGTCCAGCTGTGCGCCAAGTGCGGGAAGCCCCTGAAGTTCATCGAGAAGTACGACAGGCACTACTGCTACGAGTGCAGGACCTACGCCCCGAAGTCGGTCGCGGCAGCGCCCGCGAAGCCGAAGGAGGAGACGAAGGTCTGCCCCGTGTGCGGCGACGAGATGAAGTTCGTGTCGCAGTACAACGAATGGTACTGCTACAAGTGCAAGAAATACACCCTCAGGCCGAGCAAGCCGATGCTTCTGATGTGATCCCCGCCCGGGCCTTGTCCTGGAGAGCCACCGGAGAGATTTGAACTCTCGACCTGCTGATTACAAATCAGCTGCTCTTCCAGCTGAGCTACGGTGGCGCTGGTGGCATTTTCACGAGTAAGTCTGGCGCGCACTTATAGCTTTTGACGGGAGGGGGTTCCGGCACGGGCATCGCCGCGGGGGCCGAACCGCGCCTTTCGCGGGATATGCCAGTGTGTACGAACCGACCATCTAGGATGTGTCGGAACCTTTAAATCGTGGCTATGTATCCGCAAAATGCGCGCAGAAACGGTGAGTGTTGATGACCGAGAATGAGGGTGCGGAGAAGCACCACGAGAAGGAAGCGAAGGCCGAAGCTCACGATCCAACGATAAAGGCGGGGGACATCGTCCTCGCCGAGTTCGATGCTTGGATACAGGACTCGAACGAGCTGTTCGACACCACGAACGAGGCCCTGGCCAAGGAGCACGACATCTTCAACGAGAAGATGGTCTACGGGGCCCAGCCTCTGATCGTAGGCAAGGGGCGGTTGTTCCCCGGCCTCGACGAGCACATGCTCAAGGCGGAGCTGGGCAAGGAGTACGAGGTCACGATACCCCCGGAGAAGGCCGCGGGCGTCAGGGACCCGAAGCTGGTCGAGCTACACCCGGTCAGGGAGTTCCTGAAACAGGAGATCGAGCCCAGGGTGGGCCTCGAGGTCACCATAAGGAACCGGCCGGCGTACATCACCGCTGTCACGGCGGGGCGCGTCAGGGTGGATTTCAACAACAGGCTCGCGGGCAGGACCTTGAAGTACAAGTACAAGGTCGTCGAGAAGCCCTCGGACCCGAAGGACGTCGTGAACCTGATACTCAAGATGGGCTACGGCTCTAACGAGGGGTTCGGCGTAGAGCACGACGGGGGCAACTTCAAGCTCAAGCTGCCGGAGGCGTGCAAGTACGACCAGAAGTGGTTCCTCGCGAAGTACAGGATCGTGACGGACCTCAGGGACGTCATGGCCGCGGAGACCATCTCGTTCATCGAGGAGTACGCGAAGCCGGAGAAGAAGGAGCCCGAGGCGGAGAAGAAGGAGGAGAAGCCCGCCGAGGCCCCGAAGGCCGAGGATAGCAAGGCCCCGGAAGAGCTGACCGAAGCGGACAGGAAGAGATAGATCCGTCCTCAGAGGCACCTCTCAGACCAAACCACTTTATTCTTGTCCTCAGGTTCCGAGATCACATCAAGGGCGTGTGGCCTAGTCAGGATATGGCACTTGCTTCCTAAGCAAGTGGTCAAGGGTTCGAATCCCTTCACGCCCGCTCCCCATCTCGTCTTCACACCCCATTCTGTCGAACGGCGGGAAGGCCGCCTTGTCGCGTTCCTGTCCCGATTGGCGTGGGCAGGATTGTCCATTTTCGGGGACGCGAATTAGCCCCATCGGGACGCTCCAGGATTGGAGGGAGATGCTCTGGATCTGTTCGGCGCTGTGCGTCCGTCAGAGGCGCTTCTCGAACTCGTTCTCCCACCAGACAGCGTACCGGGCGAGCCCTGCAGATCTCCTTTCGATCGCCTCGACCGCGAGCCTGTGGGCCAGGGCGGCTTCCTTCCTCCCCCAGCTCTTCCGGCCGGCCGGGGGCACGACCAGGTAGCTCGGGGATTCGTCTATGAACCTCGGGGGCATCCTCGCAAGGGCGTACACGTCGCAAGCCCTCTCCCCGCTCGGGATGCCATTGGAGTTGAACTGGGCCAGGTGCATGAGCTCGTGGGCCATCGTCCAGTATGTGGGGTACTTCCACGAGCGGTCCCTGCACCTCCGCACCTTGAGCATGAGCTTGACGGCCCCCTCCGTCGACTGGAACGCGAGCCCGTCGAAAACCCTGGTGATGCCTATCTTCATCTTTGTCTTCATCTCGGGGAAGTATGGGTGGAGCCTGTCGAGGCGGGACGCCAGCTCGCGCCTGACCTCCTCCGGCAGGGCGAGGGCCTTCCTTGTCCAAACGATCTCGAGGGTCATCCGCGCAGGGTATGCCTCGTCCCCGCTTAATGTCATCCGCACTCGGAGCACCCGCAGGCGCACCCGGTGTCGCCCAGGATGCCTCCCTGGATCCCCACCACGACCTCCCGGACGGGCACCTTCCTCTCGGATCTCCTGACCGCCTCGTTGACCAGGCGCGTAAGGCCGGAGCAGCACGGGACCTCCATGCGGATCACGGTCAAGCTCTTCGGGCCCGCCTCCTTGACTATGGCCGAGAGCTTCTCGAGGTACGCCTGCTGGTCATCGAGTTTCGGGCAGCCTATGACCACCGGCTTGCCCGTCAGGAACTTCCCGTGGAAGTCCCTGTACGCGAACGGGACGCAGTCCGCCGCGAACAGCACGTCCGCGTCCTTGAAGAACGGCATCGCGGGCTGGACGAGCCTCCACTGGATCGGCCAGTTCGTCAGCTCAGGGGGGAGGTCTATGTGCACCGATCCTTTCCTTTTCTCCTTCGGCCCGTGCCCCCCCGCCGCCTTGACGAGCATGGGGTTCGATGACGGGCATCCGCATGGCTCGGGTTCGGTCGCAGCCTTCGCGTGTGCCTTGTCCTTTCTGCGCGTTTCTTTGGCCAGGTGCTCCTTCACGGCCTCCTCGTCGAACCCCAGGGCGTTCCTCTCGACTATCGTGAGGGCTCCCTGAGGGCACTCGCCTATGCATGCCCCGAGCCCGTCGCAGAACACCTCGTTCACGACCTTGGCCTTGCCGTTCACTATCTTCAGGGCGCCTTCGGCGCACGCGATCGCGCACTGGCCGCACCCGTCGCACCTGTCCTCGTCTATCTCGATTATCTTCCTCTTCGCCATCACATCACCGCCGGGATCCCGCCTTCGTCAGGTGTGTCATACGTGGGGGGACGGGAATACTCATTGCCGAAGAACTTAGGTTTGCGCTCAGGCCTTCCATCCGTTGGCCTTGCACTGCTGTGTCCACAGGGCCTTCGACCTGGACCTGTGGAGCCTGTCCCCGACGATCCCCGCCAGGATCGTCGCCGGAGGGGCCAGGAACGCCATGATGCCCAGGAAGGACAGCACCTTGCTGATCGTGCGCATGTCGTAGACCTCCCTGGCGTAGATGGTGTCCTCGTCGTTCGCGCCGTTCGTCAGGGAACGGCCGATGATGTGCTGGAGCCTCAGGGCGACCGTGGTCTCCATCCAGATGAGGTCCTTGAGGGGGGTGTGCCGCCCCCCGAAGTCCGTCTTGCTAGCCAGAATGGCCTTCCTGAGGTCCTCCGCGGTGGTCCCATCGAACGTCGTGTACGCGTTGCCCACCATCGAGGGCGCGTGCGAGTCGCTCCCGCCTGTGAGCGCCTTGCCGCAGCCCCTGCAGAGCCTGTTCGCGATGTCGTTCGAGTACCTGTCCCTGTGGGCCGAGTTGAACACCTCGATCCCATCGAGCTTGAGGTCGAACGCCCTGCTGCCCAGGGCGCTGCAGTGCGCGCTGAACGGGTGCGGGGCGATGGCCACGCCTCCCATGCCGTGGATGACATCGATGGTCTCGGCGGCGGACATCCCGGGCCTGATGTCCTCCGTCAGGAAGAGCCCTAGGACCTCGCCGTCAGAAGTGCCGACCTCCTCACCGACGACGATCTCCACTTTGCCCGGGACCTTGCGCGCCTCCAGGGCGCCCCTGACGGTGTTGTGGTCGGTGACGCACAGGATGTCGAGCCCTTTCGCGTCCGCGGCCTTCACGAGGTCCGCGGGCTCGGAGATCGAGTCGGGCAGCTTGATGAACAGGACCTTGGAGAGTCCCGAGTACTTCGTATGGTTGTGTAGATCTGCCCTGCCCATCATCTGGGTGGTGATGCCTCTGGGTGTAGAAAGGTCTTTCTCAGGTCATTCGTCGGGTTATTTCGGGAACGTCAGGCTCGTCTCCTCCCGCCTGATCGAATCCCTGATGAGCTGGCCGAGGATGGTGCCCATGAACCCGCCGACGATGAATATGAACAGCAGAATCACTGTGAACCGGAGGAACAGGCCGTAGTATGGCAGGACCGACCCCATGTCGTAGAGCAGGTATGGCGCCGAGTACATCACGTTCGCCCAGACATAGCCGATGGCGACGTAGATGATGACCGTGAGCATCGCCATGTCGGTCCTCTTGGAGAAGTACCCGGAAGGGATCCCGATCAGTATCGAGATCAGGAACATGGCCATGAAGTTCTTGTCCAGGGATGGGGTGGACAGGTTGGGGAACATGAAGTCGAAGGACATGAACGCCACGGGCGTCGAGCTCATGAGCGCCAGGATGATCGCATCCGAGAGGTCCCCTCTGCCCAGTTTCACGGTACCGCCCCTTTCGAATTGTATGTGCGCTCCACCTGGACCATGTCGTTCAGGTAGAACTCACGCAGATAGTCGTGTTTGAACTCCCCCAGGAAGGCGATCATGTCCAGGTTGTATTCGTAGGGGACCGTCTCCAGGGTGTACTCCTCCCCGCTGGCCATGCTGTAGTTGGCGAACCCGCTGACCCTCGAGATCAGCCCAGGATTGGAGACCACCGCGAGGTAGCTGAAGGTCGTGCGGTCCCTGGCAAGAATCGTGATGCCCGCGGACCACGAGGTGTACTCGCTCACGAGGGGGATGTAGCTGAGCCCGCTCCCGCTGTCGTTCACGACCCTCACGATCCAATCGCCGGAGTACAGGTGCAAAGGGTACCTGGAAGGGTTCACGAAGTCGATGCTGAGAGTGAACTCCAGGGAGCCGTTTGCGAGGACGTTCATCCCCCTCGAGGGGTTCTCAAGGACTATGTCATGTTGCGCCCTCACGACCGATGCGTAGGTCGATGCGGACACGATCGACGCGCCCAGGAAGAACATGGTCAGTATCACGAATAGGGTGCTGGATACCGGCTGCCTCCTGACCCACTCAAAGAACGTCATCGGCCCACCCGCGGGAGTTCATCGGCACAGTCATCGTGCGGCCTGTCTGTAGAGATAGCACGCGACCTGATGTCCTCCTCCCACGTCAATTAATGGAGGCTCCTCGACGGTAATGAATTTTGCCACGACCGTGACCGACGGGCCCTTGGTCTTCTTCGTGGAGACTCTGGCGATCCCCCCCGGAAGTCTGTCCTTGAGATGCTTCTCCAGGTCGGATGCGAGCCCCGACCACGCGGCCTCCGGCCCGATCATGCGGACAAGTACCTTGTTCTTCTTCACCGCCACCGGGAGCAAAAGGCCGCTGTACTTCGAGGCCCGTCCCCGCTCGAATTCCGAGTCGATGACATCGGCGGCCTCGCGAGCGACCCTGGCCGCGGGCTTCTTGCCGTCCCTGAACGAGATGATCACTTTGCTCTTGTCGGCCGTGGCTTGTATCCCTGACATCGCCTTGAACTCGTCGTATCCCTGACCGACGTAGCTCCTGACGAAGTCCTTGGCGAAGGCGAGGATGGACTCCTGGTCCCTGCCGACCTCGAGCACGATCTTGTCCTTGTCGAGGCTGATGCCCAGGACCCTGCCGAACATCGGGTGGTCCTTGTCCTTGTACTCCACGACGCTCGTGAGCAGGTCGTGGAGCTCCTTCGCGATGGCTCCGGAAGGGGCACTCATCGACGAGCACCTGACCTCTATGGCCCTGTCGCCCAGGGTCTTTCCAACGGTCATCAGTGCGTCGAACATCGGGTGCGTGCCCTTCATGCTCTCGGCTTTTACCTTGATGAAACCGACGACTTTGTCGGCACTCCCGCCCTCCCTGACGTCTATCATGAGCGAGAAGCCCTTGGGCATCAGCTTCCCCATGTGCTTGTTCATCGGGTGGCCTGCCTGGTCGACCTTCTCCTCCTCCATGAGGTGGTCCTGCAGGTCCCTCGCCTCCCAGCCGCATTCCCTGAATGCCTTGGGGCACCTGGGCCGGAACCTGCACCCGAGCGGTATGTCGACCGCGCTCGGTATCTCGCCCTTGATGGTGATCCTGCCGTGCTTCGCCTCCGGGTTCGGCTTCGGAACCGCGGAGATCAGAGCCTGCGTGTACGGGTGCCGCGGCCTGAATATGACCTCGTCGGTCTCCGCGATCTCCACGACCCTCCCGAGGTACATTACCCCCAGCCGGTCGCTCACGTACCTCGCGACGGCGATGTCGTGCGTGATGAAGAGATACGGTATCCTGTACTTGTCCCTCAGGTCGAGCATCAGGTTGAGCACGCCCGCTCTGATTGAAACGTCGAGCATGGACACGGGCTCGTCCGCGACTATGACCCTCGGGTTGATGACGATGGCCCTCGCGATCGCGACCCTCTGCCTCTGGCCTCCGCTCAGCTCGTGCGGGAACCTGTTCAGGTACTCCTTGGCGGGCGCCAGCCCGGCGTCCTCGAGCGCCTTGATGCACATCTTGGTCCTGGCTTCGGACGAGCTGCCTATGTTGTGGTTCACCAGGGGCTCCATGACTGTCTGGAGGACCGTGGTCCTCGGGTTGAGCGATTCGTAAGGGTCCTGGAAGACCATCTGGATGTTCCTCCTGAAAACCTTGAGATCCTCGCCCTCGAGCCGGGCGATATCCCTCCCGAGGAAGAACACGAACCCACCGGTCGGGTCCTCAAGCCTGGTCAGAAGTCTCCCGGTGGTGGTCTTGCCGCAGCCGCTCTCGCCGACGAGCCCGAGGATCTCCCCCTCGTGGATGACGAAGTTGACGTCGTCCACGGCTTTGACGAACACCGGCTCCGACCATGAGTCGAAGAAGCCTTTTCTGAGGTCGAAGTACTTCTTCAGGCCGCGCACCTTGATGATTACCTCCCCCGGCATGGCTCAGTCCCCCCTCTTGAGCTGGTCCCACAGCTCCTTCGCGAAATGGCAGTAGGACAGGTGCCCAGGCTCGATCTCTATCTCCTTGGGCTCCTCCTTGGAGCATTTCTCCTGCGCGTACTGGCACCGGGGATGGAACCTGCACCCGCTCGGCGGATTGACCAGGTCCGGCGGGAAGCCCGGGATTGAGTTCAGGCGCTTCTTGGGGCCCACGATCGAGGGAAACGACCCCAGCAGGCCGGCGGTGTACGGGTGTGCGGTGTTCCTGAAGATGGAGGCGGTCGCACCGATCTCCACCAGCTTCCCTGCGTACATCACGCCGACCTTGTCGGAGGTCTCGGCGACCACGGACACATCGTGCGTGATGATCATCATGGCCATGTGCCACTCCTCCTGGAGCTTCCGTATCTCGACCAGTATCCTGTCCTGCGTGATGACGTCGAGCGCGGTCGTCGGCTCGTCCGCGATTATGAACGACGGCGAGAGCGCGAGCGCGAGTGCGATCATCGCCCTCTGCTTCATGCCTCCGCTGAACTCGTGCGGGTAGTTGTCTATCCTGTCCTCGCGTATGCCGACGAACGCGAACAGCTCCTTCACGCGTTGCCTCGCCTTCTTCTCGTCTATCTTCTCATGGAGCCTGATGGCCTCGACGATCTGGTCGCCGATCCTGAACACCGGGTTGAAGGCGTTCATCGCGCCCTGGAATATCATGGAGATCTCCTTCCAGCGGATCTTCCTGATCTTCTCGTTGAAGTCGTCCAGGGTGCCGTCGCGGCGCATCGATATCTTGAGCAAGTCCTTGCCCTTGAAGTATATGTGCCCGCCCTTGATGTGCCCGTTGTTGGGGAGGAGCTGGGTGATGGCATAAGCCGCGGTGGTCTTGCCGCAGCCGCTTTCTCCGACCAGACCCAGGGTCTCCCCCTTGTCTATTGTGAAGGAGATGCCGTCCACGGCCTTGACCCATCCATCCTGTATCTTGAAGTGCACCTTCAGGTCCTTCACTTCGAGCAGCGGCGGCATCAGGTCACCTCTTCCTCAGGCGCGGGTTGACGACCTCGTCGAAAGCCCTGCCTATGAGATAGAACGCAAGGGAGATCAGCGTGATGCATATCCCCGGGGGCAGGAGCCACCAGGGCGCGTCCAGCGCGTGCCCGCTGATCTGCAGGTACTGCAGCATCATTCCCCAGGTGATGTGGTTCACATCGCCGAACCCTAGGAACGCCAGGATTGCCTCGGTCACGATCGCCCCGGATATCCCGAACGCCATGTAGAGGAATGCGTAGGGCAGCACATTGGGGCCTATGTGCCTGAATATCAGCCTGCTCTGGGAGGCCCCGGCCACGATCGCGGCGTCCACGAACGCCCTCTCCTTGATGGACAGGGTGACGGATCTGATGACCCTCGCGATGCCCGCCCAGGATAGTATGGCGATGATGATGATGATGTTGTAGAGGGAAGGTCCGAACACCGCGGCGAACAGCAGCATTATGACGAGGTACGGCAGGCTCAGGACGACATCCGTGGTCCTCATGAGCAGATCGTCGATGAAACCCGCGTAGAACCCCGCGACGAGCCCCACGATCGTGCCGATGACCACCGAGAAGAACGCGGCGGTTATGCCGACCATCAGCTCGGACCTGGTGCCGTACACGATCCATGTCAAGATGTCATGACCCTCGTAATCGGTCCCGAGGATGTATCTGTTGCCTGAGGGGTAGGTCCCTGGCGGCAGCGGCGCGATGTTCACTCCCGAGAGGGTCTCTATGAAGACGCTGTTGTTCATCTGGACCGCTCCGAAGTAGTTTCCAGCGATGCTGGTGGAGATGTATATGTTCCCGAGGTACGAGACAGGGGTCTTCATCCCTCCTCCGGTCACCCCGAAGGTCGCATTCAGCCTCATCACGTCGCTGACGAGGTAGATCGTCTGGATGTCCGTGCTGAACACGAACATCTTCTGTCCCTCGACGTACTGGGGGTCGCTGTTGAGGTACCCCTCCACGCTCGTGTACGCCGTCTGGTTGTTCCAGATCACGCCGGTCTTGGGCTCGACACCGGCCAACATCGTGCGCGTCCCCGCCTTCCCCGCCACCACCACAACCTGCGGGGACGGGTACACGCCGTCTATCTGGAAGTCCCTGATGGAGGGCATGATCAGCTTGTTCGCCCAAGCGATGGTGCCGTTCACGCGGTAGTACGCGACCACTCTGCCGTCCGACGTGCCGAGCACGATGACCTTCTTCCCGCTCTCGTCGACCGCTCCGTACGGGTATGGGAATGTGATCATGTTCTCGCCGGTGACGGGCTCAAAAGTCTCGTTCTCGACGGAGTAGTTGACATCCCAGAGGAGGTCGCCTATCTTGACGTCGGTGACTATCTTCGTAACATTGGTCGTCGTGATGTTCAGTCTGTAGCACCTCAATCCCGCATCGGTCGGGACCACAAGGAGGTTGCTGAGGCCGAAGGTCCCGTCGACGACCAAGGGGTTCCCGACAATCGTCGCGTTGTCGATGCTCAGCAGGTTCTCGAAAGTCCTCACGACGGGGTCGTAGATCGAGTACGGGCGTTTCGTCAGGAGCCAGACATTGTGGTCGTCCGCGAAGGCGATGTCGAGCCTCATGGTGTTCAGGGTCGGCGAGTATCCGTCCCAGAGGTTCGAGTGGTACTTGGGCTGGAACGGCAGGACGTGCTCCGAGTCGAATGCCAGACCGTAGGTGTACTCGAAGAGCTTCGTCGTGTAGTTGCCCGTGTCAGGTTCGTAAGTCGTGTTCATTATCAGGAAAAGCGAGTTGCCGAACCTCGCATATTCCATGTAGCTTGCGTTCTGGGGCAGGAATGCGGTCACCGGCGTGCCCACGAATATCTTCTGCTCCAGACCGGGCGATACTGGGAACACCTTCGCGACGCCCTCGCTCGAATATACGAGGATCCTCTCGAGAGCCTTCTCGGTGCTGGGCCAGGATGCTACTAGCCCCATGGTCTTCGTCCAGTTAAGGTCCGCCCCGAGGTCCCTGTTCGCCGAGTCCGCGATGAATGTGTCCACCGAAGGCGCCCTGAAGTCGGGGCCGTACGGTGCGATGAACGGGGCGAAGGCTGCCATAAGGAGGAATCCGAGGACTATCGCGAGCCCCGCGAGGCCGGTTTTCGAGCCCCTGTAGATCTTCCATGTGGCCTTCGTGCTCTTCCAGACCCTGACGAGGATCCTCTGGCCCTGCGCCTGGAAGTCAAGCTCTTTCCGCCCTTCCGCTTCGGGCTTCTCGTCGGTCCGTTCCTTCAAATGCGCACCCTCGGGTCAAGGTATCCGTACATGAGATCGGCAAGGAAGTTGCCCAGAAGCACCATCAGCGTGATGATGTACAGCGTGGCCTCAGCCACTGGGAAGTCCAGTTGGGAGAGGGAGGATATGTACAGGGCGCCCATCCCTGGGAAGCTGAACACATTCTCTAGGACGACCGCCCCGCCGATGGCGAACACGAACGCTATGATGAACGAGGTCACGACCGGGAGCATCGCGTTCCGCACGCCGTGCGAGTATAGCACACGCCTCTCGGGCAGGCCGATGGCCTTCGCGGTGACCATGTAGTTCTCCCCGATCACGTCGAGCATGGCGGTCCTCATGAGCAGCACCGTGCCCGCCAGAGACAGCAGGAGCAGTACAATCATGGGCAGCATGAGGTGCCATAAGACGTCCACCAGGTAGGGCAGTCCGTCCGTGGGATCGTACCACCCCGCTAAAGGGAACCATCTGAGCTCTGAGGCGAATATGACGAGGAAAATGAGCCCGATCCAGAAGGATGGCATGTTGTAGAATACCAGGCTGACGACGACCGTGCTGCCGTCCGTGATCCCCCCCCTCTTCCAGGCTATCAACGCTCCGAGGTAGATGCCAATCACATACGCGAGTATGGTCGCCATCCCGAACAGGAGCATGGTCCTAGGTATCCTCTCGGAAAGGATGTCCCACACGGGCGAGGCGTACCTGAAAGAGTCGCCGAAGCTGAATGTGAGCATGTTCTTCATGTACAGGAAGTACCGTTCCTCGACATGTTTGTCGTACCCGAAGAAAGTCGCCATCGCCTCGCGCTGGGATTGGTTGATGTTGGGGTTGAGGGCGAGCAGGTCCTGAGGCTTTGCGGGCAGGGACTCGAACATGATGAAAATGAGCGTGAGGATTATGAGTAGCGTAACGAAGGTCTGAATGCTCCGGGCCACCACATATCTAGTCATGCTGGCCATGGTTCGCGTCTCTCCCCTAAGAAGCTTAACTGTAGGAAGATGTAACGGGCTATTAAATCTTTGGTAGGTAGTGGGTTCGAGTCGCTCATGGGAAAATCAGGGCGCCAGCATATATGCCCCCGAAACCCGATTTTCAAAAGAATGATGGGGAAAAGGTTTAGAGAAAGCGTTTAGGCCGATCGCCTAATCCTTCTTCTCCTCGGTCTCTGGCCCGACCTCGGGCTCCGCGGTCTTCTGCGCCTTTGGCTTCTTCATCAGCAGCAGCACGATGACCACGGCTGCGATGATCCACCCGACCGCCGCAAGACCCCAGGCGAGCACGTCAGCGCCTCCACCGGTGTCTGCGGTGGATGTCGTGAAGGCCACTTCCAGCTCGCTCGAGACCCCGAGCGTGTCGTTCGCGTAGACCACAACTGTGTGCTCACCGTCGTCGAGCGCGCCGAGGACGTCGGCGATGTCCCAGACAGTCGCGCCCTCGGTGCCCGTCAGGGCCACCGGCGTGCCGCCGTCGACCGCGATGGTCGCCTCTGCGATGCCGTTAGCGTCGAAGATGCTACCCAGCACGGAGACATTGCCCACGACTTCAGCGTCCGCTTCGGGGGTCAGGACGGATATCGCAGGGGCCGCGTTGGCCGCAGCGATCATGGTTCTGGCCGTGGCGGCCTCATAGAGGTCGCCGCCCGTTACTGCGTTCACCGAGATCATGGCCGCCATGGTGCCGGAGATGCCGGAGGTGTCCAGTGAGAACACCGCCACGCCATCCTCGCCAGTCGCCATCGTCGAGGCCGCGAGGGTCCCGATGTTCGAGGTCAGCTGGACGGGCAGGGCCGCGATCGGCGCGCCATATGCGTCGACAGCCGTGACCTTGATGGCCACCGTGCTTCCGATCGCCTGCACGCCCTCTATGGGCTCCACCGTCAGGAACGCCCTCTGAGCCTCGATCACGAGCTGCGTCTGGTCGATTATGGTGATCGCACCGTCGACAGTCGCCTTGACGAACAGGTCTGCTGGGGTCACCCTGCAGACGGAGTCGAAGGTCATCGTAGCCGCGCTGAGGGCAGCGGCTACAACGGTCGCGCTCGCCACGCCATCCGCGTCCGTGGATGCGGACACGAAGTACGCCCGTGTTCCCACGAACTCGTACTGGAGCACAGCGTAGTCCTGGATGTTGTAACGGTTTCCGAACTGGTACAGATCCACAGTCGCGCCCTCGATGGCCACATTGTCCTGGTCGGTGACTGTCACCGTCAGGACGGCGGTGTCGAACTCTGCGGCCTTCGCAGTCAAGGCTGGCTTGCTGATGTCGTAGGACACCATCGCAGCGGCGTATGACCTTCCGTAGCCGTAGTGGCTGGAGATGGTCGTGGCGCCGTATATGTCGTAGTTCCACGTGTCCATGTTGTACGTGCCCACTCCGTCAGGTACGATGAACAGGTCGCAGACGACATCCAGATGGGCAATGCTCACCCCAGTCAAGGTGGTCGAGTACTCGCCGGCCGTCAGGGTCACGCCGTACAGGTCCCAATCTGGGTAGTTCATCGCGAACGATCCCGCGGTGACGATGTTCGCACCGTCGGCATCGGTCACGATGTTGATCCCAGCGTAGTCCCACAGGGAGTTGTACTCGGCGTCGGTGAAGTCAACCAGCTGACCGTAGGAGGTCGCTGCGACTACCACGCTCGCGCTCAACCCTTCTGGCGCGTTCCCCTGGCTGTCCCAGACATGGAACGTCACGTCGACGCTTCCGAGGGCTTCCACGAACTTGGGCAGAGCGTATGTGACATATCCACCGTAGATCTCGGTCGCGGGCGGAGAGCCGGTCGCATCATAGGTGAGGGTGACCACCTCTGATATCACATTCGCCTCGGTCAAGCTTCCTATGGTTACCCAGACTGCGCCGGAGTCCGGCAGGTCCTTGATCTGCACGGTCACATCGGCCATTCCCGAGGGGTCGGTGTCGACAGTCGTCACAGGTGCGTACACCATCGTCTCGTCGCTGTACCAGACATCGAGCGTCTGGCCAACGAGGGGGGTGCCCGCAGCGTCGACCGCCATCACTGATATGGTAGTCGTGTTGGCCGGGGTGCTGAGCGCTGTCGTGCCGACCGAGTCTATCATGACCAGCTTCCAGTCCGGAGCCGCGTCGTTGTAGACCAGCAGGCCGACGGCTGCCGTGTTCGAGCTCGTGAAGCCTTCCATGCTGGCTGTGGCCGAAATGGTCGCCAGATAGTGCATGTTCATGCCCGGGTCCGCAGGCGCGGTGTATGTGATCACAGCGACGCCATCGGCGTCAGTCGTGGCCGTAGCCGGGTCAACGGTGCCGTAGCCTAGCAGGTACGGATCGACCGTTATGGTCGCCCCTTCGACGGGATCGCCGACAGGGCTCATGACGGTCATGGTCACATCGATGGTCTCACCGGCCACCAGTGCCAATTTCTCGGGCATGACCTTCAATCCCATCATGCCGCCAGAGACAACGAGCACCGTGGACGCGTCATTCGCAGTGAACGTCCCCGATGTAACCGTGACGTTGACCACTGTCTGGCCGATTCCCACTCCGGTCAGGTCGAACGAGAACATGCCCGCAGCATCAGTCGTGCCCGTTGCGGGGTCTGCGGTGACGGTCGCATCACCGACCACACCGACCAGGTCGACCTCCACGCTGGCGCCTGAGACTGCCGCGCCCGTGTTGTCGACGACTGCCACGGAGGCAGTCCCGGTCTCGCCGAACATCAGCTTCCCAGGCGTGGACACGCCCGCGCTGATGCCCGTAGTGACAGTGCCGCCGGATATGCCGCCCTCTCCCGAGTAGCCCAACTCACAAACGGTGAACCCGTTCCATAGCGTGCCCATGAATGGTGTCCAATTCGTCCACGAGTTCCTGTAGGCCTCCACGTTCACCCTGTAGTACAGGATGTTGCATGGGATAGCATCCGCGAGCACCGCCTGAGCCTGCTTCGTGTAGTTGATCTGGTCAGCTACGACGAAGCTTCCTCTGGCGAGGGCTTCCAGCGAGCCGACTTCATTCGCCATCTCCTGGGTCGCGGCGTCCGCGCTCGTGCTGACTCCGCCGAGTCCGCTGTACCACGGGTTCGGATATTCCTCAGACCAGAACCCCCAGCTGTTCGAGGACGCATTGGGTGCGTATATGTCGAACACGAGGCCGACTGCCTCCGGACCGGAGAACTTCCAGCCGAGTTCGAGCATCTGATAGTCGAACGCGGTCATCTTGGCGACCAGAGTGTCAAAGTCGATTGCCTTCGCCTCGCAGTTGATCCCGACCTCTCTCATGTTGGTCGCGATCATCTGGCCGGCCCTGATCCTGATCGGGTCGTAGTCCGCCGGCGGTGTCATGAGGGTGATCTTCTCCATCAGGCTCTCGTCGGGCATCTCCCTCCAGCCGTCGTCGTTGATATCCGCATAGCCCGCATCGTCCAGTATTCCTGCGGCGGTCGTGAGGTCGAACGGATAGGTCGTCACCGTCGGGTTGAACCAGTCCGGGTAGAACGGCGGAACAACCGCAGAGCCGGCCTGTCCGAACCCGCTCATGTAGACGTTGACAATCTGATTCTTGTCGATAAGGTGCGAGACTGCTTGCCTGAAGCTCAGGTCTCCCATCAGCGGCTTCTTCATGTTGAATGCCACGTAGAAGTAGCCGTTGTCAGACAGATACCTCAGGCCGATGTTCGGGTCTGCCTGCAGCGCGGGGACTCTCCCCGCGGTGATTGCCCAGGCGATGTAGTCCACATCGCCGGCCTGCAAGGCCAAGATCGCAGTGTCAATGTTGGCGTAGATCTTGAAGTGTATCTTGTCTATCGTCTGCGGGAAGTTCGGGTGTCCTGTGGGGGTGGTGAAATCCTTTCCCCAGTAGTCCTCGTTCTTCGCCATCACCCTATACGAGTTCGTAACGCCCTCGAGGTAGTAGAACGCGCCGGTGCCGATGACCGCATCAACTTCGTTGTAGTTGACATCCATCAGGTAATCGCCTGGATAGTCCGCGTTCAAGTGATCGGTCTGGTTCCAGATGTGCTCTGGGGCGATTGCGACCCCAAGGGTCGATGTGAAGAACTGGCCGTAGGGCTTGGCCATGACCATCCTCACGCTGTATTCGCCCGTCTTCTGAACCCCTGCCCTGATCTCATCGAGGTCAACAGTGTTGTTCGAGTCGGCATCGAACGCTGCGATGATTGGCGACGCGTAGGTCGTGCTGTCCCTGGCCATTGTGTAGGAGAACACGATGTCGTCCGCCGTCAATTCGACTCCGTCATGGAACAGGACCCCTTGACGGAGGGTTATGTCCACCGTCAGATTGGCATCGTCGAATGTCCAGCTCTCGGCCAGTAGCGGGTACGGCTGCAAGTTGTAGTCGAGCCCAGCTATTGCTTCGAAAGCGTACTGGATCACGTTCGATTTCCAGACACTGTTGGAATTCAGGTTCCACCAGTTGAAATCTGGCATGTCCTGTTGCATGGCAACATACAACACATCATCATCTGCTGCCGCGGTCGCTGCCGTCGCACTCGCGGGTATGGCCGCGAACGTCGTCAGGACCATCAGCAGCATCACAAATCCTGCTAGCATGGTTCTATTTTTCATGTCTATCTCATCCTCCGTGTAACCCCTAAATCCAGGTTAGAAACTCAAACACGCAAAGGTATTGGTACATATATGAAACTTGGGGGCTATTGCTGCGTGAATCTTGTAGCATGCTGGGTATAAAACGAAAACCGGTTCTCGTCGTTACTGACAAATCGAATGGGCCTTTATATTCGGATTGTGCGGTCTGAACGGCTGCCTGCCCGTCGTCTGCAGCCTCGGCCGCCCCGGGACTCGGAGACACGCTCTCGGCGCTCCGCACGCCCTACTTCTTCCGGTGCTCCTTCATGACCTGCTCGACGGCCTTGGGGTCAGCGCAGTTCCACTCCCCGCAGAACGGGCACCTCGACTGGTTGTCGTCGAACTCGATGTCCTCGATCTTCCCCGAATAGTTGATGGTCGCGGGGTAGGAGTTCTTGCACTTCTTACACCTGTACTCAAGCTCAACCTTCGGCATCGCCCGTGGAACGTCCTGCGGGAGCGATATAGTTTTTCGAAGACGCCGTCCGGTTGTAGGTTCCCCGTCTCCTCGGGAAGGTATTTGACCGCAGAGATAGCTCCCCGTCAGGCTTAGAGGGAGTGGACGGTAGTGCTGAAGACGGGCGACGGAAGGGTCATCAGGGAGGTCTCGGCCTCGGGCAGCCACCATCAGATCGGCGTGTCGATCGGCAGGCAGTGCAGGGACCAGGCGCTGAGGATGGAGAAGAGGTTCCGGAAGAACGTGGAGGCCGCGCACGGCCTGACCCTTGAGACGGCCCTGGCGCACTGCCACAAGACCCTGCCCGTGACCGAGAAGTACTACCCGGAGTTCATCGAGGAGATGAGGGGGTACGCGGAGGGCTCGGGGATCAAGTTCGACCTCGCCTACGCCGTGCTCTGCGACGTGCCCGAGCTGGGGAGGAGGGGATGCACTGACATAGCCGTGAACGCGCAGTGGACCAAGGACGATGTCGTCTACGCGGCCCACAACGAGGACGTGTCCCCGTTCAACTTCGACGATGTCGCGATCGCGCATGTCAGGCCCGACGACGAGCCCGGGTACATAGGCGTGAACTACGGCGGCATCATGCCCACGGTCGGGCTCAACTCCGCCGGCATAAGCCTCACGGGCAACGCCGTCGTCCCGAACGACACCCGGCTGGGGATACCCAAGATGATCCCCGTCAGGAAGGTGCTCAGGGAGAAGGGGATTTACCAGGCCCTGATGGCGTCCATGCCCGAGGGCAGGGGGCACAGCTTCAACAACATCGTGTGCGATCCGAACGGCGAGATATACAGCATGGAGGGGTCGGCCACGACCTTCGACGCCCTCTACGCCGAGGACGGGTGGATGGTGCACACGAACCACTACCTGTCGCCCAAGATGTGGAAGTTCGAGGACAACATGCACACGCGCTTCTCGTCGATCGTCAGGTACAACCGCGCCAAGAAGCTCTTCAAGCACGAGCTCGGCCAGGTCGATGTCTCGACATTCAAGAAGGTGTTCTCGGACCACGTCGGATATCCGGAGAGCATCTGCAGGCACCCCGACCCCGCCCTTAGCGAGGAGGAGCAGACAATGTCGATCTTCTCGGTCGTGTTCGACCTGACCAACAAGGTCGCATGGATATGCGCGGGGAACCCCTGCGAGGGCGAGTACAAGAGGTACGAGATATAGGCCCGGTCAGTGCCTCAGCCCGGCCTGTACCTGATCACTTCGCCCGCGAGCACCTTCTTCTGCCTGCCCTTGTCGACCGCAACGGTCCCGTTGACGACCACGTACGGTATCCCCTCGGGGTACCTGTGCGGCCAGTTCTCGTAGGGGAACTCGTGGGGCCATCTGTTGGTCGCCCTGTCCTTCAGCCTGGGGAGGTCGATGACCGCGATGTCGGCCCTCATGCCAGGTCTCAGAACCCCCCTGTCAAACAGCCCGATCTTCTGCGCGGGGAAGCTCGTCATCCTCCTTATCATGTCCTGCAGGGTCGTGATGGGCTCGTCCCTTACGTACCTCTGTAGTATACCGGGGTACTCCCCGAACGCGCAGGGCTCGTACGGAGCCGGGTCCGTCATCGGACCCTTCTCGGACCGCGTCGAGCAGTCGGATGATATCATCATGTTGGGATCGCGCATCAGGGCGGCCACGTCATCCTCGCTGATGTAGTCGAATATGGCCACGATCTCGTCCTCATGCTCCAGGATGAGGTCGAAGTACGTCTCGAACTTGTCCTTGCCGCGCATCTCCGCGATCTGGGCGACCGTCTTCCCGACCAGCGTGCGGTCCTTCGGGCAGTGCAGGAGGAATATCCTGTCGAACCTGCCGTGCTTCAGGAGCCCGCAGGGGCCGAACGCCGGGAGCTTGTCCTCGATTATCTCGTTCCGGATCCTCTTCCTGTCGGCGGGGGACCTCATGAGCTTCAGCATGTCCTCCTTGCTCAGCTCGTGCAGGTACTGCGGGAGCGCATGACCCAGCTTCGGGGCGAGGTCAGTGTGCATGTCGTTGTCTATCGTGACGTCGAGCCCCTTCTTCCTCGCTGCTTCCACGAGCCCGAGGGTCTCCTTGGTCCTGCCCCACGCGCCGTACTTGGGACAGTTGTGGGATATCTGGACCCTGACGCCGCTCCTCTGGCCTATCAGTATGGCCTCCTTGATCGCCTCGGCGATGGTCTCCCTCTCGCCCCTGATGTGCGACGCGTACATCCCGCCGTACTTCGCGACGACCTTGCACAGCTCCACGATCTCGTCCGTCTTCGCGAAGGAGCCCGGCGGGTACACGAGCCCGGTGGACATCCCGAACGCCCCCGACCTCATCCCCTCGTCCACGAGCTCCTTCATGAGCTTGAGCTCCGCAGGCTTCGGGGCGCGCCTCTCGGCACCGAGCACCGCGGTCCTAACGGCCCCGTGACCTATGAGCGCGGCTATGTTGTGCCCTATGCCCTTCTTCTCCAGAGTCCTCAAGTACTCGCCGAACGTGCGCCATGTGGCCTCGATATCGGAGCCCGTCCAGCCCCCCCAGTAGGTCCTTGCCAGGTCCAGGTACGGCTCCCGCAGAGGGGCGATCCCCAGACCGCAGTTGCCTATGAGATGTGTGGTCACGCCCTGCCTCAGGGTGCTGTCGCATCCCGGGAACACGAGCGCTGTCAGGTCGGAGTGTGTGTGTATGTCTATGAACCCGGGACAGACGTACATCCCCTTCGCGTCTATCGTCTCCCTGCAGTCCTTCCGCTCAACCCTGCCGACCTTCGCGATCTTCTTGCCGACGATGCCGAGGTCCCCGTGGTACCACGGGTTGCCCGCGCCGTCGACCACGCGCCCGTTCAAGATGCCGAGATCAAACTTCATGA
>Ga0315292_10000003_pt1 | contig 82451 bp, 74 predicted proteins | sample YL17G13_0_MG_FD_204029 | JGI IMG/M metagenome (GOLD analysis project Ga0315292, IMG submission 204029) | Sediment microbial communities from Yellowstone Lake, YNP, Wyoming, USA - YL17G13_0 | ecosystem: Environmental > Aquatic > Freshwater > Lake > Sediment | place: USA: Wyoming | collected... | reverse complement strand
TTTCCCTGCCGGCTAGGGTTTACATATATTTTTGGGTGCGGGGTCGCTGTTTCGCTGTTTTTCTCAACCTGCCAACCGGCGACCCGGCACCAAATATCCTCGGGCTAGTCCTCCCGCCATTCGGCGCGGTACGCACGGCCGAACGAAATGATGCGCTCGAGCAGCGCCGGGTATTCGATGCCGCCGTGCTTCGCCGCCCGGGCGAAATCCTCATCCAGCTCGAGGTTCGGATTGGCATTGGCCTCGAGCACGAAAGGCGTGCCGTCGGCGCGCAGCCGGAAATCCATGCGCGCATAACCCGACAGGTGCAGCGCACGGTAGATGCGGCGCGAGAGGCGGTCGAGCCTCTCAGCCAGCCCCTCCGGGAGGTCCTGCGCCGCACTGCTCGTGATCTTGTGCCGTTGCTGGTAGGCACGGTCCCACTTCGCCTTGCGCGTCGCGATCGCAGCCCTGCCGTCCTTCAGCTCGCCGAACATGAACTCCCATGGCGGCAGCGTGCGAAGCCGCTCGTTGCCAAGGACCCCGACGTACAACTCGCGGCCCCCGATATATTCCTCGACCAGTGCATCGGACGCCGTGTGCTCGTGGATGAAGCCGATGCGCTCGCGCAAGCGGGCGGCATCCTCGACGATGGAGGCCTGCGAGATTCCTAGCGAGGCGTCCTCGGTTGCCGACTTGACGAACAGCGGAAAGCGCAGCTTCGCCGGGATGCGGATCGCGCGACCGCGCCTGAACACGGCAAACTGTGGCGTCTGTATGCGGTGGTAGGTGAGGATCTGCTTGGTCAACACCTTGTTTCGCGACAGCATCATGCCGCAGGGGTTGCAGCCCGTGTACGGCTGGCGCAGCAGCTCGAGATACGCGACCACGTGCTGGTCATAGGTCACGACGCCGCCGAACTCCTCCAGCAGGTTGAAGCAGACGTGAGGCTCCCACTCGCGGATCGTCGTGCGCAGCTCGCTGAGGCTGTCGCCGATGCCGATCGGCCGGACTTCATGGCCGGACCTGCGCAGCGTCGTGATGACGTCGAACTCCGTGCGGAACTCGGCGACTTCCTGCGCCGTGTGGCCCTCCAGGGTCTCCGGCGGCACGAGCGTCTCGTGGACCAGCACCAGCACCCTGAGCCTGTTCCTCATAGCGTCAGCCAGGGACCGGGATTGCGCAGTGCCCTGCGCATCAGCACGACGATCAGCTGCTCCGCTCGCCGCTTCGATTCGCGCCGATCGCCGCGCGCCAGCAGCCGCAGCGAGACGCAGCGGTCCACGAGGTGCTCGACGACCTCCTGCACCAGGTATTGGCTGGTGCCCAGCGAGCGCGCGACGCGGCGCTTCAGCACCGGCAACTCCTCGCGCAGTATCCGCGCCGCGGGTTGCTGGCCTTGCCGCCGTCGTTTATCCGTGAATAGCCGCCTGAGTACCTTGTCGACGCGTTGGGCATCAGCACGGCGATAGTGCCGCAACCACTGCCCATAGTGTTGACCGAGGGTCCGCCGCGTGATTCGAAGCGGCTCGACCTGACTGCGGGTGCGCACCGCAGGCGGACGGCCGCGCAGCTCTTCCATCAGCTCGTCCACGTACTGGAGCTTGTGGATGGCCGGCCAGCCAGCATAGCGTCGCCTCCATCCCGACCGCGGCGTCAGCCAGACCGCCAGCGTCTCGGCGAAGTCCTCGGTCGGGTGGCTCTGCGCGTACCAGCCGCCGAGGTGCTGTACGTAGCGACGGCTGCCCGGCCGCGGCCGGTAATGCCGGGGATAGGGCGTCGATGCGTAGCCGAAGGTCTCGCGCCACTTCCGCCGCCGCCGCAATCGGTAGGCCGTATCGATCGCGTGACCCGCTTCGTGGCGCAGGATGCGCATCAATGAGCTTGCATTGCCGCCTTCGACCTCGCCCATGAACCGGCGCTCCAGCGCCTTCAACCGCGGGTGCAACACGAAGAACGGGATGGCGATGCCGGGCACCCCGTCCGGCGAGAACCATTCCTGCGCGATCCAGCAGTGCGGCCGCAAAGCAATGCCGCGCGCCGCAAGCTCACGATAGAGGCGCTCGACGTGCCGCTCGACCGTTGAGCCTTTGATCCTGAGGCCCAGATCACAAAGGCGCAGCTTCAGTAGTTGCTCGTCCGGCAAGCGGTTCCAGCCAGACCGCCCGGAGCGTCGGGACTTCACTCGGGCACCCTCCGGGGCTCGAGCAGCGCAAGTGCCATCGCCTCTATTTCGGCGCCGCGGGCGAGCGTCGCACGCCATTCGGGCGGCAACGCCGCCGCGCCGTAGTGCGCGCCCGCCAGCTGCCCGACCATCGCGGCCGTCGTGTCGGCCTCGGCGCCCAGGTTCGCCGCCGCAACGAGGCACTCCTGCGGATTGCTCCCCTGCTCGAAGGCCCACAGCGCGGCTGCGAGCGCGCGCGGAGCGGCGTTCGCGCCGGGGATCAGCGCCCTCGGCTGCCTTCCGCGCCACGATCCGGCCGCCACTTGTTGAATGCGCGGCTTCATCGGGGCCGCGTCCCAGATGCCCGGCACCGGGCTGAAATCCGGAGCCATCAGCTCGTCCTTGCCGGCACCCGCGAGCGCTCCCGCGAGCAGGCCCGCGAAGTAGCGCACGGCGTCCAGCGTCAGCGGTGCCTGGTGGGTGATGCGCGCGCAATTGACCGCCATTCCGATTGCCTCCCGCGGATCCGCGCGGAAAAACGCCACCGCTGGCCCGATTCTCGCGAGCGGCTCGGGTTCCACATTTGCCGGATCATGGGATCCCGCGTAGGGATTGCCCGACCAATGCGCCCGCGCGAGCGCGCGCAAGGTTTCTGTGCTGGCACCGACGCAGGTTCCGGTGCTCGACCAATGCCCTTCGCGCTGCCAGGCCTGATAACGCCGCACCTGATCGGCAGCATCGAAGCCGCCGCAGGCGACCAGGCTCTCGGCCAGGCACATCGCCATCGCGGTCTTGCCAGCCCACGCGCCCGCGGGCAGGCCGAGCTGGCCGCCAGTCGACTGCCCGAGCGCGTCGCCCATCGCGAGACCCAGCAGCAGGCCGCGGCAGCGGTCGCGCGGATCGCCGCTCGCTGGTGTCGCCATCGGCATCGACGTCACCATCCGCGCCGCAGGCGGCCGAATGGCTGCGCGTGGCCTCTGCGATCTCCAGTCGCGCACGTAGTCGCATTGCGCTTCCGTTTCCGGAACGCTGGGCCAGGTTTGCGATCGTGCGTTTTCACGCCACAGTTCGTTGAGTCGCTGCAGCGCCTCTTCACCTGTCAGCCCGCCGCTTGCGAGCCAGCAACCGGCCACGAGGTTGGTGCGGCCGATGCCGGCGCGGCAATGAAGGTATATGCGCCTGCCCTCGGCCAGGGCCGAATCCAGTTCGTCCAGGATCTCTTCCATCTGCTCCGTGGATTCGGGCAGGCCGTGATCGCGGATGGGCTTGCGAAGGTGGACAACCGCGCCAGCTGCGCGGGCCCCTGGCAGCAGCTTGTCATAGGCCCCCAACTCGCCCGGCTCGGTCAGATCGATGAAGCAGTCGATGCCTGCATCCAGCAGCCGCCGCAGGCGCTCGAATGTCGTCTCCTCGGTGCGTCCCGACGGGTGCTCGCCCGCGAGCAGGCGCTCCGGCACGACCCAGTAGCTGTTCGGCAGCGGCGGCGGCTGTGGCGCCACTTCAGGAGCCGGGCCCGGCGTTCGTACGTTCGAGCGCGGCGAAATCGAACACGCGCGGATCGGCGAGATGCGAGGGCTCGACATTGCAAAGCGCCGTGAAGATCGCGTCGACGCGCCCCGGATGGTCGCGGTCCCACGTTTCCAGCATCCGGCCGATGGCCTCGCGCTGCAGATTCGGTTGCGAGCCGCACAGCGTGCAGGGAATGATCGGAAAGCCGCGCGCACGCGCGTAGCGCGCGATCTCGCGCTCGGGCACGTAGCACAGCGGCCGGATCAGGACATTGCTGCCGTCATCGGACAGCAGCTTTGGCGGCATGGCCTTCAGGCGCCCGCCATGGAACAGGTTCAGGAACAGCGTTTCGACGATGTCATCGCGGTGATGGCCGAGTGCGATCCGCGTGTAGCCGTTTTCACGCGCAAACCGGTACAGGGCGCCGCGCCGCAGGCGGCTGCAGAGACCGCATTGCGTGCGGCCTTCCGGTATGACGCGGCGCACGACGCTGTAGGTGTCCTGCTCGATCACGTGGCAGGGAACGCCGAGGCTCTCCAGGTATTCGGGCAGCACGCGTACCGGGAAGCCGGGCTGCTTCTGGTCCAGGTTGACTGCGCAGAGTTCGAAGCTGACCGGCGCCGCGCGTTGCAGCGACAGCAGCATGTCGAGCAGCGTGTACGAATCCTTGCCGCCGGAGAGACAGACCATGACGCGGTCGCCCTCGCCGATCATGTTGAAATCGACGATCGCCTTGCCGACCAGGCCGCGCAGCCGCGCGGCGAGTCGCCGGAAGTTGGCCGAGGTTTCCTTTGGCAGTGGGATCACGCCCGTATTCTAGAAGTCGGTGATGTACTTGCGCTCGAGATAGCGCAGGAATGGCGCCGCCGACAGGGCCCGTCCCGTTGCATGCTCCACGAGTTGCGGCACACCCATCTTCGCGCCCAGCGAATGCACCTTCTCGCGCAGCCATGCCAGCAGCCCGCCAAACTGGCCGGCCGCGATCTCGGTCTCGATGCCCGGATGCTGTTCCCTGATCGCTTCCCAGAGCTGGCCGGCAATCACGGCGCCGACGCCGTAGGACGGGAAATGCCCAAACGACCCCAGCGCCCAGTGGATGTCCTGCAGGCATCCTTCGAGGTCCGATGCGGGCACCAGTCCGAGCCGGTCGGCCGACAGTTCAAGCCAGGCCTCGCGCAGGTCTTTCACGGCCAGCTCGCCTGAAAGCAGGCGGCGTTCGAGTTCGTAGCGCAAGCCGATGTGCGTCTGGTAGGTCAGCTCGTCGGCTTCCATGCGGTTCGGCCCACGTTCGACGCGATTCAGGTGGCGATAGAGATTTTCATCGGACCACTCCGGGCCCGCCGCGCCATAGTGCTTCTCCAGCAACGGCCGCAGCCAGGACACGAACGACTTGTTGCGGCCCAAGATCATCTCGAGCAGCAGCGACTGGCTTTCCTCCAGCGCCATGCCGCGATCCTGGCCGACCGGCTGGTCGACCCATGCCGCCGGCAGGCCGAGGTCATACAAGGCCTGGCCGGTCTCATGCAAAGCGCCGAGCAAACCCTGGAACGGATCCCTGATGTTGAATTTGGCCGTGACCCGGATGTCGCCCGGCACACCTTCGGTGAATGGATGGTCGCTTTCATCGAAACGGCCGCGGTCAAATGGAAAGCCCAGGGCCTTCATCACATCGGTGCAGAGGCCACGCTGGCGGCTGGCCGAGAATCGGCCCTCGATCCTGGTCACGGGATGCCCGGCCTGGACCTCCATGGCCTCGGTCACAAGCGTCGGCAATCGCTGCGACAGCGGCGTGAATATCGCATCGATGTCGCGCGACAGCAGTCCCGGCGTGAATTCGTCGGCAAGCGCGTCCCAGGGATCGAGCCCGAATCGCTGGGCCAGCAATTCGGCCTTGTTGCGTGTCAGCTTGACGACTTCATCGAGATGCGGCGCCAGCACGCCGAAGTCATTCTGCTCACGGGCCTCGCGCCAGCGCGCCTCGGCAAGCGCGACGGTGCGCGCGATGCGCGCGACCAGCGTCGGCGGCGTCGCGATCGCGTGATCGTGAAGGCGGCGCATCTCGCGCAAGTTGGCGCTCTGCCAATCGGCCAGCGCGCGTGCATTGGCGTCCGCACGATCAAGCAGGCGCGAGACGCGCGGCGACACCAGTAGCGTATGGCATTCAATCTGCAGGGCGGCGAGCTGGTCGCCGCGCACATCGGAGCTCGCGCGGGGCATGGTGATGGCCGCATCCCAGCGCAAGACCGCCAGCACGCCGCGAAACGCATGCAGCCGGCGAAACTCCTGTTCAAGCTGCTGATAGGGCGTTGCCGTCGCCATTCCCGGACTCCTCCGCCCACGCGCCAACGCCGGGATATGCCGGACTGGCAGCCTTGGCCTCTCGAGATGCGCCCGCAGGAACTGCGGGGCGGTCGTTCTGGATGGAATTCTACCAGCCGGAGGCGTCGAAACCCCGCCGTGAAGCCATCAAGTTCTTATTTTTCAGCTAGTTAAGGCGGGTCTGCGCGGCTTGACACTGACGGCGCCGCCCCCGCCCGCAGCCGCTCGATAAGCCCGGACAGGTAATGCGGCGAACGGTGGTCCCCGGCCACCAGCGCGTAGACCGCGGGCACGGCGAACAGCGTCAGGAACACGGCGATCGTCGTGCCGAAGAACACGACCACGCCGATCGGCTCGCGTTGCTCGGATCCGGCCCCCGTCGCCAGCAGGAAGGGCAGCGACCCGAACGCGGTGCACAGGCTGGTCATCAGCACCGGACGCAGCCGGATCGCCGCGGCCCGCACAACCGCCTCGACCCGTTCGAGGCCCTGGTCGCGCAGCTGGTTGGCGAACTCGACGATCAGCACGCCGTTCTTTGCGGCAATCCCGACCAGCATGATCATCGCGATCTGGCTGAAGATGTTGAGCGACATCTGGCTGCCCGCCAGCCGGTAGATCGCGAGGCCGGCGATCGCACCGATCAGCGCGAGCGGTACGGTCGTCATGATGACGGCTGGTTGCTTGAAGCTCTCGAACAGCGCTGCAAGCACCAGGAATACGATTGCAATCGCAAATATGAAGGTGGACCAGAACTGGCCCTCGGTGCGCAGGTATTCCCGCGCCTCGCCGTCGAAGGACAGGCGTGCCGCCGGCGGAAGTTCCGTGCGCACCAGCTCCTGGAAGTAAGGCACGGCCTGGCCCAGGGTATAACCGGGCGCGAGCCCGGCGCTGATCGTGATGGCGCGCATCCGGTCGAAGCGGTTCAGTTGCATCGCGCCGGAAGTTTCCGTCAGCTTCACCAGGTTCGACAGCGGCACAAGCTGGTGGCTCCGATCCGAGCGGACGTAGAGATTCTGCAGGTCGGAGGGCACCGCGCGATCGCGGGTCTGGCCCTGCAGGATCACGCGGTATTCCCGGCCGCGATCCACGTAGGTCGTGACCACCCGCGAACCGAGCACCGTTTCCAGCGTGCGGCCGACCGATTCCAGCGACACGCCGAGCTCCGCGGCGCGGTCGCGGTCCACCGCCACGTCGATCTGCGGCTTGCGCTCCCGGAAGTTCGTCTCAGCGCCCACGAGTCCCGGGTTCTGTCCGGCGAGATCCACAATGTGGTCGCTCCAGCCGGCGAGCGTCCGGTAATCGGGGCCGCCGATGACGACCTGTACCGGCCTGCCGAAACCGCGCGAACCGATGCCCTGCATCGCATAGACGCGGGCGCGCACGCCGGGCAGCGCCTCGAACTGCGTAGTGAGCGACGCGGCAACATCCATGGCACTGCGCTCGCGCTCGTGCCAGTCCTCGAGCAGCACGAAGCCGCGCACCTCGTTGACCTCGGTGCTGCCGCTGGCGCTGCCGCTGCCGATCCGCATGATGAAGCGGCGGATGTCGCCGTGCCGTTGTGTCTCGCTGAACAGGATCCGCTCCGCCTGCAGCATCTGCCGTTCGGTGTACTCGAGGCTCGCGCCCTCGGGAGCATCCAGTTCGACGCGCACGAAGCCGAGGTCCCCGGGGGGCGCGAATTCACGGGGCAGCCAGTTCAGCGCGAGGGCGGCCACACCCACCAGCGCCGCGGTGCCACCGATGATCAGCCACGGCCGGCCGAGCAGGATCTGCAGACGGCGCTCATAGGCCTGCGAAAGCAAGCGAAAGAAGCGGTCCATTCGCTGCGCAAACCCGCCACGCTGCTGCCCCGGCCGGAACAGGCGCGACGTCATCACCGGTGTCAGCGTCAGCGCCACCAGCGCCGAGAACAGAACGGCCGCCGCCAGCGTCAAGCCGAATTCGCGGAACAGCCGGCCGATGGCACCCGGCAGGAACGAGATCGGCACGAATACCGAGATCAGCACCAGCGTCGTTGCGATGACGGCAAAGCCGATCTCGCGGCTGCCGTCGATCGCGGCCAGCAATGGTGGCTGCCCCTGCTCGACGCGGCGGTAGATATTCTCGAGCACGACGATCGCGTCGTCCACGACAAGCCCGATCGCGAGCACCAGGCCAAGCAGCGTCAGCACGTTGATCGAGTAGCCCATGACATCCATGAACATGAATGTCGCAATGATCGAGATCGGGATGGTCACGGCCGGCACCAGCGTCGCCCGCAGGTTGCCGAGGAACAGGAAGATCACGAGCAGGACCAGCGACATCGAAATGCCGAGCGCGATCATGACTTCGCGCAACGATGCATTGATGGAGTCCGCACGGTCGATATTGATGGAGAGCGTCATGCCCGCGGGCAGCCCGGGCTGGATGCGATCCAGCGTCTGGTAGATTTGTTTCGCGACCTCGAGTGTGTTTGCCTTCGACATCTGCTCGATGCCAAGGCTGATGCCGGGCAGGCCCATCGAACGGGAAACGCTGCGCTCGTTCTCTGCGCCGAGCTCGACCCGTGCGACGTCACCGAGCCGCACCAGATAGCCGTCGGGACCGCGCCCGATTGACAGCTTGCGGAAGTCCTCGACCCGTGAAAGCCCCGTATCCGTGCGTAACGCGAACTCGCGCTCGCTGGATTCGAGGCGGCCTGCCGGCAACTCGACGTTTTCGCGCCGCAGCGAGCCCTCGATATCGGCGACCGTCAGCGCCCGCGCAGCGAGCGCCTGGCGATCGATCCAGATCCGCACCGCCTGCCGCCGCTCGCCGTTGATGTTGACGCGCGCGACACCCGGCGTCGCGGACAGCTGGTCAATCAGAACCCGCTCGGCATAGTCGGTCAGTTCCAGCACCGACATGCGGTCGCTGGACAGGTTGAGGTACATGACCGCCTCGCCGATGGACTCGGCCTTCTGGATCTCGGGCGGATCGGCCTCCTGCGGCAGGTCGTCGATGACGCGCCCGACGCGATCGCGGATGTCGTTCGCGGCTGCATCCACGTCGCGGTCCGTGCTGAACTCGACATTGATTGTCGAGCGACCGTCGCGGGAATTGGAACGCAGCGTTTCAATCCCCTCGAGGCCCGCGATGCGGTCCTCGATCACCTGCGTGATCTTGTTCTCGACGATTGCGGCGCCCGCACCGAGGTAGTTCGTCGTGATCGACACGAACACCGGATCCACTTCCGGGTATTCGCGGACGGCGAGTCGGGTCAGGGAAACGAGGCCCAGAATCACCAGCAGCAGGCTGACGACCGTCGCGAACACCGGCCGCCTGATCGAGAGTTCCGAGAGCTTCATTCGAGTTCGTGCACGACGCTGCCGTCGCGGATTTTCTGCGTGCCTTCGATGACGATACGCTCGCCAACTGCGACGCCAGTCAATATTTCGACTTCGCCCGGGCGGCGCCGGCCGATCGTGACGATGCGGCGCAACGCGCGTCCGTCCGCGACCACGAACACGTAGACCTCGCCACGCTCCGGTACCAGGGCCTGCTCCGGCACGACGAGTCCCGGCAGCGGTTGGCGGCTGACGACGACGGTCAGGAACATGCCCGGCCGCAGGAACCCTTTTGGATTCGGCAGGCGGGCGCGCACCTTGATCGAGCGCGTGACCGGATCGACGCGGGAATCCACGGACTCCACGGCGCCGTCGAACGACTCGTCCGGATAGGCAATGCTCTTGGCGGCAACGATGAGGCCCGGCTTCAGGATCGCGAGGAACGACTCGGGCACGTCAAAGTCGAGTTTCATCGTGCGCGTGTCGTCAAGCGTCGTGATGACCGCACCCGGGCTCACGAGAGCGCCGACGCTGACGCGCCGCAACCCGATCCGGCCATCGAACGGTGCGCGTATCACTGTATCCGCGACACTCGCCTCAGCCGCCGCGACCCGTGCATCGTTGCCTTTCAGCGTCGCCTCGATCTGCTCGAGCTGCGATTGCGACACGGCTTGTTGCGTGAACAGGCCGCGGCTGCGTTCGTAGGCGCTTCTGCTTTCGGCCAGCGCGGCCTCGGCTGCGGCCAGGTCGGCCCGGTCCTGCGCTCCGTCCAGTTCGACCAGCACCTGTCCGCGCCGGACCCACTGGCCCTCGTCGAAGCGCACGGCGATTACCTTGTTTCCGGCTTTCGACGTGATATCGACCGCCTCGTTGGCATGCGCCGTGCCGAGCGCTTCAACTTGTACCGCAATCGGCTTCTGCTGCACCGGCGCCGTGATGACCGCGACGGACTCTGGCGCGGCGCCGCCGCCCACCGTGGCTGCAGGGGCGTCCGGCCGGCGGCTGGTGTAGGCATACACGGCCGCGGCGATCGCGAGCACCGCGATCGTGATCATCAATGGGCGTCTGGACTGATTCAGCATCTGGAAGCCCGCTAGAAATAGATGTGCATGATGACTTCGGCGACACAGGCGGGCTTGCTGCTGCCCTCGATCTCGGCCGTGTACTGCTCGGTAATCTGCAGGCCGCCGCTGACTTCCTCGACAGCCTCCAGCGTCACCCGCGCGCGCATCCTGGCGCCGACCCGCACGGCATTCGGAAAGCGCAGTTTGTTGATGCCGTAGTTGACTACATTGCGCACACCGGGCAGCGTCGAGCGGTCACTCAGCATTTGCCCGCGCAGTGTCGTGTAGAGCGCGAGCGTCAGGTAGCCTTGCGCGATCGTTCCGCCATAGGGCGAATCCTTCGCCGCGCGGGCCGGGTCGCAGTGGATCCACTGGTGGTCATCGATCGCGTCCGCGAAGGCATCGACGCGCTGCTGCGTGATTTCCAGCCAGTCACTGACCCGCACTTCCCTGCCGACCGAAGTCTGCAGCTGCGCCAGGACCAGTTCACGAGACGTATTCATTGGTTCGATGCTAACCGATGCTTCGCGCACTCGCGCATCAGCGCTTTTCCAGCCATTCGGCGATTGTCCGCGGCAGAAGTTCCTGTGCCCTCGCGCTCACATAGATGCCGATGTGGCCACCGTCGAATTCGAAACTCGTGTAGTCATGGCTGCCGATCAGCCCGCGCAGGGGGAGCGTCGCCGACGGCGGCACGAGATGGTCCTGCGATGCATGGATATTCAGCACCGGGCAGTCGATCTGCCGCAGGTCCACGCGCCCCCCGCCGATCACCAGTCCGCCGAGCACCAGGCGGTTTTCCTGGAAAAACCACCGCATGAATTGCGCGAAGGCGGCCCCGGCCTGATCCGGGCTGTCAAAAATCCATTTTTCCATGCGCAGGAAACTGGCGAGCTCGGCAGGATCGTCAGCGATGTCGGCGATGCCTGCGTATTTCTGGCTGGTCAGGCGCAGCGGCATCAACGAAAGGAAGGTGGCATTCAGCAGCTCGCCCGGGATGTTGCCGAGCACTTCCACCATCCGGTCGACATCGACGCCGCGGATCCACTTTGACAGCAGGTTCTCGGGCGTGTGGAAATCCACCGGGGTCACCATCGTGACGAGATTGCGGACCCCATCCGGATGCAGCGCCGTATAGCACAGCGCCAGCGTGCCACCCTGGCATACGCCCAGCAGATTGACCGCCGGGACACCCAGCGTGCGCCGGATGTGATCGATGCAGCCTGCCAGGTAGCGATTGACGTAGTCATCGAGTTCGAGAAAGCGGTCCGCCGCCTCGGGATATCCCCAGTCGATCAGGTAGACGTCGAGGCCGCGCGCGAGCAGGCCGCGGATCAGCGAGCGGTCCGGCTGCAGGTCCATCACGTAGGGCCGGTTGACCAGCGCGTAACAGATCAACAGCGGCGGCAGTCCTGTGCTCGCCGCCTGTGGCCGGTAACGGTACAAAACGACCCGCTCCTCGTGATGCACATCGTCGCGGGCCGAACAGCCTTCTCCCGGTGCCTCGAGTGCGGCGAGTGAGCACGCTCCCGCCGCCATTCGACGGGAGAAATCGGCGATTTCGCCGGCAGCCTGCGCCACATCGATCGCCAAGCGGGTCATCGCTTCTGCTCCTCGCGGAGCACGCGGGCAAGTTCATGCAGCCGGCTGTGGATCGCGTCGACCTCGGAGCGGGTCGGCAGATTGAAGGCCCGCGCCCATTCCTCGATCTGCCGCCGCTGCTCGAATCGCATCTCGACCATTGCCATCAGTAACTCGGCCTGTGCAGCGGCGAAGTCCTCGCTGTGAGCGGTCACGGCAAATGCCCGCTCACCGCAATCGACCCACAGGTTATGCAACTGGCGCAGGGACGTGACCGGTGGCCCGGACGCACCCGGGTCCGCAAGCGCAGCAATCAGCTTTTCGACTGCATCCGTTGCGACCGTTGAGAGCAGTTCGCTCACGCGCGTCACAGCGCGCTGCCAGCGCAATGTCGTGGCCATCAGGCGTTCGGTGGCCTGCTGCTGCGCATGCAGCGGACCGAATGCCGGCACATACAGGCGCTCAAATTTTTCTTTCAGCGCATTACTAAGCTGGTCGAGGCCCTTTTCAAGAGCTCGCGACGACGCGCCTGGCTCTCCCGACGCGTGGGATTCGACTAGTTTCCAGAGCTCGCGGGTAATGCCGAGATAGTCGTCGCTGAACTCCCGAATCCGGCGGATTGCCTCTGCTCCGCCATCCGCGGCTTGCCGCGCAAACTCTTGCTGGGCCTCGATCCAGGGATCCGGCATCGCGTCTCCGCTTCACCGCAACCTAGGTGCGATGCAAAAGAAATGCCCCAGATCCTGATCCGGAAGCCGCATCGGTTTCTCATATAACTCATTGTTTTTTATTAACATAAATAACATCCAGGCGGCCAGGTCAAGTTCGGAGATAATCTATGTTGCACTGCAACAAATATTGATTTAAGATACTGCCCGTCTCGCTAGTGCCCAGAACCTCAAGGATGCCAGAAATGAACAACCCAACCTTCGATTTCAGCGCGTTTGTCGATGCCAGCAAGAAGGCTTTCGCGCCCGCCGCCAAATTCAACGAACTGACCCTGCAGGGTTTCGAGCGCGTTGCGCGCCAGCAGTTTGCATTCGTCGGCGAAATGCTCGAGTTCTCGCTGCAGCAGCTGCAGCTCACCACCACCGCCAAGGATTTCAATGACCTGACGGCCCGCCAGATCGAACTCAGCACGCAGTTCGCCGAGAAAGCGACGCAGCGTTCGCAGGATCTGGTCAAGCTCTCGACCGAGCACCAGGCCGAGATGACCAAGTGGTTTGACCAGTCTGTCGCCGAGACCACGAAGTCGGTCAAGAAAGCCGCCTGATCGGACTCTAACCATCCCCCTCGGGACGGCGCACCTTCGGGTCGCCGTCCTTTTTTTTGCCCGCGCAGACCGCCACCGAGCGTCTTGCCGCAGTGCGTTATCGCACTGCGGCATGATCCGGTACACTCCGGCCATGACCAAGGAACGTCTGATCAAGAAGTACGCCAACCGGCGGCTTTACGACGCCTCGATCAGCAAGCATGTGACCCTCGAGGACATCCGGAACCTGATCGTCAAGGGCGAGAAGATCCGGGTCGTCGAGGACAAGACCGGGGAGGACATCACCAGGCTGATCCTGCTCCAGGTCATCGCCGAGCAGGAGCAGTTCGGCAAGCCGATCCTGACCACCCAGTTGCTGGAGTCGATCATCCGCTACTACGGCGGCCCGATGCAGGATTTCATGGCGCGCTACCTCGACCAGAGCGTCGCGGCATTCATGCGCCAGCAGGAAAGCGCGCAGCAGCAGATCTCCCAGATGCTGAACAGCACGCCGCAGCCGATGAATGCGATGGCGGAGTTGACCCGCCAGAACATGGAAATGTGGAATCGCATGCAGGAAAGCATGCTTGCGATGCTGGTTACCCCGCGCGAGGCACACCCGCCCGGCGAGCCGGAAGGCACCGAAGAGGTGGACAAACAGGCCGCCGCCGAATCGCCCCGTCAGGGCAATCTGTAAAGGTAAAGGGGACGCAATCCTTTAAAGTAAATGTAGATAAAGGGTTGCGTCCCCTTTACCCGCCTTTACCCCGAGGCGCGCGCGCTAGCGCTCGTCGCGTGTTCCCAGGCAAGCATCGCCCGCTTGCGCTCGACTCCCCAGCGATAACCGCCGAGTCCACCGTCGCGCCGCAGCACGCGATGGCAGGGGATGAGCCACGCGACAGGATTCGCGCCGACAGCCTGGCCAACGGCGCGGCTGGCGCTTGGCTTCCCGATGGCGCGCGCAAGTTCCGAATAGCTGGTCGGCCCGCGCGAGCCGAACTCCAGCAAGGCCTGCCAGACCTTGACCTGGAAGTTGGTGCCGGAAAGCGAAAGCGTGACCTCGCCGCGCCGCTCGATGAAGATCTGCGCGGCGAGCGCGGCAATTGCCGCGTCGTCGCGATCGAGCGTCGCGCGCGGCCAGCGCACTTTCAACTGGGCAAGTGCGGCATTGTCCGATCCGTCCACGAACGCGAGATACGCAAGACCACGCTCGGACAAGGCCGCGTGGATCCGGCCGAATGGCGATGCAGCATAGCCGTGGCGCAGCCGGACTCCCAGGCCGCCATCCTTGTATTCGCCCGGTGTCACCGCATCGAAACTGACGAACAGGTCATGCAGACGCCCGCCACCCGAGAGCCCCGCGGCCCAGGCAGCGGCGAGCACCGAGCCACGGTCATCCAGCTCCTGCTTCGCCACTGACAATGCGACTGTTCGCAGGTAGCGGGTCGGCGACAGGCCGGCCCAGCGGCGGAATTCCCGCGAAAAATGGAAAACGCTGAGGCCAGCGACACGCGCCAGCTCGTCGAGCCGCGGCTGCCGCTCATGGTGGCGGTCGATGTGGGCGATGACGCGTTCCATGCGCCGATACGCAGAAGATTCGCTCGAGGGTGTGTGTGTCATGGTGGCGCTACATTGCGGCGGCAGGGTCTGCGTCGGCAACCCGGATCTTGCTGATTTCTCAATCTGCCTTGCGGGCATTCTTTCCGGTGATGCTGCCGATCGGCAGTGTCCCGGTTTCGTCGAACGGGATTGAATGCCACATGCCGAGGTGCGTCGACAGCTTGCCCTTCAACCGGTATTCGACAGCCTCGTGCGATTTGTGGTCACCGCCGAGGATCTGCAGCAGCGTCGTCACTGCATTGGCGGTCACGATCATGTCGAATTCCGCCTCGCCATTTGCCGGCACGGTAAATTCGCGCGCCGAAATGCCGTGTGCAAATGGCTCACCCGCCAGTTCCACGTCGACATCCAGTCCGTTGACCGGGATATCCCGGTTGTTTGGATTCCGCACGCGCAGCCGCACTTCGAGCTTCTGCTCCAGGAAATTCGCCTCGAGCGCCTTGACCCCCACGAATGAAACCCGCGGGGTCTCGAGCTTGGTCCCGAGACCCGCGCAGGCGACCAGCAGGGTCGTGAACGCGACCGCCAAGACTTTCGTTCTCATGGGTGAATCTGACCTTCCCTGCTATGGATGACCCACGAACAGCCGTTCATCCCAGCGCACCGGCTCGATACTCACAACGCTAATTTGCCTGAAGTCTGGATGCGCCGGGTTGATGAGTGCATTTCGTTCAACGCCAAACACGACGCTTGGCACCCGCAGGATCGCCGATTCCATGGCCCGCAGCCAAGCATCGCCGGCCGCGCGGCTCGCAATCATGTCCGGCAGGTCCCAGCCGGGCGCGTCCTCAGGGGCAATCGTGGAGATCGGCAATAAGTCTGGAGATTCGAAGGTCACGCACACCTGATGCTTGGGGATTCGACCGCTGGTGTGCACCAGCTTCTCGAGCATGGCCCCTGATAGCGTTTCACAGGCGTAGATGACTGCACGTCCCGGCGAATTCCAGCGCGCCCCATGGAGTCTGGCTCCGTCGCCGCTTTGGGGCTCAAATCTGGAATCCGCGATGCGATAGAACCGCGTCGCCACAGATCAGGCCGGCAGTCCATGCAGCGCGCGCATGACGACATCTTCGACCTGTCGCGCGCCCAGTTCGGTCAGCCCCGCCTCGATCGGCCGTTTGCGGCCTAACTCTGCATGCGGCGTGGTCAGAAACCGCTGCGTCTCTTCAGTGTCATCCCACAGCAGTTCCGCAAGCGCGATCACCCGCGCCAAACGCTCGGTTTTCTCGCTTTCGACCAGCTTCAGGCGCTTGCGCCGCTTGTAGGTTGCGGCGGGCACGACCCGGTGCATCAACAGCACCCGCTCAGGGCCCTGAAAACCGGCCCGCTCCATGACACGCACCAGGCTGCGCTTCGGCAGGCCCCGTTCTACCGCATTGGCGACGGCTGCCATCGATTTGACCGTCGCTTTCAAGCCAAGAATCCGAGCCACCCGTTCGGTCGGGACTGCCATGCGAATCACCTCCTGCCGATCAGAGTAGGCTCAATTGAGCCATAATTCAAGCTCATTTGACGATACCCTCCAGTGTGTACCGCTTGACTATTACTCACTTAGTAGTACTATCCACTTACTCATGCTGACAGATAGGTAGTGCTTCGTGGAGCAAGAAACCACCTCGATGACCGGTGCCGAAGACGTCTCCGAACAGGAACGGCTCTCACAGAAGTTCCAGCGGGAGCTGAACGCGGGCCTGGTGGGTCTGGTGCTGCTCTCCGTTCTCGACCAGGCGGAAGAAGACCTCTACGGCTACCAGATTGCCAAGCGCCTGCAACACCTCGCCGAAGGGAATTCACCGGTCAAGCAGGGCGCCCTGTATCCGGTTCTGCGCCAGTTGTCGGCCAATGGCCTGCTGGCGAGCCGAATCGTGCCGTCATACTCTGGCCCGCCGCGCCGCTATTACCGGATCACGGATAGAGGGCGGAGGACACTGGCCGAGTGGCGCGGCATCTGGCACGCAACACGCGATTTTGTCGATGAATTCACGAAGTCCAAGGGAGCATCGTCATGAACGAACGGTCCGCGCCACGCTCGATCGAGCAATACCTTGAAGAACTCCGGGCTGCGCTCGCGGGCGAAGACCCGGCACTGGTGCAGGATGCCCTCTATGACGCAGAGGAGTACCTGCGCGCGGAAGTCGCGGCGAACCCGGAGCGTAGCGAGGCCGACACGCTGGAGCTCATCGCCAGCACCTATGGCGCACCCGATGAGGTCGCGGGGGCCTATCGCACGACCGAGAAACAGGTTCGCACTGCCCTCGCGCCGCCGCCGCGCAAGGCGTCCCGAACCGCGTTCGGCCGGTTCTTCGCCGTTTACGGCGACTCCAGGACCTGGACCGCACTCTTCTACATGTTGCTTGCGCTGGTGACGGGCATCTTCTACTTCACCGCCACCGTCACCGGACTCTCCATGTCGGCCGGCCTGATGATTATGATCATCGGCATCCCGGTGTTCCTGCTGTTCGTCGGATTCACCCGCGTACTGGCCCTCGCCGAGGGGCGGCTGGTCGAGGGGCTGCTGGGCCAGCGCATGCCGCGCCGGCCGCTGTACCCCAGCAAGGGAATGCCGATCTTCGAGCGCATCAAGGACATGCTGACGGACCGCCGCACCTGGACGACGATGTTCTATTTCCTGCTGATGCTGCCGCTCGGGATCCTGTACTTCACGATCGCAATCACTGGCATCTCGGCCGGTCTTGGATTGATCGTCGGCTCGATCGCATCCCTGCTGCTGGATTCAGGCTTCGGATTTGGCGACATCAGTTTCGACAATGGCATCTATTCCGGCCCGTCGCCGGCGCTTGCGCCGCTGATCTTCATCGCCGGAATCCTGCTGCTGACTGGCGTGATGCATCTCGTGCGCGGCATCGGCCGGGCCCACGGCACGCTCGCCAAGCATCTGCTGGTTGCCCGTGCGGGCGCGGCCTGAGCCGGATCGCGCGCGAGTGATGCCGGGACTGATCGCGCTGCTGCTGCTCGGCGTGCCAGGGACCGTCGTGCCGCAAGCCCCGGCCGCGGCAGCTGAGGAGCCTTGCCTGCCGGGTGATGCCGGATTCCTGTCAATGCGGTTGCGCGGCAGCATCGATGCCGAGATCAAATGGCGCGGGCCGGAACTCGACTGCGCCGGCATGCTGCGTCCCGACGGCCGCGGACTGCGGCTGCGATTCTCGGGACCACTACCCGGCGCCGGGGAACTCGCGATCGTATTCGCGGCACCCGATCTCGGCTTGGGCGTCTCGGCGCACGGCGTGCCGGTCAATGTCACGCTGCTGGACGAAGCCGGTGAGCGCATCTATGCCACGCAAGGAGACAGCCGCTGTGTGTTCGACGAAGTCGAACAGCTTGCGCTCACGGACCTGTCGCTGCCGCCGCGGAGCTTTAAGGTCAATGCACGGGGATTCTGCACCGTGCCCGCCCTCGCGATGGACGGTGATGGGGCCGTTTTGCTGACGCGATTCGATTTCGCAGGACGCGTGACATACAGCGAAGCTGATGCTGCAACACCGGGCACGGCGGCGCCCTTTCCCGATCTGCCGCGTGCCGAGATCCAGGTGATCACCGTTTCGGGCAGCCACGACTTCAAGGTCTGGATTGCCGACACCGAGCCGAGCCGCGAACGCGGGCTGATGTTCGTCAAGTCACTGCCTGCCGGTCACGGCATGCTGTTCCTGTTCGAAGAGCCCCAGTTCGCAAGCTTCTGGATGAAAAACACTTACCTGTCGCTCGACATCGTGTTCATCGGCCCGGACGGCAAGGTCGTCAATATCGCCCACGACACGGAGCCCCTTTCGCTCAGGACTGTCGAGTCGGACGCGCCGGTCCTGGGCGTCCTCGAGCTGGTCGCCGGTACGGCGGCGAAGATCGGGCTATCCATCGGGGACCGGGTCCTGCACCCCGCCTTCAGCGGACATCGGGCGGGTTCCTAGCAAAGTGGGTTCCAACAGCGACCTCTTTGCCTTCCGAGGCTCGGGGGTGGGTCCTGGCAGTTCCGCGGAACCCGCGTTAGCCGGGGTCCGGCAGTGTCCGTCGAAGGTGTGGCGGTTGTGTGATGCGCCCCCTCGAAAGAATCCGCCTGATGCCCCGAGGCAATTCGATTCAGCGCTCCAGATGCCGGCATGTTGCGAAAGCACGACAGCGCGCCGGCATTGTTTTTCGGGGAATGATTAGCACCCGTTGCTGGCGAGTGCCATGGCACGGCGCCGATTGATGTGAAATACCCTTTCAACGAGCCCCCGTTGCTAATTCGCAACACAGACTTGCATAAGCAACAATTGTTGTTATGATGCGCCACCCAAATGTGGCCGAGGCTGAGTATGAATCTCGCCACGTCTGGGTTTGTGTACTGTAGTTCGCATATCAACGTTCGGAAGAACGGCGCTGCCGTTCGCGGGAGGAAGTAGACAATGGAACGGAATAATCGCGTTGCAAATGCGGTTCGTCGCGCGCTGATCATGAGTGCCCTGACGACTGCCGGCGTTGCGGCACCTGCGCTTGCGCAGGAAAACCTGGGTGAAATCGTCGTCACCGGATCGCGCATCAAGTCCGCGAATCTGGAAACCACGACACCCGTGACGCAGATCACGTCAGCTGACGTCGTCACACAGGGCGTCAATCGCATCGAAGACCTGGTCAACCAGCTGCCGCAGGCATTTGCCGCCCAGAACGTGACCGTTGCGAACGGCTCGGACGGCACGGCGACCCTGAACTTGCGCGGCCTCGGTTCGCCACGCACGCTGGTGCTGGTCGATGGCCGGCGCTTGCCCTACGGCAGCACGAACAACTCGGCGGCGAATATCAACTCCATTCCGACACAGATGATCGAGCGGGTCGAAGTGCTGACCGGCGGCGCATCCGCGGTCTACGGCTCCGACGCGGTCGCCGGTGTCGTGAACTTCATCCTGAAGAAGGACTTCGAGGGTGTCGAAATCACCAGCCAGTACAACTTCTACTGGCACGAGAATGACTATACGGGCCCCGGCACGATCAAGCTGCGCGACACCATCGCGGCGCGCGGCGTGACGAACCCGTCGCAGTTCAAGCTGCCCGACGACACCGTCACCGACGGCGAAGGCAAGCAGATCGGCGTCATGATGGGCGTCAACAGCGGCGATGGCCGCGGCAACATCACGGCCTATGCCAGCGTGTTCGACAGCGACGCGGTCCTGCAGGGCAATCGCGACTACTCGGCCTGCTCGCTGAATGCCAATCCGACCACGTCATTCACTTGCGGCGGCTCTTCCACATCGGCGGGTGGCCGGTTCACGGATTTCTCGACCTATAACTTCACGGCCAACACCGCGACAAACTTCCGGCCTTTCGTCGGTGCCACGGACCAGTACAACTTCGGCCCGCTGAATCATTACCAGCGTCCGGAGCGCCGCTATGACCTGGGCGCTCTTGGTCACTACGAATTCGGCGAGCACGCGGATGTCTATACGTCGCTGTCGTTCAGCGACTACGAATCGATCGCGCAGATTGCCCCTGGTGGTAACTTCTTCGACACCAGCGTGGTCAATTGCGACAACCCGCTGCTGCCATCGGGCTCGCTCGCAGCCATTGGCTGCGACGCGGCGGCGATCGCTGCCGGCACGCCGATTGCGATGTACATCGGTCGCCGCAATGTCGAAGGCGGTGGCCGCCAGCAACAGTTCGGGAACGAGGGGTTCCGCGGTGTGGTGGGCCTGCGCGGCGCCATTAACGAGGCCTGGGACTACGACGTCTCCTCGCAGTACTCGACCAGCCGGGGCAGGACGGTGACGGCGAACTATTTCGTCATCGACCGCCTCAAGCGCGCCCTGGAAGTCCACAACGTCGGCGGTGTGCCGACTTGCCAATCCGTTATTGATGGCTCGGATCTGAACTGCGTGCCCTGGAATCCCTTCACACCGAACTCGGTAGATGCGGCGCAGCTGAACTATCTGCAGGCGCAGGGCATTGTGGTCGGTACGCTGACCCAGGAGATCTATAACGGCAGCGTCGTCGGTGATCTGGGCAACTATGGCTGGAAGACGCCGTGGGCGAGCGAGGGTGTGCAGGTCGTGTTCGGCGCCGAGTACCGGCGCGACTTTCTCCGCAGCGATGTCGATGCACTGCAGGAACAAGCGCAGCTTGCCGGTTCCGGCGGCGCCACCATCGGCATAACGGGTGCGACAATGGTCAACGACCTGTTCATGGAAGCCAAGGTGCCGATCGCCCAGGACATGAAAGGGGTCGAGAGCCTGTCGTTCGATACCGCCTACCGGTATTCCGACTATGGCGCTGGCATACAGACCGACACGTACAAGTTTGGCCTCGAGTGGGCGCCGGTTTCCGACATCCGCTTCCGTGCCAGCTATCAGCGTGCGGTTCGTGCCGCCAATATCGTCGAGCTGTTCACCGCCCAGGGCTTCAACCTGTTCGACCTGCCCGGCGATCCTTGCGGTACTGACGCTCCGAACCCGAATGCATCCCAGGCGGATTGCATCGCGTCGGGCGTCCCCGCATCGTTCTATGACGGCGTGAACGACGCCGTCCAGCAGCATGCTCTGGACAGCCCGGCTGGCCAGTACAGTTTCCTGCAGGGCGGTAACCTGAACCTTCAGCCTGAGTCATCGGATACCGAGTCGTTCGGCATCATCCTGACCCCGCGCTTCGCCCCAGGACTCAGCCTGTCGATCGACTGGTTCAACATCCAGATCGACGAAACGATTGCGACTTTCGGTGCGCAGAACTCTCTGGACGCGTGCTACAACACCGGCGATGCGGCTTCCTGCGCGCGGATCCTGCGTAATCCAGGCACTGGACAATTGTGGATTGGCACGGGCAATGTGGTTGACACGAACACCAATATCGGTACGAAGGAAGCGGAAGGTATTGACTTCAACTTCGGCTACAGTGGGGTGGAGATCGGCCGCGCGGGCAGCCTGAACTTCAGCCTCGTCGGCACCTACTTCGACAAGCTGGTCACCGATCCGATCCCGGGCATCGTCGAGTCGTACGACTGCGTGGGCTTCCACTCCTCGGTCTGCGGCACGCCGACGAATGAGTGGCGTCATATGGCCCGTGTGAGCTGGGTGACACCGTGGGATGTGGACGTTTCGCTGGGCTGGCGCTACTACAGCGGCGTCACGGGTCTGGCTGCGGCCAACGTTGAGCTTCCGGCCGCCAATATTGACCGTGAGATCCCGGCTGAGAACTACTTCGACCTGTCGGCCAACTGGGCGGTCACGGAGAAGGCGTCGGTCACCCTGGGTATCAACAATGTCCTGGATGACAACCCGACCCTGAGCTCCAACGTCGGTACCACCGGCAATGGCAACACCTACCCGCAGACTTACGACGCCCTGGGTCGTTACGTCTTCCTGCGGGCGACGGTCAGCTTCTAATAGCAATTCATCAGTTCGAAACCTGGCGGCGGTCCTTCGGGACCGCCGCTTTTTTTTGGGCGCCCGCGTAGACTGAGCGATCTATGGCGGTCGGGCGCGAGAACGTGATCGGCAACGAACTGTGGGCGCAATTGCCGGTCTCGCCCGATGCCTACCCGCAGAAATTGGACCTCTTGCGCGGCCTGGTGCTCGTCGTCCGCCTGGATACGAATGCCTATCGGACCGCCAGTTTTCTCGACGACCGTATACTCACGCCGTCCACGCAGGGCGCCTGGTTGCCCGTCGCACGGGTGGCCGAAGCCGCCGGCCGGATCGCCGACCCGCGCCCGTTGCACTTCATATTTCACACGGGACATGTCGGCTCGACGCTCGTGAGCCGGCTGCTCGATGAGACCGGCATCGTGCTGCCCCTGCGGGAGCCGCTGCCGCTCAGGAGCCTTGCGGAAGCGCACGATGTGCTCGGTGAGCCCGAATCGCTGCTGAGCGAATCGCAGTTCGGGGCCGCGCTCGAGATGAGCCTGGGGCTGTGGGCCCGCGGCTACCAGTGGACCCGTGCCGTGGTCGTTAAGGCGACCAGCAGTGCAGGACGAATGGCCGTCCCCCTGCTGGAAGCGAGGCCGGAGTCGCGGGCGATCTGCCTGAATCTCGGGGCCGAGCCCTATCTTGCAACGCTGCTGTCCGGGCAGAACTCAGCCGAAGACCTGCGCGGGCATGGCCCCGGCCGCATCAGACGCCTGCAGGCGCGTCGCGCGGTCCCGCTCGACCCATTGCACCAGTTATCGCCCGGCGAACTGGCGGCGCTCGGCTGGCTCGTGGAGACCGCTTCGCAGCAGGACGCCATGCGCCAGTTCCCCGATCGGGTCCTGGCGATCGACTTTGATGCCTTCCTCGCGGCCGTGCCAGAGTCGATGGGCCGTGTTCTGGCACACTTCGGCCTGCCGCCGGATGCCCGCTATCTCGCCGGCATCGGCGCGAATCCGGTCCTGCTGCGTTATTCCAAGGCGCCTGAACGGCCTTTTTCACCCGCTGACCGCGGCTTGCTGCTGCGCGAATCGCGCCGCGACAACGCGGCCGAGATCAGGAAGGGCATGGCCTGGCTTGAGCGCCATGCAGAATGACCTTCAGGTTGCCGCCCTCCTCGAGCAGCAGGGCAAGCGCTCCGACGCGGAACTTCTCTACCACAGGCTGATTGTCAGCCAACCGGGCCTTCCAGTCGCGCATTTCAATTTCGCCTGTTTCCTGAGGCGCGGCGGGCGGCTCGAGGAAGCGCTGGCCGGGCACCAGAAGGCCCTCGACCTCGGCATCGATCATCCCGAGGAAGTGCTCTCCAACATGGCGGTGATCTTCACGGAACTCCGACAGGACGAAAGCGCCCGCAAATACTTTGATCGCGCGCTCACGGTCGATCCGCAATACATCCCTGCCATGTACAACCTAGCCTTGCTGCACGAAGAATTCGGCGAGCAGCAGCAGGCGCTGCAATTGTTCGAAAAAATCCTCGAACTGAATCCGGGCTACCACAACGCGCTCATCCACATCGCGCACGCGCAGCCAGTCGCCGATTCTAACGATCCGGTGATCAGGAAACTGCAGCGCGCGCTACGACGTTCTCACGTGGATGCTCTCACCCGCGAGAGCCTGCACTTTGCCCTGGGCAAGACGCTCGATGATTGCGGCCGCTACGACGAAGCGTTCCTCCAGTACGAGCTAGGCAACCGCAGCAGTGCCGGTCGCGTCCAGTTTTACGACAGGAAGGCAGAGGAAGATCGCGTCGCTGAGATCCTGCGGATGTTTTCGCCGGAGTGGCTCGCCGGCAGGGAAGCCGCGTCCGACCGGAATCTTATCTTCATCACCGGCATGTTTCGTTCCGGCTCGACTCTGTTCGAGCAGCTGCTTGGCGCTCATCCGCGCATCACGGCCGGCGGCGAAATCGATTATTTCGGCCGCGAGTTGGCAATCTCGCGCAAGCCGTTTCCAGAATCGGTTACTGCTCTGGACGCCGCTGCCTGGCGACGCCTGGGTACCGGCTATATCGACTACCTTGACCGGACATTTCCGGCCGGCACGATCGTCACGAACAAGCGCCCGGATGCCTTTGCCTGGCTGGGCTTGCTGAAGGCACTGTTCCCGAATGCCCGCTTCATCGATACGGTGCGCAATCCGCTCGATACCTGCCTGTCGATCTATTTCCAGCAGCTGGACGGCCAGATCGCGTATGCGAACGACCTCGCGAACATCGGGCACCATTACGCGCAGTACCGGCGGCTGATGGATCACTGGAAACAGCTGTTCGGCGCAAGCATTTTCGGCGCGGTCTACGACGATTTCATCGTCGATGGGCGGCCTGTCACGGAGAACCTGCTGGGCTTCCTCGGCCTGCCATGGCACGAGGCATGCATGGAGTTCCAGCGGCTGCCCAATCGGGTGCGGACCGCCAGCGTCTGGCAGGTTCGCGAACCCGTCTACCGGAAATCATCCGGCCGCTGGAGAAATTACGAGCGTCAACTGGAGCCGGTACGCCGGCTTCTGGGTCCGGGCTAGGTCGACGACCACATCCGCATCAGATTCTGCCGAACCACATCGAGCCGGACGCGGCTTTCCCAGTTCATGTTGCCGCCTTCCAGCGCAGCGATCTCGTTCAGCTCGAATACCTGCTGGCGCTGATGCTGATCGACGATCAGGCTCTCGATGAATGTGATCGACACCAGGCGCTGGCCTGAGCGCACCGGCACGACCTCATGCAACGTGGTCGACGGGTAGACGATCGCCTCGCCGGGCGCTCCCTTGAATGCGATGGTCTGGTTGCCGACGCCGATCGCCAGTTCGCCGCCCTCGTAGGCGGCCGGGTTGCCCACGAAAACCGTGCAGGACAGGTCGGAGCGTATGCGCGCATTGGGCAGCTGGATGATCGCAGCGTCCGCATGGGCGCCGTATTTCATGCCCGGCTCGTAGCGGCACAGCAGCGGCGGCGCCACCCGCTTTGGCATCGCGAAGTTCGCGAATTCACGCGATCTCAGGAAGGCGTTGCCGACGATCTGGACCGACTCCGCGTACTTCGGGTCGGCAGGATCGGCTTGCAGGTTCTCCTTGCTCGTATTCGCCGGGTTGGAGACCTTGCCATCGACGAAGTGCAGTTCGCGGCTGAGCGCGAGCAGCCGCTCGATCTCCGGGGCCGTCAGCAGGTTCTTGATCTTCAGCAACATTTCAGGCGCGAACTATATATGAGCGGAAGGCACGGTGCCCTTGAAGGCGTCCGTCGCAGAGATGACCGCGCGGATCGCGGCGCGTTCCTCCCCGGACAGCCTCGGGCTCCAGATGTCGCAGATCAGGATGATCCGCGTCTGCTCGCTGTCATTCCAGGCTTCGTGCTCGATCGTGTCGTCGAAGACCCACGCTTCTCCCAGGCGCCATGCCCGCTGTTCCCCGCCGACGCGGAAACCGCAGCCGTCCGGCAGGACCAGCGGCAGGTGCACGACCAGGCGGAAGTTCGCGACGCCGGTGTGCGGCGGGATGCGGGTCTTCGGTTGCAGCACCGAAAACATTGCCGTGGGTGAACGCAGGTCGACTTCCGCCTGCGGCAGGCGACGGACAGCCTGCATCGTCGCCGGCGCCCGGCGGCAGCGCTCCTCGTCAGGCAAGCCGAGCTTGTAGAAATGGAAGGCGCTCCAGCGCGGGGACTTGTTCAGTTCGCGCCACTGGTCGAGCGGCATGTGATCTTCATAATGGATGTAGGGGCTGAAGCCTGCTTCATCCTCGACCAGGATCCGGGCGAGCTCCTGCTGGATCGATCCGGTCGCCGCTTCGAAATCCGGCAGCCACGGGAATTCCTCGCGCTCGTAAAACTCGATCGCCGGCAAACCCGCGTAGTAGTACTCCATCGGCTCCTGCTGGTAGCGCTTGCGCGTGCGCAGTGTCGTGTCGATGAAAGCTTCGATGCGCCGGCGCTCGACGGGCGTGCAGTGATCACTCATGGGCGCCGCATGATCGCGGATGTACTTGCCGAGCTCCTCGATGTACTTGCCATGCACTGCCCGTGCGCGTTCAAGCGCCTTGCGTGTCGGCGGATCGAGGTATTGCTCCGGCGGCGCCTGCGCAAGCGCGATACCGTAGGCTGTGGCCGCAGGAACCGCCTGTCCCAGGCGGTCCAGCATCGAGGCATGCATCAGGAGCGCCGGGAAGTTCCGGCTGTCGAGCTTGAGGATTTCACGCAAGGCCGCAAACGCGCCCTCGATATCGCCGAGTTGCCGCCGGGCAACCGAGAGATTGAACCAGACGCTGATATTGGCCTTATCGCGAGCGAGCGCCTCCAGGAGCATCGCCTGGGCGCCCTTCATGTCGCCCGCCGCCATGGCCCGCATGGCGGCCTTGTTCATGCTCACGACCTCGTCGTTCATTGCGGCGGCTAGACTAAGGCCCGGTCCGGCAGACCCGCAAGGCTTTTGCCCGCCCGCATGTCAGTCGGCATAATGCCTGCCGGTCGGGAAGGCCGGTTTTCACATCCTGACTCCATCATGAACAACGCCGCCGAATTTGCAGCTGCAGGCACCGAGGCCCTGCGCAAGGGTGATGCGCAGAAGGCCCGCGAGTACCTCTCACGCGCCGCCGAGGGCGGTCGCACGGAAGCGTCCGTGATGCTGGGCCTCGCATTGGCCTGCAAGGCGCTCGCCGACGGACCGGGGCAGATCGCGGCGCTGGATCGCCTGCTGGCTGCCGAGCCACGCAATGTCGCGGCACTGATTCTTCGTGCGGATTGCCATGCGGCGGCAGGCGATACCCGCTCGGCGGCGTCCTTCTACCAGATGGCGATCAGGGCCGCGCCACCCGCAGCGAATGTTCCGCCGGCACTTGCGCAGGAACTGCGCCGGGCGCAGCAGATGTGCGAGCAATATGCCGCCGAGTACACGACCTGGCTGCGCCAGAGCCTGGCGGCGAAGGGCTTCGACGAGTCGCGTTCGAGCCCGCGCTTCGCGCAGTCGCTCGATATCGTGCTCGGCAAGAAGCAGATCTTTGTCCAGCAGCCGCGCCGTTACTACTTCCCGGCCTTGCCGCAGATCCAGTTTTACGAGCGCGAGGCATTCCCCTGGCTGGACGACGTGGAGGCAGCGACCGACGATATCCGGGCCGAGCTTCTCGAAGTCATGAAGCTGCCCGGTTCATTCGCGCCCTATGTCGAAGGCGACCCCAACCGGCCGCGCAAGGACCAGATGGGCATGCTGAACAACCCGGCCTGGAGCGCCTTCTACCTCTGGAAGAATGGCGATGCCGTGCCGGAGAATGCCGCTCGCTGCCCAAAGACCCTGCACGCGCTCCGCAATGCCCCATTGGCACGCGTGCGCTGGCGCTCGCCGTCCATCCTGTTCTCGCTGCTGCAGCCGGGCGCGAAAATCCCGCCTCACAACGGGCTCATCAACACGCGGCTGATCTGCCATCTTCCACTCATCGTGCCGGGGAAATGCGTGTTCCGGGTCGGCAATGACCAGCGTGAATGGGTCGAGGGCAAGGCCTGGGCCTTCGACGACACGATCGAACACGAAGCCTGGAACGACAGCGACCGCACCCGGGTCATACTGTTGTTCGACGTCTGGCGTCCCGAGTTGACCGATGAGGAACGTTCACTGGTCGTCTCGTTGTTCGAGGCGATTGATGCCCACAGCGGCAAGAAACCGGAATGGGAAATCTGAGCATGATGATTCACAGATGGATTCGCCCGTCATTGCTGGCGGGGATTCTTTGCGTGGCGATTCCACAGGCTGCGGCCCAGGACCTGTCCGCGGCGCTCGCAAGCTGCCGCGCGGAGCAGGACGACGCCCTGCGCCTCGCCTGTTATGACCGCGAGATCGGAAAGCTGGGCCAGCAATCATCGGTGCTCGCAGCGGCGCCTGCTGCCGCGGCGCCTGCTGCCGCGACGCAGGCCGCAGTGCCGCAAACTCCCGAAGAGCAATTCGGATATCGCGGTGCGATGGCCCGCGAGGAACAGGATCGCGCGAAAGTTGAGGCTCGCAGCCTGGGCAAGCTTGAAGCGACGGTGACCGGAATCTCGACGCGCGGCGACGGCACATTGGTGATGACACTCGACAATGGCCAGGTCTGGGCACAGAACAGGCCGGATGCTTTTTTCCGTCTGAAAGTCGGTGAGAAGGTCAAGATCGAGCCGGCTTCACTCGGGTCATTCCTGCTGATCAGCCCCGCCAAGCGGAGCGCGCGGGTGACGAGACTGCAATAGATGAATACGGCGCCGCTCACATGCTGGAAGTGCGGTGCATCACTGGCGGATCTCAGCCTGCCGTTCTTGCGCACCGAAGAATGCCGTGCCTGCCGCGCCGAACTGCACGTCTGCCGGATGTGCCAGTTTTATGACACCGGCAAGGCAAAAAGCTGCGGCGAACCAATCGCAGACGAGGTGCAGGACAAGACCAGGTCCAATTTCTGCGGCTATTTCCAGGCCGCCGGCGGCCGATTCCAGCCGCGTAATGGGGCCGGCGACCAGGCGAAAACAGCCCTTGAATCGCTTTTTTGGACGAAAAAGTGAAGTCGCTGTTGATTCCTGGTTCCCTACCCTCAGCTATTCGTCCACAATGACCCCCATGAATGACACGACTGTCGCCAAACGCCCGCGCATCCTCTGGGTCAACGTGCTGATGTTCGTGTTCACGATGCTCGGCGCGGTCGTCGTCGTGCCGTGGTACGGGTTCACCGTGGGTTACAGCACGGCCGCGTGGGTCTGGTGCGTTGTACTGCTCTACGCCAACGGGCTTGCGATCACCGGCGGCTATCACCGGCTCTGGTCGCACCGGACCTACGATGCACATTGGTCGCTCAGGTTCATCTACATGATCCTGGGCGCCATGGCGCTGCAGAACAGTGTCCTGGTCTGGGCGTCCGGCCACCGGGACCATCATCAATATGTGGACGACAATGACCGCGATCCCTACTCCGCGGGCCGCGGCCTGTGGTTCTCGCACATCGGCTGGATGCTGCGCCGATACCCGAGTGGCCAGTCGCATTTCGACAATGTCCGCGACCTGCAGAAAGACCCGCTGGTCGCGTTCCAGCACAAGTACTACTACCCGCTCGCGATCGGCCTGAACGTATTCGTACCGCTCGCGCTCGGCTGGTTGCACGGTGACCTGTGGGGCGTGTTCCTGCTGGCCGGCGTGCTGCGCCTGGTCCTCAGCCACCATTTCACGTTCCTGATCAATTCGGCTGCCCACGCATTCGGACAGCAGCCCTACACCGACGAGAACAGCGCGCGCGACAACGGCTGGCTCGCGGTCCTGACCTATGGCGAGGGCTACCACAACTTCCACCATCAGTTTGCGCACGATTACCGTAATGGAATTCGCTGGTGGCACTGGGATCCGAGCAAGTGGATCATCTGCTCGCTGTCGTGGATCGGTGTGACGTATCGGCTCAAGCGCACGCCGGACGTGGCCATCCAGCGCGCGCGCCTCGCGATGCAGTTCCGCCGCGTTCAGGAGAGCCTGGAACGCGGCGGCAAGCACCTGCCGCACATGGATCTCGAGCAGCTGCGGGCGAGGATGGCACGTGAATACGATCTGTTCGTCGCGACGCTGACGGAATGGTCGCGGCTCACCGACGCCTGGTACACGAGGACCCGCGAGCAGATCGTGCACCGCTGGGAAGAAGTCAGTTTCCGGACCGAGACCCGCGCGATCCTTTATCAGCTGCGCATGCAGCACCGTCGCCTGCAACTGCTCGGGGCCCAGCTCGCCTGACAGGCACCGCGCGGTGCGCTTCGTCCATGGAGGCCAGATGCTCACCAGCTCTCGCCAGCCACTGTTGACCGCGGCCGCCGCACTGTTGAGCACAGCGCTAGCCGCCTGCGGCGGCGGCGGTTCAGGCGGCGGCATGTCGGCTGGCGGGGCCTGCTCCGTGACCAACCAGAAGCAGTTCGTGCTGGACGCGACCCGCGAGTGGTACCTGTTCCAGGACCTCCTGCCGGCGTCGGTCAGCATCGCCAGTTTTGCCACGGCGCAGGAACTGCTCGATTCGCTGACCGCGACAGCGCGCGCCCAGGGCAAGGACCGGTTCTTCAGCTTCCTGACGACCCCACAGGCGGACAGTTCCTTCTTTCAGGAAGGCCAGTTCATCGGTTTTGGCTTCCAGTCCAGCATCCAGGGCAATCAGCTGTTCCTGACCGATGTATTCGAGGCGAGCCCGGCCGCGGACGGCGGCCTGACCCGAGGCGTGGAGATTACGGCCGTGGATGCGGGGGCAGGCTTCATATCGATGGCGACGATCCTGGCAACGGACCCGAATCTCGAGCAGGCTTTCGGGCCATCCACCGAGGGTGTACAACGCGGCCTGCGCTTCCTGCGCCTGAACGGCCAGCAGGTCGAGGTCACGCTGACCAAGCGCATCGTCACGATCCTGCCGGTGCCTGCAGCGGGCGGTACCGCGATACTTTCTTTGCCGTCCAATCCGTCGGTGCGGGTCGGATATAGCCACCTGCGTACATTCATCTCGACGGCCGAGACACCATTGCGAAATGCCTATGCGCAATTCCGCGCGCAGGGCATCAATTACATCATCGTGGACTTTCGCAGCAATGGCGGTGGTCTCGTCAGCATCGCCGAATTCATCGGCGACTTGAACGGCAGGAATCGTGCCGCAGCCGACGTTTTTTCGAACATGCGGTTCAATGCCGCCAAGTCTTCAAATGATTCGGTTCGCCGATTCCTGCCGCAGCCACAATCCGTCACTCCGGTCAGGATCGCCTTTATCACGACCGGTGGCACGGCCTCTGCGAGCGAGCTGGTCATCAATTCGATGAAGCCCTGGGTTGAGGTCGCCATTGTCGGCGCGAACACCTTCGGCAAGCCGGTGGGCCAGGCGGCTTTTGACCTCAGTGGCTGCGACCTTCGGCTCCGGCTGATCGCGTTCAAGACCACCAACGCCAATAACGAGGGTGATTATTTCGATGGCCTGGCGCCCACCATGCCCGGCAACAGCTGCGCTGCCGCGGACGACCTGGCCCGATCCCCGGGTGACGCCCTCGAGGACTCGACCGCCGAGGCGCTCCGGTGGCTCGGCACCGGTGCCTGCAGGCAGGTCATGGGTACCGGAGCCCCGGGGCTCCAGATGACCCTCCGGCCTGCGCGAATACCGATGCCGAGGTCGCCGACCCCGGCCCAAGCCTACCTGCCAGGACTGTTCTAGGGCCACCCTACTGTCGCCAAGTGGCGACAGTGGCGGCCGGGTGGCCGTGACCTGCATCGCTTCGCTCGCCCCCCGGCTTCCAACTAGCTACTCTTGACATCCCATACCCGGAGGTTTCGTCATGGCAATCTGGAAAGACATCGTTGCAAAGGACACCACTCAGCCCGATTCGGCGCCAGTGAACCGGCCACGGCCTGAATCGGTGCCAAACGCGCCGACGGCCGCCGCGAGTGCGTCGCGCAAGGAACTGAAGGAATCCGTCATCGCGACCGGCCTGACCTTCGAAGGCAAGATCGAAGGCTCCGGGCACGTGCGCATCTCGGGACGCTTCAAGGGCGACGTGCACGTGGATGGCACGCTGACCGTCGAGGCCGGCGCACATCTCGCGGGTTCGGTGCGCGCGGCTTCGGTCATCGTCGCGGGCGAGATCGAAGGCAATATCGAGAGTGCCGAGAAAGTCGAGTTGCACCAGACCGGCGTCCTCAATGGTGACGTCAACGCAGGCTCGCTTTCCGTCGCCGGTGGCGCGCGCATGCGCGGCCGCGCGGAGTTCGGCTGGAACGAGTCCGGCACGCCGAAGTCGATCGCACGCAATTGATCCGAGGGGATACGACGGACCGACGCGCCGGAACGTCCGGCAAGACTCGATCGTGCCCGCACTGCAGGGCCACGATCCTCGAGAGCGCCGCGGTCTGCCCGGCGTGCAAGCATCACCTGCGCTTCGAGGCACGCGGCCGCATTGCAACGGAACCTGTGGGCCAGGTCGCGCTGAAGGTATCGGGCCAGATCTCGCGCCGGACGGCGGAAGGGCCGGGCGAGTATTCCGTCGTCGTCGTGATTCGCGATGCCAAAGGCACGGAGCTCGCGCGCAAGGTGATCGGCGTCGGTGGCCTCGCGCCGGGTGAGGAGCGCTCGGTGGACCTGACGGTCGAGATCTTCAAGCCATGACCCTGAGGATCGTCGAACTGCATCATCACGCCGTCCGGGTCGCACCGACGCCGTCGGCGGCTGCAGAAGCGCGGCGTTTCTATACCGAGGTACTGGGTCTCGGCGCCGACGATGGCCCGTCCGCCCTGCCAGCCACGCCGGGTCATCGGATCAACGCCGGTCCCGCAGCCCAGATCCATCTGATTGGCGCTGCCGGCAGCCCGGCCGGGCGCGGCGATGCCATCGATCCCTCCGCGCCGCATGTGGCGCTTGCCGTCGCGAACATTGCCGAGGCCAGGGCCGAGCTCGACAGGCTGGATGTCCGCTACCGCGTGCTGCCAGGCGAATCGGCGGAATCGGAGCAGTTGTTCCTGACCGATCCGTCCGGCAATCTCGTCGAGCTCCATCAGCTGGGCACCTGTCGCTGCACGGCGCGTTCCCGCAATGCGCTCGCCGGTCATGCGCGGGTCTCGGGGACCGTGCTGTTCGCGGACATGCGCGGATTCACGGCCATCGCCGAGCAGTTGAGCCCCGACGAGGTCGTGCCGCTCCTGAACGAATATTTCTCGATGCTGTCGGCGATCACCACCGAATACGGCGGCACGGTGTTTCACATCGCGGGCGATGGGCTGATGGCGGGATTCGGCGTGCCGCGCGCCGAGCCCGACGCCAGCACGCGGGCGGTCGCGGCGGCACGCCGCATGATCTCCGGATTCAACTGCATCGCCGGGGACTGGAAGACGAGATTGGGACTCGACACCGGCATCGGCATCGGCATCAATGCGGGTGAGGTCATCATCGGCGATGTCGGTGCGCCGGAGCGACCGAGTTATACCCTGATCGGTGACACCGTCAATGTGGCGGCGCGTCTCGTGCAGCGTGCGCGGGCCGGCGAAGCCCTGTTCTCGCGCTCCGTGTGGCAGTCGCTCGATTCAGGCGCTGTCGGAATCGTGGAGTTGCCACCGATGGTGCTGCGCGGGCGCTCGCGTCCGGTCGAAATCTACTGCATGCCGTCCGGCACGCGTTTTGACCTGCGCCCGGCCATGGCCTGATCGATCCAGCCGGAAAAACGCTGATTCAAGCTATACTGCGGATCATTAAATCTGGCTGCCGGCGGCTGCCGGCGGAACTGTCGAGTGTCGCGGCCGTCTATCGGACGCAGACCCGCTAACGGACCACTGGACCCAATCTCCATGGCACTTCTACGACACACCGCCGCTCGGGCGGTACCTACAATTTGCGCGATGGTCTGGGCAATGAATCTTGCCGGCTGCGGCGGCAGCCCACCGCATGCCGCCCCGGCGTTTCCCTTCGCGGAAGCCGGCGATGGCGAGGTCGCGCTCAGCTGGGGCGCGGTCACCGATGCGACGAAATACGTGATCCTCTGGACGGATACCCCAGGCTCAGACTTGACTAATGAAATCAAAGATCTGACAGCGACCAGCTATCTCCACACGGGGCTGACCAATTTCCACACCTACCGCTACCGGATCGTCGCCGAGACCGGCGGGGGGCGCGGGCCGAAGAGCAACGAGGTCAGCGCCGAGCCGGCACCAGTGCCCGGCGAAGTGGAATGGACGGCGGTCACCAGCAATGATCCCGGCCATACGATTCACTTCGCCACCACCACCGCAGCGACCGGTTATCGGGTCTACTTTGCATCATCCGCGGGCCAACTGACTGGTCGACGGCCGTCTGCACTTTTTGAAGTGGCCACGAGTTCGCCGCACCAGCGCGCGGCGGTCAACGTCGGCACAGCGCTGTACTACCGGGTCTTCGCCACGAATGGAATCACGAACGCAGGCCCTATCGGCATTGGCGGTCCGATCGTCATCTCGTCCACGTATCAGGTCACGACCTACGACCTGCCGCGCTTGGGGGCGGCACTCGGTGATCCGAATGCCGACAACTGCCTGGACCTCGTGAGCGCGAATGGCGGCATCTCGGGCACCTTCTGCCAGGGCACATTCATCGCGCGCGTGCTGCTGGACGCGGGACTCTCGGACCTGGTGGCGGCGGGCCGGACCAACGGGGATTCGCGCTTCGCGGATTTCAACGGCGACAAGCGCGACGACCTTTTCAGCAATACGTTCTCGGCCGCCGATGACACGGCCTCGCGCGCCCTGTTCCACGTCAACCAGGGCACCGGTAATTACGCGACGGATGCCGGTGTCACTTCACTCGGCATCGGCGGTTTCGGCGGTACGCTGCTGGCCGCCGACCTCGACAACGACAACGACATCGATTTGTTCGCGCCGCACGATCAAGCGCGCGGCGACGGCGCGCGGAACTGGCTGCTGCGCAATAACGGTGCCGGAGTGTTCACCGATGTCGCCGTGGCGGCCGGAGTGGACAGCAACCCGGCCGGCGCGGACTACGTCCCGCGCGGCGGCCAGGCTGTAGATTTCAACGAAGATGGCCGCATCGACCTGATGTTCGGGTCGCGCCTGCTGATCAACAACGGCAATGGCACCTTCAGCGATGGCAGCGCGGCCGCCGGAATGCCGGTTCGCGCGGACCAGGGGCTCAAGTTGATCGACGTGGACCTCGATGGCGATCTCGACCTGATCCATCACGACCGCGCCGTCACGCGCCTGTACCGCAACGCGGCTGGCGTATTCGACGGCGGGACGATCGTCGACGAGAACGCCTTGATTGCGACATTCGGCGTCGGCCTCAATGTCTGCGACATCAACAGCGACGGCTTCGAGGATGTGGTCATCGCGAGCAACGTGACTGCCACCGGCACCGGCGTGCCGAAGCTGCTGGTCAACGTCAATGGCGAGCTGATGCCATCCGTTATCCCGCGCGAGGTCGTGGCGGGCAGCAATGACCTCGTCGCGCTCAATGACCTGATCGCCTGCGGGGACGTAGACAGCAATGGAGTCACCGACATCATCGCGCGCTGGGGACAGACCTACCGCCTGCTCCGCGCCGTGTCGCCGCTCTCAACGCGGCTGCGCATTCGCGTGCTCGGCAGCGGTGGCGAACGCAATCAGCAGGGCCACATCGTCAGGATCGTGCCGCGCTCGGCTCCGAACCGGATCATGACGCGCGTGATCGAATCTGGCTCGGGCCTGCAGGCACAGAATCAGTACGACCTGCTGGTCGGCGCTCCGTGGACCGGCACTTACGACATCTCGGTGCGCTTCGCCGCCGGCGTCGTCACGGCGACCGCCGAGCCCGGCGGATCACTGACGATATTCGAGGACGGCCGCGTCGTCACCGGCCTGCAGTAGCAAACAGCCGCTCTTTCAGCCCAGCGCGGCTTTGAGATCGGCGATCAGGTCGTCGGTGTCCTCGATGCCGACCGACAGGCGAACGAGTGAATCGCTGATGCCGAGCCTGGCACGTATCTCCGGCGGAACCGACGCGTGCGTCATGATCGCCGGATGATCAACCAGGCTCTCGACGCCTCCCAGGCTTTCCGCCAGCGTGAACAGCTCCAGACGCTCCAGGAAGCGCCGGGCTTCGGGCAGCGCGCCCTTCAGGAAAAAGGTCACGATGCCGCTGTAGCCATTTTTCATCTGGCGCCGGGCCAACGCGTGTTGTGGGTGCGACGGCAGGCCAGGGTATAGCACCCGCTCCACGCGACCATGCCGCTCGAGCCAGCTCGCTATTGAAAGCGCGCTTTCGCTGCACTGACGCATGCGCAGCGGCAGTGTCTTGAGTCCCCGCAGCGCGAGAAAGCTGTCGAATGGGCCGCCGACCGCGCCCACTGCGTTCTGCAAAAAACCGATGCGCTCGGCAAGCGCCGCGTCCGCGACGACGGCGATGCCGCCGACCATGTCCGAGTGGCCATTCAGGTATTTGGTCGCCGAGTGCACGACGATGTCGGCGCCCAGTTCCAGCGGGCGCTGGATCCATGGCGTCGCAAAGGTGTTGTCCACGACCGTCAGGATGTCGCGCTGGCGCGCAATTTCTGCGATCGCCGCGATGTCCACGAGGCGCAATAGCGGATTGGTCGGAGACTCGATCCAGATCATCCGGGTCCCGGGCCGGATCGCCGCGAGCACGGCCTTTGGGTCCGTCATATCGGCAAATGTGAAATCGAGAGCGGCCGAGCGCCTGCGCACGCGTTCGAACAGGCGGAATGTGCCGCCATAGAGATCGTCCATCGCCAGCACGTGACTGCCGCTTTCCAGGAGGTCCAATAGCGTCGCGGTCGCCGCCATGCCCGATGCGAACGCGTAGCCCTGCGTGCCGCCCTCCAGATCCGCGATGCAGCGCTCCCAGGCCATGCGCGTCGGATTCTGGGTCCGTGAGTATTCGTAACCCTTGTGCACGCCGGGGCTTTCCTGCGCGTACGTGGATACCGCATAGATCGGTGGCATCACGGCGCCCGTCGTCGGATCAGGCGACTGGCCCGCGTGGATGGCGCGGGTTGCAAAGCCCAAGTGCTTCTTGTCTTCGGTCATTGGCTGCCTCAATGGGTAATGGCCGCGCCCATCTGGCGGCGCAGGTAATTGAGCACGTCGGCGCGCGTGATCAGCCCGTAGAACTGACCGCTGTCCATAACCGCGGCATAGGGCTGCACGTCCAGCATCGCAACCAGGTTCCGAAGCGACAGCGAGGGCTCGACGACCAGGAAATTGGTGTGCATCGCCTTGCGCACCGGATCGTTAAAGCGCTCGGGATCGCCGAACGCGTGCCGCATGATATCGTCCTCATCGATGAAGCCGACCAGCCGGTCAGCCTCCATCACCGGAAGCTGGCTGAAGCCGGCATTGCGCAGCCGGTTGTGCGCCGTCGCCAGCACGTCATCGGGCCCGACGGTCACGGTCGCGCGCTCGCCATGCAGCCTGCCGATCAGGTCGCGCAGGTCGCCGTGCTGCTGCCGATGGGTGAATCCCTGATCTTCCATCCAGAAATCGTTGAAGAGCTTTGACAGATATTTGTTCCCGGTGTCGCAGGCGAATGTGACCACGCGCCGGGGCTTTTTCTGTTCATGGCACCAGCGCAGCGCCGCCGACACCAATGTGCCGGTGGACGAGCCGACCAGCAGGCCTTCCTTGCGCAGGATTTCGCGGGCGGTTGCGAAGGACTCGGCGTCCGGAATGCTGAAAGCCCTGTGGCACATCGAGAAATCGCAGATGTCCGGAATGAAGTCCTCGCCGATGCCCTCGACCAGCCAGGAACCGGCCTTCCCCATGCGACCCTCATTTATATGGCTTGCAAGAACAGAACCTTCCGGGTCCGCCAGCACGATCTCGATGCCCGGCGCATGTTTCCTGAAGCAACTGGTGAGCCCCGCGATGGTTCCGCTCGATCCGACACCGACGACAACGGCGTCCACGCGCCCCTGCATCTGCTCGAGGATTTCCGGCCCGGTCGTCATCGCGTGGGCTTTCGGATTGTCCGGATTGGCGAACTGGTTGATGTAATAGGCGCCCTGCTCACGCGCGATCCGGGCCCCGACGTCCTGATAGTACTCCGGATGGCCTTTCACCACGTCCGAGCGAGTCAGCACGACTTCCGCGCCCATCGCGCGCAGGTTGAATATTTTTTCCTGGCTCATCTTGTCGGGCAGCACCAGGATCACGCGGTAGCCTTTTTGCGCGGCGACCAGTGCGAGCCCGAGACCGGTATTGCCGGCGGTCGCCTCGACGATCGTGCCGCCGGGCTTGATATCGCCGCGCCGCTCTGCCTCCTCGATCATCGACAGACCGATGCGATCCTTGATGGATCCGGCGGGATTCATCAGTTCGAGCTTCAGGTACAACTCGCAGGGCCCGGTGTCGAGCCGGCGGACTTTCAGCATCGGTGTCCTGCCGACCATGTCGAGGACATTGTCGTAAACTTGCATAATCGTTGCTCCGGTCCCGCTTTGGTCGAGTGGCGCAAGGTTATTATGAACAAAGCAGCCATCCTGCTGTTCGGAATCATGGCCCTGACGGGTTGCACAGCGGCGAACGACGGCTTGGCGTACGGACTCAAGTACCGCGAGGCACTGGCGAGCCTGCCGGGTACCCCTCAAGATGCAGATGCCGTTGCGCAACGCTTCCTCGCGGCCTATTCCGACATGCGCGCACCAGATCTGGCAGAGCGCATCGAAGGGCTTTATGCCGAGCACATCTATTTCAACGACACGCTGGCGACCCTGCGTAGCCGCTCTGCGCTAATCGAATATCTGAAGTCCACGGCCGGCCGGGTCGGCGTGATGAAGGTCGAGATACTGGGGGCGCATTCGTCCGGAAACGATGTCTATCTGCGCTGGTTCATGCACCTCGAGTTCAAGGCCGCCTGGCGTCGTGCTGCAACCGACACCGTCGGCATCACCCACCTTCGCTTCGACGAAACCGGGCGCATCGTGCTGCACCAGGATTTCTGGGATAAGGCCGAGGGAATCTTCCGCGAAGTGCCGTTCGTCGGCGCGCTGATCACGCCCGAAGGCCTGTGAATCTCAAATCGCACCTCCCTGCTGCACTTCTCGCCCTGCTGTCGGTAGCGGTTGCGCCCGCAGATTCCGCGCCCGTCGTGCGGGATGATTCACAGCTGCAACAAGCGGTCGAGGACGCGCGGGAGCGATTTCTCGGCGGCCAGCGCTTCGACCGGCTCGATGTCACGGTCCTGTCGGCGACGAGCGGCGGCATCTGGCTGCGCGGCAGTGTCGGCGGGGACCGGACATGGTATCCGGCGAGCTGCGTCAAGCTTGGTTTCGCGATCGCCGCCACCCATTGGTGCGCCGCGCGCGGGACCGCACCGGACTGCCTCGACGCCTCCGTGCGGCCGATGCTTCAGGATTCCGACAATGTCGCGACCGGCGTGGTCGTGGATGCGATCAGCGGTGTGACCAATGGCCCGGTGGATGGCGCGGATTTCGACGCGTGGCTGGTGCGGCGCCTCTACACGGAAGACCTGCTGCAGGCCCATGGACTGCTGAACGGCCAGCGCCTGGTGAACAAGACCTACCCGACGAACTCGGGCGAAATGCCACAGGGACTCGAAGGCCTGGCGCTCGAACGACACGGCCGGAACTCGATGACAGCCGACGGCTCGGCGCTCCTGATGCTCGCCCTCGTCACCGAGGAATTCGGCACGGACGCCACGGATTACCTGCGCGCGCGGCTGCGCCGCCCCCTGATCTCGCCGAATAGCGCCATGGGCGGAGGATTCCCGGAGGGCACGGTGTTCGAGAGCAAAATCGGCTCCGCCTATGACACGCTCGCGGAAATCGTGCACGCCGAGCTGCCGGACGGTCGCAGGATCATCATCGCCGCCTATTCGAATGGGCGCGACCCCGAAGGGCCCGACGAGCAGGATCCCACCGCGCTCGCAGCATTCGCCGCGCTGCTGCTAGAAAGACTCGGTGTGCCGCAGGCAGACCGATGACTGATGCCGCCAGGCGACTGCGCGGCGTGCTGCTGATGCTGGCCGCCGTCGGCGTCTTCGCGATCATGGACGCCCTGATGAAGCAGTTGACCGGCAGCTATCCGGCGCTGCAGGTTGCCTGCCTGCGCGGCGCGAGTTCACTTCCATTCGTAGCCTTGCCATACCTGCTGACGGGCAAGCTGCATCTGTTGCGACCCGTGCGCTTTGGTCTGCACATCCTGCGCGCGGCGCTCGCGATCGTGATGCTGTGGGGATTCCTCTGGGCGCTGTCACGCGCCAGCATGGCTGACACCTACGCGGTATTCATGTGCGCACCGCTGCTGGTCGTACTCGCCGCATCCGTGATGCTCGGCGAGAAGGTGGACCGGCACCTGTGGTTCGCAATTCTCGCCGGGCTCGCGGGCGTGTTCGTGATGCTGAAGCCGTCCATATCGGGTTTCGCAAGCCTTGCCGGGCTCGCGGCGCTGCTGTCAGCAATTGCCTATGCGGTGGTGGTCGTCCTGGTCCGGGTCCTGGCACGCACCGACACAACGGCATCGATGGTGTTCTGGTTCCTGCTCCTGTTGTCGATCGGTGCTGGTGCGCTGGCGGCGCCGGGATGGGTTTCCATACGTGGCGAGGACTGGCCCTGGATCGCCGCGGTCGGCCTGACGGGCTGGGCCGGCCAGCACCTGATCACCGATGCCTTTCGCCTGGCGCCCGCCTCGCTCGTCGCACCCTACGAATACACGGGACTGGTCTGGGCGCTCGGAATCGACTGGATCGTCTGGCAGGTGTTGCCCGGCGCACGGATGCTTGCGGGCGCCTCAATCGTCGTCGGGGCGGGCCTGTACCTGCTGCACCGGGAGCGGCAGCGTCCTTAAGCAGTTCGCGCCATCTGTCGCGCGCCAGGATCAAGATTTCTTGCGCGCCGCCCGGTCCGCCGCCCTGTCTGCTTTCATCTGACGCACGTTGATCGGCCGTATCTCTCTGATCGGGCAATGATCGCGCCCGACATCGACGTGATCGAAGGTCGTGATCTGGCTGCCCGTTGAACTCACGTGGATCGCATTCGCGAATTGCAGGTCAGGACAGCCGTCCCAGATCGTCACCAGGTAAGCCTCATTGACGCCGGCCCACAGGACCAGCCGGTTGCGGGACAGCGGTTGCCAGGACTGCAGGCGGAATGACGTGAAATCCTTTATCGGTTCGCCTGCGTAGTCTAGATAAGCCAGCTTCTCGTCGCTGGTATCGCGACGTAGCCCGCTGGCACATGCGCTGGCGAGCAAGGCCGCGAGAATCACCAAGACGAGCTTTTTCATGGCATTAACCTCCGGGAATTGGACCGGAGGCCCGGCGCCTGGTTCCGCGATCAGCGCGCCAGGTCGGTCAGCAGGCTGTGCCACTGGAGCAGCGCGCCATCAATGGTCGCGACGGGTACGCGCTCGTTGAGTCCGTGGGCAAAGTTGTCCCTGGGGTGCATGAATATTCCGGATACGCCATAACTCGGTACACCCAGATTGCGGAAATAGAGGCTATCGGTCGCGCCGGCCGACATCGAGGGGACGATCGGCAGGCCCGGTGCACGCAGATCAATCGCCTTGCGCAGTGCTTTCATGACGTCATCGCGAAGCGGCGAGGCATCACTCCGCACCGGCGGCTTGCCGGCAATCGCGACCTGCGCCGTCGGATCCTCGATCACCCGCACCAGGGTTTCCTTCACGCTTTCAATCGTGACGCCCGGAAACACGCGGCAATTGACATTGACCATCGCGCTTTGCGGCAGGGCGTTCTTCGCATGTCCGGCCTGCAGCATCGTCGCAACGCAGGTGGTGCCGAGCTGCCCGACGTACTCCGGCTTTCCGGTCAGGTATGCGATGGCGTCCGGATCTGCCGGATTCTCGGCGTACTTGCGCATCGCTGCGCCATCCTCGCCTTCAGTCAGCTTACCGGCGGCGCGGAAATAGGCCAATACCAGATCGCTCGACTGCGTCGGAAACCGGTAGCCTGCGATGCGATCGATCGCCCGCGCGAGATGATAAATCGCGTTGTCCGGGCTCGGGCGGCTGCTATGCCCGCCGGGGCTCGTGAAGCTCACCTCGAAGTCGACGTAGGTCTTCTCCGCTGCCTGCATGCCATACACGATCGGCTTGCCGTCATCGCCGAGGTTGGCGCCGCCGGCATCGCTGTTCAGGAACATTTCCGCGTTACTCAGCTGCTTTGAGAGGACTGCGGTCGTTTCCTGCAGCGTCTCTTCATCGCCGCTCAATGCGAGCAGGATGTCACGCGATGGCTTGAATCCCTCTGACTTCAGCCACAGCAGCGTGGCCACCATGGTCGAGACACCGAACTTGTTGTCGGCTGAGCCGCGACCAAAGAGAAACCCATCTTCGATGATTGGTGTGAATGGATCGCGCTGCCAGTGCGCCTTCAGCGCCGGCACGACATCCATGTGTCCGCCGAGTACGATCGGCTTGGCGTCAGGATTCCTGCCCCGGTAGCGCGCAATGAGGAATGCCGTTTCCTCGAATGGCGTGATCGTGATGTCCTCGCGGGCGAAGCCGCCAGCTACCAGGACCTCGGACAGATAGGCCGCGTAGGCCGGGACCTGGTCCTGGCCCACAAATGTTATGAATGAAACCGAGCGCTGCAGAATCTCCAGCGCTCGGGCCGAGACATCGGCAGGCACCGTCGGTGGGGCCTTGCCCGCAGCCACGGCGTTCGTCATGACGAGGCACAGGACGGCGGCGCCCAAGCCTGTTCTGGTCCGGATCGGTTTCATCGAGGGATTCCCTGATTGAGAGCGCATGGAGTGTGCCAAGGCGGCCCCGTCTGCTGCAAGCACGGCACATCAAGCTGGGTTAGAGTATCCGCCATGCGCAGGTACCCAGCCGCATGATTGTCACCGTCCTGCTGACGGCACTGGGCGTGCTCGCGGTGGTATTCACCGGGATCCTGATCCAGACCGCCTGGCGCCGGAGCGAGCTTCGCCCGACATTCGAGTCCATCGTCCTGGGCGGCATCGCCAATTTTTTCGACACGCTCGGCATTGGCTCCTTCGCCACAACGACTGCGTGGATAAAGCTGCGCAAGCTCGTCCCGGACAGCTTCATCCCGGGGACGCTGAATGTCGGGTATGCCCTGCCGACCGTGGTACAGGCCTACATCTTCATCCAGCTTGTCAGCGTCGACCCGAAGTTGCTGGCGGCCTGCATCGGCGCATCAGTCGCAGGGGCGATCGTCGGCGCGCCGATCGTCGTGCGCCTGCCGGTGCGCGTCGTGCAGGGGGTGGTCGGCATTGCGCTGCTCATAGCCTCTTCGCTGTACGCGCTTTCCAACCTGGGGATGATGCCGGCCGGCGGCGACGCGCTTGCCCTGGCGGCCGGGCCATTCGCGGTTGCGGTAACCGGGCATTTCGTCATGGGCGCGCTGATGACATTCGGCATCGGCCTGTATGCGCCCTCGCTGATCCTGCTGTCGCTGCTCGGTCTGAACCCGATCGCGGTATTCCCAATCATGATGGGCGCCTGCGCATTCCTGATGCCGGTCTGCGGCATGCGCTTTGTTCGCGCCGATCGCATCAACCTGCGCGTCGTCATCGGGCTTGCGCTTGGTGGCGTACCACTCGTGCTGGTCGCCGCTTTCCTGGTCAAGTCGCTCTCGCTCGTGACCCTGCGCTGGGGCGTCGTCGTCGTCGTGCTGTACGCGGCCGTGTTGCTATTACGCTCCGCAATGAGGCCGTCGGCGAAATAATGATCTGATTCGGGGGGAGATTGTGGACAGAAGGCATTTCCTGGCGTCATCGGTGGCGGCGGCCCTCGCGGCATCGTTGCCCATTGGCCGCTTGCTGGCCGCGGGTCGCGGCGTGCCGGTCGCGGGCGATGTCGCCGCGCTGACCGGCAGCGGTGCGGCGACCACGCTCGAACGCGCCGCACTGCAGGAACTCCGCGACAGCCTGCGCGGCGCATTGCTGCTCGCGGGTGATGACGGCTACGAGCAGGCACGGCGCGTGCTCAATGAATCCATCAACAAGCATCCGGCGCTCATCGTGCAACCCACCGGTGTCGCGGACATCCGCAATGCCGTGACCTTCGCGCGTGAGCGGAACCTGTTGCTCGCCGTCAAGTGCGGTGGCCACAGCCCTTCGGGCAAGTCGACCTGCGATGGCGGCATGCAGATTGACCTTTCGCATTTCCGCAGCGCGCGCGTGGACCCGGTTTCGCGCCAGGCTTATGTGGCGGGTGGCAGCCTGCTCGGTGAACTGGACCACGAAGCGATGGCATTCGATCTGGTCACCACGGCGGGAACCGTATCGCACACGGGTATCGGCGGCTTGACCCTGGGCGGCGGCTTCGGCCGCCTGGCGCGGCGCTTCGGTCTCGCGCTCGACAATGTTCAGGCGGCGGACATCGTGACCGCCGACGGCCGCCTGCTGCACGCAAGCGCGGACGAGAACCCCGACCTCTACTGGGGCCTGCGCGGCGGCGGCGGTAATTTCGGCATCGTCACCGGATTTGAATTCGGGCTGCATCCGATGCAGCGCCAGATCATCGGTGGCGATCTCGTGTTCCCGTTCGAAAGGGCCCGTGAGATTCTTGAAGCCTACGCCGACTACAGCAGCAATGTGCCAGACGAGATGTATGCCGATTTCTTCATGTCGCTTCCGCCCGGCGGGAAGCCAGGCGCATGCGGCATCGAGGTCTGCTACTCCGGTCCCGCGGACCAGGCCGAAAAGCTTCTCGCACCACTGCGCAAGCTCGGCACGCCGGTCGCCGACACCATCAAGGCGCAGGAATACGTGACGATCCAGCAGAGCTCGGACCAGAGCGATCCACGCAATGTGGGCACCTACCTGAAGTCGGGGTTCATCAGCGACTTCAAGGGCAGCATGATCGACGCCTTGATCGATGGCTTCCGGCCGGATCCGGCGCGGGCCACGATCGTGTTCTTCCAGCATTCCGGCGGCGCCATCGGCCGCGTCGCGCCCGACGCTACGGCTTTTCCGCACCGGCATTCGAAGAACAACATGTTCTCCGTTGTGGCGTGGAATCTCGACGGCGACGCGGCGCCGCATGTGCGCTTTATCAAGGACTACTGGGCGACGCTCGAACCATTCACCGACGGCTATTACACCAACGAGGTCGGCGACGAGGCACAGGGTATCGTCGACACCAACTACCAGGGCAACATTGGTCGCCTGCGCACGCTCAAGAAGATGTACGACCCGGGCAACCTGTTCCGGCTGAATGCGAACGTGCTGCCCGGCGCTTCATCGGGCTAGGGATTTCGACAGACAATTTATTGTTTAAAAACAATAGGTTATATGCTGTGATAGCATAATGGCGAACAGCGCTGCTTTCCGCTGACTGTGCGCACTTTTGAAGTTATTTCACTTGTTTCGGAAAAATCATCGTTTGTTCTATTCGAGCAGTGAAGCTAATTTTTGCCAGAGTTCATGATTGAGCTGACAGATCAATCTGCCCGCACCGCGTTTCCTTGACTACCGCCCCCAGGAGCACCCAGACATTGAATACAAACGCGAAGCCCTGCAGCCGCATGCCCTTGCGGCGCCGTCCCTTGTCCCTGGGCGTCGCACTGGCGATCGCAACGGCCAGTACTGGAATCCATGCCCAGGTGGCTGGCCCGGTCCTGGACGAAATAACGGTGACGGCCCGGAAACGTACGGAAAACCTGCAGGACGTTCCAATCAGCGTGCAGGCACTCGACAGCACCAAGCTCACCGAACTCGGAGTTGCCAGCTTTGCGGACTATGCACAGCAGCTGCCAAGCTTGTCGTTCAAGAGCTTTGGCACACCGGGCTCCGCCACCATCTACATGCGCGGCGTGGCGGACGGCGGCAACGGCAATGCCTCCGGTTCCCAGCCGAGCGTCGGACTGTATCTCGACGAGCAGCCGGTTACCGCGATTGCGGCCAACCTGGACATACACATCTACGATGTTGCCCGCATCGAGGCCCTGGCCGGGCCACAGGGCACGCTGTTTGGCGCCAGTTCCGAGTCGGGCACGCTGCGCATCATTACCAACCAGCCCAGCACAGATGCCTTCGAAGGCCGGGTAGATGTCAGTGCGGGCAGTACCAAGGGCGGCGATCCGAGCTATTCCGGGGAAGGATTCGTCAATATCCCGATCGGCGACAGGGCCGCTATTCGCCTGGTCGGCTGGGCTATCAACGATGGTGGCTGGATTGACAACGTTCCGGGCACACGAACCTACCAGCTGGAGGGAGGCTACGGCTACAACCCGAACAACTTCGGTCGCACCAATACCATCAACAACGACAGCTTCGTGAAGGACAATTTCAACACGCTGGAAAAGTACGGTTTGCGGGCTGCGCTCAAGGTCGATCTGAGCGATAGCTGGACTGCCACTGCCGGTGTCATTTACCAGGATTCGAAAGCCGAGGGCGTCTGGGAGCAGGGTGATGACCGGCAAGTGCCGGGAGGGGGTGTTACCCCCCCCCACCCCCTTGTCGGCAAAAACGAGATTCAGCGTTTTTCCGACGAGTTCAACAACGACAAATTCAGCCAGTTCGCCGTGACCCTGAAAGGCGAGGTGGCAGGTCAGAGCCTGACGTACGCCGGCTCCTATCTTGATCGCGACGTCCAATACCAGACGGATTACAGCGCCTACGCCGAGGACCAGCGCGGCTATTTCGTTCCCTATTACGCCTGCGACTACTCGGCCACCGGCCAGAACCTGGCAACCCAGTCGGCCACGGACTGCACGAGTCTTTACGAGTTCTACAACGCGGACAATGCCTACACGCGCAGCAGCCACGAGTTGCGCTTGCAGTCGATGGGTGATGGTCGCCTGCAATATACCGTTGGCGCGTTCTCGCAGGATTCGGAGCACAAATACCTGCAGCGATGGTTCCAGCCCGGTATGTCGCCGACCCTGCAGGTCGATCCTGCTAAGTATGGAAATAGTGTTTTCTTCCGTACCGATCAAAAGCGTGAAGAAACGCAATTTGCCCTGTTCGGAGAGGCTACTTACAATTTTACCGATGCCTTCAGTGCGACGTTTGGCATGCGTCACTACGATGAAACCAGCAAGGTCAAGGGGGTCGTTGGTTGGGGGACGGGGCAGCCCAGTTTCGGGTCCCCCAATAAAGACACTCCCTCGGATTCAAAAGTGGATTTTAGTGACACGCTCTACAAGTTCAGTCTCGGTTACAAGATCAGTGACGACCACATGATCTACGCGACGTATTCCGAGGGGTATCGACCCGGCGGCCTGAATCGCGACGCCGGGTTGATCGCGAAGATCGGGACCCAGTCCTGGAAGCCCGACACCCTGCAAAACTACGAATTTGGCTGGAAGACCACCTGGCTGGACGGTCGCCTGCGCTGGAACGGTGCAGCGTATTTGATGAAATGGGACGATGTTCAGTTCACGATCTATGATTTCTCCCTGGTGCCCTGTTGCGGCAGCGTGTACAACCTCAGCACCGCCGAGATCAAGGGCGTCGAGAGCGACCTGAGTTTCGCGGTGACGGAAGCCTTTACCCTATCGGTAGCCGCCGCATACAACGACGCGAAGACGACCGATGACTTCATTCTTGCACGTCCGGCTCCAAAGCCCCCCCTGCTGGCTGTACCCAAGGGCACCGAACTGCCGAATGTGCCTCAGTTAAAGGCCAGCCTGCAGGCTCGCTACCAGTTCAAGATCTCCGATTTCGACGCCTACACGCAGTTGAGCTACAGCTACACCGATGGCAGCTGGAGTGAAATCCGGCCCGAGAAACGCTTCCGGCAGGATTCCTACTCACTCATCAATCTGCGTGGCGGGATCAGCCGGGATGACTGGGGTATCGATTTGTATATCGACAATCTGACCGATGAGGCGGCCGACCTCTATGCGCATCCGCGAAATTACGAGGCGACGGCCGTTGCCAACCGCCCGCAGTCCTTCGGTGCCGATTTCTGGAAGAAATTCTGACACCGGGGACGAGATCGCCGGGGGAGGTGGCCCAGCCGCCTCCGCCCGGTCATCGAACGGCGGAAGCATGCGGAGACGATGAGACCAGAACCTGAGGCCGTGACCGGGGACCTCAAGACCGCAGTGCGACAAGCCCTGTCCCTGCTCAGCCGTGGACAGGCTCAACTCGCCAGCGAGCAGGCCGAAGAAATCCTGCGGCGATACCCCGCTGAACCCAACAGCCTGTTCGTGGTGGCCGCCGCCCTGCGCGCCCAAGGCAGTGGACCGCAGGCACTCGATCACCTGGAGGCGTTGGTCCGTCAGGCACCCGACTTTGCCCTTGCCCAGCAGGAACTTGGATTTGCCCTGGCGGATGCCGGCGATTCGCTCAGCGCCATCGAGGCCCTGCAGAAAGCCGTCGCAATCGAGCAAAAGCTGCCGGGGAGCTGGAAGTTGTTGGCGGAACTGTTCAGTGCCGCGGGGAATGTCGAGTCGGCCGCCGAGGCGTCCAACCAGCTCCTGCTTGCGACCTCGACGGAACCCGAGCTGATTCAGGCCGTGAATCTGTTCAGGGAGGGGAAAATCGCCCAGTCGGAAAGCCTGTGCCGCAAGTTCCTGTTTGACAATCCGGCGAACGTGACGGCGATCCGCCTGCTCGCCGATATCGGAATCAAGGTCGGCGCATTGGACGACGCCGAGAACCTGCTGGCGCGCTGCCTCGAGCTGGCACCCGATTTCCGCCTGGCACGCCTCAATTACGCGCAGGTTCTGAGCCAGCGCGAAAAGCTTGCCCAGGCGTTGGCGCAGGTCGAGCTGCTGCTGGCCGCAGAGCCGGACCGGCCCACCTACCTCGTTTTGAAGGGCGCGATATTCGTCAAAAAGGGCGACTTCGACCAGGCCCTCGCCTGCTACGAATATCTGTTGTCCCGCCATCCGCCGCGCCCGATGGGCACCCTGGTTTACGGGCACGCCCTGAAAACCGTTGGACGGCAGCAGGAAGCCATCGCTGCCTATCGCCGGTCAATCGCCCTGCGTCCGGGCTTTGGCGACGCCTACTGGAGCATGGCAAACCTGAAGACCTTCCGTTTCGAGGACAGCGACATCGAGGCGATGCGGCAGCAGATCCAGGCGCCGGATGTCAGCCTGGAGGATCATTTCCACCTCTGCTTTGCGCTTGGCAAGGCTTTCGAGGATCGTGGCGAATACGAGGAGTCGTTCCGGCATTACCACCGCGGCAATACCATCAAGGTAAAGCTGGAAAAATACGACGCGGACCGGACCACCGACGACCTGCGGCGCATGACAGCGATCTGCACGGCGGAATTGTTTTCGGAAAGAACCGGACAGGGCTGCCCCGCATCGGACCCGATTTTCATCGTCGGTCTGCCGCGCTCGGGTTCGACCCTGCTGGAGCAGATCCTCGCCAGCCACTCGCGGGTGGATGGCACCAAGGAATTGATCGATATTCCGGCCATGGTCCGGCGTCTGGGGGGCAAGCGCAAGGCAAAGCAGGTTTCACGCTACCCCGAGATACTCCGGGATCTCGATGCGGATCAACTGCGCACGCTGGGCGAGGAATACCTGGAGCGCACCCGGATCCAGCGCGGGTCGGCGCCATTTTTCATCGACAAGATGCCAAACAACTTCAGCCACATCGGGCTGATCCACCTGATCTTGCCGAATGCCAGGATCATCGACGCGCGGCGTCATCCGATGGCAGCGTGTTTCAGCGCTTATACGCAGCTGTTCGCCAAGGGTCAGAACTTCACCTATGGCCTGTCGAATATCGGCCGCTACTACCGCGACTATGTCGAGATGATGGATCACTGGGATCGGGTGCTACCGGGCAAAGTCCTGCTGGTGCACTACGAAGATGTGGTCGCCGGGACCGAGAGCCAGATACGCCGCATCCTGGATCATTGCGGATTGCCGTTCGAGGAAGCCTGCCTGGAGTTTCACAGGACCGAACGGGCGGTGCGTACGGCGAGTTCCGAACAGGTTCGCCAGCCCATCTACAGCGGGGCGCTGGATCACTGGCGTCATTACGAACCGTGGCTCGACGAACTCAAGCAGGGTCTCGGCCCGGTCCTGGATCGTTACCCGATCAACTAGCCCTTGGGCCTTAATCCGAGCTTGACGCGCGCTTCCTTGGGAGACATCACGCGGCCACCGAGCTGATCGATGATGTGCGCGGCCTTCTCGACGAGCTGGCCATTGCTGGCCAGCACTCCGCGCTTGAGATACAGGTTGTCTTCCAGCCCTACGCGCACGTTGCCACCCAGGACCATCGCTTGCGCAGCCATCGGCATCTGCAGGCTGCCGGGTCCGAAGGAAAACCAGTTGGCGTCCGGAGGCAGTGCGTTGGTCAGCGCCATCATGGACGCGGTATCGGCACCCGCGCTCCAGGCAAAGCCCAGGCAGACCTGAAACAGCGGCGGCGACTCGATCAGGCCCTGGTCGATCAGGTAGCGTGCACAGCGAATCTGGCCCAGATCGAAGACTTCAAGTTCCGGTTTGACGCCGAGTTCCTTGCAGCGCGCCGCCATGGTTTGCAGGCATGCGGTGGTATTGATGTAGACCTCGTTGCCCATGCCGAAATTCATGCTGCCGCAGTCCAGGCTGCAGACTTCCGGCAGCAGCTCTTCGACATGGGCAAGCCGCTCCAGCGGTCCCACGAGGTCGGTGCCGGGACCTGCGATCGCGGCGTTCTCCTTGCCCGGCACGAAGTCACCGCCCATGCCGGAGGTGAGGTTGATGATCACGTCCACGCCGCTGGCGCGGACCATTTCGACGACTTCGCGGAACAACGCCGGATCGCGACTGCCCTTGCCGGTTTTCGGGTTGCGCACGTGGATGTGCGTCATTGCGGCGCCGGCATTTGCCGCGTCGATGCAGGCGTCGGCGATCTGCCTGGGAGTCACGGGCACCCCGGGATGCTTGCCCACTGTGTCCGCCGCGCCTGTGATGGCGCAGGTGATGATGACGTCGCGATTCATGTTGAGCCTCCCGACTCGTCAGTCTGATCCATGTAGGCATACCAGCGCATCGACGGCCACGACCCCCTGCCCTTGCGGCAAGACGATCAGCGGATTGACGTCGAGCTCCTGCAATGTCTCCCAGTGCGATTCGGCGAACGCGGCGACGCCCAGAATTGCATCGACGGCGGCCCCGATGTCGCCGGCCGGCTTGCCGCGAAAGCCGCGCAGCAATGTCGCGACTTTCAGTGACATCAGTGCCCGCTCGACGCTCTTTCTGTCGGTTGGCAGCAGCAGGCTGGCGCTGTCTCCGATCAGTTCAACGAGAACACCACCGGAGCCGATGACCAGGGCCAGGCCAAATTGCTCGTCGCGCTGGATGCCGACAATCAATTCGGCCACGCCACCCTCGACCATGTGCTCGATGAGAAACGACTCAACCGACAGTCCGTGAGCGCTGACGGCAGCGCGGATCGACTCGGCAGCGGCCAGCACGTCCTCGGGGCTGCGCAAACCAAGCCGCACGGCTCCCAGTTCCGACTTGTGCGCGAAGGCCGTGCCACAGGCCTTCAGGACGACAGGAAACCCGATCTCCGCCGCGGCAGCGCCGAGTTCCGCGTGGGCCACGAGGCGCCCTTTCGGCACGCTGAGGCCAAACTCGACCAGCCGTCTCTTGCAGTGCCATTCATCCAGGTTCTTCGCTGCGGTGGCACCCGACGGAACGGGCGCAGCTGGCCTGGGCAGTGGCGTGGCGCTGCGTGCCTGCCGCCATTGCTGGTAGTCGGCTGCCGCGGCCAGTGCAAACAGCCCGTCGTCCAGTCCCTGCAACGGCGTGACGCCTGCCTTTATCAGGCGTTCGCGCAGATCGCGTGGCAGCAGCTCCGATACCGTACAGGCGACGAAAGCGCGCATGCCGGTTGTCTCGTGCGCCGCGACGAATGCATCCAGCGCGTCGATCCATTCCGCCACTTCGTCGGCCACCACGGTCGGGTGGTCGTATACCAGGATGGCGGCATGATGCGCGCCGCTCATCGCCAGCGTGAAACAGCGTCGCATGGCCTCCTTGTCGCCCCATATCGAGGTGTTGTAGTCGAAGGGATTCGATACGGTCACGTAGCCGGGGAACAGCTCATACAGTGCACGGGTCTGCGACTCCGAGAGTGGCGGCGTATTCAGGCCATAAACCGCGCTCAGGTCGGCGAGTATCGCGGCTTCGCCGCCGGAGCAGGACAGGGTCACGATGTCGTGCCCGGGCATCGGCCCCGCCACGTCGAAGACTTTCAGGGTTTCCAGCAACCCATTCAATGAATTTACGCGGATGACCCCCAGCCGGTCGAAGAGCGCCTGGTAGAGGATGTCTGACCCGGTCAGCGAACTGGTATGACTGCTGGCGCGTTGGGAAGCCGCCTGTGTGCGGCCGACTTTCATCACCACGATAGGTATGCTTTTTTCCAGGGCGCGCAGAGCCATGCGTGCGAAGGCGTCCAGGTCATCGAGCCCTTCCAGGTACATGCCTACGGCGCGAACCCGTCGGTCCTCGAGCAGCGCTTCAAGGTAATCGGCCGGGCCAAGCACTGCCTGGTTACCGGCACAGATGACGTGGGTGAAGCGCACCGAGCGCTCATTCATCGTCAGGTTCATGGCGATATTGCCGCTCTGGGAAATCAGCGCCACGCCTTGTTGAATGTGTGCACCGCCAAACATGTACGGCCACAGAGCGCAGCGATCAACGTAGTTGACGAAGCCGTAGCTGTTCGGTCCGACCAATGGCATGGCCCCGGCTGCTTCGACCAGCTGCTCCTGCAATACACGGCCATCCCCGCCGACTTCGGAGAATCCTGCCGCATAGCACACACAGCCTCCCGCGCCGCGTTCTGAAAGAGTGCGCACGACCTCGATCGTTGCAGTACGGTTTACCCCGACATAGGCCGCATCCGGCACCACCGGCAAGGCATCGACGCTCGGGTAGCAGCGATGGCCGGACATCGTTTTACGCGAGGGATGAACTGCGTAGATTTCGCCATCGAAGCCTGCCTCCAGGCAGCGTCCCATGGCCATCTCCGCTATGCCACCGCCGATGAATGCGATGCTGCGTGGTGCCAGCAGGCGGCCCAGCCGCGACGCGGTCGCGGTGCTCTCGATGTTTGCGGTGAGCGGCATTCAGGAGCGCCTATTCACTCTTGAAGTCGGCCATGCGCTCATAGGCGGCAAAGCGGTCCGTTCGCGCGCCCGATCCATCAGTTCCGCGGCCGGTGCGACGGCATTGACCAGGCCCAACGGCGACTCTGGCAGCCGGAAAGGCATGTATTCAGCCGCAATCAGCGGGTCGCAGGACAACGCAATCTCGAAGCCGACCGCGACCCCGCGCCACCTCGGCAGGCTGTATCCGACTCATGACTCTCCCCTCCGCGTGGCTGTTGATCACTTTTCCAGTTGACGCAGGATTGCCCGTGAAATGATGTGACGCTGGATCTCGCTCGTCCCATCCCATATCCGGTCCAATCGCGCGTCGCGCCAGAAGCGCTCGATAGGCAGGGAATTCATCAGGCCCATACCGCCGAATATCTGGACCGCGTTGTCGGTGACCCGGGCCAGCATCTCCGTTGCGAATAATTTTGCCATCGCGGCATCCTGGTCGGTCATCGTGCCCTGATCGTGCTTCCAGGCTGCCTTGAGCGTCAGCATGTCCGCGGCCGCAATCTCGGTCGCCATGTCGGCAATCTTGAAACCGGTTCCCTGGAACTTGCCGATCGGCTGACCAAACTGCTTTCGCGATGCAGCCCATTCGGCCGCCATCTCGAATACACGCAAGGCGCGACCGACCGCCAGTGCGCCAACCGACAAGCGTGCTGGCGACAGCCATTTGCCCGAGAGTTTGAAACCCTCTCCAGGCATGCCCAGCATCTGCCGAGAATGAACCCTGCAATCATCGAAAAACAGTTCGGCGTGATCATAGCCGCGATGCGACGTGCAGACGGGACCCCTGCGCCATGTAAATCCCGGCGTTCCCTTATCGACCAGAAACGCGCTGATCTCGCTGCGACGCCCGCGCGGCGTTTCCGTCTGTCCGGTGACCGCGAACAGGATGACGTAATCGGCGCGCATCCCGAAGCTGATAAAATGCTTGGCGCCATTGATGACATAGTCGTCACCATCACGTACCGCTCGTGTGGTCATCGACGCGATGTCCGAACCGGCGCCGGGTTCGGTCATCGCGATGCAGTCCAGGCGTTCGCCTCGCACGGTGGGCTTCAGATAGGTCTCGATCTGCTCCGCTGAACCGCCCTCGAGTATGTTGCTGGGTCGATGCACGATGTAATGCAGCGCATACGAGACCCAGCCGAATTCGCGTTCCACCAGCGTGAAGGTCAGAGCGTCAAGACCGCCGCCGCCGTATGTCTCCGGTATGTTGGCAGCAAAAAAACCCGATTCGATGGCCTTGCGCTTGATCTGCCCGAACAAGTCATCGGGTACGGCGTCCTGCGCCTCAACCAGGTCCTCGTGGGGCAAGAGCTCTTTCCGCACAAAGGCCCTGGCGCTGTCAATTATGAGTTGCTGTTCTTCGCTGGGTGCAAAGTTCATGTCGTCCTCACGGGAAACGGCAACAAGGAGTGCAAGGTACGTTGCATGCATGAATCCATGCATCACAATCATCACTCGTATTCAGCCTGTGCGCAATGGAACCAGCCGGACTATTCGCCTGCATCTCCAGCTAATTGAGTAACCGGCAAATCACAGGTATCGTTAGCTGCATGATAGGAGAGCCCACGTATGTCAACTCGGCATGAAAAAGGTTTGCAGGTCCAGTGCCGAGTGACGCTGCCCTGAACAGGCAGGGAGTTGTCGCGGGATTCACCACATACGAGAAGCAGCTCAGTAAGACTTGGGCAGTCCGAGCGCTTTCTCAGCGATATTGCACAGGATCAATTGCGGGCTGATGGGCGCGAGGCGCGTGATCAGGACTTCGCGTAGCAGCCTTTCCACATGGAATTCTTTGGCATAACCCATGCCACCGTGAGTCATCACGGCCTGAGTGCAGGCTTTGAATCCCGCCTCAGCCGCGAGGTATTTCGCGGCATTGGCCTCGACACCGCACGGCTGACCGGCATCGTAAAGACTGGCCGCACGCATGGTCATCAGCCACGCCGCCTCCAGCTCCATCCAACTTTGCGCCAGCGGATGCTGGATCGACTGGTTCTGGCCGATCGGCCGGTCGAAAACGACACGGTCCTTGGCATACTGGGTGGCGCGGGCGAGAGCATTGCGGCCGATGCCGATGGCTTCCGCCGCGATCAGGATGCGTTCGGGATTGAGGCTATGCAGCAGGTAATGAAAGCCCTTGCCCTCCTCCCCGATCCGGTCTTCTTCCGGCACCGGCAGGCCGTCGATGAACACTTCACATGAATCCACCGCAGCGCGGCCCATCTTGGGTATGGTTTGCACATCACAATAACCGCGATCCAGCCGGGTATAGAACAGCGTCATTCCATCGGTGGGACGTGCACATTCTTCCTTCGGTGTGGTTCGTGTCAGCAGCATGATCTGGTCAGCTTCCTGCGCGGTTGAAGTCCAGATCTTCTTCCCATCGACCCGGTAACCTGTGTCCGTGCGCACCGCGCGGGTTTTGATTGACGTCGTGTTGAGCCCGGCGTCTGGTTCGGTGACGCTGAAACAGGCCTGACTGGTGCCCTGAATCAGGCCCGGCAGCCAGCGATGTTTTTGTTCCCCGCTGCCGAAGACCACGATCGGGTGGGGACCGAAGATATTGATGTGGATGGCCGAGGCGGCGCTCATCGCGCCGGAAGAATTGGCCACGGCGTGCATCATCAGGGCCGCCTCGGTCGCGCCCAGTCCCGCACCACCAAACTCTTCCGGCATGGTAATGCCGAGCCAGCCCCCATCCGCCATGGCGCGATGGAAGTCAACAGGGAATTCTCCCGTCCGGTCGTGTTCCAGCCAGTAATCATCATCGAACACGGCGCAGGCTTTTGGCACTTCGTCGCAAATCGCCTGTTGGTCCGGAGTCAGCGAAAAATCCATCAGCCCAATCTCCCGTCAGCCCGCGTGCGCTTTTCTGCCCGGGCTTCGAACACATTTTTCCAGGTACTCTTACATGGCATAGCCACCGCTCACGCTGATGCACTGACCCGTGACATAGGAAGTCTTGTCCGAAACCAGTAACAGCACCATCGGAACAATATCGTCCGGGACGCCAACCCGTCGCAGCGGGTAATTGCGGAGCACTTTCTTCAATGTCTCCTCGTTCTGGAAAATCAGGCTCTGGTGACTGCCCGGGTGCCACAGGCTGTCACTGCCTGCGTCACCGGGATTTTCAGGCAGTGTCAGACCAGGGCACACGACATTGACATTCAGTCGATGCTTGCCGAATTCGCGTGCCAGAGCCTTGCTGAGCGCAATGATCCCGCCCTTACAGGCGCCATAGACGGCCTCCTTGTACTCCCCCACCCGGCCCGCATCCGAGCCGATGGTGATGATCTTGCCGTAGGACCTGGCAATCATCGTCGGCGCCACCGCCCGGATGCAATGAATTGGCCCCCACAGGTTGATTGCAACTTCGCGTTCAAAGTCCTCGTAGGACTTGTCAACGAACAGTGCGTTGTTGGTCCAGCCGGCATTGTTCACCAGGATGTCGATCTGCCCGAACCGCTCCAGCGCGCATGCGGCCATGTGTTCGACCTGCTGCCGGTCGCCCACGTCGGTCTTCACAAACAGCACATCGTCGCGGCCGGATGAGCGCAACTGCGCGACCACGCGTTCCGCCTGCCGTTCATCGATGTCCGCGATGACGACATTCGCCCCTTCTTCGAACAGCCCTTCTGCGATGGCCTTGCCGATATTCGAAGCGCCACCCGTCACGATGGCAGTCTTTTTTTGCAGTCCCAAATCCACGGCAATTAACCTCTTGTTCCGGCTATCCTGCTGAATGAATGCAGCGTCAAGGGCCCAGGCTTTCCTCAGGATGTTTTCTTTTTTGAAGCTTCCTGGAATTTCCTGATGCGCTCCTTGATTTCGTCCGCAGCCTGTGTGCGATTGCGCTCGAAATAGATTTCTTCCAGCCACAGCGCATCCGCCAATGGCATATCGATTCCCAGCATGGCGACCTCCTTGACGAAGCGCACGGCGGTCTTGCCGTTTTCACAGATTGCCCGGGCGATTTTCATGGCTTCGTCCAGCAGCGCTTCCCCCGGTACGACTCTTTGTACCAGCCGCAGGCGCAGCGCCTCTTGCGCTGTTATCGGGTCTCCGGTCAGCATCATCAGCATCGCATCACCGAGTCCTGCCAGGCGCGGCAACCACTGCGTTCCGCCGCCGCCTGGCAAGGCGCCCAGCTTGACTTCCGGCAGACCGATCAGCGCGCCTTCAGCGGCGATACGGATATCGCAGCCCAGTGCCAGCTCAAATCCGCCGCCAAACGCATAGCCATTGATGGCGGCAATGGTGGGTTTGCCGATTTTGAGTGAATTCGGGGTGACCCAATACTGGGTCCTCGTTTTTGGCGGCAGGTGCAGGAAATCAGGTGCTTTCCTGATATCGATACCGGTGCTGAACGCCCGACCGCTACCGGTGTAGATCAGTACGCGGAGCTCGTCATCGGCCGCGAATTCTTCCAGCCGCCGCCGGTGCTCAGTCATCAATTCCATGTCGAAAGAGTTCATCGCCTGGGGACGGTTGAGCGTAAGCACCGCGACATGACCCTGTGTTTCCCAGATCAGGGGCTTGGCTGTTTCCAACGTTTTGTCTTCACGCATGTTTTGAGACTTGTACTTTCAATAAGGTAAAACTGGCTCGGTCCTGGTTCCATCAATGCTGGCGTTCGATGAATTCAAGAATCCGGTCGTTGGTGACATCGCGTGCCTCCCAGTGCACGCAGTGTCCCGCACCTGGAACCACGGAGAGTTCCGCGCCCGGTATGGCTTTAGAGATCATCTCTGACGCGCGAGGTGGGCAGTAGGGATCGCGCTCTCCGGCAAGTACCAGGGTGGGACAGTCGATGGCGCCGAGTTCCTGGATCATGGGCTCATCCGCGAGTCGCAACATTGCCCGGCAGGCGTTCAGGTAACCGTTTGAATCCCGGACCCCGGCGGTTCGCAGTTGCTGGTATTCAGCGATGAGCTGCTCGTCTCCCATGGAAAAGCATCCGCGTGCGTCAGCCTTCGTAATTGAAGCGATGGCCTCCAGGCCACCTTGCGTCACCTGCTCGATACGGTCGCGGAAGAATGCCTGGCCTGAACGGCCTACGGTACATGAACTGGCGACGAGAATGAGTCCCTGCACCATTGCAGGGAAATCCAGCGCAAACCGTTGTGCAATGACGCCACCCATCGAAAAGCCGACCAGCCAGGCCGGAGCCATCTCATGGGAGCTCAGTATCTGCGCCAGGTCATCCGCCAGCTGCTGTACGGTGCCATTGCCGGCGCCCACCGGGCTGGTGCCAAAGCCCCGGACGTCATAGCAGAGGACATTCATCGAGCGCTGCAAAAAAGACTGCTGCCGAGACCACGCGTTACGTGATTCAGACAGCCCGTGGATCAGGACTGCGGTTTTTCTTGCGCTCGATGCGGTCACTGCGTTCATCGGCATCGTCTGGTTGTGCCCAACCCCCGGTCCTGATTACTTCAAGTGCCTGATGATGCCGTCATGAATCTCCTCCATTCGTGCCTGCCGTCCGCCGGCGCCCGCCCGGAATGCCAGGGTAACGCCGTCCAGACCCAGTGTTGCCAGATCGCGGATCCGCTGCAGGCATTCCTTGGCGGTACCGACAAGGGCGACGAAATCAATGAATTCAGGTGAGACGGAACGCTTATGGCCGGCATGTGAAGACATGTGCTCCAGCCGATTGTAGCTGTCACTGGCGCGCTGGAAATCCTGTCTGAAGGGCTCAAGGAAATCGGGCAGTTGCTTCCACTGGTGGAACGTTTCAGCCTGGGATGCGGCCCAGTGGCTGACATCATCACGGGCCTGGTCACGATCATCCGATATGCCGATGTTGGTCCACAGGTCAAATTTGATCTGGCTGACATCGCGGCCGACCTCTTGCGCACCACGCCGCACGTGATCCATTTGCCATTTGATGAATTCTGCGTTTGCGCCTCCCATCAGGATGACACCGTCCGCCACGCGGCCGCACATGGCGAGAATCCGGGGCTGATTGGCGGCAACATAGATCGGTATTTTTCCGGCAGCCGTCACCAGGCGATAAGGCTTTCCGTCCGCACCCGTGACCTCCCCGCCGCTACACAGCGTATTGATGGTGTTGATGGACTCTTCCAGATAACTGATGGAGGCGGGTTTGAGCCCTATGGAAAAGACGCCGGTCCAGCCGCTGCCCAGCCCGATGATGGCGCGACCATTGCTGATTTCATTTAATGCCGTGAAGCCGTTGGCCAGCGTGGTGGGATGTCGCGTCACCGGGTTGGTGACCCCGGTAGACAGCTTGATGGAGGACGTTTTAACGGCACACAAAGCGAGCGCGATGTAACAGTCCTTCATCGACAACTGGACATCGGCGATCCAGGCGCTGTCGAAACCGAGCTTTTCAGCACTCTGGACGACTTCGACGGTGTGTAAGATGGGCTCCCGCGGGCTGATGCCCAGGGATATTCCGACCTTCATTTCGCGCCCTCCTTGGAAGTTGACCAGCGACTAACTCCAAAGCCAGCTACATGATTAGTGCTGCTGGTGGATTGATGGTGCTGGCATTCGACAGAAGTGAAAAATCTTCGATGCGCCTGCGTGCGTATAAAATGATGGTATAAGTCGTCTCAGGGATCATCAATTTATCGTTATTTCTGGCGTGAGAATGTCCATTATAACTAAACCCATTCTTGTGTCGCAGCAGGCAGGCGTCGTTTCACTTTTCCTGAACCGGCCCGAACGCAGAAACGCCTTGTCCCTGGAGCTGCTGGAAAAACTCAGTAAAGCCCTGTCGACCGAGGTTGGTGAAGACACCGTAGCGGTAATCATCGGCGGTGTCGACGGGAGCTTCAGTGCGGGCGCTGACCTGGCTGACCTGTCTGGAACGCCGGCAGATCTGGCGATGGATGACGCCATCGAAGAAGTAACGGGAAAAATCCTCAAGCTGCCGGTTCCGGTGATCGCCGCCATCGATGGCCCCTGCCTGGGCGGCGCATTCGATCTCGCCCTGAGTTGTGACCAGCGCATCGCTTCCGTGGATGCAATCTTTCAGGTACCAGCCGCTCGCCTCGGCCTGCTTTACAATCCACGTTCGATTGTGAGAATGCAGCAACGGCTTGGCCGCGATACGGTTTTCCGCCTGCTGGCACTCGGCGAGCGGCTGGACGCCGATGCCGCTCTGCGTGCCGGAATTGTCTCTCGCGTAGTCGAGGGCGCCAGTTACGAAGCGGCCCAGGCGATAGCCCGGAATGCCAATGGAAACATCAGGTCGGCAGTGGTCGCAACCAAGCGGCTGCTCAATGCGATCGACGCGCCCGATTATGACCCCGCGGACTGGGAGGCACTGCGTCGTGAGATGTTGTCCTCGCCGGAGCGGCGGGCGGCCGTTGTCAGCGAAAAAAAGCGCCGCGGGCGATAGCAGGGGTCAGAGTACTTTCAGGGCTTTGCTGATGGCGATGAGGCCACGGTCTCTTTGCCGGTTTAATGTGGCGTAATCTCGGTCGCCGGCCAAGCGGGCAGCGCCGTCTACCAGACGATCGCGCAATTCCTGAGTCAGTTCAGGGGCTTCCAGTCTCGTCCAGGGCAGTTTCAGCGACGGACCAAACTGATCCAGGCAATAGGCCATGCCACCTTCGCCGCCGCCGATGTGGTAGGTCAAACAAGGCCCCATCATGGCCCAGCGCGGACCTGGGCCGTTGACGATAGCGAAATCGATTTGCTCCGGCGTTGCTTCATTATTAATGACCATGTGAAGCACCTCGCGCCACATGGCTTCCTGTAGCCGGGTGGCAACGAATCCCGGGATTTCCCTGGACAGCGCCAGCGGCGCCTTGCCGGCGATACGATAAAAATCGACCACCCACTTGACCGCTTCCGGATCCGTTTTTGCTCCGCCAACGACTTCGACCAGGGGCAACAGATAAGGCGGGTTGAACGGGTGTCCCACTACGGTTCGCTGGGGGCTTGGGCACCTGGCCTGGATGTCCGTCATGGGCAGGCCGGAGGTGCTGGAAGCGATCACCACGTTTTCAGCCACCAGCACTCCCAGCCGGGCATACAGCGATTGCTTTAGTTCCATGTCTTCCGGCGCACACTCCTGCACGAATTCGGCATTGGCCACTGCCTCTGCAAGATCGCTGGTGCATTTGAGATTGTTTCGCGAGGCACCATCGGCCAGTCCAAGTGCCTCCAGGCTGACCCAGGCGTTGTTAATCAGCGCTCGCAAGGAAGCTTCCTCGGCCTTGTCATGAAGATAGGTGGTGACCTGATAGCCCCTGGCGAGGAACCAGGCGGACCAGCCGGCGCCAATGGGTCCGGCGCCGATGCAGGTGATGTGGCGAACACTGCGAGGATCAATGCCTTTGAATTTGTCGGTCATCTCGATACGGCTGCTCTGAAGTTAAGTATTGTTTCCAGTGGGCTGTCTGTAGCCATTGAATCACTGGCCTTTGAAATCCGCCTTGCGCTTCTCAACGAATGCGCTGATGCCTTCCTTTGCATCATCGGATCGGAGCAATTTCCGGTAGATCGGCAGGTCGGCGGTACGCATGGTGTGAAAGGCATTTTGGACGGTGTCGGCCTCGATGGCGCGCAGCAGTTCCTTGACCGACTGCAGAGCCAATGGTGCTACGTTGGCCAGCTTATTCGCCCATGCCCTGGCAGTAAGCATCAGTTGATCCTTTGGCACCACGGCATTAACGAGGCCATAGCGTGCGGCTTCTGCCGCCCCCATACGCTCACCCAGCAGAAGCATTTCCATGGCCTTATTATAGGGCAGGCGCCGCGGCAGGCGCTGAATGGCGCCCGCATCGGGTACAAGTCCCAAGGGCATTTCCGGCAGCGCAAATTCGACATGCTCGGCCGCGACGATCAAGTCGCAGGCCAGGGCGATCTCGACTCCGCCGCCAAGAGTAATCCCGTTCAAAGCCGCAATGACCGGCTTGTTCAGATTCCACAGTTCGGTGATGCCGGCAAACCCGCCAGGGCCATAGTCGTCTTCCCACCAGTTATCCAGAGACATCTCGCCGGCTTTGACTGCTTTCAGATCCCAGCCGGCACAGAAGATACGCTCGCCTGCACCCGTAATGATGCCAACCAACAGACCGGGGTCATCACGCAGGGTAACGAAGGCCTCGCCCAGCGCCCGGCTGACCTTGATATCGATGGCATTGGCCTTGGGTTTATCGATGACAATCTCTAGCACACCGCCACTGCGGGAAACACGGACATGTTCTGACATGGCGCTATCCTTCATTCACTATTGACGGATAAGTATATTCGGGACTGGGTACCGGATGGCCGGAGCGACGTGACAGCGGATGCGCTAATCTAGCTCGAATGAGCGCCCCCGAATATAGAGCGCCCGAATCCCTTGACGATGCCTTGAGCATCAAGAGGAAATATGGTGCCGACGCGAGGGTGATAGCGGGCGGAACGGACCTGATTCTGAGAATGAGGGACAAGGTCTTCTCACCGAAGGTGTTGATCGACCTGCGCCGGCTTTCACTCGCTGCGATTTCATGCCATGCCGGCGAGATGCACCTTGGCGCATACCTGACCCTCTCACAGATACTGGCAAGCGCCGAAATTGCGGCTGTGTTTCCGGCTCTGGTCGAGGCCTGCCGGCCGTTTGCCGGACCACCGATTCGCAATCTGGCAACTTTGGGTGGCAACATCGTCAATGCCTCTCCGGCCGCTGACCTGGTGCCGCCCTTGATAGCCTACGATGCCAGCGTCGCGTTGGTTTCCTCTTCCGCCAATCGTGTGCTTCCACTGTTGGAATTCTTTACCGGACCGGGTAAGACGGTGATGAAGCCGGATGAGATCCTGACGGAAATCCGCGTGCCGCTACCGCCACCCGATACAGCCGCCACCTTCACCAAACTGGGGCAGCGTCAATCCATGGCCATCTCCATAGTCAATTTGAGCACCAGACTGACGCTGAATGCGGCCCGCCGGGTAAGCGATGTGCGAATCGTATTGGGATCCGTGGCGCCCACGGCAATGCGCGCACTCGCGGCTGAAGCCATATTGAGAGGCAAGGAACTTTCCAACGATCAGCTTGAGCTGGCTGCGAAAGTGGCAAGCAGCGAAATCTCGCCGATCAGTGATGTGCGTTCAAGCGAGGACTACCGCAGGCGAATGACAGTGGTGCTGGTTCGCAGAGCATTGATGGCTGCCCGGGATGAGTTGGCAGGAACTGGTTCCAATGACTGAAATGGACATCCGGCTGACGGTGAATGGCAAGCTGCAGCATGTGAAAGCCGAGTCCATTCGGACCCTGTTAAGCATTCTGCGCGAAGATATTGGGCTGACCGGGACCAAGGACGGCTGCAGTTCCGGCGATTGTGGCGCCTGCGTGGTCATGATGAATGAGCAGGTGGTGAACTCATGCATGGTGTTGGCTCCCCAGGCGGATGGCTCCCGGGTCATTACGGTGGAAGGACTTGCCCGCAACGGTGAATTGCATCCCCTGCAACGCGCGTTTGGCGAGACCTGGGCTTTTCAATGCGGCTTTTGTACGCCGGGAATGCTCATTTCCTGTTATGCCCTGCTGTTGTCCAATGACAATCCTTCCCGTGACGAAATCCTGACCGCGATCGCGGGAAACTTCTGCCGCTGTACCGGCTACCAGGGTGTTGTCAACGCGGTACAGCAGGCGGCAGCGGAACTGCGGGCTGGAAGCGCCGGGGAAGATGTTCAGCATGGCTGAATCAGGCGTCATCGGCAGGTGGGTCAGCGCACCCGGGGCGCACGACATCGTGACCGGGAAGGCCCGCTATTGTCCGGATCTTGATTTTCCCGGGATACTGAGCGGCAAGCTGCTTTACAGTCCCCATGCGCGGGCGCGCATCAGACATCTCGATGTCAGTGCAGCACGAAAGATTCCTGGTGTGTTTGCGGTGTTGACGCATGCCGATATCCCCGGCGAGAACAGTTACCTGTATGCGGAACCGGATCAGCCACTGCTGGTGGTCGATGAGATCCGCTTCCAGGGGGACGCGGTAGTTGCGGTCGCCGCAATCGACGAACAGACGGCTGACGCCGCACTCCGGGCAATCCAGGTCGAATACCAGGCTTTGGACGGGATTTTCGATCCGCTGGGGGCGATGCAAGCGGGTTCCGACCAGGTTGTGGCCGGCAAAGACAACATCCTGATGCACAAGACCTACAGGACCGGCGATGTGGAAGCCGCCCTGGCGTCTGCTGATGTCATTGTCGAGAACACCTACAGCACTCAATGGGCCGAGCACGCTTTTCTCGAAACGGAAGGGGGAGTCAGCCTGGTCGACGAAGATGGTGTCGTCACGGTCTATTCATCCTGCCAGGCACCTCATCGGGACCGGATGCAAGTCGCCCGGGCCCTGGGCCTGCCCGAAAGCAGGGTCCGCGTCATCACGCCCTATATCGGCGGTGCGTTTGGCGGCAAGGACGAAGCGCATGTCCAGATCCACGCCGCGTTGCTGGCACACGCGACCCATCGTCCGGTTCGCCTCATCCGCGGGCGCAAGGAATCCATTCTGACGCACGTGAAGCGTCATCCGTTCATTGTTCACTGCATCACTGCCGCTACCAGCGAAGGACGACTCCTGGCGGTGAAAGCCCGGGCAATCGCCGATGCGGGCCCCTATTCGAATGCTACGCACGAGGTTTTGAACAAGTTCGGCGAATTCATTGGTGGGCCGTACACGGTACAGAACCTGGAGGTGGAGAAAATAGCGGTGCGCACCAACAATCCGATAACGGGTGCGTTCCGGGGTTTTGGGGCACCACAGGCGGCGTTTGTTTACGAATCGCAAATGGATGAGTTGGCGCGGAAACTCGGCATGGACCCGCTGGAGATTCGCCTGCTCAATGGCGTGGACACCGGAACTCGGATGTATACCGGCGTTGTAGTGCGGGAAGGGAAAGCGATGAAAGCTTCCCTGAGCAAAGCGGCGGAAATGATCGGGTGGGAGCAGCGCCGTAAATTGGAACGCCGGCCTGCACCTCACTTGCGCCGGGGCTGGGGAATGGCGACTATTTTAAAGGGCTCGGGCATGGGACGTGGATTGCCGGACCATGCCGGCGTGCTGCTGGAAATGCATCGCGATGGCTCCGTTGTGTTACAGAGCGGCGCCGCGGATATGGGCCAGGGCATCGTCACCGTACTGGCTCAGCTGGCGGCTGAGAGTCTCGGCGTTGATATGTCCTCGGTCCATGTCGCCAGGGCGGATACCGCACGGGCGCCCGATGCGGGTGCATCATGTGCCAGCCGCCAGGTCATGGTTTCCGGTAATGCCGTATTGCGTGCGGCCGTTCCGATCCGCAACTCTCTGCTGCAAGTAGCCGCTGAAAAAACAGGTATCGGCAAGGACCACTTGAGCCTGCGTGGCGGAAGACTCCATGTCGATGGCGAGCCACATGATTTCTCGGTAGCAGACCTCGCCAAACGTGCCTTGTTCCGCGGCTACCCTTTGCACGCGGAGGGCCGATACGAGCTTGAATATCCAACTGACGCTGCAGAGCCGACCTATCGCTACAGCCAGGAGATTTTTCAGTTTTGCACACAGATTGCGCAGGTTCTGGTGGATTGCGAGACCGGACAGGTCAAAGTGGAAAGGCTCATCGCCGTTCATGACGCGGGGAAGATGATCAACCCGGGAGGGGTTTTTGGCCAGATAGAGGGCGGTGTGGCGCAGGGCATTGGTTATGCGCTCACCGAGGAACTCCGGGTCAAGGAAGGGCATACCCTGAATGCCTCGTTGGAAAATTACGTGATTCCAATGGCGCTCGACATTCCCGAATTGGAGATGGACGTGCTGGAAATGCCTGAACCTCTCGGTACTCCGCTGGGAGCAAAAGGAATAGCGGAATCGCCGATCATTCCGACCGCGCCGGCCATCCGAAACGCGATCTTTGACGCCATTGGCAAGCCGCTTCACCAGCTGCCGATGACCGCAGAACGGGTGTTGGCGGCTTTGGATGCGCCGTAATGCGCCATGCAGCAGTCCGCAATTCAACCGGACTACACTGACGCCATGGTGACTGCGGTGGCGCTCGCGGCTGGCGCCTCGACACGAATGGGAGCCCAGAAGCTCCTGTTGCCGCTCGGCAACGAGCCGCTGGTCCGGCGCGCGGCGCGCCAGCTCCTGGATGCCGGCTTCGCCGAAGTGCTCGTGATCGTGGGCAGCGAGCACGAGAAGGTGCTCGCCGCGCTCGCGGGGCTGCCAATCCGGCATGCCATCAACGCCGACTACGCAACCGGCATGGGCAGCTCGTTCCGCACGGCGGTCGAGCACCTGGACGAGAGCGACGCCGCCATGTTTGCGCTTGCTGACCAACCGTTCGTCACGGCGAAGGAGTACCGGGCCGTTCTCGATGCCTATCGGCAGCACGCGCCGGCGATCGTCAGCGTGCGCTACGGCAATGTCACGGCACCGCCTCAATTGTTTAGCCGGGCCCTCTTTCCAGAACTCGCCCAGCTTGCGGACGGCGCCCGTCCGGTGCTCGAGCGGCATCGTGACCAGATGTTCGTGATCGACTTTCCGGCCGAGCTACTCCTGGACATTGATACGCCGGAGGATTACGAGCGCGCCAGGAGCCGGTTGTCCTCTCAGTCTCCGTGACAGTGAAGGCTGCGCACCGAACCGGTGAGAAACCCGCCGTCGAAGCCGCGTCGAATCGCAAGGATTTCGCCGAGAATGGACACCGCCACTTCCTGCGGCGTCTCGGCGCCAAGCGCCAGCCCGATCGGGCTGCGCACGCGCGCGAGCCTGGCGGATTCCGGCATGAAGCCTTGCACGGCCAGATCGGCCAGCAACTTGTCGTAGCGCGGACGCGGGCCCAGGACGCCGATGTAGGCCGCTTGCGACTCGAGACTGAAGCGGAGACTCTCCTGGTCGCGCTCGGCCTGGTGGTTCATGATCAGTACGAAGCTTCCCGGGGACAGCTTCACCCTGCCGGCAAATTGACTGAAGTGTGCACACACCCGTGTTGCGCAGGGAAAACGGTCGGCGGTCAGGAACGCCTCGCGAACATCGACGACGGTCACCGCGAACCCGAGCGCCCAACCCAGTTGCGCCACCGGCGCGGCATCATGTCCGGCGCCGAAAATCACGAGTTCGGGCGGCACCAATGCCAACTCGTAGAAGACCTCGGCGCCGCGGACCTGCTCCGGGCCGGAGTGTGGATACGCCCTGCCGAGCCGGGCGACGGCGCCTGCTGTAGCTTCCCGCTCAAGGCCCGGATCGGTCAACCCTCCGACGACATTGCGGGCGCCGCGAACGATCATTCGTCCCGACGCGCCGGCAAGCGGCGTGACCAGCACGGCGGCCTCTCCCCGTTCGAGGATCCTCAGCCATTCGTTCGTGATCGCGTCGTCCTCGAGCCGCTCGATCCGGATGTCGACGGCGCCGCTGCAGCCCATACCCAATCCCCAGACCGAATCGTCTGCGAGATCGTAGCTGACGATGACCGGCTCACCGGTGGCGATGACGCGCGCGGCCGCCTCGGCCACGGTCGGTTCCAGACAGCCGCCGGAGAGCGCGCATTCGTACGTCCCGTCCCGACGCACGCACATTCGCGTGCCTTCACGCCGGTAGGCACTGCCTGTCACCCGCACGATCGTGGCGAGGGCCGTGGGCTCGCCGACCGCTCGTGCCTGGCGGATCGCTTCCAGTAGCCGTTCGGTCTCGCGCCGATCCATACCAAATACCTTATCCCAGAATCCCCGGTCGGGAAGAAATTCCGTCGCCTTCCACGCCATGCGCCCTCCGGCCCAGGTACTTCACGATCTGCGCGCTGCGTCCTCTTCGGCCTCGCGTTCGAAGTCGCCCGCGGTCGCAGGAGACTCGACCTCGACGGGGTCGGGGTACATCTCGCGCCACACGTCCTCAATGTCCGCGAGCGGCACGTCGGTGGCGTGACCGCGGTCGCGAACGTACTCCATGTGCTGGTTGCCCGCGGCGTCGAAGGGATGCAGCACAGCGTCGGTCTTGCCGTCGAAATCGAGCGTCTTGACGCGGAAGCGCTCGCAGAGGGAGCGGTTGAAGGTGGGGGTTGCCTTTATCCATCGCCCTTCGAGCCAGAGCTCGGTGAACCCGTGGTAGGCGAAGACGTCGGTTCCCATCTGGGCCTTCAGGCGCTCGGTCGTGAGATGGTTCCGCACGTCGGCGAAGCCGAGCCGCGCGGGCATGCCGGCAGCACGGGCAGCGGCGGCGAGGAGGACGGCCTTGGAGATGCAGAAACCCCTACCCTTCTCAAGCGTGGTCGTCGCTTTCAAGCCGTCGACAGTCAGGACGATGTCATAGGGGTCGTAGCGGATCTCGTCGCGCACGGCGTAGTAAAGCCGGATGGCTTTCTCGACGTCAGTTTGCGCGTCGCCCGCGACCCGCGCCACGAATGCCTGCACGGCGGGCGCATCGCGCTCGATGAACGGGGTAGGCGCGAGGTACTCGGCAAGGTCGCTTTTGGTAGAATATTCGGTCATTTCTGCTCGCGGGCAGGCGGTTACGGGGTGCCGGCACCGTAGCAGCTGAGGGCTGGTGCGCGCGACGATTTTCGCGCACGATCACGAGCACGTCCACTCATGAGCGCGATCACCATGCCCCCGGGCCTGCGCGTGTACTGGCAGCCTGGCTGCACGAGCTGCCTGCGCGCGAAGGAATTCCTGAGCGCGCACGGCATCGGCTTCGAGTCGATCAACGTACGCGAGCGGCCCGAGGCCGCGGGCGAACTCGCGGCGCTCGGCGTCCGCACTGTGCCCGTCATCACGCGCGGTGCGGACTTCGTGCTCGGCCAGGACATTGACGAGCTGGCACGTTTCGTCGGCGTGACGGAGCAGCGCCAGCAGTTGTCACCCGACGAACTCGCGGACCGCCTGCAGGCCCTGCTGGCCGCCGCGGGCGACCTGTTGGCGGCACTGCCGCAAGCACGGCTCGCCACCCGGCTACCGCAACGCGAGCGCAGCTGGCTCGACCTCGGATTTCACGTGGCGATGATCGTGCATGGACTGCTCGAGGCGGCGCATGGCGGCACGCTGACCTACGAACACTACGAGCGCCGCGCACCCGCGGCCTGGGTCGACGCACCGCCCACGCTCGAGTTCCTCCGCGCAACTTCCGCCAGGCTCGACGCATGGTGGCGCGCGGCACGCGGACAGCCCGCGGCGATGCTCACGACGTACTTCGGGCCCCAGACGACGCATGCGTTGCTCGAACGCACGGCTTGGCACGTGGCCCAGCATTGCCGGCAGCTCGAGTACCTGGCCGTTGAGGTGGCACGCGTCCCGGATGCGCCACGGCTGGCGGCGGGCATGCTCGACGGAGTGCCGGTGCCGCAGGCTGTCTGGGACCGTGAGATCCACCCCTGAAATGTATGGCATTGTCATTGTTGAAGTCGCCACGGGCGGATGAGGCAGGACATGGCCATGGATGACATTGCTTTCCTGGACGCTACGGCGCAGGCAGCCCTTGTGCGCCGCAAGGAGGTTTCGCCGACAGAACTGGTCAGCGGCGCGATTGCACGTATCGAACGCCTCAATCCCAGGCTCAATGCGGTCATCACATTTCTTTTTGAGCAGGCCCTGGAGGCTGCACCCAGCGTAGATCTGGATGCCCCTTTTGCCGGTGTTCCGTTCTTGCTGAAAGACCTGGTAGCGGATTGCGCGGGCGCACCGCGATCCGATGGTTCGGGCTTCCTGGCCGGCCGCTATATTTCGCCCCGTGACAATGAACTTGTGAGCCGTTTCAAGAGAGCGGGCCTGATCGTTGTGGGTAAAACGAATACCTCGGAGTTTGGCCTGCTGCCAACCACCGAACCTCGGCGCTTTGGCGCCACTCGAAACCCGTGGGATACCAGCCGCGGTACCGGTGGTTCCAGCGGTGGCTCATCGGCGGCTGTCGCCACGGGCATGGTGGCCGCCGGACACGCCAACGACGGCGGCGGATCGATCCGGATTCCAGCCTCATGTTGCGGCCTGGTCGGCCTGAAGCCGACGCGCGGACGCAATAGCCTGGCGCCGGACATGGGCGATATTGCCGGTGGCATTATCTGCGAACACGTCGTGACCCGCTCAGTGCGCGACAGCGCCGCGATCCTGGACGCCACCGCCGGATCAGTAGCTGGCGATCCGTACACGCCGCCCTTGCCAGAACGCCCATTTGCTGCAGAAGTGGGTCGCGATCCGGCGCGCCTGCGCATCGGTTTCGGAACAGTGGCCCTGACCGGTGTGCCAGCACATCCGGACTGCGCTGCCGCAGCGCAGTCGGCGGCACTTCTATGTGAAGCATTGGGCCACGATGTCGAGGAGGCATCACCTGTGGTCGAGAGCAGCCAGTTGTTCAGGTCCTTTGGCGGGGTGATGACCGGCTATCTGGGGTGGTCAATCAAGGCTTGGGCGCGGCGCACCGGATTCAAACCTGAGCAAACGGATTTCGAACCCGCGACCTGGCAGATGTATCAAAAAAGCCTGGCGCAAAGCGGGGGCGACTACCTGCTGGCCTGGCAAGACCTGCAGCAGAGCTGTCGCGATTTCGCCGCATTCTTCACTGGTCATGACATCTGGCTCACGCCGACCCTGGTCCAGCCGCCCGTCCCTCTGGGTTATTTCGACTACACGCACGAAACACGCAAGCAATACATTGATCATCTTGGCCACTTCACCGGCTTCACGCTGATTGCCAACGCGACCGGACAGCCGGCGATCTCGCTGCCATTGCATTGGACTGACCGCGGGTTGCCGATTGGCGTGCAATTGACGGGGCGTTTTGGCGACGAGGCGACCTTGATCCGGCTGGCGGCACAACTGGAACAGGCCCGGCCCTGGTCGCACCGTCGCCCGCCGGCCAATGCAGCGCCATGACCCGTTGGATCAAGCCGGAGGACGTCGGCGAAATTCTGCAAGCTGGCATGACGGTGTTCGTCGCGGGCGCCACCGCCGAGCCCCGTGAGATCTTGCAGGCCCTTGCCAGCCGAGGTCAGTGTTGTGCCGGCGTGCGCTTCGTGTCCGTTTCCGTGCCGGGAATGAACGGCGTCGATTTCTCGGCGTTCCATCCGCAAGCCAGTTCCACGGCGTTTCTGGCGACAGCTGAAAACCGGAAGTCGATCGCTGCCTGCCGCGTTGATTTCATCCCGCTGCACTACAGTGCGATTTACAAGTATCTCGAGCGCGAAATAGAGATCGACACTGTGCTGTTGCAGTTACCGCCGGCTGGAAGCGAGGGGGCAGTTTGCCTGGGGATCAGTGCGGACTTCACACCCGCCGTCCTCGGCAAGGCCGGGATCGTGATCGGCGAAATAAACCAGCGCCAGCCTGCGCCAATGGACAGCCCGCGAATGCCACTTGCCCGGCTGGATTATGCGATTGCCTGCGACCGGCCGGTCCCCTCGCCTGCCAGTGCAGCGATCAGCGACGCTGTGCGCCTGATCGGCCGCCACGTGAGTGAACTGATTGAAGACGGCGACTGCATCCAGATCGGCATCGGCGCCATTCCCGATGCAGTCATGAATTGTCTCTCCGGCAAGAACGACCTGGGCATCCATTCAGGCATGATCAGCGATGGCGTGATGGCCCTGGTTCAGGCCGGGAATATCACGGGCAGCAGGAAATCCCTGGATACGGGCAGGATCGTCAGCGGGGTCACGCTTGGTAGCCAGCGCCTGATCGAATGGGCGGGTGCAGCGCCACAACTATCCGTTCGGCCGGTCGGCTATACCCATGATAGCGGGGTGATCCGCCGGATCGACAACTTCGTATCCATCAACTCCGCCCTGCAGGTCGACCTGTTCGGGCAGGTCAATGCGGACATGCTGGGGGGGCGCCAGTTCAGCGGCACCGGCGGCGCGGTCGACATGATGCGTGGCGCAGCGCTTTCCGCGGGCGGGCGATCCATCATTGCGCTCGGCGCCACCGCAAACGGTGGCAAGGTTTCACGCATCGTTGCCGCGCTCGCGCCCCATACCGCGACGACGGCGCTGCGCACGGACATCGATTACGTCGTCACGGAGTACGGCGCGCGGCGCATTCGACACTTGCCAGTCATGGCGCGGGCACAGGCATTGATCGAGATTGCCCATCCGGATTTCCGTGCCCAGTTGGGTGATCAGTGGAGTGAATCGACGCGCGGTTGACCGCTGGTCTCAGGGACCGCAATGCCAGACATGGCTGAGCGAATTGAAACGATGTATCAGCGCGACAGGTCGTGGGCCCGGGCCTGCTTCAGCCGATGAACAGTTCAGGATCGGCTGCAACTTCCTCGAGTAGCCACTTCCTGAAGGTTTCGATTTTCGAGTAGTCCTTTTTTTCCTTCCTGCAAACGTAGTACCACTCGTTCGGATTCTTGATGCGCCGGCCAGGAAAGATCTCGACCAGCATGCCCGAATCCAAATCCCTGCTCATGTACGGTTGCTGTCCAAGGGCGATGCCCATGCCCTGCAGGGCAGCAATCAAAGCAAGGTCGTAGCTGTCGAATTGCAAGCCGGAATCGGGATTGACATTGTGGACGCCGTTGGCCTCCAGCCACACCCACCAATCGCTATCCGAGGGATATACCTGAAGCATCGTGTGTTCGGCCAGATGTTCCGGCGAGCCTATCGGCCCGCGTTTTTCGAGCAAGGCCGGACTGCAAACGGGAAACAGCTCGCAGCCAAACAGGTGGTCGTAATGCAATTCCTGATTGGTGGGTTTTCCGATCATCACGCAGGCATCGACATCGTCGCGATGAAAATTCACGTCATCCTGCGAGGCGTGGAGGCGCACCTGAATCCCGGGATGCAACTGTTGAAAACGCGGCAGCCGGGGTATCAGCCATCGAATGGTGAATGTCGAATACACCTGGAGCGTCATCGCATCCGAGGAACCGGGCGCCCGTATCAGATCCGTTCCCTCGGAGATGCGATCAAATGCGTCGCGCAAGATCGCGTAATAAATTTTCCCGGCTCGGGTCAATTCCACGGCGCGCGTCTTGCGCACGAACAATTCCACGCCCAGGACGCTCTCCAGCCCCTTGACCTGGTGGCTGATAGCCGACTGCGAAACCTTGAGTTCCACGGCAGCTTCCTTGAAGCTCTCATGACGTGCCGCCGACTCGAAGGCGCGCATGGCATTCAAGGGTGGCAATCGCCGCCTGCTGATCACTGGTCTCATCTACCCTCTCAGTAGCGGGCTTTTTTCTGGCACACGTGAAAAATACTGGGCCAGAAATGAGCACCCGTCAATGGAAACCCGGGTATTTGGCACGTCATCGGGAGGAAAAACTCAACTATCGGCGCAAATAGCTCAATTGCCAGCATCGCGCACCGGTGACCGCATTGATGGCAATCGGAATTTACGCCATGTCTTCGGAACCCGGCCGGCTGCGATCCCGCGCCCTACGCTTCTTTGTCCTGATACGAATTAGTATTTCTCGTTTTTCGACGAACAAAACTCATTTGCGCGACCCTGCCCGGATTGCGACGATGGCGCTCAAACACCTGCGGTCATGACAGAAGAAGAGATTGTTCGGCATTACCCCATCGGCACGCCTGCGCCCTTCTCCCTACTTTGAGGCAACCCTCGCCGAAGGCGTGACGGCCTTTACGACCTATAACTACATGCTCATGCCCACGAGCTATGGACATCCGGAAGAGGAGTACTGGCGTCTCATCGATGGCGTATCGCAGTGGGACGTTGCCTGCGAACGCCAGGTGCAATTGAAGGGGCCTGATGCCGGGCGGCTTGCCCAGATCCTGGCGCCGCGCGACCTGTCGAAATGCCGGGTCGGCCAGGGGAAATACGTGCCGCTCTGTAATCACGCGGGCGTTCTCATCAACGATCCCATCCTTCTGAAACTCGCCGATGACCTCTACTGGCTCTCCATCGCAGACAGCAATATCTGGTTCTGGGCGCGGGCAATCGCCGAGGAACGCGGACTCAATGTCGCGGTGAGCGAGCCTGATGTTTCGCCCATGGCCGTGCAGGGCCCCAAGGCCGAGGATGTCGTGGCGTCGGTATTCGGTGATTGGGTCCGCGAGCTGAAATACTTCTGGTTCAAGGAAACCGCAATCGACGGCATATCGGTGGCCATCGCCCGATCCGGCTGGTCGAAGCAAGGCGGATTCGAGATTTACCTGAAGGATGGCACCAAAGGCACGCAGCTTTGGAACATTGTCAAGGAAGCCGGCAAGCCCTGGGGCATTGGGCCGGGCAATCCAAACTGGTCCGAGCGCGTGGAAAGCGGACTCATCTCATATGGTGGTGACACCGACAAGGAGACAAACCCATTTGAAGTGCGCATGGGCAAATATGTCGATCTCGATGTTGCCGACGACGTGATCGGCATCAAGGCGCTGCGGCGCATCCACGCCGCAGGACCGCAGCGGCACTCGCTGGGCATCATCCTGGAGGGCGAGGAACCCATCACATCTGGATTTTCCTGGAATGATATTCGCAAGGATGGCGCGAAAGTCGGTGACATGACGACCTGTGCCTGGTCCTATCGCATGAAGAAAAACATCGGCTTTGCCCTGATCTCGACGCGCTGCAAGGCAGGTGACACCATCGAAGTGGTCAGGCAAGCTAAAGTCATCCCCGGCACACTGACCGAATTGCCGTTTCTGTAGTTTCCGGATTGCGGTCGCCATGCAATGAAGGCGCTGGTCCGAACCACGGACATTCCCCGCTATTCAGGAGAAAGCCATGACCGATAGAATCGACACCATCCTTGCGGCCGCGCGCCGTCATTGCAATGAAGTGATCCGGCCCGAGGTGGATCAGTGGAATGCCATGGGCAAGTGGCCGCGTCACGCATCCGACCAAGCCGCCGCGCTCGGATTGACCGGACTCTATTGTCCCGAGGAGCTGGGCGGGCAAGGGCTCTCCCTGGGCGATGGCATCCGGGTTTATGAGGAACTGGGCAAAGGCGATGGTGCCTATGCCTTCGCGTTGTCGATGCACAATATCTGCAGCTATGCGGTCTGCGGATTTGGCACCGATGCGTTCAAGAAGAAGTGGGCGCGCGATCTGACGGCGGGGCGGAAACTGGCGAATTTCGCGCTGACCGAACCGCAGTCGGGATCGGATGCATCGATCATGTATTCGCGCGCCCGCATCAATGGCGATGGAACCTGGACCATCAGCGGTGCGAAGGCATGGGTATCACTCGCCGGCGTAGCCGATGTTTACCTCACCGTGGTCAAGACCTCAGACGTGCCCGGACACACGGACATGGCGATGATCGCGATCCCGAAGGAAGCCAAGGGGCTCAGCTTCGGTCCGCGCTATGAGACGCCCTCCTATAATTTCCTGCCGATGTCCGAGATGTATCTCGCTGATGTCACCGTGCCGCAGGAAAACATCATCCTGCCAGTGGGCAAGGGGCTGCAGGGCTCGCTCATGGCCATCGACATCGCGCGTGTTTCCATCGCTTCGGGTTGCTGCGGGCTGATGGAGGCCGCACTCGACACAGCACTCTCTTATGCCAAGAACCGCAAGATGTTTGGTGGCGTCAATCTCGACCTCGACGGCATCCTGTGGATGCTTGGCGATGTCGCAACCGAGCTTGAGGCCTCGCGCCTTCTCTATCGTGCCGCCGCCAATGCGCTGGGCACTCCGCAGGGGACCTTGCTCGCGGCACACGCCAAGCGCTTCGTGCCGGACGCAGCAGTCAGGGCGGCCAACACCTGTACGCAGGTGCTGGGCGGCATGGGGCTCCTGAAACCCTATGGGCTGGATCGGCTCAGCCGCCTGTCACAGATGCTGCGCATCGTCGATGGCACCACTGAAATCTCGCGCGTCGTGATCGGCCGGGCCTTGCAGAAGCGTGCTGCAGGATTGCCCGATCTGCCGGTGCCGAAGGGCTTCGGCGAGACCTGAGGCGTTCTTCGAATTCGGGATGCAATCGAGACCAGAGGGAGATGACGATGAAGGCTCTGCTTGTCGAAAAGGATGCCGATGGAAAGACCCATGCAGCCGTGCAGGAGATCGACGAGGCCAGGTTGCCTGAGGGCAATGTGAAGGTCGCGGTCGAATACTCGACTCTGAACTACAAGGACGGGATTTGCATCGGGACCGGCGGTGGTCTCGTGCGGACCTATCCCCATGTGCCGGGAATCGACTTCGCAGGAACGATCGAGGCTTCCGACGATCCGCGTTATAAGGCGGGCGACAAGGTCGTGGTCACCGGGTGGCGCGTCGGCGAGGCGCATTGGGGGGGCTATGCCCAGAAAGCACGGGTCAAGGCCGACTGGCTGGTGCCGCTGCCCAAGGGTCTCAGCTCACGGCAAGCCATGGCGGTAGGAACAGCGGGCCTGACCGCAATGCTGGCGGTGATGGCACTGGAGGATCACGGGCTGAAACCGGGCCAGGGACCGGTGCTCGTCACTGGCGCTGCGGGCGGCGTTGGTTCAGTTGCAACTGCCATTCTCGCCCGTCTCGGATTTGAGGTGGCCGCCGTCACCGGCAGGCCGGAAACAGCGGATTATCTGATGTCGCTCGGTGCGAAGCGCATCGTCGCGCGCGCGGAACTCAACGAGACAATCAAACGGCCGCTCGAAAGCGAGACATGGTCTGGCTGTGTCGATGCGGTTGGCGGCGCAATGCTGGCCCGCGTGCTGGGGCAGATGAAATACGGCGCGTCGGTGGCAGCCGTTGGCCTTGCCGGTGGCACTGCACTGCCGGCCACGGTGCTCCCCTTCCTGCTCCGCGGCATCAACCTGCTGGGAATCGACTCCGTGATGCAACCTTTCGCGAACCGCTTGCGCGCCTGGCAGCGCATTGTGTCTGATCTGCCGTTGGACAAGCTTGAGGCAATGATCGAGCCGGCAACGCTGGGCGACCTGCCGCGCCTTGGCGCAGAAATCCTGAATGGACGGGTGAGGGGCCGCGTGGTGGTCGATGTCAATGCGTAATCCGATGCCCGAGTCACCCGTCGTGGTCATCACGGGCGGCGCGACCGGCATCGGTCGCACGATGGCCGCCCGATTCCTGCGCGAAGGTTACCGTGTTCACGTCGGCGATGCGGACCGGCGCGCGGTCGAGGAATTCCGCGCCGCCAATCTCGGCGCGGGCGGCAGCACGGCCGACATTGCGAATGTGGCGCAGGTCGATGCGCTGTTCGACGAGGTCCAGAGCCGCTACGGTCGTCTCGACGTCCTCGTGAACAATGTGGGCATTGCGGGGCCGATCGCGCCGGTGGAATCCATCAGTCCGGCCGACTGGGATCGCACGATCGCGGTCGACCTCAATGGCTGGTTCTATTGCACGCGTCGTGCAGTGCCGATGCTCAAGTCCGCCGGCGGTGGTTCGATCATCAATATCTCGTCGAGCGCTGCTTTCTTCGGCACTCCCCAGCGCGCTCCTTACGTGGCTTGCAAGTGGGCGCTGATCGGCTTGACGAAAACGCTCGCAATGGAACTGGGCCCGGATCGCATCCGGGTCAATGCAATCTGCCCGGGCTGCGTGCAGGGTCCCCGGATTGACGGCGTCATCGAGCGGGATGCGGCGAGCCGTGGCCGGACGGCTGCAGAGATTCGTGCGATGTACTTGCGGCAGAGTTCCATGCGGCTGTTCGTCTCGGCCGAGGACGTCGCGAATCTGGCATATTTTCTCGCCTCTGCGCAGGGCGCGACGATCTCCGGTCAGGCGATCGGAGTCGACGGTCACACTGAATCGCTTTCCAGCTGGTTGGACTGATGAGGGCCGCGTGGTTTGAGTCCTTTGGGCCGGCACGCCAGGTCATCAAAGTCGGTGAGCAACCGCGACCCGAGCCCGCTGAGAACGAGGTCCTGGTTGGCCTCAAGACCAGTGGCGTCAATCCTTCGGATGTGAAGAAGCGCGCCGGCTCGATCCCGGGCCTGCTGGATGGCGGCCTGGTCATCCCCAACAGCGACGGCGCCGGGATCATCGAGGCGGTCGGCGCAGGCGTCGACCGAAGCCGGATTGGCGAGCGCGTCTGGGTCTACCAGGCGCAGTTCGGCAGGCGCTTCGGCACTGCCGCCGAATATGTGGCGCTCGACGCGTCCCGCGCCGTACGCCTGCCCGACAACACTTCGTTCGAGATTGGCGCCTGCCTGGGTATACCGGTGATGACAGCTCACCGCTGCGTGTTTGCCGATGGTCCCGTCGCCGGCCAGGTGGTGCTGATAACCGGCGGCGCCGGCCGCGTGGGCTACTACGCCATCCAGTGGGCGAAAGCCGCGGGGGCCACGGTGATTGCGAGCGCCAGTAATCCGCTCGATGAACAGGCCTGCCGGGCGCTCGGCGCCGACCAGGTCTTCAATCATCGCGAGCCCGGTTGGGGCGAACGCCTAAAGTCCCTCAATGGGGGCAAGGCGGTTGACCGGGTCATCGACGTGGAGTTTGGCGCCAACCTGCCCGAGGTGCTGCAATGCATTCGCGTTGGCGGCACCATCGCGACCTACTCTTCTGCGCAGGTGCCCGAACCCAAGCTGCCATTTGTCAGAATGATGTATCTGGACCTGACCCTGCGGCTGGTCATCGTTTATTCGATGCCTGAGTCGGCGAAAGCGAAAGCCATCGAGGACATCACACGCTTCCTGGCAGACGGTCGACTTCAACACCGTGTTGCCCATCGAGTTCCCCTGGGTGAACTGGCGCGAGCCAATGAGCTGATCGAACGGGGTGGCCTGGGTGGCTGTGTTGTGGTGAGCATCGAATCCTGATGCCTGGCGCTGTCATGATGATTTTGTCAAACTCGCTGAAGCTGGGAGCGCTCGCAGTCGGATTGCTCCTGGTCAGTTGCCAGAGCGACCGCGCTCCGCCCGCACCGACGGTCAAAGCCAACGGTGAGACGCTGCAGGGCGCCTACGGCGACCGTCATCCACACGTCGCCAGTTTCAAGGGAATACCCTTCGCTGCGCCGCCGCTGGGGGAACTGCGCTGGCAAGCGCCCCAGCCGCACAAACCGCGCGCCGGTATCCAGCGGGCGCTGGACTTTTCCGCTGCCTGCTACCAGGACAGCTACAACACGGATTGGTATCGTCGTGTGGGTGCAGCCTTTGGCGCTGATGCGGCGCTTTTCCGCGATCCGCCGTTCAGCGAAGACTGCCTCTACCTGAATGTCTGGACGCCCTCCCGCGAGCCCCGCGCCGCCCTGCCAGTCATGGTCTGGATACACGGCGGAAGCAACAAGGCCGGTTGGGCATTCGAACCCAATTATCTTGGTGAGAGTCTCGCCGCGCGCGGCAATGTCGTTGTGGTCAGCATTGCCTACCGCGTTGGCATCTTCGGTTTCTTCGGCCATCCCGAACTGCGAGGCTCGGCGGCGCCTGCCAACTTCGGCCTGCTCGATCAGCTGGCGGCGCTACGCTGGGTGCACGACAACATCAGCCAGTTTGGTGGCGACCCGGCCAACACGACGGTCTTCGGTGAATCTGCGGGTGCCGCAAACATCGGCTACCTGATGACCTCACCGCTCGCCCAGGGGTTGTTTCGCCGGGCGATCAGCCAAAGCGGCGGCTTCCAGATGCAGGATGATCTGGATCTGGAGGACGCAGAAAAAGTTGGTTTGGCCCTGTCAACGGCCCTGCCGGATAAACCGGACCTGGCCGCCCTGAGGAAGCGCTCCAGCGCGGAGATCTTTGAAGCGGCCCGCGAGGTTCTCGCAGATCATCAGTACCGACCCGTGGTGGATGGTCTTGTGATAACGGTGCCACCTGCGGCCTTCTATCGCCGACAGGGCCTGCCCTATGACCTGCTGATCGGCACCAACGAGAATGAATGGTACATGTACCTCGACGGCGATCCTGCAAAGCTTGCCGACACTTTGCAGAAGATTCCTGCCGCGGTGCGCGAGCTGTTTTCTGCCCGCGCTGCACAGGAGCCGGATGTGCAGCATGGTCACGACAAGGCCACGACAATCATCAACATGGTGTGTCCGGCCTACCTGATGGCTGCGAGTGTTGCCGGCGACAACCATCGCGCCTGGGTTTATCGATTCGCGCGCATCAGGCCGGGCCCGGGCGGTGAGCGGCTGCTGGCCTACCATGGCGCCGAAATTCCCTATGTCTTCGCTAGCCACGACAGTTGGTTCAGCGGTGATGAGACTGATGCCGGCCTGACCGCGGCAATGGTGGCGTACTGGAGCAACTTTGCGCGCACCGGCGATCCGAACGGCGCAGGCCTCCAGCCGTGGCCCGCATTCGATCCGAAGGATGCGCGGGCGATGGAACTCGGTTCCCGCATTGCGCCCATCGCCGCGCCCGACCGGGCACTATGTGCCCAGGCCGCCGGCAGCCTGTATCCGGGCTGGTCACGCTGAGCCACTTGCTTCGCTCTCGAAACGCGATTGGAGCAACCCGATGAATGACCGTACAGATCTGGCCCCCTTGAAGACAGACTGGACGATGTTCCTGACGACGGCGGCGGTCATTGTCATGATCTGCCTGCCGATCATCGGCTTCCACGACCAGGCCGCTCAGGCGATCACCAGCGCCTATGACGCGATCACGACCCGGATTGGCGTCCTCTACCTCTGGTATGGCACGGGTCTCGTGGCCTTCCTTGTCTGGCTGGCCTGCAGCCGCTTCGGCAATGTGAGGCTCGGCGATGCCGATGACCGGCCGGAATTCTCCACGCTCAAGTGGGTTGCCATGCTGTTCTGTGCCGGCGTTGGTGCCGGGCTCCTCTATTGGGCGGTGATCGAGTGGGGTTACTACATCGACAAACCGCCCTATGGACTGGCAGCACGCAGCGTGGCGGCGACCGAGTGGGCAGCGAGCTACGGCATTTTTCACTGGGGCCCCACCGGCTGGGCGATCTTCTGCCTGCCGACGCTCGCCATCGCCTATCCGTACTACGTGCGCAAGATTCCCTACCTGCGACTCAGCACCGGCTGCAGCGCATACCTGCCGAATGGCGTGACGAGCCGTCGCGGCCGGTTCCTCGACTTCTTCTACATGATCAACCTGATCGCCGGCACTGGCACTTCGCTCGGCCTGTCGACACCGATGATCGCGGCGAGTGTTGCTGAACTCTTCGGTCTCGAGCACAACTTCGTGCTGGAGGTTGCCGTGGTGCTGGGCTGCATCGCGATCTTCGGAACGAGTGCCTATTTCGGCCTGAAGAAGGGTTTCGCACGGCTCGCTGATGCGACCATGTATTGTGCATTTGCATTGCTGTTCTTCGTGCTGGCGGTCGGCCCGACCCTGTTCATCCTGAAGATGGGGACCAACAGCATTGGCCTGGTCCTGCAGAACTTCATCCACATGAACACCTGGACCGATCCGGTGACCAACAGCGGATTCGTCGAGAACTGGACGATCTTCTACTGGGCCTGGTGGCTGGCCTACGGGCCATTTGTCGGCATCTTCGTGACGCGAATTTCGCGCGGCAGGACGATCCGCGAAGTGATCGGGGGGATGCTGACATTCGGCAGCATCGGGGCAGCACTCTTCTACATCGTGCTCGGGAATTACGCGATGTACCTGGACCTGAATGGCATCCTCGATGTCAGCCACCTGATGGCGAATGGCGGCGAGGCCGCGGCCATCACCAAGGTCCTGACCAGTCTGCCACTCGGCCACCTGGCGCTGGCTGTATTTGCGGCGGTTGCCGTGCTGCTGCTGGCCACCACCTACGACTCCGCGTCGTACACGCTGGCGTCCGTCTCGACCCAGCGGCTCGAAGCCGGCAGGAATCCGGCGCGCTGGAATTGCGTCTTCTGGGCCTGCTGTCTCGGCATCCTGCCGGTCACGCTGATGTTCATCGAGGGTGGCATCAAGGTCGTGCTCTCAGCCACCATCGTGTTTTCGCTGCCGCTCATCGCCATCGGCGTACTGATGTGCATGTCGCTGATGAAGATGCTGCGTGAGGACGCTGGTCATCCGCAGACCCACTGAGCAGGTAGCCGGCGCCGGCCCATGACCACGCAGCTGCGTCTCAGCGGGCGCGGCGAACGTCACCAGCATGAACTGATCACCCGGCCCTCGGCGTCGCGTCATTCGCTCGGCGCCACCCGCCTAGGCGTCTTGCGTGACGATATTCGCGTCCATGATGGCGCGCAGATGGTCGGGTAAGGGCGCCTTGCTGCGGGCCTTGAGGTCGAAGTAGACCGAAACTTTCTCTGATGTTGCGGCGAGTTCGTTGGTTTCGGTGTTTCGCATTCGATGAATTGCTGTCATCGATGTTTTTCCGATCTTCAAGAGACCACTTTCGATGACGACGAGGCTACCGACGGCTTGCTCGGCCTTGTACTCGATGGTGTCTCGGACATCGACAAATCCCCCATGAGCTTTCGCCATGTAAACCCGGGTGAATCCGAGCGCTGATATGTGGTGCCAGAACGCCTGATCGAACATTCCCACATAGTGCATGGTATTCATGTGGCCCTGGTGGTCGCAGTGCCAGGGATAGACGACGCCCCGGAACGTTTCGATGTATGAACTCATGGTCCCTCCCGCGTTCGGTCCCTACGATGGGTGAGATCCAAAGCTACGCCGAGATGGGTCGGTATGCCAATCAACGCTGTTGCCCTTGACCTTGAAGCCGGCAGGAATCCGGCACGCTGGAACTGCGTCTTACGGGCCTGCTGTCTCGGCATCCTGCCGCTTATCGCCGTGGGCATATTGATGTGCATATCGCTGATCAAGATGCTGCGTGAGGACAAGCAGCGCGCGGTCGCAAAGCCGCCTTCGGAACGCACATGAAGCTGCTTCCCCTCGTCGAGTTCGACAAATACGACCCAGGCAATCTGTTCCGCTTGAATGCGAACGTGGTGCCGAGTGTGTCACGAAGCTGGCCCGGGCAATTTGCCCACGGAACCAGGTTGGCGGATACTTGTCCATCGATCGGAGGTTTCGACTCTGTCCAGAAAGCGTCATCGGCTGATAGCCC
>Ga0315292_10000001_pt1 | contig 93717 bp, 75 predicted proteins | sample YL17G13_0_MG_FD_204029 | JGI IMG/M metagenome (GOLD analysis project Ga0315292, IMG submission 204029) | Sediment microbial communities from Yellowstone Lake, YNP, Wyoming, USA - YL17G13_0 | ecosystem: Environmental > Aquatic > Freshwater > Lake > Sediment | place: USA: Wyoming | collected... | reverse complement strand
GCCGCGGGCCAGCGCGTGTTCGACCGCATGCGCGTACAGCTTCAGTGAAAGTTCGCGGATCCTGGCGGCTGCCGATGCGCCGATGATCGCGACCATGCTGTCATAGCCGATATTCTCGTCGTGCGCGCCGGCCGGGGCCTTGGTTGCCGGCGTGAATGTCGGCTCCGGCAGCCTGGCGGCCTGCGCGAGCCCTTCGGGTAGCTTGATGCCGCAGACCATGCCGCTCTTCTGGTAGTCCTTCCAGCCGGAGCCCGCGAGATAGCCGCGCACCACGGCCTCGACGGGCAGTGGCTTCAGGCGCTCGACGACGACCGCACGGCCCTCGAGCATCGCGAGTTCGTCGGGATTGCCGACGTAACGCGACAGCGGTTCGCCGGTCAGGTGATTGGAGATGATGTGTTGCGTGCGCCCGAACCAGAAATTGGAGATCGCCGTGAGCACGCGCCCCTTGCCGGGGATCGGATCTGGCATGACGACATCGAAGGCGGAGAGGCGATCGGTTGCGACGATCAACAGGCGCGTATCGTCGATCGCATAGTTGTCCCGTACCTTGCCGCGATGGACCAATGTCAGGCCGCTGAGCTTCGATTCAAAAAGGGGGCTTGCGTCCATGCTTAACACGCTCTTGCTACCATGGCGCCCGCGCGCACCCGGCCTGGGAGCGCGGATTCTTGCAGCCGGATGACGAGGCGGTCAAGGAAAGCACGATGAACTGGACCGGCAAGCTGATCGGCGCATTGCTGGGGTTCATCCTGAGCCGCCGGCCATGGGGCGTGCTGATCGGGCTGATCCTCGGTCATTTCTATGACCTTCAAACGGCAGGTGGTTTGACAGGTCCGCGCGTGGATCCTGCCATCGTGCGGACCACATTCTTCCGCACGGCCTTCAGCGTCATGGGGCATGTCGCGAAATCCGACGGCCGGGTGTCGGAGCAGGACATTGCCGCGGCGCGCCGGATCTTCCGCCAGTTCAACCTCGGCGAGGCCGATACGCGCGCGGCGATGGAGTGTTTCACGCAGGGCAAGGACAGCGGGTTTGACGCTGCGGCCTCACTCGCGGAACTGCTGCGCGTCTGCCGCGGCCGCGGTGACCTGTTGCGCATGTTCCTGGAGATCCAGATGCGCGCCGCGCTGATGGGTGACGGGATGCGTGGCGCCACACGCGCCACGCTCGTACGCGTGGCTCAAGTGCTCGAGATCGGCGCCATCGAATTCGCGCACCTGGAGACCGTGCTGCGCCTCCAGGGTTACGGTGCGGCTAATGGCTATGGCCGGACTGGCCGCGGGCCGCCGCCCGGCGCGACGGCGGCAGGACGCGACGCGCTCGCTGAGGCCTACGAAGTCCTCGACGTGCCGCGGACCGCCAGCGATGCCGAGGTCAAGCGTGCATACCGGCGCCTGATGAGCCAGAACCATCCCGACAAGCTGGTGGCCCGCGGTCTGCCCGAATCCATGCTCGAAGTCGCCAAGCAGAAAACCCAGGCGATCCAGGCGGCTTATGAGCGCATCCGCGAATCGCGCGGCATGCGATAGGCTAAAGTAAGAACATGCTGGCGCCGGTCATCGCACCCTCGATCCTGTCCGCGGATTTCGCGCGCCTTGGCGCCGAGGTGGATGCCGTGCTCGCCGCGGGTGCCGACTGGATCCACTTCGACGTGATGGATAATCACTATGTGCCGAACCTGACCATCGGCCCGCTGGTCTGCCAGGCGCTGCGCAGGCACGGCGTGACGGCGCCGATCGACGTGCACCTGATGGTGGACCCGGTGGACCGGCTGGTGCCCGAGTTCGCCGAGGCCGGCGCGACCTGGATCAGCTTCCATCCCGAGGCGAGCCGGCATGTCGATCGCACGATCCGGCTGATCCGCGAATCGGGCTGCCGGCCAGGTCTCGTTCTGAATCCGGCCACGCCGTTGACCTGGCTCGACCACACACTGGAACAGATCGACTTGCTGTTGCTGATGTCGGTCAATCCAGGATTCGCCGGGCAGCAATTCATCGCGCCGGTGCTGGGCAAGCTTCGTGAGGCGCGGCAACGGATCGACGCCAGCGGCCGCGAACTGCGACTCGAGATCGACGGCGGCGTCAAGCTCGACAATATCGGCGCGATCGCAGGGGCAGGAGCCGACGCATTCGTGGCCGGCAGCGCGATCTTTGGCACGAAGGATTATGCCGCGACGATCCGCGCGATGCGCGCGGCCATCGCCCGGAAGGCCTGAATCCGGCTACTTGGCGGGCGCGACAGCGGCCTTCGCGAATTCCGGCGCGGGCCGTGCCTTGACCTTGGGCCGCGCCCCGAAAACCACGATCGTCTTGCCGCGCGCAGTCAGGATGCCCTGTTCCTCGAGCACCTTGAGCACCCGGCCCGCCATTTCGCGCGAGCATCCGACGAGGCGCGACAATTCCTGGCGGCTGACCTTGATCTGCATGCCCTGCGGGTGGGTCATCGCGTCCGGCTCGCCGCAGAGATCCATGATCGCGTGCGCTATGCGCCCGGTGACGTCGACGAAGGCGAGGTCGCCGAGCTTGCGATTGGTGCGGTCGAGGCGCGTCGCGAGCTGGGTCGAGAGTTCGAATACGAGACCGGGGCTCTCCGCGGCAACCTGGCGGAAGCGCGGATAGGTCATCTCCGCAAGTTCGCACTGGGAGCGCGTGCGCACCCAGGCGCTGCGTTGCTGGCTGTCCGAGAACAGCCCCATCTCGCCGAAGAACTGGCCCTTGTTGAGGTAAGCGAGAACCATCTCGTTGCCGTCCTCGTCCTCGATCATCACCTCGACCGATCCGCGGATGATGTAGTAAAGGACATCCGGCAGATCGCCGGCATGGATCAGCACGGTCTTGGACGGCACCGTGCGGACCCGGCAATAGCTCAGGAAACGGTTGATCGCCGGAATGTCAGTCAGCTGCTTGACGCCATCTTCCATGATTCTCCCCTGAGGTAGTTGCCGCCTGCGTTGGTTGCAGTAGCAGGCTTGGCCGCCGTTGTATTACAGGCCCGCTCGCGCCGCAAGACATAATCAGTGCCCGACTCATATCCAGTATGCCGTGCCGGTCATGATCCGGGCGATCAGCCGCATCAACTGCGGCACCGGCGCGGGTAATTCCTCGCCGCCTGCCTCCTGTGCCGAACGGCCATGTCCGATCTCGTCCGATTTCATTTGCTCGATGATCGCGCGGCTGCGCTGGTCGTCATCCGGCAATCTCGCAAGATGTCCTTCGAGGTGGCCCTCGACCTGCCTTTCAGTCTCGGCCATGAATCCCAGGCTGATGCGATCCCCTAACAATCCTGCCACGGCGCCGAACGCGACCGAGCCCGCGTACCAGACTGGATTCAGCAAGCTGGTGCGCGAGCCCAGTTCGTCGAGCCGGTCGCGGCACCAGGCCAGATGATCGCCTTCTTCAGCGGCCGCGCGACGCAGCGTCGCACGAACTGTTTCCGAACGCGCCGTCAGGGCCTGACCGTGATAAAGGCCCTGTGCCGCGACTTCTCCGGCGTGATTGACCCGCATCAGCCCGGCAACATGGCGTCGGCGGCCCTCATCCAGAGGCCCGGCAGCAACCTGAGATCCCGGTGTGGGGCGGGTGGCCGGCGGGCGGCCGAAACTGGCTCGCAGTCCCAAATCGGCCAGTTCCAGCAGGCGGTCGAGTGGCGACAGGCGGGGGCCGGTCATGTGAGGCATATTATATAGCTCCGCCGCCATTACTTCCCTAATCGCGCCAAGGACTTGCGCCCGGGGCCTTCCGGCTTTGCAACACCTGCGCATCTGTGTAAACTTGCCGGCCTTTCTCGAACCAGACCCTTTCAGGGGCCCAAGATGAAGACGGTTTTCGCAAAGCCAGAGCGCGTGAGTCGCGACTGGTACCTGGTGGATGCGTCCGGCAAGACCCTGGGTCGCCTGGCGTCGGCGATTGCATTCCGGTTGCGTGGCAAGCACAAGCCCATCTACACGCCGCACGTCGACTGCGGCGATTACATCATCGTGATCAACGCGGAGAAGGTTGCGGTGACCGGCAACAAGCTGCGCGACAAGGTTTACCAGCAGCACACGGGTTATCTCGGCAACCTGAAGACGATTGCACTCGGCAAGCTTCTTGCCGAGCATCCGGAACGGGCGATCGAGTACGCGGTCAAGGGCATGCTGCCGAAGACGATACTGGGCCGCCAGATGTTCAGGAAGCTACATGTATTCGCGGGCGCGAAGCACCCGCACGCAGCGCAACAGCCGAAATCGCTCGAGCTCAAGTGAGCCCGGGCCCGCAACAGATCAGGATCAGACAATGGCTTTGAATGACAACTACGGAACCGGCCGGCGCAAGACTTCGGCCGCGCGCGTTTTCATGAAGCCCGGCAAGGGCGCGATCACGGTGAATGGCCGTCCGCTCGACGAATTCTTCGGGCGCAAGACCGGCCGTATGATCGTCCGCCAGCCGCTGGAACTCGTGCAGATGGTCGACCGGTTCGACGTCAATGTGCTGGTCGACGGCGGCGGTGTCACCGGCCAGGCCGGCGCGATCCGTCACGGCATCACGCGCGCGCTGATCGAATACGATGAGACGCTGCGGAAGCCATTGCGTGCGGCAGGATTCGTGACTCGCGACGCGCGCGAGGTCGAGCGCAAGAAAGTCGGCCGGAAAAAGGCCCGCCGCGGTCCGCAGTTCAGCAAGCGCTGAGTCCGTATCCTGCGGACGAACCGCATTTGGGGGATCGTCTAGCGGTAGGACTGCGGACTCTGACTCCGCCAACCTAGGTTCGAATCCTAGTCCCCCAGCCAACATCAACATCGGTGCCGGGTCGCAGGTTCGCAGTTTCCGCAAGGGACATCGGTGCCGGGTCGCAGGTTCGCAGTTTCCGCAAGGGAAACTGCGAACCTGCGACCCGGCACCGATAGCCCCGATAGCCTCCGTTAGCCTAACGCCTCATCGATTTCACGCCGTTGGCGTCCGCGACCAAAAGCAGATCCGCGCCGCGCCGGGCGAACAAGCCTACCGAGACGACACCGGCCAGCAGGCTTATTTCCGTCTCCAAAGCGACCGGGTCCTTGATCTTCAGATTGTGCACGTCGAGGATCACATTGCCGTTGTCAGTTGTGAATCCCTCGCGATAGACGGGCTGGCCACCCAGCCCGACGAGCTTGCGGGCGACCAGTGAGCGTGCCATCGGGATCACCTCGACCGGCAGCGGGAACCGCCCGAGCATGGATACCAGCTTCGAGTCGTCGATGATGCAGACGAAGCGACGGCTGGCAGCCGCAACGATCTTCTCGCGTGTCAGCGCCCCGCCACCGCCCTTGATCAGGTGCAGATGGCGGGTCGCCTCGTCGGCACCGTCGACATACAGGGGCAGGTCGCCGGCGTCATTGAGCTCGACGACTTCGATGCCGGCCGCACGCAGCAGGCGGGTACTGGCATCGGATGAGGAAACTGCGCCGGAAATGCGGTGGCGGCGCTCCGCCAGTGCGGCGATGAAGTGATTGACGGTCGAGCCGGTACCGACCCCGACCAGCATGCCGTCCTCTACGAAATCGAGCGCCGCAAGTGCGACTGCTTTCTTTCTGGCGTCGGCGTCCATCAGTGTCCTTCGCAAAAAACTGTGCCCGCTTTCGCGGGCACAGTCTTTGCATTCAGTGAACCGGCGGCTAGTCGTCTATCGATCAACCAACCGCCGATCCCACTGCAGAAAGCCCTACTTCTTTTTCGCAGCCTTCTTCTTGCCCTTCTTCTTCGTCGCCATGATGGATCTCCATGTCGGGTTAATCCGAGGTCGGAGTATATACATGGTTGACGGGATTGCAAGCAAGGGGTATGGACTTTGCGCGCATCCACACCACATGTGATCGCTCTGTCGCATCGCAATCGTGTGTGATCGCTTCGTGATCGACAAATCGAAACCGCAACTCGATCGCGACAGAGAAAATTTTCAGCATCACCCAAAACAGCTTGTTTTCCCGTGCGGCGTGAATATCACGCCGGTGGCGTCGCGGCGAGTCGATGAATGAAATTCCATTCGTCTGCGGTGACCGGAGTGATCGACAGGCGGTTGCCACGACGCAGCACGAGCAGGTCCCGCAATGGGCCTTCGGCATGCGTGCGCAACGCCTCCAATGTGACGGGCTGCGCAAACCTGGAGAGCAGCTGAACCTTCACCTGGTACCAGCGCGGATCGGCGCTATCACTTGCCGCATCGTACTGACGATGCCGAGGGTCAAACGCGGTCGGATCCGGATGACCGCCACGCACCACGCGCATCGTTCCGTAGATGCCGGGCAGCTCGCAGCTGGAGTGATAGAAGAATGCACGGTCACCACGGTGGAATTCATCACGCAGCATGTTGCGGGACTGGTAGTTACGGACACCGTCCCAGGCAGCGCTGCGCCGTGGCGCATCCGCCAGGTGATCGATGCCGAATGTAGCGGGCTCGGACTTCATAAGCCAGTAGTTCACGAGCCGTTTTCCGCAGGTTTTCCGCGATTCCGGGCAGCGACACGACCATGGACACCGCGCTCGGTCACGATACCCCACAACGGCACGTCGCGTGGCTTGGCGGGGAGCCTTTCCAGACGCTGAAGCTCGAATCCGAGCCCGAGCAACAGCGGCCGGTGCCATGAATTGCGATGACGCAGGAATGCGAAATGCCGGTCGTAGAAACCGGCGCCCATGCCGAGCCGGTTGCCGTCGTCATCGAAACCGACCAGCGGCACCAGCACCAGATCAAACCAGCGGGCTATGGCGCTTTCGGCGGGCAGGTCCCGCGGATCGGCTGGCCAGGGCGCGAAGCGCATGCGCCGGCGGCGCAAGCTGGTGATGACGGGCAGGTGCACTTCGCAACCGAGCGCGAGTGCGCGGCGCACGACGATGGCAGGATCCAGTTCACCATCCATCGCCTGGTAAACCGCTATCCGCGACCGCGGTCGCGGCAGCCCCATGTCCCGCAGCGTCGCGTCGACGGCGGCCGCGGCGGCGAGCCGTTCCGCGGCGCCGACCGCGCGCCGCGCAGCGCGCAGACGCCGACGCAGGCCGGCTTGAGCGCTTTCAGGCATCGCTGGAATCAGGAGGCGCCACCCGCATGTGCCGTTGTAGACCGCTGCTCTCGAACCGGAGCAACAAGTGGAGCAAGCCGCGGCATTTAAGGCTTTCCGCTACAAGGCGGACTTGCACAATGCTGCCGCTGAGCCACGCTCCTGGGTTTTTCACATTAGGGTCGAGAGTACCCAGGCCCACATCGAACACCGCAGGCGACGCCAAATCGTGGCGGCCGCGCGCTGCGCGCGCTCCGCCGGCAATTCAAGTATCCAGCTGCTGCCCGCGCGTCAGCGCCGATTCGACGCGCTCGCGCATGGTCTTCAACCGCGCAGCCAGATCCGTTTCAACGCCCCCGTCGCGGCCGCGCGACAGGAGCAGGTCATTGGTGATGTTGAGCGCCGCCATGACGGCGATACGGTCCAGACCGACCACCTTGCCGCTGTCACGGATCTCGCGCATCTTGCGATTCAGGTACTCGGCGGAATCGAGCAGCGCGGCCCGTTCCTCGGCGGGGCAGGCAACGTGATATTCCTTTTCCAGGATCCGCACGCTGACCCGGCTGGTGTCCGTGGTCATGCGCCGCTCTCCATCGCCTTGAGGCGTCCAATCATCGCCTCAACGCGGGTGCGAACCTGCTCATTCTTCTGCATCAGCGTCGCCCGTTCGGCGCTCAGGGAATCCTGGCGCTGGCGCAGGGCACGATTCTCCTCCTTGAGCTGGGCGACGACTCCGACAACCTCGTCGAGGCGTCGCTCGAGTCGCTTCAGTTCGCGCTCAAGTCCGGGTTTCGTGGTCGCGTCTTCCATGCGGCCATTATGAAACCGCGTCATGAGGCGGGTCAACGCGGCTTGTACTGGGGTCGCCGGCCGCCGCGGAGTACCATTTACGGGGAACCTCTGATTTACTCGCGCCTGGGCGTGACCGCGTGCGGTTTTCGCTGCTGGCAAGGAGCCAAAACCGCCCGGTCCCAGCGGGTTACGCGCGCGCATGACGCGCCTCATGCGGGAGCAAATCAGAGGTTCCTTACCTTGAGCGAAGTGACATATGCGCAAGTGCAGGCTGTCCTCGACGGCCTTGGCTCCGCGGTCGGCGCGGCCGAGGCGCACGGTTGCCTGTGCGGCGCGCTGTGCGCGCGCGAAGGCTATACGACGCCCGAATGGATCGCCGAGCTGATCGAAGCCGGGACGAGTGGCCGGATTGATGACCCGTCGCAGCGCATGCTTCAGGAGTTCCACCAGGCGACGCTCGAGGCGCTGCGGTCGCAGGACTTTGAATTTGCGCCGCTTGTTCCGGATGATGACGTAACGCTGGACGAACGGGTGGAGGCACTGGCGGCCTGGAGCGGCGGGTTCCTGTACGGCATCGGCGCTGGTGGCGCGGACTGTCGGGTCGCGGAACTGGACGAAGTCGGCGAGGTGCTGCAGGATTTCAGTGAGATTGCCCGGGCGCGGCTGGATCCGCTGGAGACCGCCGAAGCCGGCGAGGCGGCATTCACGGAGCTCTTCGAGTACCTGCGAGCGGGTGCGCAACTCGCATTCGATGAACTCGCTGCGCTGCGTGCGACGCAACCCCGGCCTGAAGTCGTTGTCCATTGAGCAAGGCATGAAGAAAGACGAGTTTTCAAAGCGCAGGCGCCAGCTGATGCGGATGATGGGCAAGGACGCCATTGCGATCCTGCCTGCGGCCCCGGTCCGGCTCCGCAATGGCGATGTCGAGTACTTCTACCGGCCTGACAGCGATTTCTACTATTTGACGGGATTCCCGGAGCCGGAGGCGGTGGCGGTGCTGCTGCCGGGGCGGCCACGGGGTGAGTACGTGCTGTTCGTGCGCGAGCACGATCCCGAGCGCGAAGTCTGGGACGGTGCGCGTGCCGGGCCGGAGGGCGTGGTCAGGAGCCACGGCGCCGACGATGCGTTTCCGATCCAGGACATCGACGAAATCCTGCCGGGCCTGCTGGAGCGCTGTTCGCGGGTCTTCTACACCATGGGCACGCATCCGGAATTCGACCAGCGCGTGATCGGCTGGGTCAATCGCCTGCGCGCGCAGGCAAAGCAGGGCCTGCACACGCCGCAGGAATTCGTCGCGCTCGATCACCCCCTGCATGAGCTGCGGTTGTTCAAGAGCCGTGACGAGCTGGCTGCGATGCGCCGCGCCGCGCGCATCGCCTGTGCAGCCCATCGGCGCGCGCTCGCGACGACCGCACCGGGACGCATGGAATACGAGGTGATGGCGGAGATCCTGTACGAGTTCCATCGCAACCGCGCCGACATTTCCTACCATCCGATCATCGGCAGCGGGCCGAACTCCTGCGTGCTGCATTACCGCGACAATGACCGGCAGATGAAGGATGGCGAGTTGTTGCTGATCGACGCGGGTTGCGAGTACCAGTACTACGCCTCGGACGTCACCCGGACATTGCCGGTCGGCGGCCGCTACAAGGCCAGGCAGCGTGATGTCTACGAGGTCGTGCTGGAGGCACAAAAAGCCGCGATTGCCAAAGTCCGGCCGGGTTGCCACTGGAATGACCCGCACGACGCTGCGGTGCGCACAATTACGCGCGGGCTGGTCCAGATCGGGGTCCTGAAGGGTAAGACGGCGAAGTTGATCAAGGAAGGCGCCTATCGCCGCTTCTTCATGCATCGGACCGGCCATTGGCTCGGCATGGACGTGCATGACGTCGGCGAATACAAGGTCGGCGACCAGTGGCGCCTGCTCGAGCCGGGCATGGTCACGACGGTTGAGCCGGGCATCTACATTGCGCCGGGCTCGAAGGGCGTGGCGCGAGAGTGGTGGGGCATCGGTGTGCGCATCGAGGACGACGTCGCCGTGACGCATGGCGATCCCGAGGTGCTGACCGCGGCGATGCCGACCGACCCGGATGAGATCGAGCGCCTGATGGCGGCGGCCTGAGCCAGCAGGCCTGCGGGGAATCGTGAGCAGATCAGCATTGATGCGTTGCGACGTCGCCATCGCCGGCGGTGGGATGGTCGGGCTGTCACTCGCGGCCGCGCTCGCGGATCTGCCGCTGGATGTCGTCGTCATCGAACCGGTCGCGCCCGACGCCGGTGATCAGCCCAGTTTTGACGCGCGCACGACCGCGCTGTCCGGCGGCAGCCGGCGCGTGCTCGAGGGCGTCGGCGTGTGGCCGGCCGTCGCCACGCAGGCCACGCCGATCCGCAGGATCCATGTGTCGGAGCGCGGTGTGTTCGGATTCGCGCGCATCGAAGCCGAAGAGCAGGGCGTCGCGGCGCTCGGCTACACGATCGAGAACCGGCTGCTGGGCCGGGCGCTGCGCGAGCGCTGCGCCGCTATCGCAAGGCTCACCTTGTGCCAGGCCGCCGTGCGCGAGCTGTCGGCGGGAGAGGATGCGCTGCGGATCGTGACCGACCAGGGGCAGGCAATCGCGGCACGCCTGGTCGTTGCGGCGGATGGCGCACAGTCGCAGGTGCGCCGCGCGCTCGGCATCGACGCGACCGTGTCGGAATACGGCCAGCATGCGGTCATCGCGCACGTCGATACCGAACGCTTCCACGATTACACGGCCTATGAACGATTCACTCCCACCGGGCCGATCGCCGTGCTGCCGATTGCCGAAGGGCGGTCCGCAGTCGTCTGGACGCTGCTGCCTGCGGCTGCGGCCCGTGCACTGGCACTCCCCGATGCGGCATTCATCGGCGAGCTGCAACAGGCATTCGGCCTGCGCCTGGGTCGCTTCACGCGCGTGGGTCGCCGCCAGTCCTATCCGCTCGCATTGACGCGCTCCGGGCGGCAGTCCGCTCCACGCGCAGTGGTGATCGGCAATGCGGCGCAGGGCCTGCACCCGGTCGCAGGCCAGGGATTCAACCTGGGCCTGCGTGACGTCGCGACGATCGCCGAGGTCCTGGCTGATGCGATTGCCGAGCATGGACCCACGGCGGATCCCGGTTCAGGGCAGGTGCTCGAGCGCTACACGCGCTGGCGGCAACCGGACCGGCAGGCGGTGATCCGCTTCACCGACGCCCTGGTGCGCGGTTTCGGCCATCCGTTTGCGCCCCTGCGTGCGGCGCGCGCCACCGGCCTCCTGCTGTTCGACCTGCTGGGTCCGGTCAAGCGCGAATTTGCGCGCCGGACCATGGGACTTGCCGGTCGGCTGCCGCGCCTCGTGCGCGGGCTGCCGCTCGTGGTGCGGGCGTGAAACGCGATTTCGACCTGGTGATCGTCGGTGGCGCGATGGCCGGTGCGGGCGCGGCGGCGCTCTTCGCCGCGAATCCGCAGACCGCGGCGCTTCGAATTGCGCTGCTCGAACCAAAGCCGGTGATGGCACCCGCAGCGGGCGAGCCGCTCGATCTGCGGGTGTCGGCGCTGTCGCGGTCATCGCAGCGGCTGCTGGAGCTGACCGGAGCCTGGCCCGTGGTGGTCGCGCGCGGCGCCGCGGCCTACCAGCGCATGGTCGTCTGGGAGGAGCGCGCGACACCGGACGGGCCGGGCGCATTACATTTCGACGCCGCCGAACTCGGTGAGCCGGATCTCGGCCACATCGTCGAGAACCGCGCAGTACAGGCGGCGCTGCTGGAGCGCGCAATGGCAGCGGGCGTGGTGCTGCTGCGCGCCGGGTTCGCGTCGCTGGCGACCGGCGACGACGCCATCCGCGTCGCGACAACCGACGGGCGCGAATACGGCGCGGCGCTCGTCATCGGTGCCGACGGCAGCGAATCGGCCGTTCGATCCCAGGCAGGCATCACCACGCGGGTCTGGGACTATGACCAGCGTGCGGTCGTGACGCACCTGTCCTGTGAACGCTCGCACCGCGACACGGCCTGGCAGCGTTTCCTGGACACCGGCCCGCTGGCACTCCTGCCCCTCGCCGACGGACGCGTGTCGCTCGTTTGGTCGACGACGCCCACGCTTGCGGAAGAACTCGTGCGGTGCAGCGAAGAACAGTTTGCCGGACGCGTGACGTCCGCATCAGCAGGCGTGCTGGGCCGGCTCGAAGCAACCGCGGCGCGAGCCTCGTTTCCGCTTAGGCTTCTGCACGCGCGACGTTACGCGGCCGAGAGGGTCGCCCTGATCGGCGATTCGGCCCACACGGTCCACCCATTGGCGGGGCAGGGCATCAATCTGGCCTTCATGGACGCTGCGGCCCTCGTCGACGTCATCGGCGCGGCGCTCGAGGCGGGCGACGATCCGGGCGAGCTGGCCGTGCTAAGGCGCTACGAGCGTTGGCGCAAGGCGGAAGCCCTGCCCGCGATCGCGCTGCTGGACGGTATCAAGCGCCTGTTCTATGGCGGTAATGCGCTGCAGTCCCGGCTGCGCCGCGCGGGTCTGGACCTGGTCGAGTCCTCCGGTCCGATCAAGCGGCTGCTGATGCAGCGCGCGCTGGGCGTCGCCGGTCAAGTGCCGGCCTCGGTGCGCCGTCCGCCCTCATGAGCGGAGGTCGGCGTCCCTGGTCTCGCGCAGGAACAATAGGCCGATGATCCCCGTCATCGCCGCAACGACGATCGGGTACCACAGGCCATAGTAAATATTGCCGCTGCGTACGACGAGCGCCGCCGCAAGGAATGGCAAGAACCCCCCGAACCAGCCATTGCCGATGTGATAGGGCAGACTCATGGAGGAGTAGCGGATGCGCGTCGGGAAGAGCTCCACCAGATAGGCTGCGATCGGCCCGTAGACCATCGTCACGTAGATCATCAGGATCCACAGCAGCAGCAGGGCGACCGGCAGGTTGACGCGTGCGGGATCGGCCGTCTCGGGGTAGCCATTCATGCGGAGTTGGGCGCGATAGGCCGCCTCGTCGAATCCCTCGAGCCGCGTGGCGCCGATCGTCGTCACCACCTCGTTGTCTCCGTCCGGCGGCAGGCGTTCGTGACTGACACCGGCCTTGGTCAGAAAGTCGCGGGCCTGGTCACAAGCGGTCTTGGGCTTCGAGAAGATGTGGACATGGCAGTCTTGCCCGGCGACGGTGATCGCGGCGCGTTCCTCGAACTCTGCGAGCGCCGGATTCACCGAGAGCGTCAGCCCCTTGAAGATCGGTATGAAGGTCAGTGCCGCAAGCAGGCAGCCGGCGACCATGATGCGCCTGCGGCCGATACGGTCGGATAGCCTGCCGAAGACCACGAAAAACGGCGTGCCGACCAGCAATGCGGCGGCGACCAGCAGGTAGGACATCTGGAAATCGAGCCTCAACGTGTTCTGCAGGAAGAAAAGCGCGTAGAACTGGCCCGTGTACCAGACCACGCCCTGGCCCGCGGTCGCGCCGAATAGCGCGAGCAGCACAATTCGCGCATTGGACCATTGTCCGAAGCTTTCGGTCAGCGGCGCGCGCGACAGCCCGCCCGCAGACTTGATCTCCAGGAAGACCGGGGATTCCTCGAGCTTCAGCCGGATGTAAACCGAGACACCGAGCAGAATGACCGACAGCAGGAATGGCACGCGCCAGCCCCAGGCGCGGAAAGTCTCCTCGCCGAAACCCAGCCGGCAGGCGAGGATGACGGCGAGCGAGAGGAAAAACCCGAGCGTCGCGGTCGTCTGGATCCAGCTCGTATAGGCGCCGCGCCGGCCTGGCGGCGCATGCTCGGCCACATAGGTCGCGGCGCCACCGTATTCGCCGCCCAGCGCGAGGCCCTGGGCGAGCCGCAATGTCACCAGCAGGATCGGCGCCCAGATGCCGATCTGCGCATAGGTCGGCAGTACGCCGACCAGCGCGGTGGAGGCGCCCATTACGACGATGGTGATCAGGAAGGTGTACTTGCGGCCGATCAGGTCGCCAATGCGCCCGAAAACGAGTGCGCCAATCGGCCGGACCGCGAAACCGGCGCCGAAGGTCGCGAGACTTGCCAGAAACGCGGCCGTGTCGTTGCCCGGCGGAAAGAAAAGGGCACTGAAAAATACGGCGAGCGTGCCGTAGAGGTAGAAGTCGTACCACTCGAACACGGTGCCGAGCGACGCCGCGAAGATGACGCGTCGATGCGCCGCATCGATCCCGGAACTAGACGAGGCCATCCGCCTTGGCTGCGCAGATGAAGTCGTTGTCGGACAGGCCGCCGATCGCGTGTGTGGAGTACCGGATCCGGCAGTAGTTGTAGCCGACCTGGAGGTCCGGATGGTGATCCTCGAGGTTCGCGACATGCGCGAGTGCGTTGACGAAACTCATGGTCCGGTGGAAGTCGGGGAAGCGCAGGTCGCGGGCGAGCGCCTTGCCGTCCTCGACGAGCCGCCAGTCCGCATGCAGCTGCTTCTGCATGCCCGTGGCCATCGCCGCATCCAGCGGCTTGACGCCACCCTCGCAGGGCACGCACTTCCGTTCCTTCAACGCGTCCATCAGGCCTCCCGACGCGGGTAGTGGCGCGCGACGTAGCGTTCGACCAGTTCCTGGAATTCCTCCGCGATGCGCTCGCCTTTCAGCGTCACCGACTTTTCACCGTTCTCGTAGACCGGCGCGACGGGTCGCTCGCCCGTGCCCGGCAGGCTGATGCCGATATTGGCATGCTTGCTCTCACCGGGACCGTTGACGACGCAGCCCATCACCGCAACTGTCATGGTCTCGACGCCGACATGGCTTTGTTGCCATTCCGGCATGCGCCGGCGCACATGCTCCTGGATGCTCTGCGCGAGTTCCTGGAAGTAGCTGCTCGTGGTGCGGCCACAGCCAGGGCAGGCGACCACGCGCGGCATGAAGGCGCGCAGGCCGAGGCTCTGCAGGATTTCCTGACAGACCCGGACTTCCGCACTGCGATCGCCGCCGGGCTCGGGCGTCAGCGAGACGCGGATTGTGTCGCCGATGCCCTCCTGCAGCAGCACAGAGATCGCAGCGGTCGAGGAGACGATGCCCTTGGGCCCCATGCCCGCCTCGGTCAGACCGAGGTGCAGGGGATAGTCACAGCGCGCAGCGAGGCGGCGATAGATCGCGATCAGGTCCTGGACGCCGCTGACCTTCGAACTGATGACAATCGCGTCGTGCGCAAGGCCAAGCTCCTCGGCGCGTGCCGCACTCGCGAGTGCCGAGACGACAGTCGCCTCGCGCAGCACCTCGAGCGCATCCTGGGGCTCGGGCAGGCGCGAATTCTCATCCATCATGCGCGTCAGCAGGTCCTGGTCGAGACTGCCCCAGTTGACGCCGATGCGCACCGGTTTCCGGTACCGGCAGGCGGTCTCGATCATCGCCGCAAACTGCGGGTCGCGCTTGCTGCCGCGCCCGACATTGCCGGGATTGATGCGGTACTTGGCGAGCGACTCGGCGCAGGCGGGATGCGCCGCGAGCAGCTTGTGGCCATTGAAGTGGAAATCGCCGATCAGCGGCACATCGCAATCGGCGGCCAGCAGCCTGTCTCTTATGAGGGGCACTGCCGCGGCAGACTCGTCATTGTTGACCGTCACACGGACGATCTCCGAGCCGGCCTCGGCGAGTTCGCGGACCTGCCGCACGGTCGCCTCGACATTGGCCGTGTCGGTATTGGTCATCGACTGCACGACGATCGGGGCATCGCCGCCGACCGTGACGGTGCCGATGCGGACTGCGACTGCTCTGCGACGCGTTGCGATCACGGCTGGCGTTGCGCCTCGATCCAGGTGTCGACCGTCCGCCCAACGATCTCGAGCGGCACTGCGCCGGTCGCCAGGATCGTGTCGTGGAAGGCGCGGATGTCAAAGCGATCGCCGAGGACGGTCTTTGCGCGCTCGCGCAGTTCCAGGATCTTGAGCTGGCCGATCTTGTAGGCCAGCGCCTGCCCGGGCCAGGCAATGTAGCGGTCGATCTCGTTGACGACGTCAGCCTCGGTCTTGGCCGCATTGTCGAGGAAGTAATCGATCGCCTGCTGCCGCGTCCAGCCCAGGTCGTGGATGCCCGTGTCGACGACCAGGCGCACGGCGCGCCACTGGTCGTAGGTCAGCTGGCCGAAACGCGAGTACGGGTCCTTGTACAGGCCGAGATCGTAGCCGAGGCGCTCCGAATAGAGCGCCCAGCCTTCGACATAGGCTGTCACGTCGTAGAAGCGCCGGAATTTCGGCAGATCGGTCTGTTCCTGCGCGAGCGCGATCTGCAAGTGGTGGCCCGGCACCGCCTCGTGCGCGGTCAGCACCTCGATTTCGTACCTGGGGCGGACCTCGGGCCGGTAAAGGTTGACGTAGTAGTAACCCGGGCGCTTGCCGTCGATGGACGGCCCGCTGTAGTACGCGGCGGTCGTGTTCGGCGCGCTGGTTGCCGGGATCACGCGCAGGCCATAGGGGGTGCGGTAGAGCTTCCCGAAAAGCCGCGGTAATTCGGGCTCGATCATCTTCGCCGTGTACACGTAGGCACGGAACAGCTCGTCGGGCGTGGCGTAATAGAACTGCGGGTCCGTGCGCAGGTGCACAAAGAACTCCTGCAAGGTGCCGCTGAAGCCGACTTCCTTCATGACCTCCAGCATTTCGGCCCGGTTGCGCGCGACTTCGGCGAGGCCGATCGCGTGGATCTCTGCGGGCGTCAGGGTCGTCGTCGTGTGATACCGGGCGCGATTTGCGTAGAAGGCGCGCCCGTCCGGCGTATCCCAGATGCCGACGGTCTCGCGGCAGGCCGGCAGGTACTCGTCGCGGAACACGCCGGTGAAGCGCCGATAGGCCGGAATGACCGCGTCCGCGATCACGCGCCGTGCCGCGGCCGTCAGGCGCTGCCGGTCCGCTTCGGGCACCGCATCCGGGTACTGGCGGAAGCGCTCGAAGAACGGGCTGTCTTCCGGCTTGTCGACCGTCTGCATCTGCAGCTGGGGCAGTACGCGCTCCATGATCACGCGTGGTTGCGTGCGCTTTTCCGATGCGGCGCGCTGCAACTGCGCCGCGTACTGGTCGAGGAATGCGGGCAACGCCGCGAGGCGCCTGAGCCAGGTGTCGTAGTCCGCGGTCTTCTCGAACGGCATCGTTTCGGCGGTTTCGTTGAGCGACTGCGGTCCCTCGCGGGGTCGCAATTCGTAGTACTCGGGGTGGAAGGGTGCGGTCGCTACCCGATTCTCGTATTCGATGCGGAACAAATCATAGGTCAGTTGATCGGCCGATGACAACGGCTCACGCGGAATCCGCGCCAGATCGGCCAGCACCTGCGCGTCCGAGCCGTTGCGCTTTTGCTGCGCCTCGGCGCTGATGTCGGGCCAGCGATCGTCATAGCGCGTGTCACCGCGATAACTCGCGGTCAGGGGATTGTCGGCGAGGTCGCGCTGCCACTCGCGCTCGAGCAAGGCCTCGAAGCGGGCGGTCGCACCCTCGCTGGCATGCGCCGGCGCCGGCGCGAGCAGTAAGACTGCATAAAGCGTGGCGAGCAGGGGACTTAGGCGCCGCATTCCATGGGTCCGTTCAGGTTGGCCGACCGGAGGGTGACTATAACCTGAGCCAGTGGCTCCGGCGGATGGCCACCAGTGCGCGCGGGATGACCCGCGGGGCGGTCGTTTCCGCTAGAATCCATGTCATCGCGATGAGATCCTGCCGGAGAGTCCGCAGCAGTGCGGCGCCGAAGGCGCAACCCGCCCGGAAACGCTCAGGCACCCGAACGGCAGGAACTGGCGAACTCTGGAGAGTGGTCCTTGCGGACCCACCGAAGGGGAGCGGTCCCGGGGACGACCCGGTACCCAATCTCTCAGGTTTCAGGACAGAGGGGCGGTGGGCCGGAAAGACCCGCCGCCCCTTTTTCTTGCCATGGTCAGCCGAGGCTGCATGACGATGAGACGAACACCGCTCTACGACCAGCACGTCGCCGCCGGCGCGCGCATCGTGGACTTTGGCGGTTGGGAAATGCCGGTTGTCTATGGCTCACAGATCGAGGAGCACCACGCGGTGCGCCGCGATGCCGGCATGTTCGACGTCTCGCACATGTGCACGGTGGATCTGCGCGGCGCCGGCGTGCGCGCGCTGCTATCGCATCTACTCGCCAATGATGTCGGCCGCCTGACGACGCCCGGCAAGGCGCTGTACAGCTGCATGCTGCGCCCGGATGCTGGCGTGATCGACGACCTGATCGTCTACTTCCTCGACGAGCGCTGGTTCCGGCTCGTCGTCAACGCCGGAACGGCGGACAAGGATCTGGCATGGATCCGGGAGCGCGCCGCGGTGCTCGGCGTCGCGGTCGTGCCGCGGCGCGACCTGGCGATGATCGCGGTGCAGGGACCGCAGGCCCGGGCCAAGGCGGCTGCATTGTTGCCGGAAGCCTGCCGGCTGCCTGCCGCCGCGCTCGGCAATTTCTTCGGCTTGCCTTGCGACGAATGGTTCGTCGCGCGCACCGGCTACACGGGCGAGGACGGTTACGAGATCACGCTGCCTGCGGAAGAAGCGCCGGCGCTCTGGAACGCGCTGCTAGCGGCCGGCGTAAAGCCATGCGGTCTGGGGGCCAGAGATACCTTGCGCCTGGAGGCAGGCATGAATCTCTACGGCAACGACATGGACGAGACCGTCTCGCCATTCGAGTCCGGTCTCGCGTGGACCGTGGTACTCGAAGGCACGCGCGATTTCATCGGCAAGGCGGCGCTCGAAGCCCAGCGCGCCGCCGGCCCCACACGCAAGCTGGTCGGACTGCTGCTGCTCGAGCGGGGCGTGCTGCGCTCGCATCAGCGCGTCGTCACCGACGCTGCAGGCGAGGGCGAAGTCACCAGCGGCACCTTCTCGCCGACACTGGAGCGCTCGATCGGCTTTGCCAGGGTGCCGGCGGCGACCGGCGGCAGCGTCAACGTGGATATCCGCGGGCGCCTGCTGCCCGCGCGGGTCGTCAAGCCGCCGTTCGCCAGGAACGGCAGCATCAAGATCGAATTGTGAGACGGAGACAGGAATGAGCAACATACCGGGCGACCTGCGTTACACGAAGAGCCACGAATGGCTGCGCTCGCTGCCGGACGGCAGCATCGAGATCGGCATTTCCGATCATGCGCAGGCGGCGCTCGGTGACCTGGTGTTCGTCGAAGTGCCGGAGGCAGGCCGGGTCCTGTCGGCCGGGGACGCCTGCGCCGTCGTTGAATCGGTGAAAGCCGCGTCCGATGTCTACAGCCCCGTGAGCGGCGAAGTGCTCGCGGGCAATGACCTGCTGGCGACACAGCCGGAAATGATCAACCAGGATCCCTACGGCCAGGGCTGGATACTGCGACTGCGGCCGACCGGCGCTGCCGGTGGCGCGGATCTTCTCGACGCTAAGGCCTACGCGGCAGAGGTCGCCTCAGCGAGCTGACGATGCCCTACATCCCGCATACCGACGACGACGTGCGCGCGATGCTCGACCGCATCGGCGTCAAGGGTATCGACGATCTGTTCGACGAGATCCCGAAGGAGCTGCGCGTGGACTCGCTGCCGGGCGTTCCGGTGGCGCTGTCCGAGATGGAAGTAGCGCGCCTGATTGCCGCGCGCGCGGCCACCGACGGCAGGCCACTCAATTTCATCGGCGCCGGAGCCTACGAACACCATATTCCCGCACCCGTCTGGGCGCTCACGACACGTGGCGAGATCTACAGCGCCTATACGCCCTACCAGGCCGAGGCCAGCCAGGGCAACTTGCAGATCATGTACGAATTTCAGTCGATGATCGTCGGCCTGACGGCCATGGACGTGTCGAACGCCTCGCTCTATGACGGCGCATCGGCGCTGGCCGAAGCCTGCCTGATGGCGGTGCGTGCGCACCGCCGCTCGCAGTCCGCGCGCATCCTGGTGCCGATCACCGTCAATCCGACCTGGCGGCGCGTGGCGCGGGTCATCAGCGAAGGCCAGGGGCTCGTGTTCGAGGAACTGCCTTACTGCACCGAACAGGGAACGACGATTCCGCAAGCGCTCGCGCGCTACGACGGACAGGACATCACTGCACTGGTCATCCAGCAACCGAATTTCTTTGGCCAGCTCGAGGACGTGGATGCGCTCTCGCGCTGGGCACGCGCGAATGGTGCACTGATTATCGCGGCGGTCAATCCGGTGTCGCTTGCGCTGCTCGCGCCGCCCGGCGAATGGGGCGATGGCGGCGCGGATATCGCCTGTGGCGAGGCGCAGCCCTTTGGCGTGCCGCTGTCCTCGGGCGGGCCCTATGTCGGCTTCATGGCGACGCGCATGGGGCATGTGAGGCAGATGCCGGGTCGCATCGCCGGGCGCACCGTCGATCTCGACGGCAAGCCCGGCTTTACGCTGACATTGCAGGCGCGCGAGCAGCACATCCGGCGCGGCAAGGCGACATCCAATATCTGCACGAATCAGGGACTGCTGATGACCGCGGCGACGATCTACCTGGCGCTGCTCGGCCCGGTGGGCCTTGAGCGGGTCGCGAGCGCCTGTGTCGCCCGCACCCGCGAGCTGGTTGCCGCATTGTCCGGGCTGCCGGGCGTGCGCTGCGCGTTTGCGGGGCCGCGCTTTCATGAGGCCGTGCTCGTGCTCGACCGGCCGGTTGCGCCGGTACTCGAATCGCTCGCGGCGGAGGGCATCATCGGCGGCCATGACCTTGCGCGCGATTACCCGGAGCTTGGCCACGCGCTCCTGGTCTGCGCGACCGAGACGCGGACCAGCGAAGACATCGAGGCCTACGCGCGTGCGCTCGGTGGCATGCTCGGTCGCGCGGTGGCGGCCTGAGGGTGGCGGCGATGAAACAGCATGAACCCCTGATATTCGAATTGTCGCGTAGCGGGCGCGCGGCGACGGCGCAGTATCCCCCGCCGACGGAGGCCGGTCTTCCGGCGCAATTCCGGCGCCGCGCAAGGCCAGCACTGCCGGAAGTCTCAGAGTTGCAGGTAGTGCGGCACTACACGCGGCTGTCGCAGATGAATTTCAGCATCGACACGCAGTTCTACCCGCTCGGTTCCTGCACGATGAAGTACAACCCCAAGGCCTGCAATTCGCTGGCGATGCTGCCGGAATTCCTCGGCCGCCATCCGCTGGCGCCGATCAGGACGGGCCAGGGCTTCATGGCCTGCATGTTCGAATTGCAGGAAATGCTGAAGGCCGTCACTGGCATGGCTGCCGTGTCGCTGACGCCGATGGCCGGCGCGCAGGGCGAGTTCACCGGGGTCGCGATGATTCGCGCTTATCACCGCGCGCGCGGCGACCTGGCCCGCAACGAGATCATCGTGCCGGATGCCGCGCACGGGACGAATCCGGCGACCGCGACCATGTGCGGCATGAAGATCCGCGAGATTGCAACGCTGCCGGACGGCGATGTGGACCTGGCGGCGCTCGACGCTGCGCTGTCGCCTGCGACCGCCGGCATCATGCTGACGAATCCCAGCACGCTCGGCGTGTTCGAGCGGCACATCGTCGAGGTCGAGCGCAAAGTGCATGCGGCCGGTGGCCTGCTGTACTACGACGGCGCGAATCTGAATGCGATCCTCGGAAAAGTCCTGCCCGGCGTCATGGGCTTCGACGTGATCCACATGAACCTTCACAAGACCTTCTCGACGCCGCACGGCGGTGGTGGCCCGGGTTCGGGCGCGGTGGGTGTCGGCCAGCGCCTGCTGCCGTACCTGCCGGTGCCAGTCGTCGGTCGCGACGGCGATCGCTATCGCTGGCTGGACGAGCGCGACCTGCCGCAGTCGATCGGACGGCTGTCGGGATTCATGGGCAATGCCGGCGTGCTGCTGCGCGCCTATGTCTACATGCGCATCCTGGGCGCCGAGGGCATGGAGAGAGTCGCGGAGTTCTCGACGCTGAATGCCAATTACCTGATGGCGCGCCTGCGCGAGGCGGGTTTCGACGCAGCCTATCCGAGCCGCCGCGCAAGCCACGAGTTCATCATCACGCTGCGCCGTCAGGCGCGCGAGCTCGGCGTCACCACGATGGACTTCGCCAAGCGCCTGCTCGACTACGGTTATCATGCGCCGACCACCTACTTTCCATTGCTCGTGCCGGAATGCCTGCTGATCGAGCCGACGGAGACTGAGACGCGCGAGGAACTCGATGGCTTCGTCGATGCGCTGGCGGCGATCCTGCGCGAGGCCGAGACCGACGCCGCGATGGTCAAGGCGGCACCCTATACACTGCCGGTACGGCGCCTCGACGACGTGCGCGCAGCAAAGCAACTCGACGTGGCCTGGAAACCAGCGCGCGTTTGAATACGCAGCCCGACAAGATGAAGGGCCCGGCGCGCCTCGCGCGCGCCTTCGGCAGCAGCTGGCGCGGATTCGCTGCGGCCTGGCGCGGGGAAGAGGCATTCCGCCAGGAATGCCTGCTGGCGCTGATCGTGGTGCCGCTCGGGTGTTGGCTCGGGAAGAACGGATTCGAGCGAGTGCTTCTGGCAGGCCCGATGTTCATCGTGCTGACTATCGAGCTCCTGAACAGCGCCGTCGAGGCGACGGTTGACCGGATCGGCGCCGAACGGCATCCGCTTTCCGGAATCGCCAAGGAACTCGGTTCGGCCGCCGTATTCGTCGCCTTCGCGCTCCTCGTGCTGACCTGGGCACTCGTGCTGTTGGACCGGGTCTGATCGCTCCGTGAGGTTGCAATGGCGGCTTTGATCTGCGGTTCGCTGGCCTATGACACGGTGATGGTCTATCCGGGCCGTTTCCGTGACCAGATCCTTGCGAACAAGATCCACATGCTGAATGTCTCATTCATGGTGCCGACGCTGCGCCGTTATTTCGGTGGCTGCGCCGGCAATATCGCCTACAACGTCAAGTTGCTGGGTGGTGAGGGCCACGCGATGGGCGCCGTCGGCCACGATTTCCGGCCCTACCAGGAGTGGCTCGATTTCAATGACATGTCCTCGCATTACGTGCGCGTGATCGACAACGAATACACGGCCCAGGCTTACATCACCACCGACCTGGACGACAACCAGATCACGGCGTTTCATCCCGGCGCGATGAATCATTCCCATCAGCTGGAAGTGCCGGGCGACGCCGGCATCACGATCGGCATCCTCGCGCCGGACGGACGCGAGGGCATGATCGTCCATGCCGCGCAATTCGCGCGTGCCGGAATACCATTCATATTCGATCCCGGCCAGGCCCTGCCGCTGTTCGGCGGCCAGGATCTCGAGGCATTCATCGACCAGGCGGCCTGGGTGACCGTCAACGACTACGAGGCGCAGTTGCTTCAGGATCGCACCGGTCTGTCGACCCGTGACCTGGCCGCGCGGGTCAAGGCCTATGTAGTCACGCGCGGCCCCGAAGGCTCCCTGATCCATGCCGACGGCCGGACCATCGAGGTGCCAGCCGTGCGCGCGGCACAGGTCGTCGACCCGACCGGCTGCGGCGATGCCTATCGGGCCGGGATGCTGTACGGCCTGATACGCGGCATCGATTGGGAGACGACCGGCCGAATCGCGTCCCTTATGGGGTCCATCAAGATCGCAAGTGTCGGCACACAACACCACAAACTCGCCCCGGGCGAATTCAAAGAGCGTTTCCATGCGGCATTCCAGTACCGGCTCGACTGAACACCCGATGCGTCGCCTGCTGCTGGTCGCGATCGCCCTGCTGCCATTCACGCAGGCTTCATCACAGGAGGCCGCGCCCGGGTGGACCAGGACCCTGGAGCGCATTTCGACCGGTGTGGTCGCGATCCAGATCGACGCGACGCGCGCCTTCGACACCGACTGGAATACCTCGTCGCAGGCCACCGGTTTCGTGGTCGATGCGAAGCGCGGCCTGATCCTGACCAACCGCCATGTCGTCACGCCTGGTCCGGTGACCGCGCTCGCGACATTCATCAACCGCGAGGAAGTCGAGCTACAGCCGGTCTATCGCGATCCGGTGCACGATTTCGGCATCTATCACTACGATCCGTCGAAGCTGAAGTTCATCGAGCCGGCGGAGTTGCCGCTTTACCCGGCCGGTGCGCAGGTGGGTGTCGAGATTCGCGTGGTCGGCAACGACGCCGGCGAGCAACTGTCGATTCTTGCCGGCACGCTCGCGCGTCTCGACCGTGAAGCGCCGGATTACGGCATCGGCAAGTACAACGACTTCAACACTTTTTACTACCAGGCCGCTTCCGGGACCTCGGGCGGCTCGTCAGGCTCGCCGGTCATCGATATTCAGGGGCGCGTGCTGGCACTGAATGCCGGCGGTTCGGCCGAGGCCGCGTCGAGCTTTTACCTGCCGCTGCCGCGCGTGGTGCGCGCGCTCGCGCTGCTGAAGGCCGGCCGGCCCGTCAGCCGCGGCACGCTGCAGACCGTGTTCCACTACACACCCTACGACGAATTGCGCCGCCTCGGCCTGCCTGCCGCGCTCGAATCCAAAGCGCGCACGACGGCCCCGGCGCGCACCGGCATGCTGGTGGTGACGGAGGTGCAGCCGGGAGCCGCGGCCTACGGCCAGCTCGCGGTCGGTGACATCCTGGCGGCCATCGATGGCCGGCCGGTCGCCGATTTCGACGCGTTGGATGCATTGCTCGACGACAGCGTGGGTGGAGAGCTCGAACTGGCCGTCGTGCGCGGCGGCGAATCACGGACATTCCGGCTGCCGGTGCAGGACCTGCACGAGATCACGCCCGACGAATACCTGGAGATCGGCGACGGCATGCTGCATACACTTTCCTGGCAGATGGCGCGGCACATGAATGTGCCGGTCGCGGGCGTCTATGTGGCGAATCCGGGCTATATGTTCAGCTCCGCGGGCATCCCGCGTGGCGCGGTGCTGACCGAACTCGACGGCCATCCGATGACGAATCTCGCCGATGCGCTGGCCGTGTTTCGCACGCTGGGCGACGGGCAGCGTGTGACGGTGCGCCACTTCACGATGGAAGAAACCCGCTCGTCGCAACTCAAGTCCCTGCGTATCGACCGCGACTGGTTCCCGGCACGCCACTGCGTGCGCGACGACTCGATCGGGCTGTGGCCCTGCGAGGTCGTGGCGGCGGGACCGGATGCTCCGCCGCCGCAGCCCGGCACCACACAGTTCGCGCGCACTGGCGACCGCCTCGTCGACGCGATGGCGCCCTCGCTGGTGCTGGTTGATTTCAGCATGCCGTACTCCGTGTCCGGCGTGACCGAGCGCAACTATCACGGCACCGGGATTGTCATCGATGCGGAGCGCGGTCTGGTCGCCGTGGATCGGAACACGGTGCCAGTCGCGATCGGCGACGTGCGCCTGACATTTGCCGGCACGATCGAGGTGGATGGCTACGTCGAATACGTGCATCCGCTGCACAATCTTGCGGTCGTGCGCTACGACCCGAAGCAACTGGGCGACACGCCGGTGCGTGCGGTGCGTTTTGCCGATCGGCTGCCGGTCACCGGCGAAACCGTCAATGTCGTCGGTCTGCACACGGACAACCGGGTGGTCTCGCAGCAGGCGACTGTCGCATCAATCGGGCCGGTTGCGTTCCCGTTGTCGCGCACGCTGCAATTCCGCGACGCCAATCTGGAAGTCATCAGCCTGGTCAATGGGCCAGCGGATTTCGACGGCCTGATTGCCGACCGTCACGGCGACGTCGTGGCCTTGTGGTCGAGTTTCGCCTACGAGAACGGCCGCGAGCTCGAGCAGCAGAACATGGGCATCCCGGCCAGCATGGTGCAGGACATGCTGGAGTACGCACGCGACGGACGGCCGCTCTATTCCGCGGAAGCCGAGTTCGGACTGCTGTCACTCGCACAGGCGCGCCGGCTCGGGCTCGGTGAACAGTGGATCGAGCGCCTGACGGCACACAATCCCGAGCGCCGCCAGGTGCTGACGATCGAGCGGCTGGTCGCGGGCTCGCCCGCTGCGGCGAGCCTGGTTCCGGGTGACCTGCTGCTCGCCGTCGATGGCCGGGTCGTCAACAGCTTCGGCGACGTGAGCACTGCCGTGGGTGCGCCGCGGGTCGAGCTGACCCTGTGGCGCTCCGGCGCCGAACTCGTGGTCCCGCTCGACACCGTGCTGCTGTCGGGGCACGACATTGATCGGGTATTGATATGGGCAGGCGCGACATTGCAGGAGCCGCATCGGGCGATTGCAGCGCAACGCGGCATCCGGCCGGACGGAATCTTCATCGCGTTCTTCATGTATGGTTCGCCCGCGTCGCGCTACAAGCTGTGGGCAGGCCGCCGCATCACCGAAGTCGACGGCATCCCGGTACCTGATCTCGATGCTTTCATCCGCGCAGTCTCGGGCCGCCCGGACCATTCGTCACTGCGCCTGAAGACGGTCAGCTGGAATGACGCCGTGGAAGTGATCACGCTGCGTCTGGACCGTCATTACTGGCCCGCCTACGAGCTGCGCCGCAATGCGGCGGGCTGGCAGCGCGTGTCGCTGGAGTGAGCGCGGCGGATGCTGCCCGACCCCGCCCGGATCGAGGAGGCCGTTGCGCTGCTGAATGCCGGCGAGCTCGTGGCATTCCCGACGGAAACCGTCTATGGGCTCGGCGCGGATGCACGAAATCCTGTGGCGGTCGCCAGGATCTTCGCGGCCAAGGGCCGCCCGGTCAGTCATCCGCTGATTGTTCATGTCAGTAGTCTCGCGGCTGCGCAGGAATGGATCGCCGATCTGCCCGACACGGCCAGACGCCTGGCCGAGGCATTCTGGCCGGGGCCGCTGACAATCGTGCTGCCGAAGGCAGCCGATGTCCCTGTGGTGGTGACTGGCGGCCAGTCAACGGTGGCATTGCGCGCACCCGCCCATCCCGTCGCGCGCGCGCTGCTCGCCGCATTTGGCGGCGGCATCGCCGCGCCGTCGGCGAACCGCTACGGGCGCATCAGCCCGACCCGTGCTGCCGATGTGCACGAGGAGCTCGGCGATCGTGTCGCGCTGGTGCTGGATGGCGGCGACTGCGAGGTAGGCCTCGAATCGACGATCATCGCCTGCCTCGGCGGGCGCGTGACACTCCTGCGACCCGGCGCCATATCGCGATCCCAACTCAGGGACGTCGTGGGCGAGGTCGCTGACGCCGATGCGGCTTCTCCGCGCGCTCCGGGCCGCGATCGCTCGCACTACGCGCCACGCACCGTGCTGGTGGTCATCGAAGCGGCACGGTTGCGGTCTGAGATCGAGCGCTCGCTCGCCTCAGGCGAGCGACTTGCGGTGCTAGCACGCAGCGGCGCGCCGGTCGCATCGAATCAACTGATATGGCGTCAGTTAGACAAGCGGCCCGTCGAATACGGCCGCGCGCTTTATGCGGCGCTGCGCGAACTCGACCGCGTGGGCGCGGCACGCATACTCGTGGAAGATGTGCCGGACGACGAGCCCTGGGCCGCGATTGCCGACCGGCTCCGGCGCGCCGCCGCGCAGGCCGCGGACAGTGCGGTGACCGACGCTACTTGATCCGGACGTTCTCGGTCAGGATCAAATTAATGTCGGCGATGCCCTGGTCGTCGAGCGTGCCGGCCGCAAGTTGCAGCCGCAGCACGTTCAGCAGGTAGTCGTAACGACTGCGCGCATAGACGGTCTGCGCCTCGTACAGCCGCCGGCGCGATTCCAGCACGTCCACCGAGGTGCGGGTGCCGACCTCGTATCCCGCTTCGGTCGCCTGCAGCGCGGTCTTTGCCGATTCGGCCGCCTGGCGCAGCGACTGCACGCGCGCGACCTCGGAATTGACGCCGAGATAGGCGTCACGTGTGTCGCGCTCGGTCTGGCGCGCGGTGTGCTCCAGCCTCTCCCGCGCGGCCAGATGCCGGTATTGCGCCTGCCGTACGCGCGAAGAAGTTGCGCCACCCAGGTAGATAGGCACCGTTAATTGCAGTGAAGCGGTCGTGTCGCGCGAATCCGAGTTATCCTCGCCGATGGTCGTGCCCGTGATGTCGGCCTGGGACTCGAAGCCCACGCGCGAAACGACCAGATCGAGGCTCGGGAAATGGCCACCGCGCTCGAAACTGATGTCCTGACGCGTGATATCCGCAGCGAGCCGGCTGGAGATCAGCCGCGCATTCTGGTTCAGCGCGAGTTGCACCCAGTCCTCGGCATTTGCGGGATCCGGGCCGGCGAGCGGCATGTCGGCACCGGGTCTCGAGAGCTCATCATAAGTATTGCCGGTCAGCTCGCGCAACCGTTCCTGTGCGGTCGCGAGAACGCGCTTGGCCAGAATCAGCGTCGCCGTTGCGGAATCAAACGCTGCCTTGGCTTCCTGTACGTCGGTCACGGCGATCAGGCCGACTTCGAAGCGTTTTTCCGACTGCTCGAGCTGGCGCGCGATGGCATCATAGGCGGCCTGTCCCGCCTCTAGCGTGTCCTGCGCGGCCAGGACAATGAAGTAGGCTTCCGAGGTCCGCAGGATCAGGTCCTGCTGCGCTGCGTGATAGTCCGCCTCGGCCTGCGCGCTCTCGGCGTCCGCGCGCTTCAGGGCGGCCCAGTTCTGCCAGCGGAACACGCTCTGGCGTAGCGTCACGTTCCAGCCCTGGTTCGTTCCCTCGCTGATCCGGTCGAACGGCACAGGTGGAGAGCCTGGATCGATGAATGTACTCGTGCCATCCGTTGAAAAGTCGTCATAGCGCCCGCCCGCTGTCACCTGCGGCAGCAGGGCGGAGAGTGCCTGCGGCTTCGACTCCCGTGCCGCGAGGCGATTCGCTTCCGCTTCCCGGATCAGCGGATCGTTCTTCAGTGCCTGCTGGTAGATCGCGGCGAGATCGGTGCTGCCAGCTGGCGGCGCGACGCACAGCAGCGCGGCTGCGAGGCTGAAGGCCGGCAGGACGGAACGGATGCAAAGCCTGGTGTTCATGCGAGGACTTTCCTTGGCACAGGGTGGGCGACGACAACTACTGTTCTACTAGTGTATATCACCATATGACCCACTGCAATGCCCCCAGGGGCGCATGGGCGGCGGTCCATTGGCTGCTAGAAGTGAAAGCGCACCGCCGGCGTCGCGTTGCGGAGCGGCTCGATGCAAGTCTCGAACAGGGTTTCGCTTAGCCAGGCGTCGACGGCCGTGCGCGTAATGAGCCGCGCTTCCATGACCGGCGGCGAGCCGACCACGACAAACAGGCGTCCGCCGACTGCAAGGGCGCGTTCGAATCGCGGATCGTAAACCGGCAATGAGCCGGTCACGGCGATTGCCTGGTAGTGGGGATCGAAGCCGCGATTCATCGCATCGGCGCATGCGACCCGGACGCGTGTGACACCCAGCCGCTCGAGCGCGCGCGCCGCGCCGTCGGCAAGCTTGGCATGAATCTCGATGCTTTCGACGTCGCCGGTGAGGTATTCAATGCAGGCTGCGAAAAAACCGGTGCCGGTGCCGATCTCGAGCACGCGCGCGCCGCGTTCCAGTCCGAGCGCCTGCAGAATGCGGCCCTCGATCTTGGGCTGCAGCATGAATTCGCCGTGCCCTATCGGTATGGCGGTGTCAGCGAAGGCGACGCCGCGATAGGCCTCGGGCACGAAATGTTCGCGCGGAACCGCCGCGAGTGTTTCCAGCACGCGCGGATCGAGCACCTCCCAGGTGCGGACCTGCTGGTCGATCATCTGCTGGCGCGCGGCATCGCATTTTTCGATCATTCTGCTCCTGGCATGGGGCGCTGGCGTGAATCCCCGAACCATTATGGTGAATCGCGCGGGGCGTTAGTACAAGCGTGAGATATGCTGCCGAAGACCGCGTAAGACAACATATTCGACGGTTCCGCAGCTACCCAGCCTGCGACGAGACCGAAGGGGATGATAGGCCGCATGACGGTCCCGGTGATCGCTGGTGCCGGATTCGCGATTGTCGCCGCCGTGCTCGCCGTCGTCATCCTGCTGCAACGGCGCGCACTGCGCCGGCTCGTGGACGAGGCCGAAATAGAGCATCAGACCGCCCGCGGACTCGGGGTCGCGGGTGCCGATGTCGCGCGCGCGATGCTCGACGGCTTGCGCGAGCCCGCACTCCTGCACGGTGATCGAATCGAGGCAGTCAATGAGGCCTTTGCGACCCTCGCTGGCATGCCGGTGGCGGACATGCTGGGGCGCAATCTGGCGGATCTCGTCGCCCCGGAGTACGCCGAGCTCGTGACCCTCGCCGTCGCGCACGCCCTGTCCGGCGAATCCGGGCCGGCGATGACCGAGGTCGAGATGTCCGACAGCCACGGCCAGGTCACGCGCCTGGAACTTGCCGGCACGGCGCTCGATTCCGGCGGCCGCAGGGTCGTGCTGCTGAGCGCGCTGGAGATGCTGCAGCACCATGGAGCGCCGGGGCAGTCATTGCTGCCGGGCCGCGCGCAGCTCGCACTCGATGCGCTCGGCGAGGGCCTGATGACGACCGACGCGCAGGGCCGGGTCGATTACATGAACAGGCCTGCCGAGACGCTCACCGGGATCCGGCGCGAGGAAGCGCTCGGTCAGCTGTTCAGCGCGCTGGTCGGTTTTGTCGACGAGCACGATCGCCGGTCGCTGGCGGATCCGGTACAGCAGTGCCTGGGTTCCGGAAGCCGCGCCACGCTTGGCCGGCGGGCGCTGATGATCGCGCGCGCAACCGGCAATGAACTCGGAATCGAAGCGTCGGCATCGCCGATCCGCGGCGGGGAAGGGGAGATCACCGGCGCCGCAGTCATGCTGCACGATGTCAGCGAGCTGCGTGGCCTGACGCAGCAGATGTCCTATCAGGCGAGTCACGACGCGCTGACCGGGCTGGTCAATCGCCGCGAATTTGAACGCCGCCTCGGCGAGGCCCTCGAGAGCGCGCGCGCGGGCCGGCAGAGCCACGTGATGTGCTACCTGGACCTCGACCGCTTCAAGGCGGTCAACGACACCAGCGGCCACCTCGCGGGCGACAACATGCTGCGCGAGGTCGCGGCGCTGATCCGCGAGGCGGTGCGCGATTCGGATACCGTGGCGCGCCTTGGCGGCGACGAGTTCGGCGTGCTGCTGGTCGGCTGCCCGCTCGAGAAGGCACGCCAGATCGCCGACGACATCTGGCGCGCGATCGGCGAATACCGCTTCGTCTGGAAGGACCGGATCTTCAGCGTCGGAGTCAGTCTCGGCCTGGTCGAATTGACGGGCGAGAGCAATTCGCAGGAAGAGATCATGAATGCGGCGGATTCGGCCTGCTACGTCGCCAAGCGGCAGACCGGCATCCACGTCCACGTCTACTCCTCGCACGACGAGGCCGTCGCGCGCAGCCGCGGCGAGATCCACTGGCTGCAGCGGCTTCAGGCGGCACTGCGCGACGGGTTCTTCGAGCTTTATTTACAGCCAATCGAGCCGACTCGCCCGGGCTCGATCGGCGGGCCGGCGATGGAAGTATTCGTGCGGCTGCACGACGACGGCCATCCCGTCCTGCCGGCAGAATTCTTTCCGGCCGCGGAACGCTATCGCCTGATGTCGCTGATCGACCGCTGGGTGCTCGGCGCGGCGCTCGCGGCGCTTGCGGCGGGCGCGATCCGGCTGCCGCCGGGGCGCAGCCTGTGCATCAATGTGTCCGGGCAGACCCTGGCAGACCCGACATTCCTGGAATTCGTCGTCGAGGAACTGGACCGCAGCAGTGTGGCGCCGCAGCAGATCTGCTTTGAGGTGGCGGAAACCTCGGTCATCGGCAACCTGGAGCAATCGCGGCGCTTCATCGACGTGCTACACGGCATAGGTTGTCGATTCGCGCTGGATGACTTCGGCACGGATCTCGGCGGCTTCGCCAACCTCAAGCAGCTGCCGATGGATTACCTGAAGATTGACGGCTCATTCATGCGCGATCTGGCGCGCGACTCGGTCAACCAGGCGATGGTCACCGCCGTGATCGGCATGGCGCGCACGCTGAATTTCCGGCTGATCGCCGAGCAGGTCGAAGACCAGCCGTCGCTCGAGGCGGCACGCGCGATGGGCATCGACTTCGTGCAGGGGCATGCCGTCGGCCGGCCGAGGCCATTGGCGCCCGCAGCCTAGAAGACACTCGCCCGCTGCCGCGATGATCCGGTGTCGCCGGACGCGCCTGACCGAAACAAGCGCTGTCGTAGTCATCGCATCCTTTGGCGCGAAGGATTATTATATTTCGGTCGTAATATTACCCGAGACCGTCTGCGCAACGGCTCATCTCTTGGATTAGGGGATCACGCTTGTGAGCACAGTCAAGACGCTTGGCCTGCTGGGAACCGGCGTGATAGGGGCGGGCTGGGCTGCGCGGGCGCTCCATTTCGGCGTCAACGTCATTGCCGCGGACACCAAACCCGAGATGGAGGCCTGGCTGCGTTCTGCGGTTGCGAATGCAGAACCTGCCCTCGCGCGCTTGATTACCGCGCCGCTACCACCCAAAGGCCAATTGTCATTTACCACGGACATCATGCAGATGGCACGCGCCGCGGATTTTATTCAGGAGAATATCCCGGAGCAGCTGGAACTCAAGCAGCGGGTCCTCGGGGACATCAGCCGGCATACACGCCCGGGAGTCATCATTGCCTCCAGCACCTCCGGGCTGATGCCGAGCGATCTTCAGCGTTCGATGCAGTTGCCGGAAAGGTTCTGCGTCGCCCACCCGTTCAATCCGGTCTATCTGCTGCCATTGGTTGAAATCGTGGGCGGCGAGCTGACAACGGCCGCCACGCTCCAGACCGCAAGCGATTTTTTCAGGTTCATCGGCATGCATCCCTTGCGGGTGCGCAAGGAAATTCCTGGACACCTGACAGACCGGCTGCAGGAGGCTTTATGGCGCGAGATCCTGCATATGGTCAACGATGGTGTCGCAACGACCGGTGAGCTGGACGAATCCATTGTTTATGGGCCTGGTCTGCGTTGGGCCGGCATGGGAACGAATCTGATCTATCACCTCGCGGGCGGCGAATCCGGCATGCGTCAAATGCTGGCGCAATTCGGACCCTGTCTGAAATGGCCCTGGACCAGACTCGAAGCACCCGAACTGACTGACGGACTGATCGACCGCATGGTCGAGGGCACGCAACTGCAGGCAGCGGGCCGATCGATCCGTGAACTCGAGCGGTTGCGCGACGATTACCTGGTCGCGATCCAGCAGGTCCTGCGTCAATACAACGTGGGCGCGGGCGCGACGCTCCGAGCGGTCGAGGACCGGCTCTTTGCGGACGCATCGAAGGCGGCGCAGCAACTTGTGCACGATCAGTCCGGTCCGACGCGAATCCTGACAACCCAGGTGCGCCCGGAGTGGATCGACTACAACAGCCACATGACCGAGTCCCGCTATCTGCAGGTCTTTGGCGACGCGTCCGATGCCTTGTTCGTACGACTCGGCGCCGATGCGGCCTACCGGGCCACCGGCCGCTCGTTCTTTACCGTCGAAACGCACCTGACGCATCAACTGGAGTTGAATGTCAACGAGTCGCTCTATGTGACCACGCAGATACTGGAGTTCGATGCCAAACGTCTGCACATTTTTCATCGCATGCATCGTGCGCACGACGCGGCATTGGTGGCCACTGCCGAGCACATGCAGTTACATGTCGACAGCAACGTCAAGCGCACTGCGCCCATGGGTCCCGAGGTACAGGCACAGGTTGAACGCCTTGCGGCGGCGCACGCGAAGCTATCGCCGCCGCGTGAGCGCGGTCGCTCGATTGGTCTGAAAAGGGTCGGCTGAGCCATGCCAAAACTGGTCGATCACGACCAACGTCGCGAGCAGATTGCCCAAGCCGTGTGTCAGGTCGTGGCACGACATGGCTTCGAACAGGCAACGGTCGCGCGCATCGCAGATTCCGTGGGATTCACGACCGGCATGGTGGCCCACTATTTCAGGTCCAAGGACCAGATGATGCTGGCCGCCCTGCGTCTGATTCTGGAACGCATGGAACAGCGTCTGCTGCGGCGCGACCAGCCAGGCGACGATCTGCTGGAAGTGCTCAGCGAATCGTTGCCGATCGACCGGCTGCGACGCGAAGAATGTGCGTTCTGGACCGCGTTCTGGGGAATGATCCCGACCAGTCCGAGCGCCCGGCGCCTCAATGCCGGGGTGCACCGCGAATATGTGGGCCTGTCCGAACGCTGCATTGCCGCGCATTGGCCGGAATGGAAGCGCTGGCCCACGGCATTGCGCAAGCAGGTCCTGGATTCGATCATGACGTTCATCAACGGCTTGACGGCAACTGCCGTGACCAGCCCCGCCGACTGGCCTGCCGAGCGGCAGCTCGAGCAACTCGATTTGCAGCTGCGCCTGCTTCGCGACTGGGCCAACGGCACCAGCTGGCAGAGGGAGCGATCATGGATTTCTCGCTGACCGATGAGCAGCAGCTGATAGTCGAATCGACCAGACGATTCGTCGAGCGGGAGCTTTATCCGCACGAACAGGAAATCGAGAACACCGGCGTGTTGCGCGACGAATTGCGTCGCGAACTGAAGGCCAAGGCCATTGCGGCGGGCCTCTACGCCGCCAACATGCCGGCGGAACTGGGCGGCGGCGGTCTTGATACTCTGACCTGGGTCCTGTACGAAAAGGAACTGGGCCGCGCCAATTACGCGCTGCATTACACCTGTGTCGCCCGACCGTCCAACATCCTGCTCGCCTGTGTCGGCGAGCAGCGTGAACGTTACCTGTTGCCCTGCGTGCGCGGCGAGAAAATGGACTGCCTGGCATTGACCGAACCGGGCGCGGGCTCGGACCTGCGTTCCATCAGGACCAGCGCGGTGTCAAGCGGCGACAGCTTCGTCATCAACGGATCCAAGCATTTCATCAGCCATGCCGATCACGCCGATTTTGTCATCGTATTCGCCGCCACGAGTACCGAGGCGAGCCCAAGAGGGCCGCGGGCGCGGCTTACCGCGTTCCTGGTCGACAAGGGCCACCCAGGATTTGCGGTGCGCGAGGGTTATCGCAACGTTTCGCACCGCGGCTACAACAACTGCATTCTGGAGTTCGACAATTGCCGTGTGCCGGCCGCTGCGATACTCGGCGAGCTGCACCAGGGGCTGGAAGTGGCCAACAGCTGGCTCAGCGTCACGAGACTCCAGGTCGCAGCCACCTGCCTGGGCCGGGCCGAACGGGCCCTGGATCTTGCCAAGTCCTGGGCGGTCCAACGGGTTCAGTTCGGACAACAGATCGGCAAATTTCAGGGTGTCAGCTTCAAACTCGCGGACATGGCCATGGAGTTGCGGGCAGCAGAGCTCATGGTGATGGAAGCTGCCTGGAAGCACGATCAGAAAATTGCAACGGATCTCGACATGGCGATGGCCAAATTGAAAGCGACCGAGATGCTGGCCATGGTTGCGGACCAGGCCCTGCAGATACATGGCGGCATGGGCCTGATGTCGGACCTGCCGCTCGAACGTATCTGGCGCGATGCGCGCATCGAACGTATCTGGGAAGGCACCAGCGAGGTGCAGCGTCACATCATTTCGCGCGCCCTGCTGCGCCCACTCGGCGGCTGAACCTGACCACCGGCCCGGTGGCCGGTTCTAACGACCGGTCCAGCGCGGCTTGCGTTTCTCGGTGAAGGCACGCGTGCCTTCCTTGAGATCCTCGGATCGCACCACCCTTTGCACCAGGTCGAGCGAATCGTGCAGCGTAAAGGCTTCGTGTTCCGCAATCATTTCCGAGTGGCGCAGCAGCTGCTTGATGGCAGGAAACAGCAACGGCGGCCCTTCGGCCATTTGCCGGGCGATTTCACGTGCCTTGGTCAACGCCTGCCCTCTTGGCACCACATGATTCGCGAGTCCCCACTGTAGCGCCTCTTTCGCATCCAGCCAGCGGCCTGTCAACAGCATGTCTACCGCAACATGATACGGAATGCGCCGGCGCAACTTGATTGAACCCGCATCTGCCAGCACGCCGACATTGATTTCCGGCAATGCGAATCTTGCGTGCTCTTCCATGACGATGAGGTCGGCGCCCAGCACGATCTCAAAACCGCCGCCGCAGGCAATGCCATTAACCGCAGCAATCATCGGCTTGTTGAGATTCCGCGGATGATTCAGCCCGCCGAATCCGCCCGGTCCCCAGTCTTCCGCCGAGGCCTCGCCGGCTGCGGCAGCCTTCAGGTCCCAGCCGGGAGAAAAGAAGCGCTCGCCCGCGCCGGTGATGATTCCGACACGCATGTCAGCGTCGTCGCGGAAGGTCTCGATTGCCTCGTTCAATGCAAGGCTTGCCTTGAGATCGACGGCGTTGGCTTTGGGGCGGTCAATGGTGATTTCGAAAATCGGCCCATTGCGAAATATCCGTATTCCGTCGCGCATGTTAGGAAACCTCCTGAGTACTGATCAGCGCATCGACCGCCACGACACCCAGACCCTGCGGCCGGACAATCAACGGATTGACGTCCATCTCCACCAGGACCTCGCAATGATCGGCAGCGTAACGTCCAATGGCCAGCACCGCATCAATCAGCGCATCGACGTCGCCGGCAGGTTGGCCGCGAAAACCCGCCAGCAGGCGCGCAATATTCAATTTTCTCAGCGCGGCTGCGATCGATGGGCGGGTCCACGGCGGCAGCAGGCTGACGCGATCCTGCCAAAGCTCCGCGTGCGTCCCGCCAGCGGCGAGCACGAGGACCTGGCCAAACTGCGGATCGACAATCAGGCCAACCAGGATTTCGGCCACCACGTCCGTAACCATGTTTTCAACCAGCAACTGTGGAGACAATGCCGCCATCCTTGCGCCGGCAAGACTGGCCTCCGCCGCCGACGCGACATTGAGCGCGACTCCACCGCGATCGGACTTGTGCGCAATGCCTGCACCAGTCACCTTGATCGCCACCGGGAATCCGAGCTCGGTCGCAGTCGCTGCCGCATCCGCGCAGTCGACGACGCGACCGTGCGGCACCGGAACGCCATAACGAGCCAACGCTGCTTTGGCGGCGTGCTCCCCGATCGGCAAGGCCATGCCGCGCGCGGCCTGCGGCAGTCTTGGGACCGGAAATTCCTGCAGTCGCCCGGCCACGCCCATCGCGCTCGCCTGATCCAGGGCCTCCAGGCCTTCGCGCAGACCTTGCAGCGGCACCACGCCGCGAGCCATGCAGCTCTCCCGGATCGACGCATTCAGGGTCTCGGGCAGCGATGCGAGCAGAACTGCGCGCGGTCTGGCGCCCGCGGCAGCCGCAACAAATTGCTTGATCACGGACGTGTAATCCGACAAATCGCAACTCGCCTCGGGCGGGCAGTCGAGCATGAAGGCAACCGCATCGACGTCTTCACTCAAGACTGTGTCGAAGACTTTTCGTAGCGCCGCATGTTCAAACCAGAGATACGTATGAATATCGAAGGGATTGGCGATGCTGACGCGATCCGACAACAGGCCGCGCAACTGTTTTGCCGTGTCCGGCGAAATGGCCGGGAAATCGAGTTGCAGGTGCCTGGACAAGTCCGAGGTCATGGCCATGTCGCCGCCGGACGCGCCCAGAAAAATGACACGCTGGCCCGCGAGCGGTCCGCCGGCATGCAGCAGTTTCAGGGTTTCACACAGCGCCCCCAAGGTTTCGCAGCGCGCAATGCCGGCTTGCCGGCAGAAGGCGTCAAAGACGGCATCGCTGCCCGTCAGGGCACCGGTATGGCTGCGCGCAGCCCGAGCCGCCGCCGGCGTGCGCCCGGATTTGACCAGTGCCAATGGCTTGCCGCAGGAGTGCGCCTTGCGGGCGGCGCGCGCAAATTCCGCGCCGTCCTGAATGCCCTCCAGATAGAGTCCGATGGCAGTCACTCGCGGGTCATCGCACAATTCAGTGATCAAGTCCGCCGCTGTCAGCCGGGTCTGGTTGCCGATGGTGATGACATAGCCCAATGGCAGTGATCGGCCGCTGAACATCAAGGTCAGCGCAATCGTGCCGCTCTGACAAATCAGTGCCACGCCGCGCTCTGGCGACTTGCCGACCACCTGATCAGGCCACAGGGCTGCACGATCGAAAAAATTGACCATGCCGTAGCAGTTGGGCCCGAGAAAAGGCATGGCGCCTGCGCTGCGCCGCAGCTCCTGAGTCAACTCGATTGCAGCGGCGGTCTGCATTTCCGCAAAGCCCGAACTGAAGCAGACAAACCCACCGGCCTCGCGCCTGGCCAGCGCCGCCGCGACTTCCGGCGCCTGATGATTTGGCACGGCAACAAAGGCACAATCCGGCGATTCCGGCAGGTCATCAATGCTGCGGAAGTATTGAACATCCGGCGTGGATGCACGGCTTGGATGGACGCGCCACAGCTTGCCCTGATACCCGACGGCAAGGGACGCCCTCGCTACCGCCTCGGTCCAGCCGCGCTCGCCGATCAGTGCAATGCTGCGCGGCGCGAGCATGCGACGCAACGCCATGCTAAATGAGGACTTCCGGGTTCATGCTGGCTCCTCGTTATATATAGCCGCTATGATAATACCGCCCCGGCCGCCGGATGGCGACCTGCACCGGCGCGCCCAACCATGGTAATCCATGCTGGATCTGCTGGAGAAACGGTCGATCGACTATGTGCCGCTGGCGGAACGCCGCGGCAAGGTCTGGCACCTGTGGCCGGTCTGGTTCAGTGGCGATGCGCATCTGGCGACGCTGGCCGTGGGTGTGCTTGGAATCACGCTCGGCGGCAATCTGTTGTGGACCACGCTCGCAGTCCTGGGTGGCTGCGCATTGGGCACTTTTTTCATGGCGTTTCATGCCACCCAGGGCCCGCAACTGGGTTTGCCACAACTAATCCAGTCGCGACCTCAGTTCGGCTATATGGGCGCGCTGCTGGTCTGGGTCGTCGCATTGATCGCCTACATTGGCTTCAACGCCTTCAACGAAGTCTTGGTCGCCCAGACTGTGCGGCAGCTGATCGGCTCTTCAGCCGATTACGATCCGCTCATCATGGTGGTCTTCACGGTGGCAGCAACGGTGATCGCGGCGGTGGGCTACGACTGGATACACAGGACCCAGCGCTGGGTCGCCTACACGATGATTGCGGCGCTGCTGATTTTTTCTGTGGCAGTCCTGTTCAAGATCGATCTACCGGCGAGTCACTGGGACCTGGGCGCATTCAATCGAACGGCCTTTCTGGTGCAGTTTTTCGCGGCGGCGGCATACCAGCTGAGCTGGTCGATCTATGTCTCCGACTATTCACGCTACTTGCCGCGCGAGGTTTCGGTACGCGAATCGTTCTGGTGGACCTATCTTGGGGCCTTCGTCGGCGGCGCCTGGATGATGCTGCTCGGCAGTCTGGGCGCCGCGCTCTATCCGCAGGCTGAAGTCGCGGCGGCGATGCGGGACGCCGCCGATGTTGCGCTCCCCGGGCTGGGCCTGCCATTGCTGGTCGCGGCCCTGTTTGGACTGGTCACAATCACCAGTCTCAATTCTTATGGCGCATCGCTGGCGCTCATGTCGGTTGCCGATTCGTTGCACCCGGCGCCCGCTTCGACATTCAAGCGCCTCGTCTGTCTTGCCATCGCGACCGCCGCGATGCTTGGACTGGGCCTGCTCGCATCCAGCGATTTTGTCCATCGCTTTGGCGACCTGCTGGTGTTGCTGCTCTATCTGATGACGCCCTGGACCGCGATCAACCTGATTGATTTTTACGTCGTTCGCAAAGGGCACTACTCCATTCGCGAGATGTTCAATCCCAACGGCCTGTACGGCCGCTGGAACTGGCGTGGCATCGCAACGTACCTGATCGGTTTCATCGCAATGATCCCGTTTTTCAGTTCCGGCATGTATATGGGTCCGATAGCCCGCGCATTAGGCGGCGCGGACATCGCGATGCTGGTGGGATTGCCGGTGGCGGCGCTGCTCTATTGGGCGCTGTGCCGCGACCTGGACCTTGCACGCGAACGGCAGTTGATTGCGCTCGCGGACCAGGGACTCGATTAGCGCCGCCGGGTGCAGGCCATATCATCAGCTGCGGCGGAATTTCCTGTCAGGGCGCCTGGTTCAACGCGCGGATCTCGTCGTCCTGGCCGGTGAGTTGCCAGCGGATCAGAGAGACGGGGATTATCCCGGCACGGTTCACCTCTTCGAAATAACGGCGCAGGGTGAATTGCCCGCCTAGCTTGTCCGCATAATCCTTCATCAGCCTTTCCAGCATGTACTTGCCGGTCACGTAGCTCGACCCGTAACCCGGCTGGCGCAGGTAGAGCTGCTGCTCGAAGCCCAGCAGGTCGAGATCCGGCCGCATCCAGCCGCGCGGCGTCCACTTCACCTGGAAGGCCTTTGCCTGCTGGATGTCGAACAGGTTGGCATGCGCATAGAGCGATGCGAGGCCGCGGGCTGCGCGTTGCGCGAGCATGATCCAGACGATTTCACGCGTGCGTGGTGAATCGTCAAACAGGCCCGCATGCAGCATGAACTCCTCCATTGCGGTCGCCATGCCCTCGGCGCGGCTGTCCCAGATGTTGTAGAGGAGCGCCCCGCGCCGGATCGGGCTCTCGTGCGGGTCATCGCGCATCTGCGCGAGGTCCCACCAATGGTAGAAGTGGGTGTAAAGTGTCAGCGGCTCGTAATGAGTCGCGATGGCAAAGAAGTTGCGCTTCTCGATCGGCACGTATTCGCCCATTTGTGCGCGCAATGCCGGGTCCATGTAGTCGCGCATCGGGAACATGTCCCGGTCCTTCAGGAATGCGATGAATTTCGTCACCGCCTCGTTGGCGCGCACCTGGTATTCCTCGGGGGTCGCAATCATCGGCAGCGGCGGCAGCGCGCGATTGCGTTCTTCCTCGAGCTTCAACGAGGCATGCGCCCGCGCCAGCTCACTCTTGAGGACAGCGACTTCCTCGTCCCAGGTCATCGGTATCAGGTGGACATTGCGCAGGCTCCAGGTGTAGTTGTCCTTGCCGATACCGGAGGGTCCATCCTTCGACGGCGTCTGCTGCGCAAGCCACGTGACGAAACCCACGGTCGCCTCGCGCGCGGCGCGAATCGCCTGACGCAAATCCTTGCCACTTCCGGCGGTCTTCTGCGCCAGCGTATCGAGCGCCTCGACCTGCTTTTGCATCGATCCGGCACCCGTGACCCAGAGGTCGCGCGCATTGCCGGTCAGATTCAGCTGGGCCTGCTTCAGCAGCGGCGGGATCACGGACAGTTCGGCCGCGAGCTTGACCTCCGCCGTCGGCGACAGCGGGTATTCGTAGGTCCACAACTCGGCCAGGTGGTGGTGAGTCGGGCCTTCATGCGCAGGCGTGTCGCTCTGCTCCGTCCAGACCGTCGTGTAGAAAGCAGGGTCGCGCGCCCAGGGTTGCAGGACGCGAATGCAGAAATCCATGCCGTTCATCTCGGCGCGCACTAGCTGGTAGTCAACCTGCTGCTCGATGGGCCATGTTTCACGGCTGATCGCCGCCAGGCGCTGCTGATACGTCTTCAGTTCCTGCTGGCGCCGTGCAAATGTCGCAGCCGTATAGTCAGGCGTGCCATCGACATCGGGCGGTTGCTCGAAGGCCCGCCACTGCGCGAACAGCGAAACCAGGTCCTGATAAGAGCCGGATCCGGCGCTGTCCTCCGAGGCCTGGGCTTGGGCAACAATCATTGCCGCAACGGCTGCAGCAGACGTGATTTGGCGAAGCTTCTTCCTGATTTGCATGTTGTGATTTCCACGTCGTGTCGATCCCATCAGAGGGCGTCCAGATCTCCGTGCACGGGCTTGCCCTCGAACAGCGTGACCAGCGCCTGCGTGTCTGAAATGTTTTCTGGCGGGATCTCGAACAGGTTACGGTCGAGCACGGCGAGGTTAGCCCGCTTGCCGACCTCGAGCGAGCCCGAGTTCTCTTCGTCGCGGTTCGTGTATGCGGCGTTGATCGTAAAGGCAGCGAGCGCCTCCGGCAGCGTTATGCGCTCTTCCGGCAGGAAGGGCAGCTTCGTGTCGCCGAGCGCACCCATGCGCGTGACCGCGGTCTCCATTTCCTCGAAAGGGTTCGCGCTCGAGACCGACCAGTCGCTGCCGAAGGCGACGACGGCGCCGCTCTTTTCCATGCTACCGATGGGGTACATGTATCCGGCGGTTGCGCGGCTGATGAAGGGCAGCGTCAGTTCGATGACGTAATCGTCTGCGTAAGCCCAGAGCGGCTGGAAATTTGCGACGACGCCGAGCTTGCGGAAGCGCGGCTGGTCGTCGGGATGGATCAGCTGCACGTGCGCGATGTGATGGCGGTGGCCCAGGTCGCCATTCGCCGTGCGGGCCGCCTCGATCGCATCGAGCGACTGGCGGACCGCGCCGTCGCCGATGGCGTGGAAATGCACCTGGAATCCGTCCGCGTCGAGCTTCGTCACAGCCTGCTTCAAAAGCTCCGGCTCGATCATCGGGATGCCGCGCACGTCCTTCCTGCCTGGTAGCTTGTAGGGCTCGAGCACGACGGCCGTGTAGTTTTCCATCACGCCGTCCTGCATGATCTTGACGGTGCCGGCGTCAATGCGGCCCTTGGTGTACTCGCTCCGGAGGCGCTTGATGTTCTCGATCTGCTCGAGGCCCTCACCGCGCTCCCACCAGATGGATCCCACGACATGCAGCGAAAGCTCGCCCGCGTCGTCGAGCCTGCGGTACGTCTTGAGGTCGTCCTCGTTCACTGAAGCGTCCTGGATACCCGTGATTCCGAAGCCATTCAGCATCTTGATCGCGTAACGAAGCCCCGCGTCGCGCGTGGCGTCCGTATCCGGCGGCGCCTTCTCGGCGACGAGGCTGCCCGCACCTTCCTGCAGGCTGCCAACGGCTTCTCCGGTCTTCGGATCGCGGTCGATGCGGCCGTCTTCCGGGTCCTTGGTGTCTTTCGTAATGCCGGCAACTTCGAGCGCCTTGCTGTTGACCCAAACCGTGTGGCCGTCGCGGCTCCACAGGATCACCGGACGATCCGGGACGACCGCATCAATCAATTGCCTGCCCGCGAGCGCTCCCGGGCCGAATGCCGCCATCGACCAGCCGCCGCCCTTGATCCAGGGCAGGTCCGGATGGGCGTCGGCATATTTCTTGATCGTCGCGACGTATTCCTCGACGGTCGTGGCCACGTTCAGGTCGCAGCTATTCGCCTCGATGCCGCCCGAGATCGGGTGAATGTGCACGTCCTGGAATCCCGGCACGACCATGCGACCCTTGAGGTCGACCACTTTGGTCTGCGGGCCGATGTGTTCCTTGGCGCCCGCGTCGGTGCCGACGTAGACGATGCGTCCGTCGGAAATCGCGACCGCCTGCGCCCAGCTGCGTGAGCCGTCCATGGTGTAGATCGCGCCGCCCTTCAGCGCCAGATCGGCCGCCGCAGCGTCGTCCACGGGGCCCGCCGGTTCCTTCGAGCAGCCGGAGCCGAGGGCCACGACGGCTGCGAACAGCAGGCGGCAAATTGAATGGCCGAAAATCCGAGTCTGGGTTGTCATCATATCGTCCTCGGTCAATGAATCAGGTTCGTTATTGGAAGTCGCGCGGGATGGTCCTGGTCCAGGTTTTCTCGCGCAGCAACTTGCCATTCTCGGACAGGCGTCGCCGGTAACTATAATAGAAATTCTCGTGGTCGCTCTTGAATGACAATTCCGCTTCCCAGAGCAGCTTGCGGCCTGGCAGGTCCACTTCCATCCGGTGCGTGCCGAGCACCGATGCCTTGTCGGGTGCGCTGTCCGTGACATCGTGGCGAATGGTTTCGTGGTAGCGCTCCGTGCCCCAGGGGTAGCGGTAGCCGCCGCTGTTGGTGGCGGTCACCGTTGCCGTGCCGGTCTGCGGATTGCGATCGACCGAGGAGATTTCCCCGTAGCCGGAGCTGGTGCCAGCATCGAGCGTCTCGAAACGCGGCATCGGCGGACTCGCCGCAGGCGGCAGGAAGGCAGGCACCGGCCGCTTCTCGAATGGCACGACGGGCAATGACAGCCGCGATCCGTCGCCGAGGCGGAGCGTCGTCGTCATCGGATCGGGTGTTGGCCAGAGCATCGGCCACTGCGCATTGTCGACGGCGAGCCGTATGCGATGCCCCTTCGGAAACACCCACGAAGTGAAGTGCATGTCGATGTCGATCGTGAATTCCTGGCCGGGCACGATCGCCGAGGGTGCGCGCGCTGACAGGCGATGATTCCCGTTGAATGCCGCGCCCGCAACCTGCGTCACCGTCCCATCGGGTGCCACGTCGGACAGTCGCGCCATCCAGTTGGCGCGCTTCGCATCGGTCGAAACCGCGAGCGTGGCCCGCGGCAGGCCGAGGATTTCCATGTCCTCGGTCAGCGGCGCGCTGTCGTAGGTCAGGCTGAATGCGTCGGTCGGACGCTGGTCATGCGCGACATCTCCCCACCACATCACCGGCCCGCCAGCTTCCACGCCGATTGAAGGCAAGTAGCGGAGTGCGTGCGTCGTGGCGGGCGGCTCGCTGGGGCTCAGCGTGTGATCGGGTTGCGGATACAGGACCTGATTGCGGATACGCGCGATGGGCCAGCCATCCTCGTAACGCCAGCTGCCTGGCGCGTACGCGAGATAAGGACCGGGCGCGTGCCAGTTGCGGACGTACACCGCGAAGCGCGGCTCATCCATGATGCCGGTGTCGATGCCCTTGAGCCATTGATCGAACCAGCGCACGGCCTCGTATCGCCATTCCATTCCGGGATTCGGGTAAGGATCGTGCGGCCAGGCGTGCGACCAGGCGCCCACGATGGCCTTCACCGGCACCTGCAGATTCGAAAGCATGCGCGGGATGCTGTCGCGGTAGCCGTCGTACCAGCCGCCGATGAAGAAAGAAGGGATGCGGATGTCCTGATAGCGGTCTTTCGCCGATGCCCGGTCCCAGAAGGCGCCGTCGCGTTGCTGGACCTTGTAGGTCAGCATCCAGGGATCGGTGTCGAAGCGATCGCGGAAATAAGCCTCGTCGATCCGGTAATCCGGCGCGCCCGGGCGGGCGTTGTCGAGATCCTGGCTCATCTCCCAGGAGTCGACGTGCATGATGCCGTCCATGAAATGCACGTCGTCCTGGTAGAGGTCTTCGGTGGCATCCACGGCGATGATGGCTTTCAAAGCCGGCGGATTGCGCAGCGCCATCTGGATGGAATTGAAGCCGCCCCAGGAGATGCCGAACATCCCGACATTGCCATTCGACCAGGACTGCTTCGCGAGCCAGTCGATCACGACCTCGCCGTCCTGCTGTTCGATCTCGGAATACTCATGGGGGATCAGCCGGCCCTCGCTGTTGCCGGTGCCGCGGATGTCGACCGCCGCGACCACGTAACCACGCTGCACGAAATAGGAATACATCGGGTAGTCCCGGCTGCGGCCTTCGTGCTTGCGATAGGGCAGGTACTCGAGCAGGACCGGAAATTTCGCATCGGCCGCGCCGCCATCAGGCATATAGAGGTCCGCCGACAGGCGCACGCCATCCGGCAGCGTGATCCAGGCCTCCTGCAGGCGGATACCGTACGCGGGTGGCGAGGGCGCATGAGCCAGCGCCGGAGCGCTGCCGGCGATCAGGGCCAGGAGCCGGCGGATCAGCGCTGCGTGAGCATCGATGCGACGCTCGAGCGTCAGCGCAGCAGCCGGCGTTTCAAAGACCAATACGGTTTTCGCGGCAGGCCCGGGCTGCACGCGACCATCCACGACGACATCCTTGCTGCTGATCAATTCGTCGATGGAGCTGTCGACGACCGGACCGATGATGCCATCCGCGACCTTTTCGCCGAATCGCGTCTCGCCGCCCACTTTGATCGGCACGCCGTTGTCCTTCAATACGCTGACCGCTTCGATGGCCAGTGGATCGGCGCTTCCGAGCGTGCCCTGCGAGTAGACATAGCCCTGGTCGATGAGATTGTCCTCATGCAGGTCAATGCTGTAGAGCGGCGGGTAGTCGGCGGCGAGGTGCAGCACGAAAGCGGTGATGGCGTCCGCCTCGGGGCTCGAGCCTGATGCAGCGCGCGGATTTTCGGGTTTCTCGGGGGCAGGCAACAGATGCGATGAATCGCCGACGCTGTGCCCCTCGATGGCCTCTGAATAGATCGGGACATTCAGGTAACGCCAGTTTCGCGCGTAGCCCTGCGGATTGAGGAGCGGCATCAGCACCACGGGGCGCTGCTGGCCGAGTCTCGCGATGTCCTCGATGACGGCAGCAAGCGCGTTCGGCCCGGCCGGTTCCTCGCCGTGGATTCCCGCCAGGATCCAGACCGCGGGACCGCTTTGGGGCGAACGCAGGGCGATGATCGGGAGCGCGGCCGTCGTGCCGGCGGGCTGGGAGTTCGCCACGATTTCGAGCGTCCACCCGCGATCGAGCAGCTTCAGATAAGACTGATAAAGCGCCTGGATCGGCTTGCGCCCGTCGGCGAACGTCGTGACCTCATCCGGCAGGCGGAGCGCGGTTTCGCCGGCGCCGGCCGGCATTGCCTGCAGCAAGAACAGGGACAAGGCTGCTGTCAGCAGCCGGAACGGAATTGTCAAAGCCGCGCCTCGTTTCCATGGCCATTGGTTCGCCCGGATGGTGGCATTGAACCGACAGCCTGTCACCTACGTGAATAATACAATTAAAAACAATGAGTTATGCTTAACTAAATGATCATTTCAAATACTGAACAGTCGTTGAGTCGATCTGCCGAACCGATTAAAATGGCCCCATGGCAGCAAACCTCGAAAGCAGTGCCGAACTCCGGCCGACGGGATCGAAACTCGACCTGATCATTGCGACGGTCGCTGCGATTTCCCGTCACGGCCTGTCGGAAGTGACTTCCGCCAAGATCGCGGGCGCAGCAGGACATACGGCTGCGTCGATCAACTTTCATTTCGGCAGCAAGGAAGCGCTGCTGCTTGCGACGCTTTCCGAAGTGTCGGAAGAATTTGCCGAGGTGATGGCGACCGTGCTCGAAGAGGCGGGCGACGATGACCTGCGCGGGCTGCTCGGCATCGTCGATGCGAGCCTCTCCCGGCGTCTCAGCAATTCCCAGAAGATCGCCGTCTGGTACGCATTCCTTGCGGAAACGAATGCGCGTGCCGACTACCAGCGGATCTGCGGCGGTCGCGATCAGGCCTACAGCCAGACGGTCACGAAATTCTGCACGCGGCTGATTGCAGCGCGGGCAATCGCTGGCTGGCCCGATGCCGAGGCCGTCTCGCTCGGATTGACTGGCCTGATCGACCAGCAGTGGCAGGGCATCCTGTTCGAAGGCGACGATTTCAATCGCGAGGCGGCCAAGCGCCAGTGCCGCGCCTACCTGTGCAGCGTGTTCCCGTGGCTTGCGGAGCGGATCGAGGCGACTGCACAGGCCAGGATGAGGCCTGCCGTGCCGGAGCCTGCGGTGTCGGTAGATTCTGCGGTGTCGGCGGATCCCTCGCTGCGTTACACGCTGCCCGCCTGGGTCTACCACAACGAAGAGTTTCACGAACTCGAGAAAGAGCGGATATTCCTGCCGTCATGGCAGGTCGTCTGCCATGTGAGCGAGCTGGCGACTACCGGCGACTTCGTGGCGTTCGAGTTTTTCGGCCAGCGTGGATTCGTCGTGCGCGACGAGAGTGGCACATTGCGCGCATTCCACAATGTCTGCTCCCATCGCGCACATGCCGTTGTCAGCGGCGAGCGTGGCCGCTGCGGCAAGTTCCTGACCTGCATGTACCACGGCTGGACCTATCATCTCGACGGGCGCAATCGCAGCGTCAGCGCGCCGGACACGTTTCCGAAGTTCGATCGCTCGAAGTTCGGCCTGAAGCCGATCGAGCTCGAAGTATTCATGGGCATGGTGTTCGTCCGATTCCAGTCGGGCGAGCCCGGCGTCGCCGAACGCATGGCGCCTCACCAGGCCGAACTCGCGCATTACCGGATGGACCAGATGGTTCCGCTGGACGATCTCTGGACTCGTGAGCTCGAAATCGACTGGAAGAATGTCGTCGAGAACTATGTCGAGGACTATCACTTCCCGATCGGGCACCCGGGCCTCTCGGCATTGATGGAGTCGAAGTACGATCGCGAGATCCTGCCTGCCGGTGGCACCATGCGCTTGAGTCATCGCATGCGCGAGAAGCCGCTCAAGTCATGGAGTGCGGAGCGCTACGCGCGGTTCCTGCCGGTGATCGAGCATCTGCCCGAGGACATGCGCCGGCGCTGGACTTATTTCGGACTATTCCCGAATGTCTTCTTCGACATCTACCCGGAATGGCTGGATTTCTTCCAGCTCGTGCCATTGGGACCCGGACGCACCTTGATTCGTGCGCGGTCTTATGGCTTTCCAGATGACAGTCGCGAGATGCGGGCGGCGCGATTCCTGTGCTCACGCCTCAACACACGCGTGCAGGCGGAGGACGAGGTGCTCACGCGCTCGGTGCAGCATGGCCTTGCGTCGGGCGCCTACACGCAGGGCATCCTGTCGGACAAGGAAATCGTGCTGGCGGGATTCCAGGACTGGATTCGCGCGAGACTGCCGGTCACGCAACTCATCCAGGCGCCGGCCCGCGGTTCGGTCGCAGCGCGAAACGCCGCCTTCACGTCCTGACGCGCTGCGCGGCGCGGTCAGACCGCGCGCAGGTACCACTCGTAGTCGCGATCCGTGATCTGTGCGTGGAAGCGGTCGCATTCCTCGCGGCGGCAGGCCGCATACAGATCGCGATAGCGCTTGCCGAGATACTTCGGCAGGACCTGACCTGCCTCGAATGCGGTGAGCGCGGCTTCCCAGCGCAATGGCAATGCCGCCTTTTCTTCGATGACCGTGCCCTGCGTCACCATCGGACCCGGATCGCAGCGATTCGTGATGCCATGGTGGATGCCGGCCAGGATCGCCGCCATCACGAGGTAAGGATTTCCGTCCGCGCCGCCCGGACGGTGCTCGATGCGCGTGTCCTCCGGCGCAGACAACGGAATGCGCAATGCCAGGCCACGGTGGTTGACACCCCAATTGGGCTGCAACGGCACGAACAGACCGGGCCGGTAGCGCCGGTACGAGTTTGCGGTCGGCGCGAAGATCGCCATGGATTCGGCCATCGTCGCCGCGAGACCGCCGATGGCGTGGCGCAGCGTGTCGGAGAATGGCTCTTTCGGGCTTGATCCGGCAAATACGTTGCGGCCGGCCTTGTCGACGAGGCTGACATGAACGTGCAGGCTGCAGCCGGCTGAATCCGCGAACGGCTTCGCCATGAAGCTCACGCCGAGGCCGTGCCGCCGCGCAACGGCTTTCACGGCGCGCTTCAGCAGGACGGCGTGATCGCAGGCGAGTTCGGCACTCGCGACATGATGCAGATTGACCTCGAACTGGCCGGGCGCGAATTCCTTGAGTGTCGCGCCGGCGGGGATGTTCTGGGCCGCGCAGACCGCATAGAGCTCAGCCAGGAACGGATCGACGCCTTCGACGTCCTCCATGCTGCCGTACTGCGGCCCGTCCTGCAGGCGGCGCGTGCCCGGAATGCGCCCGACCTTTGGCGTGGGGCGATCGCCATCCGGTTCGAGCAGGTAGAACTCGAGTTCGGTCGCGGCAACGGCGGTCAGGCCCATGTCCTGCAGCGGACGCGCCGCATTACGGAGCACCTGGCGCGGATCGGCAAAGAACGGTTCGCCATTCGCGCTCGCCATCGTCAGAAGCACCTGCGCGGTCGGCACCTGCGCCCATGGCACCGGGGCAAGTGAGCCCGGCACGGCCGTCGAAATCACATCGGGATCGCCGTCGCGTCCGCCATTGTCAATGCGTTCGAAGGTCTGGCCCTTGGCGTCCAGCAGCACCGTCGCGCCGCAGAAGTTGATGCCTTCCGCGAATGGCTTGGCGAACTCGTCACTGACGACGCGCTTGCCGCGCAGGATGCCGAGCATGTCCGGCTGCAGCAATTCGAGTAGCTGCGTGTCCGGATGCTGTTCGAGAAACTTCTGCAACTCGTCCGACGGGCTGTTCTTCTGCCTGCTCATGATCCCTTCCCCGATGGAGTTTGTGCGGCACGGGCGCTGCGCCAGGCGATCGCGGCCTTCGCACCGTCCTTCCTGAGAATCGCATTGAATTCCCGCGACTCGGCGGTTTCCGATGTTTCAATCGTCACGTCCGTCTCGAGCGCCTGCGCGAGCGCCTCGCGCAGGCCAGCGAGATCGAGACTCCGGTTGATCGCCTGCTTGGTCAGCCGCACCGCGAGCGCGTCGTTTGCCGCGATGCGACGACCGAGCTTCAGCGCCTCTTCGAAGAGTTCCGCGGCCGGTACCACGCGGTTGACGAGACCCATGTCGCGCACTTCCTGCGCGCTCACGTGATCGTCACCCGAGAGCAGGAGATAGCGTGCCTGCTTGGGACCCGCGAGCCAGGGCAGCAGCATCGTGACGATACCGCTGCCGAACGTGACTTCGGGCATGCCAAAGCGGCAATCGTCCGATGCCAACGTCAGGTCGCAGGCAACGGCGAGTTCCATCGCGCTGCCGAGGCAATAGCCGTGCGCCGCGGCGATGGTCACTTTCGGGCAATCCCAGAAACGCATGATGATGCGGAAGTCGTTCTCGAGCGCACGGCGCACGTCGGCCGGATCGGGCCGGCCGTTGCCGACGCCCATGTCGAGGTCGAAACCGGCGGAAAACGCGCGCCCGGCGCCAACGATGACGATAACGCGCACCGCATCATCGGCCTCCGCTGCGTCGAGCGCGCGATCGAGCGCATCGATCATCGGGCGATTGATCGCGTTCAGCTTGTCGGGCCGATTGAGTGTCAGAACGGCAAGGCCGTCGCGACGTTCAGTGAGGATCATGACAGCCGGAACCACGCGGATTTCGTCTGCGTATAGCTCTTGAAGCTGTCGAGGCACTTGTCACGCGCGTTGCCGGACTGCTTGTAGCCGCCGAACGGCTGCGTCATGTCGCCCTCGTCGAAGGTGTTGATCCAGATGGTTCCGGCCTCGATGCCGCGCACCATCCGGAAAGCCGTGTTGAGGTCGCGGGTCCAGATGCCGGCGGCGAGACCGTAAATCGTGTCGTTCGCGATGGCGATCGCCTCTTCCACGCCGTCGAACTCGATCACCGAGGCGACCGGACCGAAGATCTCCTGGCGCGCGATCGTCATGTCATTCTTCACGCCGGTGAAGAGGGTGGGGCATACGTAGGCGCCTTCCTTCAGCCCATCCGGTGCGGCACCGCCGAACTCGAGCCTGGCACCTTCCCTGCGTCCCTTGTCGATCATGCCGAGTACGCGTTTCTGGTCCTCGCGGCTGACGAGCGGACCCATGTTCGTCGCGGGGTCGAGCGGATCACCCGGTACGAAAGCGTCACGGCCGAGTTCGATGAATCGCTCGACGAACCGCTCCTTGATTGAACGGTCGACGAGGAGACGTGAGCCTGCATTACAGACTTCGCCCATGTTCGAATAGATGCCGCGGTAGGCCGCGGTCACCGCGCGATCGAAGTCGGCGACATCGGCCAGAAACACCTGCGGCGTCTTGCCACCGCACTCGAGCGCGACCTGCTTCATGTTCGACTGGCCCGCATATTGCAGGATCAGCTTGCCGACATCGGTCGAGCCCGTGAACGTGATCTTGCGGACATCGTCGTGCAGCGCGAGTGCGCGACCGGCTTCCTCGCCGAGACCGTTCACGACATTGAAGACACCCGGCGGCCCGCCGGCCTCGACGAAGAGTTCCGCGAGCCGCAGGCAGCTCATCGGCGCCTGCTCGGCGGGCTTCAGCACGACCGTGTTGCCGGCTGCGAGCGCGGGGGCGATCTTCCAGACCGCCATCAGCAACGGATAGTTCCAGGGCGAAATCGCGCCGATGACGCCGTATGGCTCGCGCAGCACGAGGTGCATGACGCCCGACTCGGTGTTCGTGACAGCGCCGTCGACCTTGTCGATGCACTCGGCCATGAACCGGATCGTCTCGATCACGGCTGGAAGATCGGCGCCGATGACATCGGCGATCGGCTTGCCCATGTCGAGGGTCTCGAGCACGGCGAGCGACTCGGCATTGGCGTCGATCAGCGCGGCAAACCGGTTCATGACTTCCATGCGCTGTCGTGGCGCCATCCGCGACCAGACGCCCGCCTTGAATGCGCGCCGGGCGGCCGCAACGGCCCGGTCGATGTCTTCGCCGGTCCCCGCGGACATTTCCGCAAGCGGCTCGCCATTCGCCGGATTGATAGTCGTGAATCGTCCGCCCTTGGCGGCATCGACGAAGCGGCCGTCGATGAAGAGGCGGGTTTCGATCCGCTTGCGCGCAGTCGCCGCCGCAGCCTTCCATTGGCCTCGATCATGCCCACTCAATGTCTGGAGACTCATCAGGTTTTCCTCGCTTTGGTGACGACGAGTGCGTCGACGATGACGCAGCCGTCCGCATGCACTATCAGGGGATTCAGGTCCATTTCGTCGAGCAGGTCGCCAAGACCGGCTGCCAGCACCGAGAATTGCGCGGCGGTCCTGCAGAACTCATCCACTGCGAGCGCGCGCCGGTGACGGCGGCTCTTCAGCAGGGGTGCCAGGGCGAGGCGATCTATCAGTCTCCCGGCTTCCGCGGCATCGAATGGCGGCAGGGCATGGACCACGTCCGCCAGCGCCTCGACGTGCAGCCCACCGAATCCGAGCAGCACGACGGGCCCGAACTGGTCGTCGTGGATCATGCCGAGCAGCATCTCGACGCCCTCTGCGGTGATCATCGGCGCCACGAGCACGCGCGGATCGATCCGTGTCGCGAGGTCACGATAGCTGGTGATGAGCGCCGCTTCGTCGCCAATACCGAGATGCACGCCGCCGCGATCGGACTTGTGGTCGATTCCGCGCATCGCGGTCTTCAGGACGACCGGATAGCCGAACTCGCGCGCGGCGCCACGAGCTTCGGCTTCGTTTGCGACGATGCGGCCCGGATTCGCCGGAAGCCCGAAATCCCGCAACAGGATCATCGCGTCGTTTTCATCGAGGTTTCTGCCGTCTGCGAGCCGCGCGCGCCAGCCTGCGAGTGCAGTGTGCGGCAGCAGCGGCGCCTCGCTATCGCGCGCCAGGAAATCGCGGTGATCGAGCAGGTGTTTCGCGCCGCGCAGGAATGGCATGACACCATCGAGGACCGGAAACCCTTCCCGGGTCGCCGCGATCACCTGGGAATCTGCACCTGTTCCCTGGCGATTACTGACCAGGAATGCAGGCTTGCCGGATGCCCGGTGGCCCGCGCGCAGGTATTCCAGATAATCGCCGTAGATACCGCCGCCGGGGGCGCGGTCGTGGACCACTGCGCCAAAGGCCGCTGCCGGGTCGCACATCAGCGTGGCGAAGCATTGCTGCATGCCGACATGGTAATCCGGCCCGCCGGTGCTCCAGGCATCGAGCGGATTGATCGCAGGCAAGCCCGGATCCAGCAGCGAGGCAAGCTTCGCGGTCGAGGCTGCGGACAATTGTGTCAGCGGAACATGCGCATCATCGGCAAGGTCGATCAGCAATTGCCGCTCGCCACCCGAGTCGTGTATCGAGACCAGGCCACCGGCACCGACCGGATGCGGCTGAGCGAACAGGATCAGCGCCGTGGCAAGTTCGTCCATATCACCGACACGATGCACGCCGTATCGCTCGAACAGTGCCTGGTAAACACCGTCTTCGCCGGCGATCGCGCCCGAATGCGAGACCGTCAGCCGGGCGGCAAGCTCGGTGCGACCCACCTTCAGCACGACGATCGGGATCCTGCGCTTCTGCGCCTTCTGGAATGCGCGCACGAGGCCCGCTGGATTGCGCGCGGTTTCCATGAACAGGCCGACGACCCGGGTGGTCGGCTGATCGAGCGCGAAATCGAGATACTCGTCCATTGCGACAGCGAGTTCCTGGCCGGTCGATACGACCAGGTTGAAATCGATGCGCTCCTCGCTGTCGACGATGCCGCACATGCCGGAACCGGAGTGGCTGATGTAGGCGACATTGCCGCCACGCACGTGCATCCGCGTCTGGAAACCGCAAGCCCAGATGCCGTCCGCGAAATTGTAGTAACCCATGCCATTGGCGCCGCAAACCAGCAGGCCAGCTGTGCGAATCTTTGCCAGCACGCGATCGCGAAGCCTCGGCTCGCGGTCGTCCGCGAGCACGAGCGCAGACATCAATGTCGCGGCGCGCGCGCCGTGCGCGATGACGTCGTCGAGCGCGGCCTCGACGCGCGCATCGCTGATCGCAAAGATGACGTGCTCGACCGGTTCCGGCAGGGCCGCCAGCGACGGGAAGCAGGGCACGCCGCAAACAGACGTTCTGCCGGGATTGACCGCATACAGGCGGCCTTCAAAGCCACCCTTCAACAGGTTTTCAACGGCATTGCGGCCGACCGATCCCGCGCGCTCGGTTGCACCCAGCACCGCGATCGAGCGGGGACGGAGTAGTGATTCCAGCCGATGCGGCATGCAGGCTCCGCGCCCCGGCGCCGATCAGAAATCCGCGGCGGGCGTCGCGCGGCGACGGGGCGGGTCGAAGAACGGGCCCTCGACCACGCGGCAACGCGCCATCACGCGCGACCACTTGAGCTCACGCTGGTAGTAGATTTCGGCCCACAGCTCATCACCGGGCCGGCCCCAGGGCATGTGCATCGAGGCGAGCGCGATATTCGCCTTCGCCGATGGTGCCCATTCCGCCGAGGTCACGGTGCCGACGACATTCCGCTTGCTGTCGTAGATGTACGCCGAGCGCGCCGGCTTGTTGCCCTCGATGTCGAGACGCACCAGGCGGAAGCGCGATCCGCGCCGCTTCTCTTCGAGCAGCGCGCGACGGCCATTGAAATTGGGCTTGTTGAAATCAACGAGCCGGCCGAGGTCGAGTTCGAATGGCGAGCGCGAGCGGTCGATCCGTATCGCCTGGTTGGCCGGCAGGAAGTCGACTTGCGCCTGGATGAAACCTGCCTCGATGCGCGCCACTTCGAGTGCATGCGTGCCCATCGGGCGGATGCCGTGATTCGCGCCCTTGTCGAACAGCGCGTCCCAGAGTTCGAGCGCGCGCGCCGGATCGATCCAGAGTTCGTAACCGAGGTCGCCGGTGAACCCGGTGCGTGAGACCATCAGTTCGCCGCCGTGAAACGGAAAATATGAGATATCGAACGGCTTCAGCTTCTCGGCACCCGTGCAGCCGATCGCCTTCAGCACGGCGCAACTGGTTGGCCCCTGAAGGGCAAGACCGGCGACCTCGTGCGTGTCCTCGACGATTTTTACGTCGAACCCATGCGCGGAGCGGCTCAGCCAGTCCAGCTGGCGTTCCTGGGAGCAAAGGCGGTAATCGCCTGCGCGCAGATGAAACAAGGTGCCGTCGTCGATGACCTGGCCGTTGTCGTCGCACCAGACGCAATAGCCGACCCTTCCGGGCTTTATCTTTGCGATATCGCGCGTGATCAGGCGATTCAGGAAGGGCAGGGCATCCGGGCCCGTGATCCGGTGCTTCGTCATCGGCGTCAGGTCAAAAACGGCGCAGGCATTGCGGATCGCCGCGTACTCGAGCGCCGTGTCGAAGAACGCATCGGCCGTCGTGTAGTCCTTCCACCGGTGCCATTCATTCAGCGTATTGAGCGCCGACGTGCGCGGATGGAATGGCGTCTGGTAGACCGCGGTCCGAAAATGTTCCTTGTTCAGTCTCATGCCGCGCGCTCCCCGCCGAGGACTGCGTGCGCGGCGTTTCTGCCCGCGGATCCCATCACGCCGCCGCCGGGATGGCATCCGGCGCCGCACAGGTAGAGTCCATTCACCGGCATCGCATATTGAGCTGCGCCCGGAACCGGCCGCAGCATCAGGAACTGATCGAGCGCCAGTTCACCGTGGTGCCAGTGGCCGCCGGTGATGCGGAATTCCCGCTCGATGTCGGCCGGCAGCAGCAACTCCGACGCGACGACCTGACGGCGCAGGCCCGGGGCGTAGCGCTCGAGCAAGCCGAGTGTCCGCCCCAGGAATTCGGCGCGCGCGGCGTCGGTGCTCGCGCGCGGATCGAATGGGGCGTACTGCACGATCGCCGACAGCACGTGCCTGCCCGGAGGCGCCAGTGACCGGTCATGGATGCTCGGGATCGTGATCTCGAGTGCCGGATCCGGCGAGCACTGGCCGTACTTAGCGTGATCGAACGCGCGATCGATGTAAACGGGATCGGGTGCGATCACCAGGCGTTCGCCGGCGCGCGCTGCCGGGAGCCGCGCAAAGGCGGGAAGCCCGTCGAGGGCGAGGTGCAGCTTGGCGGCCATGCCTTTGGAACGGAAATGCCGGACCCGGTGCACGAATCCGGTCTCAAGATGACGGGCGCCCAGCAACTGCAGCAAGGTGCGCGCGGGATCGGCATTCGAGACAACGGTGCCGGCTATCAGTTTTTCGCCGCTCTCGAGTTCGACGCCTGACACCCGGTCCCCTTCCAGCGTTATGCGCGCGACGGGACTTCCGGTCCGCACCGTCACGCCACTGGCGCGCGCCGCCGCCGCGAGCGCTTCGCTGATGGCACCCATTCCGCCTTCCGGTAATGACAGGCCACCGGCCACGCCTGTTGCCTGGCCGCTCAATCGATGCAGCATCGTCAGGACCGAATTATTCGAGCGCGGCCCGAGATTCGTGCCGAGCACTGCGTCGAGGGCGAGGGCGCCCTTCAAGAGCGGTGTGTCAAAAGTCTCCTCGAGGACGTCAAAGATGTTGATGGCGGCGATCCGCAGGAACTCGCGCATCGAATCGCGGCCGAGACGGCGGATATCAAGACCCAGCATCGCCGCGGCGATGATCTCCGTTCGGCCGCCGCCGGCGATCCGCGGAGGGCACCGGTTGTGTTGCTTGCCGAGTACCCGTGCAAACCGCAGCATGCGGGCGTGGTAATCGGCGAGCGCCGCGCGGTCCTTGTCCGGAAGCAGGCCTGCCTCGAGCCGGCCCTCGTGGAGCACGAGATGCTCGCCCTCGGTAGCGAGTGCGACGGTCCGGAGATTTGCATGCGCCGTTTTCAGGCCGTGCGCCTCGAGTTTGAGCTCGCGGCTGATTTTGGCGTCGAGTTGATAACAAATATGCGCGCAGGCGGAAACGCGGAATCCCGGCGCGAATTCCCGCGTGATCGCCGCACCGCCGACCCGGTTGGACGCCTCGAGCACCAGCACCTCGCGCCCGGCCCTGGCGAGATAGGCGGCGCAAACCAGGCCATTGTGCCCCGCGCCGATGATGATGATCCGGTTGCGGTCAGTCATCCTGCCAGCCCTCGGGCACCAGATTGGGCCGACGCAGGTCGAGCAGTATCTCGCGTGCAGCGTTGGCACCCGGTGCTGCCATGACGCCGCCGCCGGGATGGGTGCCCGAGCCGCACATGTAGAAGCCCTTTACCGGGCCGCGATACTGCGCGTAGCCGGGGAACGGCCGGTTGAACAACAGCTGATCCATCGTCAGTTCGCCCTGGAAGATGTTGCCCTCGGTCAGGCCGACTTCGTCCTCGAGTTCGCGGGGCGTGCGGACTTCAACGTGCCGGATCAGCTGCTTGAAATTCGGGCTGTAGCGCGCGATCTGGTCGAGACAGGTCTGCTTGAATCCGTCGCGATCCTGGTCGGTCCAGTCGCGGCCGTGGATCTTGGGCGGCACGTACTGCACGAACACCGACATGAAGTGCTTGCCCGGAGGCGCCATCGTCGGATCGGTCATCGACGGGATCAGCAGGTCCAGGTACGGCTCTTTCGACCAGGTGCCGTTCTTCCAGTCGTCGTAGGCGCGCTCCATCTTCTCGAGCGAATCGAGGAAGTGGATGTCACCGAAGCGCAGCGGGTTGTCACGGCCCAGCGCGGGAAATTCAGGGAGCCCGTCGAGCGCGATGTTCAGCTTGCCGGACGATCCGCGGATCTTGAAATTGCGGGCACGACTGAGGAATGCAGGATCAAGGTCTTTTTCGTCGAATAGCTTTGTGAACGTGCGCTTCGGGTCGAGATTCGAAACGACGATCTTCGCCCGGTACTCGTTGCCATTCGACGTCGTGACACCGGCGACCTTGCCATGGCGGACGATGACGCGCTCCACCGGCGCATCCGTGATGATCTCGCCGCCGTACGCCTTGAATGCGGCCGCGATCGCGTTCGAGACCGCGCCCATGCCGCCCCGGGCGTATCCCCACGCGCCGATCGATCCATCGACGTCGCCCATGTAGTGATGCAGCAGTACGTAGGCGGTTCCCGGTGAGTAGACGCCGAGCGCCGTGCCGATGATCCCGCTACCGGAGAGATGCGCCTTGATGAGGTCCGATTCGAAATATTCGCCGAGGAAATCGGCGATGCTCATCGTGTAGAAGCGAATCATGTCGTAGATCGACTGCTCGCCGAGTTTTGCGAATTCCTTGCCGAGATAGATCATTTCCCGGATATCCCGCGGCCGCATCGAGGTGGGGTCCGGTGGCGTGCGCAGCAGGAGCGGGCGGATGAACTTGCACTGGCGTATCACATCGGTCGAGTAGCGATGATAGGCATCGGCATCGCGCGCATTGTGCCGCGCGAATTCCCTGCGCTGCACATCCTCATCCGTATAGTTGCCGAGGATATCCCCGGTCTGCGTGATCGTCGCGCCTCCGCCGTAAGGCACGACCTGCAGCCCATGGCGCGCCAGTTCCAGATCCCGGAAGAGTTCCGGCCGCAGCAGGCTGCACACGTACGAACAGTTTGAATAGATCCAGCCTTTCTCGATCTCGAGGCTGATCGCAGCGCCGCCGATCCAGGGCATGCGCTCGAGCACGAGGACCTTCAGGCCGGCGCGCGCGAGGTACGCGGCGTTTGTCAGGCCGTTGTGCCCTGCGCCGACAATGATTGCGTCGTAGTTCGTCACGGCAAACATCAACTCAATTTGCGCGATACGTGTATGCGCTGGCTTCCAGTTTGTTTGACAACGCGATCCACCGCAGTCTCGAAGCGCTGCAGCGTTTCGGCAAGGCAGCGCTCGTCGTGCGCCTCGCAGACGAACCAGGGTTCCCGGGAGTCCGGTTCGCAGAGCACGCCGAGATCATGCAGCTCCGGTGCCAGTGCCTCGTAGAAAGTGTAATCGCTACTGGCCCAGTCGCGATAGTTGCGTGGCGGCAGTTCCTTGAAGAACAGGCCGCTCATCGAGGGATGCCCGCTGTAAGAATGCTTTATGCCGCGCTGCGAAAGGATCTGGCTAATACCCGTGCGAAGCCGTGTGCCGTACTCCGCGATCGTCTGCAATGCCTGTGTTTCGGCGAGGATCTCCAGCGTCTTTTCGGCGGCGGCGAGGGCGACGGAATGGCAGGTGAAGGTGCCACCATGCACGACACCCTTGCCGAGGCGCCGCATGATGTCCTCCCGGCCGGCCAGCACCGATATGGGGTAGCCATTCGCCATCGCCTTGGCGAATGTACACAGGTCGCTCTTCACGCCAAACAGTTCCTGGACGCCGCCCCGCGCCACGCGGAATCCGGTCTTGACCTCGTCGATGATCATCAGGATGCCGTAGCGGTCGCACAGGGCACGGGCGTCGCGCAGGTATTCCCGCGTTGCAGAGATCGAGCAGCAGTTGCCCATGATCGGTTCGATCAGGAACGCGGCAATCTCGTGGCCATAGGCCTTGAACACGCTTTCCAGCCGGTCCGCGTCGTTCATCGGCACGGCATGCAGCAGTGCCCGCAGGATTCCCGGCACGCCGGCGCTGTAAGGCACCAGGTGCGGCTCGCCCGAGGAGGGGCGCCAGTCTTCGATCGGCGTGTACCAGAGCGCCGCGTCGAAAACGCCGTGATAGCCGCCCTCGACGACGACATAGGAATCCTTGCCGGTGAATGCCCTCGCGAGACGCAACGCAGCCATCACGGCCTCGGTGCCGGAGTTTGAGAAGCGCACCATCTCGGCCGCCGGGACCATCTGCGCGATGCGCTCGGCCACCGCGTATTCGCGCTCGGTCGACAGCGCGAATACACCACCTATCTCCATGCCGGCGCGGGCTGCCTCGTCGACCCGGGGGTCCGCGTAGCCGAGAATGCAGGGGCCGTACGCCATCCGGTAGTCGATGTATTCATTGCCATCGATGTCGCGGAGTCGGGCGCCCTTGCCGGACGCGGCGTAAATGGTCTTGTCATCGCCCCAGTAACGGAAGTTCGATGAGACGCCGAGCGGCAGGCGGGTGACCGCCTTTTTGAAGTGCGCGTTGGACTTGCTGAGGCTGCGTGTCATGGCCGTTGGCCTCCTGCCGTTCCGGGTTCGAAGCGCGGGTGCACAGACTCCCATAAACGCGCTCCGCCGTCCATGTCCATTGAATAACCATTCATTCATTGAATTGTCGCAGAAAACCAGTAAGAATGGTGCCCGGACCCCGCCATGAAGTCGCTTAAGTCCCTGATTTAAAGGGAGTTATATCTGAAGATCAAACGGTCGCGCCAGGCGGCAATGAGGCGCCGCACTGCGCCGCCAGCGGAGCGTCGCGGGCAGTTGATCAAGGCCACGATTCGATGCGTCGCGAATCACGGTCTCGCGGACACGACCATCGCGACGGTCGCGCAAGAGGCTGGGCTCAGCCAGGGAATCATCAACCTGCATTTTCGAAGCAAGGAAGGGCTGCTGACCGAGACCCTCCGCTACCTGGCCGACGAATACCGCAATGCCTGCCGGGAAGCGGCCGCCGCCGCCGAAATCTCGCCCGTGGCGGGCCTGCTGGCCATGGTTGAGCTGGACTTTCGACGCCACATCTGCGCCCGGGACAAGCTCGCCGTCTGGTTTGCGTTCTGGGGAGAGCGCAAGTTCCGGCCTACCTACCGGCGCATTTGCGCGGAACGCGACAAATCCTATGACGACATGGTGCGCCTGATGTGCGCAAGGCTTTGCGAGCAGGGCGACTATCCTGACGCGGAGCCGGCGCTGGTGGCCGACGGGCTGTCGGCGCTGACGGACGGTCTCTGGCTCGACCTGCTGGTGCGGCCGGAGTCGATGAGCCGGGAGCGGGCGCGGCGGATCACGCTGTCATATCTGGCAGATGCGTTTCCGCGCCATTTCCGGCAATCTGTTGCAGGCAATCGGAGTTAACCGGACATGCGCATCACGCTCGATGACGAGGCATTGGCCTGGCGCGACCGCGCGGCGAAGTTCGCCCGCGAGGAATTGATACCGCACGAGGTGGAAGCCGAGCTCAATGCAGGCAAGCTGCCGCCGGACGTGAAATCGAGGCACAAGCGCCTGGCGATCGAACTGGGCTTCAGTGCCATGGATGTGCCGGCCGCCCGTGGCGGGCGCGAAGCCCGCGTGATCGATCAGGTCGTGGTCTGGGAGCAGCTGGGACGGGTGACCAATGCGCTTTGCTGGTGCTTCTCGGAAGCGCAACGCTGGATGTTCGAGGCCTGCAGCGAGGAGCAACTCGAGCGATTCATCCTTCCGCTGATGGCTGGCCGACGCAAGGAATGCTATGCGATTACCGAGAGCGGCCCCGGCTCGGACCCCGAGTCGATCGAGACCAGCGCCCACCGCTGTCCCGAGGGCTACCGGATCTCTGGCGAGAAGTGGTACGTCACGAGTGCGAACCACGCGGATTATTTCATCCTGCAGGCGAAGCTTGCCGACGGTCCACACGCAGGGTCGCATTCCTTGTTCTTCATCGACAAGGACCAGCCGGGCATCGAGTTGGTGCGCACGCCCCTCTTCAGCCATACATTCAGCGATCATCATCCAATCTACCGATTCAACGACGTCGTGGTCCCCGAGCGCCAGCGCCTGGGCAGCGAAGGCAACGGCATGGGTTACGCCCACAGCTGGTTTCGACGCGAGCGGCTGATGATCGCCGCGCGCAGTTGCGGCGCGGCCGCCCGCCTGATCGAGGAAGCGACAGCATTTGCGAGCACGCGCATGATCGGTGGCGAGGCGCTGGCCGAAAAGCAGATGATCCAGGCGATGCTTGCCGACAGCGTCACCGAACTCTGGGCTGCGCGACTCATGACCTACGAGGCCGCCAGGGCGCATGATCGCGGCGACAAGCTGAATTCGCTGCATGCGCAATGCTCGATCGCAAAGCTCTATGCATCCGAAATGGCGAATCGCGTCGCTGACCGTGCGTTGCAGATCTTCGGGGGGCGCGGCTACATGCGCGAGCACGCCGCCGAACGATTCTTCCGGGAGCTCCGCGTGGACCGGATCTGGGAAGGCACGAGCGAGATCCAGCGCCTCATCATCGCGCGCGCCCTGCTGAAGCGCGGACTCGAGGGAATATAACGCGTGAGGAGGGCGCTTGAGCTGCTGCTTGCGGGCATTGCCATGGCCTGGGCCGCGATGGCGTCGGGCGCGGAAGAAAAAGTCCTCAATGTCTTCACCTGGCCGGACTACATCGCCCCGGACACGATCGACAAGTTCGAGGCGGAATACGGCATCAAGGTCAACTACGACCTCTACGATTCGACCGAGATGGCGGAGGCGCGGCTGCTGGCCGGCCGCACCGGTTACGACGTTGTCTTGCACGCGGAACGCTATTCTGCTCGCCTGATCCCGATTGGCGTCTACCAGCCGCTGGACAAGGGCAAGCTGACCAACTGGAGCAACCTGGATTCGTGGGTGCTGAAGACCGTGGAGTCGGACGATCCGGGCAACCGCTACGGTGTGCCTTATCTGTGGGGCACGACCGGTTTCGCGTACAACGTCAAGATGATCCGGGAGCGCATGCCGGATGCGCCGGTCGGCAGCGGCGACATGATCTTCAAGCCGGAAGTCGCGCGCCGCTTCGCGGATTGCGGCATCACCTTTCTCGACGAGCCGACCGATGTGATACCAATGGCGCTGCTCTACCTTGGCCACGACCCCAACAGCCTCGATCCAGCCGATTTGGCGGACGTCGAGAAATTGCTGAAGGGCGTGCGTCCGTACATCCGCTATTTCAGTTCGGCGAAGATGCTGATCGACATGCCGAATGAAGAGGTCTGCATTGCGATGAGCTGGTCCGGTGACTACGCTACGGCGATGCACCGGGCGGAAGAAGCGGGCAGGCCGGTCAAGCTTGCGTACACGACGCAGCGTGAGGGCACGCTGGCGTGGTTCGACATGTGGTTCATTCCGGCGGATGCGCCGCATCCCGACAACGCACACTTGTTCCTGAACTACCTGCTGCGACCGGAGGTCATTGCGGCGATCAGCAACGAGGTCCGATACGCGGCGCCGAATCCGAAGGCCATGCCGCTCCTGCTGCCGGAAGTGCGCAACGACCCGGCGGTCTACCCTCCAGAATCCGTCAAACAGAATCTTTACATTGGCGTCATCCACGATCCGCTGGACGAACGCAAGCGAACGCGCCTGTGGTCGCGAATCAAGACCGGCCTGTGAACGATTCGCCCCCGTCGCCGCTGGTGCAGATCCAAGAGATCACCAAGAAGTTCGGGGGCGTCACGGCGGTCGACCGCGTCTCGCTCGACATCCTGCGCGGCGAGCTGTTCGCGATCCTCGGCAGTTCGGGCTGCGGCAAGACCACGCTGCTCCGGCTGCTGGCCGGCTTCGAGGAACCAACCTCGGGACGGATCCTCATCGACGGCGTCGACATGACCGATGTGCCGCCGTACGAGCGGCCGGTCAACCTGATGTTCCAGTCCTACGCGCTGTTTCCGCACATGACAGTGGCGCAGAACGTCGCGTACGGCCTGAAGAAAGAGCGTGTCCCCGCCGGGAAGATCCGGGAGCGGGTCGCGGAGATGCTGGCGATGGTCAAGCTCGAGGCGCTGGCCGGCCGCATGCCCGAGAAACTTTCTGGCGGTGAAAAGCAACGAGTCGCGCTCGCGCGTGCGCTGGTCAAGAGGCCGAAGCTGCTGCTGCTCGATGAACCAATGGCCGCACTCGACAAGAAGCTGCGCGAACACACGCGGTTCGAGCTGGCCAGCCTGCAGTATCAACTCGGCACAACATTCGTCGTCGTCACCCACGACCAGAGTGAGGCCATGATGCTCGCGAGCCGGATCGCCGTAATGGCCGAAGGCCGGATTGCCCAGGTGGGCGCGCCGGGTGAGGTCTACGAGTTTCCGGCGAACCGCTATGTCGCGAGCTTCGTGGGCAATATCAACCTGTTCGAGGGTCGCGTGACGGGCGTTGAAACCGGACGGCTCTCGCTGCATTGCGAAGCGCTCGGCGCGGATCTGTCGGTGATGTCGGATGAAGCGATCGCGCCGGGCAGCGCCGCCTGCATTGCCGTCCGCCCCGAAAAGATCACGATCAGCCGGCAAGCTCCAGAGTCGAAGGACCGTAACATCATCAAGGGAACCGTCTGGGATCTGGCTTACTTCGGCGACCAATCCCTCTACCGAGTGCGCCTGAAGAGCGGCACCGAGCTACAGGTCAGCGCGCAGAACCTGCGTCGTTCCGCGAAATTGACGGTGGAATGGGACGACGAGGTGTACCTGTCGTGGGAAATCGCCAGCACGATCCTGCTGCGCTCATGACCGACGAAACCCCGAATAACGGTCTGCGAACGCAGCGCTGGCTGCGCAGGGCGGTGACGCTGCCGTACCTCTGGCTGCTGCTGTTTTTCCTGGCGCCATTCCTGATCATCCTGAAGATCAGCGTTGCCGACCCGATTGTCGCGCAGCCGCCGTTCACACCCCTGCTCGAATGGGGCGCGCAGGGCCTCGCGGGCCTGAAGGCCACATTCGAAAATTATGCCTACCTGTTCGTGGACGGCTATTACGGAATCATTTACCTGTCGTCGCTGAAGATGGCGGCGATCGGCACGCTGCTATGCCTGCTGCTGGGATACCCGATGGCGTATTACATTGCGCGGCAGCCGCCGCGCCGCCGGCAGATTTTGCTGATGGCAGTCATCCTGCCGTTCTGGATCTCGTTTCTGCTGCGCGTGTACGCCTGGATCGGCCTGCTGAACAACCGCGGCGTCATCAACGAGTTTCTGCTCTGGCTGGGCGTGATCGATCACCCGTTGCCGATGCTCTACAACGACTTCGCCGTGTACCTCGGCATCGTCTACTCGTACCTGCCATTCATGATCCTGCCCCTGTACGCGAATCTCGAGCGGCATGACCACGATCTGCTGGACGCGGCTGCCGACCTCGGCGCGCGGCGCTGGCAGGGATTTATCGACGTGACGCTGCCGCTGTCGGTGCCGGGCATCATCGGCGGCTGTCTCCTGGTGTTCATACCGGCGGTCGGCGAGTTCACGATCCCGGCGCTCCTTGGCGGTGCGGACACGCTGATGATCGGCCGCGTGTTGTGGGATGAGTTCTTCATCAACCGGGACTGGCCCGTGGCCTCGGCGGTCTCCGTCGTGCTGCTCCTGCTGCTGGTCGTGCCGATCCTGTGGTTCCAGCGCCTGCAGCGCCGCGAGCAGGAGCTGGGGCGGTGAAGAAGCGCTCGCTGATGTTGATGACGATCGTGGCATTTGGCTATGCACTCCTGTACGTGCCGATCGTGTCGGTTGTCATCTACTCATTCAATGACTCGCGCCTCGTGACGCTGTGGGGTGGATTCTCGCTGCGCTGGTATGCCGGCCTCCTGGGCGACGACGAGCTGCTCGGCGCCGCCTTGTTAAGCCTGCGCATTGCCGTCGTCAGCGCGACTATTGCTACGGCGCTGGGAGCCATCGTGGCACTCGCGCTGCATCGCGTGAACCGCCTCCGCGGCAGGTTGCTGCTCTCCGGCATGGTTACCGCGCCGCTGGTGATGCCGGAGATCATCACAGGCCTGTCGCTGCTGTTCCTGTTCATTTCGATGGCCGACCTGATTGGCTGGCCGACGTCACGCGGCGCGACCACGATCACGATCGCGCACATCACGTTTTCGATGGCCTATGTGGTGGTCGTCGTCCGCTCGCGGCTCGCGGCAATGGACGAGTCGCTGGAGGAGGCTGCGATGGACCTCGGCGGGCGCCCGGTGGCGGTTTTTTTCGACATCACGGTGCCGATGCTGTTGCCGGCACTGGTCTCGGGCTGGCTGCTGTCATTCACGCTGTCACTCGACGATCTGGTGATCTCGAGCTTCGTGTCGGGCCCGGGAGCGACGACACTGCCCATGTTGATATTCGCGAAGGTGCGTCTCGGTGTGACGCCGGACATCAACGCGATTACGACGATCATCATCGTGCTGGTGGCGGTTGCCGTGGCGACGGCGGCTTTCGTTTCCGGCCGGCGTGAGTCGGCCGGCGTGCGGCGGACGGCCTCCGAGGGGTAAGATAGCTTGGGCATGGAACTCATCAAGATTCTGGACACCTGGCAGCACGGTCACGCGCTGCCGCGCGCCGTTTATCAGGATCCGGAGATCTACGAGAGCGAGATCCGCCGCATCTTCCTGAAGTCCTGGCAATACGTCGGGCATGCCAGCCAGATTCCGCAACGCGGCGATTATTTCCTGTTCGAGATCGCGGGCGAGTCGGTCATCCTGGTGCGGGACGGCGAGGGTGCCGTCAACGCATTGCTGAATGTCTGCAGGCATCGCGGCTCCCGCATCTGTGATGCGCCCGAAGGGCGGGAAGCGCGGCTGACCTGCAGGTACCACGGCTGGACCTATGGCCTGGACGGCTCATTGCGCGCCGTGGGCTTTGCACCGGAAGGCATGGACAAGACCCGGCTGGGCTTGAAGCGCCTGCAAGTCGAGGTATTTCATGGCCTGATATTCATCAATTTCGATCCGGATGCCGTGCCCTTCGCCGCGATCGAAAATGACCTCGGTCCGGTGCTCGCGCCCTGGAGCCTCGAGCACGCGAAGATTGCGCACCGGAAGAACTACCCGATTGCAAGCAACTGGAAGCTGGCGGTAGAGAACTACTGCGAGTGCTACCACTGCATGACGGCGCACCCGGAATACTCGGTCGGGCACAGTCTCGCGCTGCCGCGCGAGGATTGCGAAGTGATGCTGGAGCAGGTGCTTACGCGCGCCGAATCCGTCGGGCTCTCGCGCGCTGTAGTCCGTCATTCGTGGCTCGCATCGGGAATGCTCGGCACCGACCGCGGCTTCGACCGCTACCCGTTGCTCCGCGGGCACCTGAGCGGAAGCCGCGACGGCAAGCCCGTCGCGCCGCTGATGGGCAAGATCACAGGCTATGACGGCGGCGCGACTGACTGGCACCTGGGACCGATGACCTTCGGGCTGGCGTATTGCGATCACGTCGTGCTTTACCGCTTCACGCCGCGCGGCCCGCACAACACCGACTGCGAGATCACGTGGCTGGTGAATGGCTCGGCGGTCGAGGGCAAGGACTACGATCGTGCCGGGCTGACCTGGCTGTGGGACGTCACAACGATCGCGGACAAGGCGATCATCGAGCGCAACCAGGCGGGCGTCGATTCGCGCTTCTACGAGCCCGGGCCCCTGATGCCGATGGAGGAATTCACGCACCGGTTCCTGGAGTGGTACGTCGCAACGATGCGTGGGCCGGCGGACAGCGCACAGCGACGCGCGGGCTGACGATCCGGGCGCCGTCGATTGCCGCGGCGGCAGCCAGCGGGTAGTATCGATCGAGTGCGAGGGGGGAGAATCATGACGGACCCGAATCCCAGACCCGCACGAGGGCGTTCACCCGCCCTCGCGGCGGCAATCTCGGCAGTGCTGTCGATGGCCGGCACGGCCACCGCACAGACGACCGGGCTGGAAGAAGTCATCGTCACCGCCACCAAGCGTGCCGAGCGCCTGCAGGACGTCCCGGAATCGATCACCGCATTCGACTCGAAGGCGATTGCGATGCGCGGCCTGCAGCAGATGGACGATCTCGCGAAGATGGTGCCGGGCCTGTCCCTCGGCCAGCTCGAACCCGGCGGCACGACCATCGTGTTCCGCGGCGTCGCGAGTTCCGGTATCGCATTCGGTGCCGCGTCGTCGTCCGCCCTGTACCTGGACGAGCAGCCGATCACACTAAACGGCCGTAACCCCGATCCGCGATTGATCGACATCGAGCGGGTCGAGGCCCTGCGCGGGCCGCAGGGCACGCTTTACGGCGCGAGTTCCCAGTCCGGCACGCTGCGTGTCATCACCAACAAGCCGGACACGGCCGGTTTCGACGCCTGGGTCGACACACAGATCACGCAAGTTGACAGTGGCGATACGGGATATGACGTCAGCGCGATGGTCAACGTGCCATTGGTCGGGGACCGGCTCGCGTTGCGCCTGGTCGGATTCACGGCCAAGGACGCCGGGTACATCGACAATGTGCTCGCCGACAGTCGGGGTGATCCTTCGACCTTCGACAATTCGAACGTGGTCGAGAAGGACGTCAATTCGAGCGAGGTCAGCGGCGGCCGGGCTGCACTACGCTGGGACGTCACCGAAAACGTCAATGCAACTTTCGGCGCCATATTCCAGGACCTGAGCGCCGATGGGCATGGCGACGTCAGTGTCGATGGCGCCGACCTGACCCAGGTCCGGTTCGAGAAGGAAAGCCTCGACGACAAGTGGTACCAGCTCGCATTGACGATCAATGCGTCGCTGCCATTCGGCGATGCGATTTTCTCGGCGTCCTATTTCGACCGGGATTTCCACTACCAGGCGGATGCCACGGATTACGAGTTCAGCTTCAACCAGAGCTTCGTCAATGCTGATGCTTGCCACGACGACGATCCGACGACCATTTGCCATTACAACGTATACGATTTCGGCGGCGACCCCAGGGGTTTCGCGACCAACGACGAGCAGACCGAGATCACGACGCTTGAGGCGCGCCTGCAATCGCCGGGCGACTCGGAAAGCCGCTGGGGCTGGCTGGCCGGTGTGTTCTACAGCCAGGAAAAGGGGCACACGGAATTCGACAGCTACATCCGCGGCTACCAGGACACAGGGGCATTCTATTATTTCAGCAATTTGCAACCCTCTTACGACGCCGACAATCCACTCGCGCCGACCGAGACCTGGTTCCTCGGCCGTTACGACACGGAACTCGATCAAAAGGCCGTGTTCGGTGAAGTCAGCTTTGACGTGACGGAAAATTTCACGATCACGGCCGGCGGGCGCTGGTTCGATTACGACACCAAGTTCGCCCTGCACCAGGAGGCACCGGCGGGTTTCAGCGGAGACTCATTGCAGAATAGCAATGAAGATTCGAGCGAAAACGGTACAGTCGCAAAGCTGAACTTCACTTATCGCATCGACGACGATCGCATGGTCTACGCGACTTATTCCGAGGGATTCCGCGTCGGCGGCAGCAATCCGTTGAGGCCGAATTCGGTTCTTCCCCGCACATACAATTCAGACGAGTTGCAGAACTACGAAATCGGCGCGAAGACAGAGTGGCTGGACAATCGCGTGCGGCTCAATGTCTCGGCCTACTACATGAAGTGGAGCGATTTCGCCGTGCAGATCGAAGATCCGCAGGAGGGCGTTTTTCAGCTCGGATTCGTGAACCTGCCGAGTGCCGACATCCGGGGCGTCGAGGCTGAGTTTGCCGTCAACTTCAGCGAACGGTGGCAGCTGGATGGCTCGTTCTCGTACAACAACGCGGAAGTCGCCGATGCGGCTTCTATTTCCTTCGAGGACCCGGGACTGCCGCCATTCATCGTCACCAAAGGCGCACGCCTGCCGCTGACGCCAGACTGGACCGCCACGCTCGGCATCGAGTACCGCTCGCCCGGCCGGTTGTTGAACGCGCAGCCGTTTGCGCGATTCGATTACGCATACCAGGGCGAGTCGGTCAACAATCTCGAGGGCATCGAGGCTGTCGTCGCGACCGGAGGCGTGCAGATACAGGATGCCTATCAGACCGGCGACTTCCGGTTCGGGCTGGAGGGCGAGAACTGGAGCGGGTCGATCTTCGTCGACAATGTCTGGGACGAGCGGGCCGAGCTGTTCTTCAGCAACCGCTGGGCGGTACCGCGGCTGTCGGTCAACCAGCCGCTTACCATCGGCCTGCAGTTCCGATACGAATTCTGACCGCGTCCTGACCATCCTCGTCGCAACCTCGGTCGTGCGCGGCAGCCGCCAGGGGGAGAGCCACGGCGGCGTGTACCTCGTGGATTTCGACCGTGATCGCGCGACCCAGGTCCTCGACTGGAACGCAATGGACATCGACTGGCAGGGCCGCGGCTGGGATCGCGGGCTGCGTGGCATCGCATTCGACGGCGAAACCATTTACATCGCTGCCAGCGACGAACTGTTCGCCTACACGCCGGACTTCAAGCTGATCGGATCGTGGCGCAACCGCTATCTGAGGCACTGCCATGAAGTCTGCCGGCATGAACGCACTCTCTTTTTGGCATCTACCGGCTTCGATTCGATCCTCGGCTTCGACCTGGACAGGAAGGGATTTTCCTGGGGACTGCAGGTGGCCGCCCTGGGCGACGGATTCGTCGGCACACCCTTCGACCCGGAGTTTGACGACGGTCCTGCGCCGTCCAACACCCTGCATCTGAACAATGTCTACTGTGCGCCGGGTGGCATGCACATCAGCGGTCTCCGGACGGCCGGAATCCTGCTGTTCAATGGTCGTGAGCTGCGCCGCTGGGTCACGATTCCCATCGGTGCCCACAACGCGCGTCCGTTTCGGGATGGCGTGCTGTTCAATGACACCGAGGCGGATGTCGTCAGATACGCTTCCCGCGATGGCGAGCGTGTGTTCCAGGTGCCGCATTTCCCGGCCGGGAGCCTCACGCATGTCAATCCGGACGACACCCGGATCGCGCGCCAGGCGTTTGCGCGCGGCTTGTGCGCAATCGACGACGAGACCATCGCCGCCGGCTCCTCGCCGTCGACGATCACGCTGCATGATCTGCGACCCGGTGCGAAGGCGAGGATGGCGACTCTCACCCACGATGTCCGCAATGCCATTCACGGCCTCGAAGTCTGGCCGTTTGGCTGGCAGGTTGCGGGCGACCGCTAGCTGCCTATAGGCTCTGCTGCATGGACATCGGGGCGCCGATCCGCAGTTTCGGAAAAGTGGACATGGAGTCGCTGGCGGCGGCGATCCTGGCCCAGGACGATGCGGCCTGGAACGAGAACGTGCAGCGGCAGAATGACTATGAAGTCCACGAACAAACCCGCTCGATCGTGCTGTTGTTCGCGGAGGTTTCGGACTGGCCTGCCCTTGAAGTCAGCAAGCAGCCGGGCTGGGATCGGCTCGCCGAGACCGCCGTCCCGCTGATGCACCAGATCATTCGCAACTGGTACCCGCCCGGCGGCACGATCATCCGCGCAATGGCGGCGAAGCTGCTGGCGGGCGGCCGGATACTGCCGCACCGGGACTCCCATCCGTCGTTCGGTGCCGGTCACCGCATTCACGTGCCGATCATCACGAACCCCCGGGTCCGCTTCATGATCGATGGCCGGCCATTCCAGTTCGAGGTCGGCCAGGCCTATGAAATCAACAACCAGAAGGTCCACAGCGTCATGAACAAGGGCACTGTGGACCGGATAAATTTCATATTCGACTACCTTCCGCCGGCGGTTCGTAATGGCGATACCGCTCGCGGATCGGTTCAATGACTGTGATGAGTTCGTCGAGGTGAGCGGCATAGTTCTGCCAGTGGCCGACTGAGCGGTCATAGATCGGCTGGCGCACCTGTTCTGAACTCGGCGTGCGCACCGGCCGGTTGCTCTCGTAAAACCGCAGGCAAGCGTCCTCCCACGGCAATCCGCAGAATTCGAGCAGGCGCCGCACCTGCGGCTCGAAGTCCGCAACGACTTCTTCGTACTGCACGGTCAGCACCTTCCCCGGCAGCACTTCGGCCCAGTGGTCCATCATCCGCTGGTACTGCAGGTAATATTCGCCGATCTCCGTCAGGTCATAGGTGAAGGCCTGGCCCTTCGCAAAAAGCTGTCGATAGCAACTGAGGCACGCGTCGAGCGGGTGGCGCCTGGCGTCGATGATCCTGGCATTCGGCAGGATCATCGACAGGAATCCGATGTTGGGAAAGTTATTCGGGTTCTTGTCGATGAATCGTGGTGCGCCCGAGCGGCGGTGCATTTGTGCGTAGGCCAGATAGTCCTGGCCCAGCGACTGAAAGTTCTGCGGCTGGAGTTCTCGCACGGCTTCGGGATAGTTGATGCCATCGGCCCGATTGCGGTTCAGCCAGGTGGCGACGCGGCTGAGATAAGGTAGCTCACTCGTCCCTTCGACCTGGCTGTGACTCGCGAGTATCTGCTCGAGCAGCGTCGAGCCCGAGCGCGGCAGGCCCACGATGAAGATCGGTGCCGGATCGGCCAGTCCGGCAGCGCGATGGGTTTGCAGGAAATCGGCGGAAAACACCTGGACCAGGCGATCGTTCATGGTCTCGGTCTGCACCGGATCGTAGATGACTTCCGTGCGTTGCTTCGCGTTGCCTGAGCTGTAGAAACTCCAGGCGCGATCGAAGTCGCCACGATCCTCATAAGCCTTACCGAGTGCGAACAGGAAATTGACCTCGGACTGTACAGTGAGTCCCGCGCCGTTGACGCGACGCTCCATTTCGGCAACGGTAGCGTCGTCAAACCGATAGGTCTTCAGGTTCGCGAGACTCCAGTAGGTCTCGCCGAAATCAGGCAACTGTCGGATGCACTCGTTGTAGGAAGCCACGGCCTCGTCGTAGCGGCCGACCGCCTTGAGGACATGGCCGATGCCGATCAGGGCACCGACATGCGCAGGCCGGAGCTTCAGGCATTGCTCGTATGCCTCGATCGCTTCGTGCGTGAACGATCCAGGTGCCAGCGTCGAGCCGCGCAGGTAATGCGCCTGCGGATTGGCCGGGTCGAGTGCAATGGCCTGATCGAAGCATTGCAGGGCCTCGCCATAGCGATCCTGTTCCTTGCGCAGTCGCCCGAGGTCGAGGATTGCCAGCAGGAAGTCCGGCGCCAGGGAGATCGCCCTTTCCAGCAGGCCCTCTGCCTCGCCGTCGCGCCCCGCCTTCAGGGCGATCAACGCGAGCAGGCGCATCGCATCGACATTACGCGGGTTGTGACGAAGGATGCGGCGGTACAGGTGCTCGGCTTCGTCGAGGCGGCCTTCCTTCTGATGCTCCGCGGCCAACGCCATCAGGCGTCGCTCGGGGGACAGCGCGAAACACCGCTCGAATGCCTGGTCCGCCTCGGCGCCGCGACCCAGCATCGCAAGCGCTCGCCCGAGCGTAAACCAGGCGTTCTCGAGCTTCGGGTCGAGATGCGTGGCGCGCTCCAGGTGGGGCAGGGCTTCGAGTGCGCGATTCTGCTTCACCAGCAGATGGCCGAGATCCTCTTGCGGCTTCGCAAAGGTCGGCGCTTCGGCGATCACTTGCAGCAATTTCGATTCGGCCTCGGCCGCCCGGTCCAGCTTGATCAGCAATGCGCCCAGCAGCGCCTGCATATTGACGTCGCGCGGGTAGTCGTCGAGCGCCGACCGGCATCGGGTCTCGGCCGCAACGAGATCACCCGAGTTGATCAGTGCGATCGTCTGTTCGAATATGGCCTTCGGCGCAAGCAGCAAACGCAAGGAAGGTGGCTCCACTCCATCAATTCAACAGCAGAGCCTACTTGATCCGCGCGACCGTTGCGCGGCACGCGCGTTGCTTATCTTGCGTCGGGGGCGCCGTCGAGCCCATGGTGAGGACGCCCCAGAATTGGCTGACTTTTCCGACATGATTGCCGGGCCTGAGTATCTTGTGGCATGCCGTCCGGCTCGAGTTTTGCGCCCCAGCCGAGCGCATAGTTCCCCGTCACCGGCGTGTGCAGCCTGCGACAGGTTTCCGCTTTCGGCAGTTTGCCGCGGCCGTGCGTGCCGTCGAGCTGATCTTGCGCGAAGAGCATCCAATCCTTGAGCGCGATGTTGATCGTGCCCGCGGCGCCGAGAGCCGGTGGATTGCCACCTTCGGTGTCCGCGGGATCGAGTGGGGTCAGTTTGCTCACCGTTTCCTGGTGGCCATACGGCTGGTCAAACTTGCCCGAACTGCCCGGCGCACCGAAGCCCGCATTCGTGATGTCGAGCGGCGCGAAGATCTGTTCGCGGATGAGATCTTCCCACGTCTTGCCGGTGCGCCTCGGCGATGGCGTCCGCGATGATGAAGCGGAGATCGGAATATTCGAATTCGCCGGCTTTGGAACCGGGCGGCATAGTGAGGTAATTGCGCGCGATGGTGGTGCGCTGCGCCTTCACGCCGTCGGCCGATTTGATCACAGCCAGGAACGGCGGCAGGTTCTTGTCGTCGGTCAGCGGCGGCAGCCCCGCCGTGTGACTGAGCAATTGTGTGACCGTGATGCTGCGGCAGGCCTGGTTCATGTCTTTCGCGAAGGCGGGGAACGAGGCCGCGAGCGTGTCGTCAAAGTTCATCACGCGCTGCTCGACCAGGCGCGCGATCATCGTGGATGTGAACGCCTTGGTGTCGGAGCCGCTGTGCCAGCGATCGCCGATGGTGACGGGCTCGGGGTGACCCAGCGCACGAACGCCAAGCGCCGCTTCGGCTGCGATCTTGCCGTCGATCTGGATCAGCACGGCGACGGCGGGGAGGTGGTCCTTATCGCGCGCCGCGGCGAGAGTTTGCTCGAGAAGGGCTTGAAGCGCGGGGTCGGCGTGCGCGAGTGCGGATGCCCCGAGGAGGGCGAGGGTAAGGAGAGCTTTCAATCGCATTGATCTTCCTTCGCGCAGCGGCGGTGGGGTGGTGGGCTCACTGAGGTGTGCGAGGACCGCCGACATCCGTGTCTGGCCATGGCATGCGGGTCAGCGAACGGCTCCGTTGCATCTGCGTGCATGAGGTCAATCCCTGGAGCGTTCGCGCTCGAGCCAGACGCGGTAACCGCGATAGTGGTGGATGGCGAAGCCCGCGAAAGCCTCTTCTCCCTGGAACGCCTTTACGGTGAGCGTCAACTCGTGCTCCATGTCCGGCTCGGTCAGGTGATTGAACGACACCTTCAGGAGTTCATTGGGCGTCACCTCCACGCCGATGACCACCTTTCGCCTGTGTCGCCCGGCGTACGCGATCTCGTCCTTTGCGTGGGAGATAAGGCCGTCGTCGCCAGCGGCATGGTCACGGTAGTCCATCAGCGCAACATAATCATAGATGTCGATCACGTGCTCGCTGACCGGCTTTTTCCTGCCATTCCATTCGAGCTCGATGCCGTCGAGCCAAAACGGAATGGCCGGGCCGACAAGCAATGCCTGGCCCGACGTTTTCTTCAGTTGCATGAAGGCCTGGCCCAGATCGAGGAACTGCAGCAGTAACTGGTTTTTCCGCTCGGACCACTGAGCCAGGATATGCGGTTCGATGTCGAGGTTCACACCGTCGAATCGCTCGTCCGGGTCGACCAGGGTATTGTAAGAAAGCACCCGCTGGAACATCGCCAACGCAGCCTGTCGTCGCTCCGGCAGGACGTACTCCTCGGTGTTCAGATACGCCGACCCCAGCAGCGCGTAGGCATGCAGACCTTCTCGATGCAGGCGGCGAACGAGCTGTCGGTACAGTTCCGGCCGGCTCTCGATCAGGTTGCGACCCTGAAATGCATCGGCGTACAGATAGACTGTCCGGATCTTCTTCGAGCGGAGGAAGGCCACGGCATCGTCGGCAGTGGCGACATCCTCCACCATCGCGTACGAATCTTTCTCCCATGTCCAGACCGCCCGTTCCGCCGGGGTCGCGAAAGTGATGCCGCACCACATCAGCAATCCCATTGCGGTCAGTATTCGTTTCTTCACAGCTGCATTTATGAGCGCATGACAGCCGAACGATGGGTCAACCGCTGAAACGGATTGGAATCCGGTAGCGTCCGACGCCCATGTTCTTGCCGGTTTCCGGGTTCGACGGTAGCACCGACAGGAAGTAACGGCCCCGAGGCACTCCCAGCGACTTTACCGGAAGTTGCAGCGAGAGAGTTTCCCCGGCGGCCAGTCGTTGCGGCGAGCCATAGGATTCCGTCACTTCGCGGCCGTCTTCGGTCAGCAAGACCACCAGTGGGACGAAGGTATCGGTTGCCGCTGGACCGGTGTTGGCGAATACGACTTCGATGGTCAGGTGCCCGGATTGCGCGTCGTTCGGCGCGCTGACTTCGCGGACCGCAGGCGTGGCAGCGTTGCTGGCCGCCGCCAGGGTCACCAGCGCGCGTTCTTCGTCACGATAGGCAGCCAGGTGACCGTCAACGTCCTCGGGAACAAGAGCCAGGCTGCGTGCGAACTGATCGTTGGCAGCGCGAAATGCCGCGAACTGGGCCTGCACCCGAACTTGCGCGACGGCGTCGTGGGCGGGTTCGATGTCCATGCCATCGCTCATCGCATAGAGCGTGTCCTGGTTGAGGAACCAGGTTCCGGAAACATAGTCGACCAGATTGGTCTTGGTCTGCTTGAGGGGGAAAGCATGGACATTGCGGAACGACGGATTCATGTCCAGACCCGAGCCTAGCCAGGTCACTGCCGACGGTGTCTTGACGCCATAGTTATGCGATAGGAAAGCCAGCAGCGACGGCGTGAGGTCAAAATGCGAGGACACTGACTTGATCCGTGCCGGCGCCTTGAGCAGCGGTGAGAAGATGATCAATGGCACATGGTAGCGATCGATGCGGGTGGTCAGCGGGATCTCGGGCAACCGGTGGTCGCCAGTTACGATGAACACCGTGTTCTGGTAGGCGCGGCTTTTCTTCGCTTCCTCGAAGAAACGGCCCAGGGCATCGTCGGTGTAAAGGATCGAGCTATAGATGTTTCGGTAGGCGCGATAGGCATCCTTCCGATCCTGCGCCACGCCAAGCTGGTCCAGACGCTGCTCAAAGCGGGCGTCGAACTGCGGCTGACCTGGAAAGGTGTACGGCGCATGCATTGTCATCGTCTGGATCACCGAGACGAAGGGCTGTCGCTCGTCCCCGGTCTCGGCCGCCAGCACCCGGGTCAACAGCGCGCCATCGGCGTAACCCCAGTGGTTGGCGCGCACGTATGGAAGTCCGAAGTCGTCCTTTCCGACCAGCACGTCCGTGCCTTGCCGCCGCAGGAAGATGCGTTCGTTATCGAAATCCGGGTCGGTTCCGCAGTAGAACTTCAGGTGGTACCCCTGCCGTTTGAGCACGCTGAGCAGCGAGGCATGGGTGGGCATGCGTTCGCCCAACATGGCGAAACCGTTGTCGCCGAAGGGCAGGGAGGCAAGGACCGAGGACAGCACCGCGAAGGTCCGGCCCTGCACGGCCAGGAAGTTCTCCCAGTACAGGCTCTCGCCGGCGAGGCGGTCCAGTTGCGGGGTGAAGCTGCCGAGGCTGGCATCAGGGCCGGAAAACGACCGACCCAAACCTTCGACGATCAGAAACACCAGGTTGGGCGGCTGGCCCGGGCGAATCCTGAAATAGGATCCCAGGGCGTCGGGTGTTTGTTCGGAGTGCAGGAACGGGTGCTTCGGATCCAGGTAGCGGAAGCCCGATCCCGCGCTATCGACCGGCGGTTGGGCGGCAAACGCGACCGGGGCGGGCGATGCGCCCGGTGGGGCTGGCATCAGGTAGGCAAGGCTATCGTCGAAAAAGTACGCGGCCTTGGTTAGCGTCAGGTTGCGGGTGTCCTCGGTTTCAGAGCCCGCGTCGCCAGGACGTTTTGGTGCAGCAACCAGTGCAAAGAGGCCCAGCCCCAGCACCGCGAAAGCCGCCCGCGGCGAGAAGGTCGGCCGTACGCGTCGGCTTTGTCGAGCCAGCGCCGACCACAAGCCGATCAGACCCAGTGCCAGGCCAATGGCGAGCGCCGCGTCCAGGCTTGCGCTACCCGCAACCGTCGTCTGGATATCGCGCCACGAATAGGCAAACAGATCCGAGCCGAGGGGGACACGCGCGGTCAGGAAATACTGGACCAGCGCGGCCTGGACCAGAACCAGCAGCGACCAGGCCAGCCCGATGGCATAGAAGCTGCCCCGCCGCGACCGGATGAGAAAGAATGGCAACGAACAGAGGAAAAGACCAGGCAGGTATCGGGCCAGGCTGACAAGATCCAGGCCGATGGCGGTTGCCGCCGTCGGGGCAGCTTCCGTCAGTCCGGAGCCCGTCTGGATGCCGGCAATTAATTCGGCGGTCCTCAGGCACAGCAGCGCGAGCACCAGGGCCGGCAGGCAATCCAGAAACCGGGCTGCGGCGCCGCCAAGGCCTGCCGGCCGATCGGGAAACGACTCTGGATCACCGCTTGGCATGGCAGGTCTGGGCGCCTCGCCGATCACCAGCGCAGGTACAGAGACCCGAAGATGCCGCGGCCGGTCAGGGAGTTCGATTCACGGCCGTAGTCGGCGCCGATCTTGAAGCCCCAGCGGGGAGTCGGGTACTTCACAAATGCCACACCGACCGCTGCCGTGTTTGTCTGCGTGCCTGCGCCTGGGTTGCCGGGGATGTCGGAATTGCTGCTACCAGCACCGGCGTTGACCTCGACATAGTTGTCGCCATCCCCGGCGTAGTAGTAGCGCACCAGCAATCGATTGCTGTTGCTGTGCGATCCGTTTCCAGGGGCATACAGATGGCGCAGACGAATGTAGTAGTTGCCTACATATTTGCCGACGCCGATGCCGTAAATATCGACGTTCGAGTTACTGAAGTCGAGACGAGCGTAGCTGCCGGACAGTTCCCAGCCCCGGCCTGCGCCCTGGAAAAGTTCGCCGTAATAGGACCGGACGGGGTACAGCGTTGCGTCTGGCGCTTGCTGGTACCTGAGATTTACGTAGCCGCGGCTCCAGAGGTCGAGATGGCCGTCGAGCGCCCAAGCGTGGTCACTGCCGCCAAAACGCCGGGCATCCACCGACTCCAGTGCTAGCGACCCGCGCTCGAAATGGCGCCGCACCGACAGGATGTCGTCGCTCCAGTCCTGTCTGGACTGACTGAACCCAGTCCAACTGGCGCCGAGTGTGGCAGACCACAGGAAACCCGCCGGAACCGCTGCTTCAGGATTGTGCACGCGCGGCATGAGGGAGAGCCGGTAGCTCTCAATTTGCCCGGCATCGGCCCCGAGGGCGAGAGCGGCATCAAAGTCCACCCGGGCAGACGGGTATTCGCCCGCCGCGCGATACGCACGCCCACGGGCAATGTGCGGTGCCGGATCAGTCGGTTGCAACTCGACCCAACGACCGAAGGCATCGATTGCCAGCCTGGGCCGGTCGCTCCACATGTACATATCGCCGAGTGCTGACCAGGCGTCGGCGTAGCCTGGTGACGCAGCGGTGACAGCCAGCAAGTCGGCTTCAGCCTCGGGCCAGCGACCCATTCGCGCGTAGACCTGCCCCCGGCCGAGCAGCACATCGGAATTTCCAGGCGAGCGGACGAGCAGGTCGGAGAAGGCCTGGATGGCTTCCTCCCGCTGCCCGGAATTGGCCAGGACGCGTGCCGCCTGGTATTGCTGGTCGTAAGTGGCTGGGCTCGCGGCGACTCCGGCGGCGGATGGATTTGCGGGCGCTGCGCCAAAATCAGTCTGCGCCGCTGCGGTCCCTGCCACTGCAGCCAACGCGATGTTTACCAGCCAGAGGATCAACGGTTTCAAGTGGTGCTCGTGGTTGACGGACGGTGAATCTACGGCACAGTCGGCACATCCGGGCGGCCCGGGGCGTCCGCTTCGGGTGGGCCGGAATAGCGCTGCCACGATCCGTCGCGGGCAATTTCACCCCAGCGGCTCTTTTTCGAAAACGAGAACAGCCAGTAGAGAACCGCCTTGAAGCGCCAGACCGAGGTGATCTGCCGGTAGCCAAAGTTTTCCAGTATCGCGATGCCGAACAACTTGACTTGCTGCCCAAGACGCGGATACATCTGGAACGACAGTTCCTCGAGGAACAGGGCGTTGGTCGACAGCAACACGCCCAGACCAATCGACAGGAACAAGAACACGAGGAACGATTGCAACGGGATCAGGCCCAACAGCCACAGCGGGATGATGATGGCGTAGCCGAGTACCTCGATCACCGGACCAAGCAGTTCGAACGTGAACATGAACGGCAAGGCCAGCCAGCTCACAGCGCCACCGCGACGATCGAACAGGGCTCCGACATTTGGCGCCAGACTTTCAGCCAGTCCGCGCTGCCAGCGCATGCGTTGTGCCTTCAGCGATTTGAGGTCAGTGGGCACCTCGGTCCAGCAGATTGGGTCCGGCACGAAGGAGATTCGATACGGGCGCTTTTCCTGGCGCAGGTTTCGATGCAGCCGCACCACCAGGTCCATGTCTTCGCCCACTGTCTTGCTGCGATAGCCGCCGATAGCGATCACGCGTTCCTTCTTGAACACACCAAACGCGCCGGAAATGATCAACAGTGCGTTGAGGGGCGACCAACCCAGGCGTCCAAACAGGAAAGCGCGAAGGTATTCGACGAGCTGAAACCTGGCCAGGTAGTTCTGCGGCAGTTCAACCTTCTCCAGGAGGCCATTGCGGACGGCGCAGCCGTTCAGGACGCGGACGACTCCACCCACCGCAACCATCGTGGGATCCTCCAGGAACGGTCGCACCACCCGGCCCAGACTGTCTGGTTGCAGAATGCAATCGGCGTCGATCGAGCAAAACAGGGGATAACGGGCGCAGTTGATTCCGGCGTTCAAAGTGTCTGCCTTGCCGCCATTGTCCTTGTCGATCAGCCGTACGCGCGGGTAGCGCGATGAGGCGTAGATCTTCTTGACCGGCATGGTTTCAATACGCCGACGATAAGCTTCCGGAAACTCGACCATTCCGAACGCAGCGATGACCTCGCCGAGCGTATTGTCCGTCGAGCCGTCGTTGATCACCACGATCTCGAACTCCGGATATTCCAACCCAAGCAAGGAATGGACGGACGAAACAATCGAGCCTTCCTCGTTGTAGGCCGGGATCAGGATGCTGACTGGGGGCTGATAGGACGCCAGGTTTGTCGGCAGATAATCGGCGCGATGATCGCGCATGTAGCCAACGATGCTGAAAACCGAAATGTAGTTGAGCGTCAGATAGGCCGTGTTGATGCAGATAAAGTAGCCGAGAAACAGCCACTGCAGCGACAGGATCAGGTCAATCCATGGGACGCCCTGCAGAAAAGCAATCATTGCAGTGACGTAGGTCATGCCGCCGCCGTCGCCTCTGCAGCAACTACATGTTTGATCATTGCCTCTTCAGCAAGTACATGTTTGATGATGTCGCGCGCGTATTCGTCAGTCTGTGACTTCAGAATGCGGTGCATGCCATCGGTGTTGACAAATCCCAACTTCATCAAGGCCTGGGCGGCGCGATAGCGGACCCACCATTGCTTGTCCGACAGAATTGAGACAAGGAACTGCTCGTCGCCCGGAACCCCGAGTCGGCCGAGAGTGACCGCTGCCTGCATCCGCACATGCCAGCGTGGATGTACCAACAGCGGACGCACGCAAGCCAGATCTTCCGGATTCGACATGACCTGCAGGCAAGTCGATATCAATCGCCCGTCCAGGGACGTCAGTAGAATGTTCCGGATGATCGGCGCTGCAGATTCCGGACTTACGCTGGCAAGGAAACGGATCAGCCGCGGGGCCATGTCGACGTTGGCCTGAAGCGTGGCTTCGGACAGTTCCCTGGTCACCCGATCAGCGCCGGCCTCGTTCAGGATGGTCGCGATGCTTCCTGGTGACCAATCGCTGCGACGCGCGATCCGCGGCACGAACATCGAGATTGCCTGGCCCGGGTCGATTTGCATCAGTGCGCGCGCGACGCACAACGAAACGATGGGATTCGGGTCGTCCATGAACTTCTCTATCCGTCCGAAGCTTGCGGCGTTCTGGACATGTCCCATGGCGATGATGGCCACCAGCCGGGTATGAAAACGGCCATCAGACAGGCGATTGTAGAGGCGTTCCTCCAGCCCAACTTCGCAGGCAACCCGAGCCAGGTGCGGTGTGGTGCTGCCGCGCAATGGCTCGTGCACCTCGTTCCAGACTTCGAGAAAGCCCGTCATGTCGCGATTGCGCAACGGCGGTATTTTTCCGACGCCATCGGCCGGCGTGGCGATGATGATCGCTTTCCAGAAAGCGACAGCCCTGGCGTGGATCCTTTCCCGGCGCAGCATCACCTGCCGCATGATGATGATCACCGCCAGCGTGATGAACGTCATCGCCGCGACCGCAACGCCTGCCCAGAAGGCGAATACGATTGTCGAATCGGAGCCACTCGGAATGTCCACATGAAAGCCTGTTGAATCAACGACCATTTGGACGGCCAGAACCCGCAAAGCGGGCATAATCCTGCTCGATGAGTTTGGAGCAGCGGGTTGCCAGCCGATGTGAACCGGTTTGCAATACGCACCCCCGGTTGTGATCCGCCTCTTGGGCGGGAGCGGCAGGGGTGTTGTGCGTGGATGCCGGGGGGGGGGGGGGTCGGATCCGGCGGTTGCATCGGGTGGAAGGAAGCCCGATCAAAGTGATCGTGCGGCTGCGGAAAGTGTGTCGCGCATCACACTTTTCGGCTGCGGGACTGGCTCGCGGCCGAGCGCATCAAGACCGCGTACATCGAGCCAGGGAAGCCGATGCGGCGAACTCTGAGCCAGAACGCCGTCCGAAGATTGGGGGCCAGTCAAATCGACGTGGTCCCAATTGTGCCTCGAACGCTTTACGTACCCTTTCCACGAAGGTTTCATACGCGAGTACACTCACACGACTCGTGTGCGAGCAGTTCGATCTGACGTATACAGTTCGCACGGCGCGACCTGGAAATTTTCAGTCCAGGGCTATGGCCTCAATTGGGGAACTCCGCATGAAACATTCGACACGTTCAATGATTGGCATGACGTTTTTTCTTGCTGTTGCCCCGTTGACCAGTTGGGCTGCCCCCCTGAGTTCAGGATGCGGTGCTGTTGGCCTGAGCAGCGGTACCTACACGATGCAACACGGTGGCATTACCCGCACGTTCAGGGTGCATGTTCCAACTGGTTACGATAAAAACACTCCAGCACGCCTGGTAACTATTTTCCATGGTTGGGGTGGAAATGAAAATGAATTCTTGAGCAACAAGACCGTTACTTCTCTGGCCAACAGTCGTGGGTATATCCTGGTTGCGCCCAGAGGCCTTGGCTCGGGTTCTCCTGATTCCCGCAATAACTCCTGGTCCTTCAGTGGATCCACAACTGGCCTGGATGGCGACGGCGTCAATTCAGCTGTTCCTGGTGACACAACTGCGATCTGCAACGCCAGCATAACGCCTGACTATTCCTATCCATCATGTGCATCCGTCAAGAAAAATACCTGCTCGTGGACTCAGTGCCAGGCAGATGACGTTGCTTTCGTTGTTGCCCTGGTTGATCTTGTCGAGAGCAAGCTGTGTGTCGATGCCAATAACGTCTTTGCAACAGGCGGTTCGAACGGTGGCATGTTTACCTGGGAGTTGGGACAAAATCCCCAAAGCGCGACGACATTCAGGGCCATTGCACCACTGATTGGCTTGCCCCACAGAGGATACCTGCGCGCACAGGGAAAAGTCGTTGGCATGCCGGCACTCGTAGTCACTGGCACGACGGACAATGTTGTTCCCCCTGGTGCCTGGGATAACCCATCGTACACAACCACGTCCAATGGTAATGACCGGTACTTTTATACGGGAGCCACTGCTATTACCCGGAGCTGGGCGCAGGCGCAAGGATGTAACGTCTCGGGCAACGCCGTGTCGTTTGACGACGGCAGCAGCAAGACCGATTGCCGAACGTACTGTTCCGCTGACGCTGGCTGGCCCAGGGTTCTTGACTGCCGTGCGAAAATGGGCCATTCCTACAGCCTGTCGTGGTCATGGAAACTCATCCTGGACTTTTTTGATAAACATACGGGCTAGAAGAATGGAAAAAAAAGGATCGAGTGTGCGGAGTTGTTACTGGTGAGGTGGTCACCGGCAAATATGACGGATGGGAATTTCAAACGGCTTTTTCAGTTGCGCGGCAGGAGCGTGGACAGCCGGTTGCACAAAGTTGCTTCGCTGACGCCGTGTTTGCGCGTGAGCTCCGCCTCGCCTACACCCTTTCCAACAATCCGTGCTTTTCCAGAATTCCCACAATCACCGCGCACTCCATGATATCCGTATCGATCGTCTCGGCAATCTCGAGCAGATCTGCTTCACCATCTGCATACGCAAGCAGATCCATCATGGCGCGAACCTGCTCGCCACTCTTTTGCGTGCTCAGCGTCGGATAAAGCCCCCGCTTCCCGAGCTGCGGTTCGCAGGGTACTGTGGCCCTGTAACGATAGTTCGCCTCAAGTGCCTGCAGACAACGCTGTAACACTCTGAACGCACCCTCCAGGCCCTCAGGACTGATCAATGACAGGTCGTCCAGCGATGTGTGGTATTCGGGATATTCACCATATTTGCTTCGCATGATCGTAGCGATGGGGAGATCGACACCCGGCGCGCAATACTGGCGCTCGTCGCTCCCGCGATCGAGGAATGAGTACCGCGTGAAGCCGGGAGCCATGTGTGCCAGCACATGCAACGCGGCCTGATCGGCGAGCGTATTACCGGCACGGGACGGCAGGTAGGAATAGCCGCGCGCATCGCCGACACAGGTGATGTTGAATCCCGCCACGACATGTTTCTTCAGATGCTCCAGATGTCGACTGAGATAGACGATCGACCCGATTGTCTCGGGTATGAAAATGATGCGATAGCTGTATCGGTGATTTTCGAGGGCGGCGAGCCACTGCGTGAGCGCGGCTGTGACCACTGGCCCCGAGAGCTCATTGTTCGCCATCGAGGGATGGCAGATATACGTGGAAAGCAGCACCTCTTGATCACTGCTACCCGGCAAGATCAACTCACCGTAGTTGAGGACTCCCGGTTTCAGATCGGAGTCGATCACCGCCCGGTACCGACCCGGTTTCAGCGCTTGACGCTGCGCATGCGCGAGGCAGAATCCCCATCGCCGTTCATAATATGACGTGACGTAGGGAATCGCCTCGGGCTGCTCAGGCAGCGAATGCAGATACCCCTCGAGTTCCTGCAGATCCATCGAGCGATCCACCGGCTCCGAGTAGCCAACGACGTGAAGGTTGTGTTTCCGGAAATCCACGACCCGCCGGCCGGACTCGTCGGCGATGTACGCATCCCGGATCGTCCATTCTTCCGGGACCGTCCAGTCAAAGGCTTGCGTGCCGGAAGACACTTCGTGGATGGTGAGGTCAGGAATGAGCGCCCCGAGATACGACAGCGTTTCTCGTACGCCTGGGCCAGTCAGGCTCCGGCAGATCGGGAACAGGTCCCGCGCCCAGCCGTGCATCATCTCGCCTGGTGATGGGACACCGTGTTCCCGTGAAATAGTGGGCATCTGGCGGCTCACAGTGCAGACTTGTTCCGCCAGAAGCTCACACTGCGCCAGAAATTCTTGTTCGTTGCGTCTGTGGGCCTGAAACTGGCATATTTCTCCAACCATGACGCCTCCGCGAATACATATTCGTAAAGCGGATGGGCGTATCCGATGCGAATGTTCCTCGGATTCGTCCTGAGCGAGTCGCGAATCACCTGCAGCACTGCCCGCGTGGTCGCCTCGCCAAAGGGAAGGTGCAGCGTGAAGATTGTGCCATCGGAGTAGTCCACCGTTACTACATCCGCACAGATGACGTCGACCGGCGTTTGCCTTCCGCGGACGCGCGCGGCATTCTCGCGTGCCGATACACACAATTCCTCAAACAATTCGATGCCGACGACTCGCTTCATGCGGTGGCGCGCCGCCGTGCACAGAATTCGGCCCCTCCCAGACCCCAGGTCGTAGAAGACGTCATCGACTCCAGGGGCGAGGAGGTCCATCATGCGCCGGAGTCGAACATAGTCCAACGGCGCGTAGCGAACATTGTCTCGATATCGTGAGCGATCGGTTTCGACTCCTTGAATGCCCGGCATGCGAGCACCCACTCCGCTCACACTGTATTCAGTCTCGACGCCCAAAACGATCTCGTTCAACGCGTTCCAGGCCATATATCCCCGGCGAACGGCCCTCTCCAGGAACGTTCTGCGTTCTTCGGCTTCGGCCTCCTTGTTGCTGCCGGGACTCTGCTGGGCTGTGTCTGTCATCCTGTTGTCCTGTCAAACCCGCTTTCCGGTGAGGCTCACGACGTCGATCTTGCCGTTAGGCGTGCGGGGCAGCTGTGCTACGGCCCTCAGTGTTTTCGGAATGGAATGGAAAGGCAGGCGCGTCGCCAGCTGCCGGCGAACGTCGTCCTCGTCGACATCCACGGCAGACTCAACGAATGAGTGCACCTCACCGCCGATGAGAGTGGTGTATGCAGCAGCGAAGCCGAACTCGCGCAGGAGGCTGTCCACCTCACCCAGTTCGACCCTGACTCCCCGAATCTTGACCTGGCGGTCGATGCGGGATGAGAAGTAGAGCCGCGAATTCCTCCGCACACCCCAGTCGCCCGTGAAATAGGAACGGCACTCCGGCGATTCCCCGGCGCGCAACTGCCGAAACGCCGCGCGCGTGCGCTCCTCATCACACCAGTATCCCAGACTGAGACACTCGCTGGAGACAACAATTTCGCCTTCGTCCGCAGAGTCGCCGCCAAGAAGGCTGAGTGTCCACCCCGGGACGTCGTCACCAAGGGCGACCGTCGCGGCGTCACAGGACGCCAGGTAGTTGTCCGAGCTCAAGCGGTTGAACGTGTTGAAGCCGGTGGTTTCGGTCGTGCCATAGGTATTGAATACTTCGAGGTCGGGCCTGGCCGCGTAGAGGGTCTTCAAATGACGTGGAAGAAGCGGCTCCCCGCAGAAGCTCATGACGCGCAGTGACGCAAGATGATCCGGGGAAACGTGATGCGCTCGAATCATCAGGTCGAGCGCACTGGGAACCGACTGCCAGATGGCAATCTGCTTGTCCTTGATGGCCGTCGCCGGCATGAGCCGTTCCATCGGGCCGGCGAGTGGAATCAGGGTGCCCCCCTGCGTGAGAGCCATGAAGACATCCATGATCGCCATGTCGTAGCCAAGGTTGGAGAACTGTGCCCACCGCTCGCCTGGCGAGAGGCAGAAGTACGCGCGCGATACCGCCAGGAAGTGTGAGAAGCCCCTTCGTCCGACCTTGACCCCTTTTGGCAGCCCCGACGACCCGGACGTGAAGACGACATAGGCGACCTCGCTGTACTGCTCGCTGGGACGGTCGAGAATCTCCGTTCCGAGTGTGGATGTGACGATCCGTGGTGTGGCGGGCGGTAAAGCGTCGAGGAACGGGAATGGGGTGCCATCGAAGAGAACGACGTCGGGGGAAAACGCCAGGGTGATGGCCGCATTGCGCCCTTCCGGTCCGTGGATATTGAGCGGGCAGAACGTCCCGCCCGCCATCAGGGTGCCGATCATCCCCGCATAGGCGGAGGTAGAAGGCGGCAGAACGACAAGTACGCGAGGGCTGACCGTATGGGTGACCTGCTGCACCGTCCCTGCGATCCGTCCGGCCAGCGCACTCAGTTCCTCATAGGATGTCGGTATACCCCTGTGCTCGACGGCGGTCACCTGGGGATGCGATGACACCCGAAGCAGGAAAGCTTCCAGGAGATCCATCAGCGATCTCGCTGTTCAAGCTGGCGGTGGAGGGCGATGATTGCCTCCATGGCCTCGAAGAGGCGAATGGAGTCGTCATCGAGCACGACTCCGTAATGCGACTCCAGTTCCATCACCACGGCCACATGACCCAGGCTGTCCCACCGCTGATGCGCGTTCAGCCCACTTTCGGGCGAGAGGGTCCGGACGTCGCAGTTGAGCGCGGCGGCGACCAGCTCGAACGGGTCGGGCAGTGTCATAGCGCGTCATCCATGCTCGCTCCCTCCACAGCTCGCACCACCGCATAGGGATCGGCGGCCAGCATGGCAGTGACGAGATTCTCCACGTCACCCAGCCTGACCAGGTAGGAGCGGCCGACCGCGCAGTCAGCCGCGCAAACCAACCCGGCTGCCTCCATGGCCACTTGAACCTTCGCATGGTCTTCGGTCCATGCGGTTGACGCTCGACCGTAATAGCGCACCGACATTGCATGTTCGACCCCGTCGCCGATTACCGTCCGCGGCAACTCAACCCATTCGCGATACGGGACGCCGACCATCGCTTCGACGTGGTGGACAAAGGTCGCGCCCTCGTGGAAGTTGCAGCCAAGAAGCAGCAGTGAGAACCCGGCTCGGCGCAACCTATCGAAATCCGAGCCCGGACCAAAAGACACATCGCCGACCCCATCCGCCAGCCACGAGGCTACCGGACCGATGGCGGCGTGGTTGTGCAGTGGGCAGCGGCTGCGCACCGCGCCGGGCAGGCGGCGCACGTATTCGCTTAGCGCACCCGCTGCCATGGACGAACTGACGAGCGGGTCGTAGGGCTGATCGGCGGCCAGATCCAACGTGTAGGTCGGGACGGCGATGGTCCCCTCGGGTCCAACAGCACGTCGCAACGCGTCATAAACCGACGCGGCGCCCCCCTCGATGCGGCCGAAGGAGACGAGGCGGCTGTGGACGACGACATTCTGGCGGGTCGTCAATCGAAGCGCGTGGAGATGCCGGTCGAGGTCGGACGCGGTGGTTGTCGGGAGGGGCATGTTGGCTCACTCCAGGGAATGTCCTGTCGGCCGTTTAAATCCAGCGGCGGCTCAATTGACGCTCCATACTATGCAATGCTCTCGTCGGCTGTGACAAGTTCGCGTTGATGATCGCGCGCTGACCCGCACGGAATCCAGCCCGAATGTTGGCCGCAGAAACCGCGTCCCCGAAATATGGGGGGAGAGCGGTGCAATGCGAACTTTTTATTATCCCAATAACTCCCACCCCAATGCGGTGCCCCGCTTCACATCATGTTTCACGGTCCTTCCTAACACCTGTTCCAGATACTTTGTCGGCAGACCCAGGCCCGGCCGAATCGCACGTACATTCTCCCGCGACAGCGCATCGCCAGCTTTAATGTCTTTCACCACGTAAAGCGATCGGCGGAACTTGACGGACTCTTTCTCGGCCTCGATCGGGCCGTAGCGCGCTTGCCCCAGCGCCTGCCAAGCGCGCTCGGTTTCAACCACGAGTTGCGCCATCTCGGCGGGTTCCATTGAGAATGCGCTGTCCACACCACCATCGGCGCGGTTGAGCGTGAAGTGCTTTTCAATCACGGTGGCGCCCAGCGCCACGCTGGCTACTGACACGCCCACGCCCATCGTGTGGTCGGACAGGCCCACTTCGCAGCCGAACAACTCGCGCAGGTGCGGAATGGTCAGGATATTGGCATTCGCTGCCGTGGCCGGATAGGAGCTGGTGCACTTGAGCAGGATCAGATCTTTGCAACCCGCCTCGCGCGCCGCGCGAACAGTTTCGTCCAGCTCTCCCACAGTGGCCATGCCGGTGGAAATCATCAGCGGCTTTCCAGTCGCGGCCACGCGACGAATCAGAGGCAGGTCGGTGTTCTCGAAGGACGCGATCTTATAGCACGGCACATCCAGGCTCTCGAGAAAATCCACCGCTGTACCATCGAACGGGGTGCTGAAAGCAATGAGGCCCAATTTACGTGCGTGGTCAAAGATGGGTTTGTGCCACTCCCAAGGCGTGTAAGCCTGCTCGTAAAGCTTGTAGAGCGAGGTGCCCGACCAGGGGCTGGCTGGATCACTGATATGGAACTCGCGCTCGTCGATATCGAGCGTCATCGTGTCGGGCGTGTAGGTCTGAATCTTGAGCGCATGCGCCCCGGCTTTTGCGGCCGCGTCGACAATTTCCAATGCCCGGTCGAGGGACCGGTTGTGGTTGCCTGACATTTCCGCGATCACGAATGGGGCGACGTCTGGTCCGATTGTTCGATGCGCTATCTGCATGATTCTTTCTTGAGACTCCTGGTTGATATCGCTGTCACCGTCATAATGTTCGCTGGTACACCGTCACTCCTCCCCGCACATCGGGCTGGGTTTCGAAACCCAGTGCCTCGAATACTTTGCGAGAGGGTTGATTGCCGGCCGTCACCTGACCGAAGATCACTGCGCCACGCATATCGGCAGCCCGAAGTTTTTGCATGGCCATGTCCAGCAAGGGGCGACCAAGGCCGCGGCCGCGAAAAATCGGCGCGAGGGAGTAATGGACTTCCCAAGCCTGCCCTGAGCGCTCAAATCTCACCTGACCGAGCGGCACACCATCGGTTGTCTCGACGATATACAGGTGGCATCCCTCGAGATTACGCATGTGGTCGCGAAACCAGGATCGGTGTGTTGCTGCAGAAATCGGTTCAGGGGAAAACGCATTGCGGCGGGTGGTCGGGTCGTTGGCCCACTCCAGAAACAGGGCTTCGTCCGCCAACCTGGCGTGGCGGGCCTGTAGCGGAGTCTCCTCTGTTACGGTCAAGGCCGCGCGAACTCGATTAATCCCATTGCCATCAACCGCCGCGAGGCAGCGCAGCGACCAATCGTTATCCAGACCCCGCTGAACCAGCTTATCCAGCGCCTGCGCGATAGCCGACTCATCAACGGCGTCCTGGTTTCCCAGCCAGCGAATCAGGCGGCGCTGGCTCAATCCATCAGCGATGGGGCACTGGTTCTCCGCCAGGGTCACGACCAGAGTTGGCAGCCCCAGACAGAGGCGTTCCCAACTCGTCGCCCCACCTGCACCAACCGCTAGATCGGCCTTGGTCATCAGCGGAGCCAGGGTCGGCAGGCCGCTGTGCAGATGAATGTTGCCATGCCCCACCGCTTGCTGGCGGATCACCTCCGTATGCGGACTATCGGCGGTGATGACCACATCGACCTCGATATCCGGCCGGCCGAGGCGCAGAAAGGCAGCCAGGGTTCGGCCTGTGAGATTGTCGCCGTCTGCTCCGCCAAAAAAGACAAGGATGCGCTGAATCGGGCCTTCCCGAGGTGGAATGCGATCGTGCAACTCGGCATAGATGGGTTGCAGCAGAGCGTATTCAGGCCCCAATAATAGTCCGCACGCCGGGGGTACTTTGTCGGCGTAGCGGGTGTGCATCTGTGCCACCAGATTCTGGTCGAGCAGCAGGTCACAGTCGTGATGCCGGTCGGCCAGGTCGTCGATCACCATGATGTGCCCGACCGATGCGCGCATGGCGCTTTCCCAGCGCTGATCAAGGGCGTAATGATCCACCACCAGCCAGTCCCAGGTTTGATCCGACAGTGCCTGAATGGTGTCTTGCGCGTCGGCGTGCTGAGTGGTGCCGAGCCAGTGAGCATGAGGAAGCTCGTCTGAGATCGCCTCGCTTGAGCTGCCATTGAGCGGCATGAACTGATGCCCCTTTGCCGTCAGCATGTTCCGCAAATGCCCGGGCAGGTGGCGGCTGATAAAACGAATCTGTGCGTCGCGTTGTTTCAATACATCCGCCAGGGTCAGGCAGCGCATGAAATGGCCGGTGCCGATCTGGCTTGAGGCATCGACGCGAATGGAAAATTTCATTCGGTGCTCAATTCAAGCGTTTGAACCCGCCATGACACACCGGCCCTTTTAGCAGGCTTGTCACGTCCCTGCCTTCTTCACATTCTTTGACCAGCCCAAAAATCGGATCAAGCGCCGCGAAGAAATCCGCCACCACTTCGGATGTATGGTCGGTGCACACATACACGCTGGTGCCGGCCAGATAACCCCTGGCAAGCATTTCTTGCGTGATGAAGGTCTTGTAGGCCAGTGCCATGGAGCTATTGAACGAGAAACTGGTCAGTGCCGGCAAGCCGTTGGTGGTAATGGACAAGCCATGTTTATTCGCCAATGTCTTCCACCTGTCGGTAATGTCATGGCCTGTTTGCGTGATCTGCTCCCAGGATTTGACGCGCTCCATGACGTCAAGCGTCTTAAGCGCTGCGGTCGGCCCGATGCGTTCAGTCCAGAAGGTGCTACTGATAAAGGTGTTTTGAGCCGCCTCCATCACCTCTCGCCGCCCGATGACAGCCGTGATGGCATAGCCATTCCCCAGCGCCTTGCCGAATATGGCCATGTCGGGCTCCACGCCGTATTTCTTGTGGAGCCCTCCGAATGTTTCGCGAAAGCCCGAGGTGCACTCGTCGAAGATCAGTACGATGCCGCGATCGGTCGCCAGCGCTCGCACCTGTTCGAGAAAGCCATCCTTGGGGCCGTCATTACGCGAGGCCTCCATGATGATGACACCAATATCTGGATGTGCAGCGACCAGCGCTTCCAACTCATCGAACTGGTTGTAGCGAAAGGGCAGTGCCGTTCCTTTCAGACTATTCGGCACGCCGTTCGGTGCGAGCCCTGGCAGCAAATGCCCTGCCAGTATCCGTTCGTCGCCAAGATTGGCAGCCAGATACCAGTCGTGCCATCCGTGATATCCACAGAATGCCACTTTCTCGCGTCCTGAAGCTGCCCGCGCAATCCGAATCGCGATCGCATCGGCCTCGCCACCAGAACGTGCCAAGCGCACCATGTCCGCCCAGGGATGGAGCTCGATCAGCCGTTCGGCGAGATACACCTCCTCTGGGCAGTTGAGCGAAGACATGTTGCCGGCAGTGATCGTCCGGCGCACGGCCTCATCGACTTCTGCATGACCATAGCCCAGCGTGTTGGTGCCGATGCCCATGATGGACATATCGATGTACTCTCGCCCATCCAGATCCCAGACGCGGCAGCCCTTGGCCTTGCTGAAGTAAGCCGGCCACTGCTCGGGCAGGAACATTTCGGCCCGCTTGGACAGCAGCATATTACCGCCGGGAATCACCCGCTTGGCGCGTTTCCACAGTTTTGGTCCTGTCCCGATCGCCGCGCCTTCATCGCGCACCAAATGACGGTTGGCGGCAAAATATTCCGGGCGGTCGTGGCGGAGTTGCATCACGTCCTGCCAGGAGAAATCCCGCTTTGGATCGAAGTGCTCAAACACCCTGGCCACTACCTCGAAATCTTCGGGCTCATCCACCGTCCAGCGCTCTGAGGACAAGTCGGCGTGGTGGGACACATTCACCAAATGGAATCTCGCCGCATCCTGCATGAAGGGGCTCACATGCTCGCGCTCGGCTGGTGCCCTGGCTTCTTTCCAGGCCCTCTCCAACACACTAAAGCGGAACGCCTCGGCGTCCAGCCCATCCGGATAGGTCGGCGGCGAGACATTTGAGGCATAGTCCACGCCGGAGTCTAGAAACTTGGCGATGACCGCATCAACAAGCACAGGGTCGATCAATGGACAATCACCTGTGATGCGCACCACCGTATCGGCCTTCGCCTCTTTTGCCGCCTGGTAGTACCGGCCGAGCACATCGTCTTCGCTGCCTTGATAGACTGCGTAACCGAGTTCGCGCACGTATGTGGCCAGCGGCTCGTTGCGCTGGTCTTCCGAGGTGGCGAGCACGATCTGGTCGATGCGCTTGGCCTTTGCCAGCCGTTCCAGCAACAGACCGATCATCGGTATGCCACAGATGGGCTGCATGACCTTGTTGGGGAAACGCGTGGAGCCCATGCGGGCTTGAACTATGGCGACGGTCTTCATGAAGTTGCCCAACGGGAAGGATCGATGAGATCCATATCTTCGCTCACCAGCGTCACAGGCGGTTCCACGAGCGGCGTTTCGATATTCGCCAGAATCTCCTTCAACTGCACCAGGCTATCGACACCGACCACCACGCGGTCTACTTGGGGTTGTGCTAATGCACAACCCAGGCAGGCTTGCAGCGGGGTCAGTGCCTGGTCATCCAGCCAGCGATACCATTGCCGCCACAACGATTGCCAGCGGTTGAAAGTCGCAGGCCGGTTTGCCGCTTTCATTAACAACAGCCCCTGGAGAAAGACCGAGCGGACGTGAACTTCGGTGCCTGCCTGGTGCAGCCGTGTCAACCAGCCAGATGTCGCGAGGCGGCGATCTATGATATTGAATGGCGCTTGCACCAGATCGAGTTGATAGTGTGGCCAGAGGACATCGAGTTCGTCGGGGCCATAGATGGAGACGCCGATCTTCTCGACCTTGCCCTGATCCTTGAGCGCGACCAGTGCCCGAAAGAGGGCGTCGCCTTGGGGGCCGAGAAGCTGTTGCGGGCGATGCAGCAACAGTCCTCGAAGTCTGGGAATTTTGAGCCGCTCCAGTGAGCCGAGAACTGATTTTTGCACCCATGCATGGAGATCTGTGCAAGATTCCGGAACGGCCGGCAATTTTGTAATGACCTGCCACTGCCCTATCCCAATTTCGCCAAGCCGTTGCTCACTCTCGCCATAGGCAATGGCCGTATCGAGAGTATCGAGGCCCGCAGCCAAGGCATGGTTCAATATCGCAGCAACCTCATCACAGCTAACCTGACCAGTCTGGTTCGCAATGCCATAGGGTCCGCCGAATTGAACGGTGCCGAGGGCGAGACGGCTAATCATTTGCCTTCAAATTCTTGCGAAGCACCGAGGTGGCCACCCATTCTTTCGGATCATCGGTATAGCTACCTTCTGAATGATGACGAACCTTGTGAAGAAAGTTTGTGTACGAAGGATTCCACGTAAAAAGGGTTCTATAGTCCATTTTGTGAGTAAAAATGCCGGAGCGATGATGGTATTCCCGCTTCACCGGCGCTGGGCTGTAGAAGTCTACAATCAATAGCCAGCCTGGATTCTTCAAAACCCTATCCGCTTCACAAGCGATACGAAATAAATCCTCCCGG